>Ga0193692_1000033_pt1 | contig 40321 bp, 63 predicted proteins | sample L3a1metaG_FD_144917 | JGI IMG/M metagenome (GOLD analysis project Ga0193692, IMG submission 144917) | Soil microbial communities from a riparian zone of the East river system, Colorado, United States - L3a1 | ecosystem: Environmental > Terrestrial > Soil > Riparian zone | place: USA: East River... | reverse complement strand
GCTAAATCCTATGTTATCTGGGAATTGAGATTGCCAATTAAAATTGATTGGATTCCACCCTTCATATTGTTTTTTAAGTTCCATCATTAAATTAGAATCTCCTCCTCTGTCAGGATGGAAATGTTTTGAAAGCATTCTAAATACTGTTTTAGCTTCTTCTGTTGTGCGACATCGAGAGAAAAAATCCATTACATTCCTATAAATGGGTTCATTGGTCTTTGATTCATGGGTACGGTTTTAGGTCCGAACCCTGCATTTGATTTGAGTTGGTTTAGTTTATCTGGAGTCATTGATCCAGGGCCTCTGCCAAATTGTATTCTAGCGTTGGCCATCATTCGAACGGAGTCAGCTGCGTGAGATGTCCAATCATGATAGGGAGTCTCACTATAGCTTTGCGTCTTTTCATTGTATTTCTTATGGTAATTTTCTAGACACTTAATGAGGTAGGCACACTTAGTTTGGTCGATATAACACATGCTTAGCATGGTGCGAACAGCTTCGATGCCTACTTGTACATCTTTTTCTCGTTCAAGAACTGTGGTCTTAATCCCAAGTTCCCAAGCAATATCCTGCATGGTTCTCCCTGTTTGTAGAGAACCTGAACCACCATCATGGGGGAAGTAATGAGTGCCATAAACATAAGGTTTTTCTTGGAGCTTTTTAACGTAGTGAGCCAAGTTCTCACCGTGGTTTTCATAAAAGTCAATTATCCTCAGTTCGCCACCAACTTCCTGCCAGAAAGTAATAGAAGTAGAATCCCCATAGCCAAGGTCAAAAGCTGTATGAACTGGGCTTCTTGGGTTATATGGCACATTGCAGATGCGTTCTTCTTCCCGTGATTTTTCTATGATGCGTCCATAATAGCTACCCTCAATCCCTCGATTGAATGAGCAGTAGTATTCTTGCTGCATGTGTTCATCAGAGAACCCGTTGTCTTCTTGAATGCTCTTTAGATCTTCTTCAGATAAAACGCCTGTGTCTTTGACTGAAAGCACTTCACAAAACCATTTAGGATTCGTCTTAGCCTTAGTTACTAGGTCGTAGAAATGATTCTTTCCCCTAGGAGTAGAAATGAATATGGCATAGCCTTTATTGACCTCTAGAATGGGGTTTAAATAAGCCCAAGCGGCTGGGGATTGGATAGCGTATTCGGAGAAGATGATGATCTTGGGGTTTGATCCCACTAGGCTATCGATATTATCCGAACCAATAAGCTGATACATCGATCCATTGGTGAATCGAATCTTCATCTCTTGGCCGTTCTTAGCCTCGATAATTTCCTTAGGTATGTAGTCTAGAATTCTCTTGCCGTCATTTGTTGAGCTATCCCATATGACTTTCTTTGCCTGTGAGTAGGTAGGTAGAATATGGAATGCTGTCCAACCTGGATTAAGAAGAAGTTGCATAACACACCAATTAAAGGCGGTTACGTCTTTTCCTCCCCTTCTATGAACCACCCATACAGCGCGCTTTATTCCGCTATTTAGGGCATGGATTATCTTTCTTTGATACTGTCTTGGTTGAAAGGTTAAGTCCAGTTGCAAGACCATCGGGAACCATTAGGTTGATTGTTGTTTCTTTTGTGCCTTCTTCAGACTTACGAAGATCTGATTCAAACTTCTTCTCTTCTCTCACATGTGCTTTATACAGAGGATCATACATTCCTTCGCTTCTTGTATAAAATACTTCAGGAATTACTTCCGCACATGCTGCTTTAAATCTATTTTGATGTATGTTTTCTTTAGCTAGTTGTAAAGCCTCCCTAAACTCATCATCTTTCTTTGCATATTCGGGCAATTTTGTAACACTCATTCGTTTTGGAGAACTAAATCCAATTAAATTCAAAGCATCCGATTGATAAGACCAATCGATCAATTCTTTAGCCAAAGCCTTTAAGTCTGTTGCGGGCCTTCCACCTTCATTACCTACCGCAAATTTGTTTCCTTTTGGAGGAGCCATTAATAACCTTTTTTTAATTCCCACTCGTAAGTTACCGTAGCGCAAAAAAAATTAAAAGGAAATCGGTTCACGTGATATAGTCAATCTTTTTCTTAAGAGACTTACAAGTGATTGTTGACTGTATATCAGATTTGCATGGTTATTACCCCGAATTGCAAGGAGGAGATCTCCTAATTGTGGCTGGAGATTTGACAGCTAGAGATCAGCCTTGGGAATATATTGAGTTTGGTCGTTGGCTAAATCAGCAAAACTATAGAAAAAAAATTGTTACATCTGGAAATCATGACAACACAGCCCAAAATGCAGAACCTTTTATTAATCCTGAAACCGATGAATGGGTATATCTCTGTGACTCAGGAACAGAATTCGAAGGTCTAAAGATTTGGGGATCTCCCTGGACTAAAACCTTTCCAAATATGAATCCTAATTGCAAAGCTTTCACTGTAGATACTGAGGAAGAGTTAGCTAGTAAGTTTTCCTTAATACCTCAAGATACCAATATCCTCATTACTCATTCACCCGTTTATGAAGTCTTGGACAAAGTGAAACGCTATAATTCGAGAGGCACTTGGGACCCCAAAAAAGATTCTTACGAACACGTAGGAAGCAAAGCTCTTCAAAAACACATAGATTGGGACTTGTATCTACAATTGCATGTATGCGGGCATGTGCATGAAGGATATGGAGAAGTCAAAGGTCAGACTGGAATTTTCAGTTACCACTATGTAAACTGTAGTATCATGAATGAAATTTATGAACCAATCAACAAACCCATCAGAATAGAAATATAAAATATGAGATTATTATGGCCGACATAAGCTTAAGAAGGCACTTATTTACTGAGGCCTTTGCATACGATTTAAATGCAAAGAACAAGCCAAAGAAAACTCTTGCTGAGATTACACATTTAATACCGTTCATATCGATGCCCGACAATACTGCAAAATTTATTGAGGCATTCCAAGATAGACTAAATTGGGAATCAGACAAGCATCAAGAATTTGATGAAAGCTTCTCAAACTTTTCTCTTCTAAAATACTTTATAAATGCGGTAGGACTAGGAATTCTAATCATTCCATTTAGGATGACTGCAACTTATATGAAGTCTGATGATGAAAAAAATGGAAGAACCTGTCCTTATGACAGTCCATATTTTCCTGGATTAGATCCCAGCTATAAAAACCCTCCTGGGTTTAAAAGACCAACAAGCAATCAAATGTTTGACTTCGAGCCTCTGAGGAAATACGGAATAGACCCCGATCAACTTAGAAAAGATGTCGAATTAAGAATAGAATTCACTAGATGGAAATCAACACAAAATAGGTAATTATGTCAGCTTCAAGATCAGTATCGGGATCATCATATTCTCATTCTTCTTCCTCGGGAAAGCAAATTCCTAAGCAGAAAAATCATGACATGCTTCCTGAGTTTTATAAAGTCATCATTCCAGATACCGACATTCCTTTTGATTCAATCAAGCTAGATGGAGATGCTGAAAGAACTGCTAGGCTTTATTGCGGTTATGCGAACAGACAAAGAGTAAGGATCTATAGAAATGATCATCCTAAACAAGCTAAGCTTGTAAAAAAGACTACTACGATTGAAGTTCTTAAACATGACAAGCTAAAGAATGCTAAAATCATGACAATCTGCACTGTAATCTTAGGTGGGATTGGTTCGATAGGCTGGATTGCTGGACCTGTAGGTGGAGCACCTGGAACTACTTTGGGGGTTCTTGGAGGGATGGCATTAGGAGGCGTATTACTTAAGAATCGCATAAACAAAAAGATTAGAGTTCAAATATCTATCTCTGACCATTTTGCCCAATGGAGAGCCGATGCCATTATTAGCAAAGTTTACCCTATATTCAAAAACTTCATAAATGGAAGACAAGAGTTTCAAGACTTTATATGCCCTATCTCACAAGACATTTGTGCTATACCTATGCTTGCTCCTGATGGACAAACATACGACAAAGATACTATTGAAGCATATATTGCATCTTTAGGAGCGAGTGATGATGAACACATTGATTCTCCCTACAGAAATGGAACTTTCTGCAAGAATGACTTAATCATCAATACTCAGTATTGCAAGGATATCATTGAAAAGTCTGAAGAAGTTTATCAAGAAGTAATCCGATTAGGAAAAGATGACGTGAGTACTCATGGATTAGATGCTGTTAAGAAGAACACCAAAGAAATCATGCATAGCCTAATGACACAAGTTGAATATCAAGTTTGGGCCGAGTTAAAGCCAGATGTTGAAAGTGGAAAAATAACAAATGATCAAAGAGATGCAATCATAGCTAGAACAGTCGCACAATGGGATTGGAAAATAACTTAGAGGGGGAAGCCCCTCTACTTGATTTCTTCCAATTTTTTGATTCTTTCTGACATATCATTTATTACGTGGCAAAGAAGCTCAATAGCTAATTTGTTTTGCATTTTTGAACATGTTTCCTTTAGATGATCTAGACAAAATTTCTTAGTAGAATCATCAAGGTTTTCCCATTCTTTTTCCTTCTCTTTATCGAAGAACATTAATTTATCATATTCTTCAATCGGAGCGCTTCCATATGCATTAAATGAAGGGAATTCTTTTTGAAGAATTGCTGGTTTTAAAAGTATTTTTCCCAATCTCTCTAGAGATTTATCAGATTTTTTTTGTTTCATTTTGGACCTCCCAGTCTTCTGCCAATACATCAAAAAGAGTTAAATAAAAAGAACCAAAAACCTTTTCAGGAGTTCCACAAAGAGAACCTTTATCAGGATCACTTTCTCTATAAATTCGTTTGCCTAATCTAAGGTAATACATGGCATCTTCAAACTTCATTTCAATTTACTGGTAATTCAAATGGAACATATTCCCCACAAGTACACAAGACATAGATATCTGTTTCATATTCGGGATAATCATCTCGCTGAGTAAGAATTTGATGCTTTTTTCCGCATGTGCATTCTTGAGTATATTCATATTGATTAAATTCAGAAATCTCCTCTAATTTCATTTTAGCGCTTCAAAAAGTTTCATTCTTAGCTCGTGTTTAATTTGCTCTCTCGCAATCCAATGATTTAGATCAGAAACTTTCTCCTCAACGCTTATAACTCCCTTGATTGAAATTATGAGATTCTTAACAGTTTCAAGATATTCACCGTTTATCTCACTTTGGAAAGTGACGTATACTCCACAATATTTATCGCTCATCTTGACCTAAATTTCTTCTTTTATTCTTTTCAAAGTTCCCTCAAGAAGATCGTGACATAATGATTGAATTGCTTCTTCAGGGTTTTCCATTTCAATAATTATTGATTGTATGGCAGCTAAACAACCAACCAAAATGATTTCTGGATCAGTTTCAGGACCACTAAGGATTCGATGAATCACAGCCTGCATTTGATATTCATCATCTTCCTGAATTAGTTCGAATATGTTTTCTATGTGGTTGTCCATCTAAAATTTCATATCTTCCATGTTTATATTGGTAAGAGGAATTCCCTCCCCTTCTCCTCTGGCAAATTTTCTAATCTGCTCGGCATTAAGTAAAATTCTAATTTCCAACCTTTTAGCCTCATCATCGTCCATTATGCTAGGATCAGCTAATCGATTGTAATCGATCATGAGGTTTGCAAGTGTTCTGCATACCGTATATTGATCCTGTTTCATGAGATATTCTGACAGTTTTATGATAATTTCTTTGTTGCTTATTGACATATATTCCTTATCTCATTCTTAAATCTTTTAATTTCAAGATCACAATGGTCCGATATCTCTTTCTTCAAAAAATCCGCGTTTATTCTCATTAGAATAGATATCTCTTCAAATGTAGGTGTATATTCAGGGATTTTTTCTTCGTAAATACGATAATCATTTTGACGGATAGCAAGACATTCCAAACACACGCAATCTTTTATTTCATTAATTCCTAACTTATAGGTACAAGCGGCTTTTAAATTCATCTTTACTTCAATTCCTTTTTAGTATCTAGAAAGCAACGTCTGATAATATATATTATGTAACTTTTTCCCTGTCTTTTTATCATTTAGATCACACTGTGAACCATTGTGGAAAATCCGTACGCATTTTGTTAAAGTTATGAACATTTTTTAAATAAATCCTTTAGGGATTTCAATTTTTCTAGATCCTATGTTTATTGGAAATCCTAAATTTTTCAATTTCTTAATGTCACCTTCTGTAAAGGCTTTTCTTTTGATTAAGTTTGCTAACTGCTTAGCAAAAGTATTCGCAGGATAAAATAAACCTCTAGTAAGAACTTCAGCATATTCCAAATCTAGAATAGGTAATTTATATTCTTCATCCATCATTTCCCTATGCATTTTTATTGGAATGTTACATTCCATCTTTTTCCATTTATCTAAGCATTCTTTACATTCGCATTCTATTGAATGTAAGATCTCATCATTCATCAAGCACACAGCCTAACATGGGCCCAACTATCATCAACGCTAATCCATTCCATCATTCATCTTTATTTTTTTCACGTATATATTTTGTTTTGTTATATGAAACCAAATCTTCCAAATGAATACGCCATTGATTATTCTCTTTCTTAGCAGGCAATCTTTTAGTTCTGATTGCAAAATGTATCGCTTGTGGAGTGACTTTATTTATTTTTGCTGCTTCAATAACTGTTAAAAATATATCAATTTTAAAATATGAATCTCTTACAGGTGATGTAAATATCAAAGGTCTTCCAGCTGCTCTTTCTGTGCTTTCACAATCGGGACAAATATAATTTGGACCTACTTCCCTTACAAAGTGTGATTCATTACACCAATTGCACTTAGGAAAAAATGAAGAGCTTTTCATTAATTTATCGTAGGTCTTTTCCATATCTTTCTTTGTAAGTTCAGTTGACCAATTGCATTCACCGCACATTGTTCACCTTTACCTTATGGCTCGTTCCGCATTTTGTGCACCTGATCTCAAATTGAGGACCAAAATTCAATTCTACATTTCCAAACCATGTGAGAATGGGCTCGTGGCATTTTTCACAAAGTATCGAGTGTTTTTCTTCTGTCATTCCTGCGCCCAAGTACGACAATGAGGGTTATGTTCTATCCATTTGTCTATGAAATCCAATGTCATTGCTACTGACACTTTTTTAGCGTCTTCCTCTGACATATAAATTCCACTAAATCTAACTAGAAAATCTAAAAGTATGTCTCGGGTCATAGTGATAAAAACAATCTCTTTTTGTTTTTGCCAAGGACCTTGTCCATTATCTCTAAGTTTTTTAGCTGTAGCTATGCGTTCTCCTACAGTGGCTTTCAAGTTCAAACTCCCTGATTTTTTGCATTTGCACTTACTTAGAAAATCTTCGATGCTTTCACAGAAATCTTCATAAGCTTTGTCTTTTAATCCACAATTCAAAAGTCCATCGGTTCCATTCCTATCCCGAAATTCTTTTTTCCAATCTTCATGTTGTTCTCTAACTTGATCACAGGTGTAATCTTTTGCCGCTATTACATTGCTATTTCCATCAGAAGGTATGACATATCTCCTGAGTTTGCATAATTTACCGCTCATCTGTTTTATTTTCTTCATGAAGCCATCCTCCCCATCTTTTTAAATAGACCATTACCTCAAAATAGGGATCTAATCCAAGAGAAATCATTTTCTCAGTATCTCTCAACATATCTTCATGCTCTTCTCTTCCCTTTACATTTATCCATTTTGTTTCAGGGAGTTGAGCAGGTGGATCGATTCCACCAAATTCATCTAGAGGGATAGGTTCACTGGGTAATTTAAGATGGGAAAACTTTTTCATTCAATCTCTTCTTCCAATGCGGGAGGTTCAATAGGATAGTCAAACCAATGAGTCACAAATACTTTTTCACCTTCATTCTCTGCTCTTATCCATCCTAAATTACTGTCAAAAATCACATCAACTATTCCTTTCCAATCACCTTCTGTAAATTTCTTATTCGTGCAAAATGCTAGCACTCTTAGTCCGTGAGGTGGGAGTTTTTCCTTTACGTCGATCCATTCCATATTTTTTCCTAGTTTTATTATTATTTTCTTCGCGTGGTCTTTTCTTTGTACCAATCAATTTATTCTTTTCTTCGAAGTCTAATTGCGCCTTATCAGGGTCGTAGTCTTCAGGTCTTCCTAGTCGCTTAGCTTCTCTCATCACTACAGATTTTATTCTTCCTGCATGAGCTGCTATCTCAGAATAAGACATATTCATGTCTATTCCTTCTTTGATCAATCGTCTTTGATCAATCGATAGTGGGTTGTAGGCTATCCATTTGCATACCATGATCTTTTCGGTCAAATAGGTTCTTTTGACCCTCCTTTAATTGATGATATACATCAGGATGGAATTTTTCTAAAGAATCTATGTCATAAAATCCGCCATTTACACAAACTTTCATCTTTCCAGTTAGTCCTTTGGGAAAATTGATGTCTTGCCACAAATCAGGCTCAAAATGCCTAGAGAATTCAGAATCGTAGAAAGGGACAGAAAACCAGTGGTCTCCAAATCGTTGTGCGACATAAAAATCTCCTTGATGCATACAAAGGATTTTTTTTCCTTGTTCTGGCTTTTTGTCTTTAGGTTTGAACCACTCATTCATCGTTAGTCCCTATAAGGATCATGTTCTCGCTCGTCGGCCATACAGACTCCGATTGGCTTGAGGTGGTGGAGGATTTTAATTGTGCTTGCATGAGCACTAAGGACGTCGCCAATTCTTTTATACGCATATGGGGATTCGTCCAAACCTCCTCCTCGTACTTCGACTCCAACATTCTTGATCCATTCGTCATGAGCTCCTTTATTAACAAGTCCAGGCCTTCCTCTCTTTCCTTTTGCGGCGACTCTTCCCATTGCTCTACCTGCTCCGTGGATAGTGGAATACAAAGCACTTGAAGACTCTTTAGATTCGATCCCTTCGAGGATAACGGAGGTATCCCCCATAGAGCCTCCAACAAAGCCTCTTTGGCCAGGAAAGGCAGGTGTGGCTCCTTTTCTGACAACCCAGAGATCTTTACCAAAATGTGTTTCTTTCCAAGCAAAGTTATGGTGGTTATGTACTTCATCAAGTATGGTTCCACGTAATATCCTTGCAACTCGTTCACACACCCAATCTCTTCCAGAGTAAGCATATCGACCAGCGAGTTCCATGCATCTAAGATATTGCTGTCCGAGGTCCGAAGACTCACTAAGAATGACTGGAACGGCATGGACTCCATCTTTTCCCCCTGCTTGTTTTACGAAGTGTGTACAGATTGAATGGCCAAGGCCACGTGAACCAAAATGTACCCCAACCCAAATGCGATTGGACTCATCAGTAAAAATATCCACGTAATGGTTTCCAGAGCCCACAGTACCGAGTTGCGATCGCGCTTTATCCTTAAGGGAACGTAAAATATCAATATCATCCCATACAGGATCATCAAATAGCTCATGTTCTACTGTCTCCTTGTTGTTTCTTCCTACACCAAAAGAGATATGCTTGTTGACCTCATTCATAGTCCTGTAAATATTATCTTTAATTTCCTGAGAATCACAATCAAGCAAAACTGCCTTGTTACCGCAAGCAATATCAAAACCAACCCCATTGACGCAGATTCGACCTTCATAAGCAATAACACCTCCAACAGGAACAGAATAACCGATGTGATGATCGGCCATAAGGGCAACGTAACATGCGTCATATTTGGCAGCCTCTTTCATTTGTTCTACTGCTTCGGGTAATGGTTCTCCCCATACTGGAATTCCTTCAACAAATTGCATTTTTATTCCTTGTAAAGCGGCTTTACATTTGAGAATTGTTGACCTAAAAAAAGACATGATTTAGGTTGAGGTCTCCTATCGGATGTAGGTTGAAAAACTGGGTGCCAATTCGTTGGCACTCTTTTATCTCTCATAGATCTCTACTCTAATTGAATTCTCTTTCACTTCACCTTTCTCCTGGTCATATTCCCATTTAAACAATGCAGAATCGTCGGCTCTTCCTGCCTGTTTACCAGGAATTAGAATGTCTGCAATGGCATCCTTTACCCACTTAAACGCCATAGGTAAATTATCATCAGCATCCAATTTCCTTGGAGAAATTCGGATCAACTTTATAATTAAAGGCATATCCCTGTAAAGAGACAACTGACTCATGTAAAAGCCCACGTTTTTCTTCTGTTTCTTGTGTCTTTTGTAAGAGACCATACGATGCTCTGAGCAATTGGCTTCGCTGACTACTGCTATTGGAGCGTTGAATGAGATAAGTAACATGCTCTATCCTTCAATAAGGCCGTTTTAAGGCGATTTCGTCTAACTTTCTTCATAATGGCTCTTTGTACTGCCATTCTTATTTTATGGGTTTCAAAGGGGGATCTGTTGGGATTTCTACGCATTTGCTTTACTCCTTCCAGAGTTTTTAACGAATCTGCATTCCTTAAGAACATTTTTCAATTTGATTTCAAAATTTTGCTCGTTGTAGTTGATTTCATGCACTTTTGTATAGTTAGGATTTTTTGAAATTAACGTTACTTTTGATGAAAGAGCTTCCAATTTCCAAGTCTCTGATGAGTAATGGTCTTCTACATAACATGCTAGTTTAAAGTTTGCTTCTTCATCTATTGGTTGAGGAACTTCAGGCTTTTCTTTCAATGCCCACATGATAGTCTTTATAAGAGTCGTCTTGATATTGGTAGTTGGATGAGTAGCAAAATAAACAGCCGATTTAACCTCTTCTTCAGGATATTTCATAAGGGTTTTCTGTTCTTTTTCTGTAAGCCCAATCTCTTTTATAAATTCAAAAAGAACGACAGCGGCGCCTTTAGGCGCTTGTTGTTGTTTCTTTTCTATATGTTCTTTCTTAGGAATATGTTTGTTCTTAATGTGCGTGTTTTCGGGATCCCGAGATTCGGGATACTGAAAATCAGGATGTCGGAGAATTTTTTTGAATTTAGGAGTTTCTGAAATTACGTAACTCGTTTCCTGTTTGAGGTTTCCTTTCTTAGTCACTATTCTTTGCATATACCCAGATTCAATCGCTTCATTTATGATTGCATAGACTTTATCGCGCCCAGCAAATCCATTTAAGTGATTGATAATTTGTTGAATATTTATATTCCACCCATCTTTCATAGAAAGAAGGTAGATAATCATCCATCTACATTCAGGAGAAATTGAAGTATCTCTGATTAGATCTCTGCTGATTTGAGCATAGGGATTTTCACCATCATGAGGGCAACGTTGAATTGTTATTTCGTCTTGATTTTTCTTTTCAAAAGACATAGGTTTCCTTGTGGTTTTCCTAATTTGTTTGCAGGAAAATACACATAGAACTTATGATTAGACCGCAACATCGAGGAGATGTTTTTTGTTTGGTCTAAACCAAGTAGTCCTGTGTATTTCCCAATGCTAGTGAGAGTTAGGACTCACTAGCTATTTTTTTTTAATGAAGTCTCATCTCTTTTTGTATACTCATTTGACATGCAAGGGAGTTTGACATAAGATCCGATTGTTCATTTCTATCTCATTTTAGGGCTCATATTCTTCTTAATATGGGCCCTTTTTATTTTCTTTCGAAAAGCTCTGTTCTAACACACGATTCCATTTCAGAAAAGCTTGAAAAAATCTTTTGAATTTATTCCTTAACATGGATAAGGTCAAAATTATGAAGGAAATACTCAAAGATTTGCTAAATGACATGAAATCAGATCCGTACTTAAGAGCGGTTGTGATCATTTTTTTTTACTTTCTAGCTATCTGCTTTTTTGCTGTTTTTATTCTTTCTCCGATGCTTCATAGCTGGCCATACACCTTCTTTTTTGGGAATGAAAGCGAGATCCTCATAACTGACCTCTCCATCAGTGGATTTGACAATTGTGAGAGCTGTATTCAAGCTGATGTTCTTGATCTCATAGATTACGTTGAAAATTGTTGTGTAAGACAGTCCACACTTCCTTGCGAACAAGGTTGGTGTCCATCCGTTCTGATCCAAATATTTGTCTAATTTCATAAATTCCCCGTTATTATTTGAAAGATGTTGATGTAAATTCAACGATCGTTTAATCTGACACTATAAGAATAACAAGCTTGCTTCTGAAAGTCAAGTTGAAACCTATAGGAGTCCACCATGAGTTTTATGTTAGAAGAGCCTTTTGATGACTGGCGATACTTCGTCACAGAGGAGTTGGATAGGTATAGAACCGATGCCATAAAACGATTCCATATCCTAGTCCAACCAAACTATGCCGAAGAGATTGCTGTAACAATCGCTTTCGGATTTGCCGAAGAGTTACCTGAAGCGGTGAAGATTGTAGACCAACTCTTTTTAAGTGAAAAGCACATTGCTGCTTTAAGAGAAGACGAGAATGCAATGGAAAAGATTTTGCTCGATGAAAAATACGAAGACTCATGCCTGAATGAATACTATAACCGTGAGTGACATGAACGAAGATTTTATTAAACCAGGATACTTGAGAGTGACAGAAATCCTCTCAATTTTCTCAGGACTATCAAAAATAGATCCCGAAGTTTTAGCTAATGCAGCAGACAGAGGGACATTGGTACACAAGACTATCGAAGCAATTCGTATGGGTATTGGAATAGGAGACTATCCCGAGCACATAGAGGGATATATGAATTCCTATGACATATGGGCAACTGGTAAGCAATTCTTACCACTTCCACCACGATTGTACTGCGATGATCACATGATTACAGGTAAGCCAGACGATATCTATGTAGTCGAAGAGGGCTTGGTACTAGTGGATTATAAAACACCTGCCAAAGAGAGCAAAACATGGCGTTTACAAGCCGAAGCCTACAAATATCTCTGTGTCAAAGCAGGATATAATATAGTGAGGACGGAATTTGTCAGACTCGAAAAAACGGGTAAAAAACCCAAAGAACACATTTACTTGGAGCATACAGGATTATACTTTAAAATCCTTGAGGCCCACAGATACTTCTTCAAAGACAAAGAAGAAGAACACTCTGACCTGGACTATTTGTAAAAAACCTCTCAGCAGGAACTGAGAGGAGTATTATTTAACCAAATAAAGGGAGATGAAATGAAAAAATTTACACAATTCGGATTATGCAAATTGAGCATTATTCACGCAAGAAGAAGGGGCTAAACTATGCAAATGCAATCAGAAAACATTATCGATATCACTTTGGCCTTAATAAAACTGCAATCAAAACTAGATTTTGCAGCTAAAGATAGCGCTAATCCATTCTTCAAGAGTAAGTATGCGGATTTAGCTACGGTATGGGCAACATGCAAAGATCTCTTAACCGAGAATAATCTTGCTGTTGTTCAACAGATGGACATTATTGAGAGTAAGAATGTCTTAGTCACTACCTTGGTTCATAGCTCTGGTCAGTGGTTTAAGTCTATTGCTCCTTTAAATCCTGTGAAGAATGATCCCCAAGGATATGGATCAGCTATCACTTACATGCGTCGTTATTCGCTTTGCGCGATCCTAGGAGTCATTCAAGATGATGATGATGGGGAAAGAGCCTGTGACAATAAAAAGACCTTAAATAAGGATAAAAAGGTAGAACCTGAAGATCCTAAGAAGATGCGTGATATGTTCCATAAATACGCTCTTTCTTTTGATCCTTCTGATGAAGATCTGATTATTGACTACCTGAATAAATATTCCAATCACTGGAAGAAATCTGCTGAAGAAACACTTAAAATCTATGAAAGTCATAAGACTTTTTGGACAGATTTCAGCAAATGGAAAGATAAGCAGGTGAAAGCATGAATCAAGAATATGATGCTATTTCCATTGGATTTAAACTCGGTCAGGGAGTGTCATCCCTGAACCGAATATTCGTCTCATTGAGTCTATACAAGGGAACCAAGAAAGACGAAGTCATTACAAATGTTTTGAGTGAAGTCGAGCAACTTATAAAGAAGCTGACTATCTAAAAAGATATCCCCCTAGAATCAGCTAGGGGGAATCCTTAAGGCAAATCTAGCTTAGGTTCTAAATCTGCCGAGTCAGAGGATGTTACGTCAGAAACATCGGACGCGTGACCGTGCGTATCGGTTTGCACGATATTCAACGTACATCCATAAACTAATAAAACCAGGAAGAAAGGAATGCCAATCATTAGGAAAAAACTAATGGTTGCTTTCCTCATTTCTTCTTACGGGAAATCCCCGCCTCGCTCATGGCGATCGCTATTTTCTGTTTAGGATTGGTTACTACTGGTCCTTTCTTAGAACCACTATGCAATTTGCCTTCTTTGGCCTCATGCATAACCTTTTTGATCTTATCTTTTTGCTTGGGAGTTTCTTTCATTTTTACCTCGTTACGTAATATTGCGATCTAATCAAAAAATTATTTTAGTATCAATGAATTTTCCTTAGGAGTAAAATAGAGTGCCCAAATAGGTGTGAGATGGCATACGCAGTACAATTCGATCTTTTTGAGCCAAATGATGAAGAATCACTCACAAGACAAGAGCTAAATTTAGTTAAAAAAGAGCTGACCAATGTAAGGCGAGGGATGTTCGCAAGATTGGATGCTTTGAAGAAAGAATTTGAATTCAAGTTCAATCAGCAGCAAGATGAATTGGATTATCTTAAAAAAAAGCTAGAATCAAAAGCTGAGATGTTAGATTTTACAACATCTCTTAGGAGGAAAAATGCTAGTGCAACAAATAGTTGTTAAGAAAGACAACGTAAAAAGAGTGACATGGACTGATTCTGATCCTAAAATCAAGGAAGGAAATAGAATCCGCTTCAAGGATGAGAAAGACTTTTGGGATATTTTGCTAGTGTTCCCTACTGTAATGCAAAAGAGCGAAATTAATCGCTCATGGCATGTAGGCGGATTGTGAAATTCGCAATGTAAAGCGGCTTTACATCACTTCTTTTTCTTCATCATTTTTGCGCCGTAATCGCACACTCTATCCCTTTTTTTGTCTTCTTTCTCTAGATGGGATAGATCTTTTCCAACTTTTTTTGTCTCTTTCTTAATCTTTCTAATTTGCTTGTCCATCAATTCTCTCTTTTAGATAAATTCAGTTACCCATAAAAATCCTGGAGCTCCAACGCCCCCTGTAAATCCTGTTTGGCTAGCTGTGACAGCACCACCACCACCACCACCACCATAGGATAGTCCGTTTACACCAGCTGATCTTCCGGCTGTTGCTGCTCCCCCTCGACCACCTGCGCTTAAAAAAGAAGATCCACCGTTTCCACCAATTGCAAAAGGCCCAGCATTAGCAGCAGCACCATTACCACCTGCACCCCCAGAAGATCCAAAAGCTTGGATACCTGCGGTTGTCGGATTACCACCTACACCGCCCTGAGTAGCTGAACTTGCCGCAGCCGTGCCGCTTCCAGCACCACCACCACCACCGTCTATACTGAATAAGCCAGTCAAACCAGTGCTTCCCCCAGTTCCTCCGTTTCCTCCAGTATTCGCTCCAGCGGTTCCACCAGCTCCAATAACTACGGCTTTAGAAGCTCCAATATCAGCCGCGGTATAATATCCATAACGATAGCTTCCTCCACCGCCTCCTGCACCAGCCGCAGCTTGTCCCGCTCCTGTAGTATTAGCACCACCACCACCACCACCACCTGCGACAGCTTCAACTAGGCAGTACTTCATATTTGCAGTCGGAGTATAAGTTCCGTTAATGGTGAATGATTGAATGTTTATCGTTGTAAATCCACCAGAGGGAGCATTAGCCCATGAAGGGGGAGATCCTGTTGTTGCTGTAAGAAGTTGTCCAGTTGTCCCGTTTGCAAGCCAGGAAGGAACTCCTGTTGCGCTAGAAATCATCGTTCCGTTATTCGCTGCGGTTATTCCTCCTACAACGTTATTGGCTGATGAATAAAGAATTTGATTGATTGTCGTTGTCGATGGGTAAGTAGCGGTTGAGAAGCTAGGGGCTGCGGCTGCATTCGACTGAAGAATATTACCTGTGGTTCCTGGTCCTGCCAAGATCGAAGGAACTCCAGTATTGCTTGTGACAAGAACACCGTCATTTGCTGTGGCCAGTGCGGACATAACGTTTGCTGCCGAAGCATAAAGAAGAGTGTTGATCGCATTAGTATCGGGATAAGTTGAAGTAGTCGGTACCCAGTTCGTTCCATTTGCTCGTAAAATTGTTCCCGTTCCTGTAGCAGTTGAAGGGTAAGTTGCGGTCGAAAATGCTGGGTCTGCTGCCGCGCCTGCCGATTGAAGAACTTGACCTGCTGTTGCGGATGGTCCAACTTTTGTGATTGTGGTCGTTCCAGCTCCTACTAAAAGAGCATGATTGGTTAGTCCAGTGAGCTGAACTGTGACCGTGGCTCCTGCCCCTGTTGTGGTAATGCTTCCTGAACCTGCAATGGTCAAAGCGTTCGCAGCTGGTGTGGCTGTTCCTGAATCGGTTGGAAAAGATAGAGGTGTTGTAGCGCTTGCATTTACCGTGATTGTCGATCCTGCTGCCGTGATGGAAACGCCTGTACCATTTGCAAGAGTGAGAATGTTTAAAGCAGGGACTGCCGTTCCTGATGGAGTGGCATATGAAGTAGCGATAGCGGGTTGTTCTGTGACATCGAAATTAAATGTGACTGTATTGCCTGAGGCGACTGTATCTATTCCGTTTGACCCACCCAAGAGATTGATATTATTTAATGCTGGAGTGGCTGTTCCTGAATCTGCCGTAAAAGTTGTGGGGACGGATGCGCCTGCTTCAAATGTAATATTTGGAGAAGAATATCCAATTATGACGGTTCCCCCTGGAGAAGTGAGATTGCCGACATTAATATTTGTTCCTCCAGCATTTAAAGCCGTAGAACCTATCCAAAGTTGACCATCTAATAAAAGCTCACCACTAGGATCAGCTCCAGTTCCCCCTAAGGCATTACTGAAGTCTGCATTTATGCCATAAACGACATCATTATCAAAACCTGCCATATTAAACTCCTAGCTTACGAAAATATATTGAGAAAGGACTTTCCAATTGATACTCTTACCTGCAAGTCCTGTAACTCGTACAACTGCATTATTTCCAGCGACAACAAGATTTGCATCACAGCCAGCTGTTGCAGCTTCTTCATTGGTGATTTTGTCAGGAGTTCCCACTAAAACAGCGGTGAGCCCTGTTGTTCTGACGCTGCCTGAAATGAAATATCCACACCCTGCTAGGTCTGTTAAGTCATATCCCACTATTTGAATATCAAAATTATAAACCCCAGGAGTCGAACCACAGTCAAAGACAGTTATGTCAGCAGGAGTGTTAGAGTTTGTAGAACCAAGTCCTGATACACGATTTGTCAGAACGATTTCTAAATTATTGCTTAGATCTGGATTCGCTCTTGTCAAAATCCCACTTGCAGAATCTTCTTCAGACTGAACTCCAGTTATATTTAGCGTGCTGACCAATGGAATTGCTGTTCCATCATCCGTCACAAACATAGTGGGATTGGAAGGAGGAGGCGGATTAACAACTGATGGACTATGGATTTGGCTCATTTTGCGTATATGACTCCTACTCTAAAAGTCCCTGTTCCAGCCGCTCCCGTTACATAGAATTTAGTTCCTACGTTGAAGGTAAGGGTATTGACCTCGCCAGTGCGATTAGCTGTATTGTCTAATACGATCTTTTCTCCTGCCGTCATGGTTAAACCTTTGGTTGAACCTGAATTATCAGCAAAAAAAACATCAACATCCGTATCATTACTAAAAAAAAGAATGGCAGGACTATTGACTAAAGTACCGAGTAATTGAGCGACTCCCGTAAAGGGAGCCGTTACTCTAAGTTCGGTATCAAATGCAGCGCTTTGACTTCCTATCATTATTCAACCTTTGGTTCCTCTTTAAGTTCTTTAGGTTTATCAGCGGCGATAGATTCATTGATCTTGTCCACCACAAAAGACCTTAATTGAAAAAGAACATCATGCAATTCACCGAGAGGAGCATTACTTGGCAAAGTCAATGTGTACACTTTATCCCCTCTAACGACTTCAAAAATGTTTGCTAATTTCAACATGGTGTTCTCCTAGGTTAATGGTAAAAATAAAATTTTATTTACCATTAACCTATTTTATTTACTAGGTTTGTCTAATAATTACGTATGTGAAGCTTGAAACGTCGGTTGCCACAGCAGCTCCAGTAGCACTTAGAGAATCAACAACGAATGAAACTCCAGCATTAATCGTATAGAGCAAGAACCCAAGAGCAGGAGAAGCATTTAAAGCGCTTCTTGTGATCATTATTCTGTCTCCAGCAGCTATATTGGTATTTAAAATTGTAGCTTGACCACCAATCAAAGTTGCTGATCCAATGAAGTCAGTTGCTGCACCACCATTCATTGTAATTTGGCTAGCTACGTTGGTAAGATTTAAATTACCAGCGACGTTTACAACGGTTGCATTGTCTACATTACCTATATTTAAAGTTTTAACTCCTGTACCTGTCAAAAGATTGACGGCCATGGTTCCAGCAGCTCTATTTCCTGTGGCAATATTGGTTGTATGAGTACCTGAAGTCACTGTTCCAGAGGCAATATTAGTAAGAACTGATCCTAAGGTCACTCCACCAGTATTGACGTTGACAGTCTTAGTGGCTCCTGCGTTGGTAGTTGCTCCATCGGGACCAATATCGATCGTATCGGTTACGGCGGTTATTATCGTTCCTCCACCAACTGTAATCGTTCTTGATGCTGTAGGGGCAAAGTCTCCTATAGAAATAGGAGTGGTATCAGCTTCATTACCTATTAGAATTCCACCTGTTCCACCCTTAATTTGAACTCCACCAGCAGCATTAGAAGCATCTATGACAATTGCATCTGCCGCAGCTTCGGTGGCTGTTATATTTACTGATCCACCTACAGAACTGAGGGTTAAATCAAGCGCTGCTCCAGTCACTGTAAAATTAGAAGCTGTGGCCGCATCTAAAGAAATTCCTGCTGCGGTATCAACTGTGATTGCCCCCGCTGAATTGTCTCCAATTGCGATAGTGCTTCCAGAATTTAAAATAACAGCTCCCGCAGCTGTATTACCTATGGTAATCGTGCCTGTGGAAGTTCCTCCGTTTATGGAAACGTTGTTGTTTTGGTTGGTATTTACATTGACAGGACCTAAAATCGTAGTGGTTGTTAATCCATCCGCATTTCCGATATCTAAAGTTTTTGTCCCTGTTCCTGTCATGATATTCATGTCCATAGTTCCAGCGGCTCTATTGCCTGTCGCAATGTTTGTAGTATGGGTTCCAGAAGTCACCGTACCTGAAGCTATGTTGGTCAGAACTTGGCCAGTTGCCACGGTTCCAGTATTAATATTTACAATTTTGATGGCGGCGGCATTTGTAGTGGCTCCATCTGGGGCAATGTCGATGGTATCTGTGACAGCGCCTATAATGGTTCCTCCTGCAATCGTTGTTGTTCTTGAAGCAGCGGGTACAGCATCACTGATACTTACGTTTTGACCAGCTGTCGACCTTCCAAGAATGATTGCACCTGTTCCATCAGCTCTTCCTATTGTAATTGCAGCTAAAACAGAACCTGTTATTAAAACGTCCCCAGTTCCTGCCTGTAGCGTTAGTGCAGCTCCAACAGTTTGAGATCCGATTGTGATTTGATTAGCTGCGGCATCGTCTCCAATGTGGATTTCATTTCCTCCACCATTCATTTGGAAATTACCTGTACCAACATCAATCGTAATAGCTCCAGCTGCGGCATTACCAATAGTTGTTGTGCCTGCGCCAGCGGTATTTATGGTGACTGTTCCATTTACTGCAAGTCCACTAAGAGTAAAAGATCCAGCTGTCAAAGCTCCTGAAACAGCTAAATCTCCTGTAACAGTACTATTTCCTGTAATTGCTGCTCCGCCTCCACTTACTGTTAGCCCTGTACCAGCCGTCATTGTAGTTGTTGAAGTAATTGATCCAGGGGCAACCAAGTTATTTGGGAGAGAAAAAACAATTTCATGAGCGGGGCCGCTTGAAGTTGTCGTGATTTGATTAGCTGTCCCAGTAAGGGCAATATTGCCTCCACTAGGTAAAACAACTGTTGAGCCATCAGATAAAGTATTAAGCGCTCCAGCCGCTGAAGATGAGACTGTCCAGGTGGGTGTTCCTGCTTGATTACCAGCTTGGTAAAACAAAAGACCAGATCCACCAAGGTTAATGGCTGAAAGCCATAAGTAACCTGCATCATATTGTCTATCGATGGTATCGGAAGGATCTCTTCCTGCAATAACCATTGGCATGACTGCTCCACCCTGTGGTGCGTCGCCGTATGTGAATGAATTGGGAATAAAGGGGGAAGTCATATAAACCTCTGTTGTTTAAGTTGACCTCACTATTGCAAATCAAAAATTTCATTTACATGTTCCTGATTAACAATGATTACCCTATATATACCAACATTACGAGGTAGATATGGATTCGGAGTTTTATTCAATTAAGGAAGCTGCTATTATATTCGGGGTACATCAGAATACTATTCGTAGAGCACTCAAAAAGGGGTTTTTGATTGCGATACGTATAGGGATTGGACCTAAAAGCCCTTATAGGATATCTAAAAAGAGCATCGAGGCTATACATATCTCGATTATTAAAGACCTAGCGTCAAAGGCGGCAAAATGACTGAATCATGGATACAAATTTTAACACTATTTTTTGCAAATGCGGCTTTGATTGCTTGGTTTAGAGCAGAATCAAGACAAGATTGGCGATTAATGGATTCAAAAATGGAATCTTTTAGAGCTGAAACAGGTCAAATTCTTCGAAGCATTCAAGAAGAAATAAAAGATTTTCATGGAAAATTGGAAAGACAAGATGCAGAGTTTAAGGCGCATCTAATATCTCATGAACAAAAGCAAAAATAAGTAATGTTTTTCATTATCTTGGCTTTGGTTATTTTGATTATCTTAAAAAAGGTAACGAATGAGTCATAGTACTAGCATTGAAGAAGCGATAAATAATGGTCATCAAGACTATTGGGATCAAGAGCAATTAGACTTAGGAAGATCAGGCGGAAGCAGATGCCCGAAATGCAGAAAATGGGGCACTACTTGCAGAAAAAGAAAGAACCATCATCCTACTTGGTTGACAGAATGCAAAGATTGTGAGATAGATGACCCTTTTCAACGAATGTGGCATCATTTTAATCGATATTGTGATAACGAAAAACGAGATATATATAATGCATGGCTTAGAGAAGTCAGAGAAAACCTAAGCAATATTTATGGATGCTCTGAGACATCTACCAATCAAGCTAAAAGTAAATTAAAAGAACTGATAGAAAAAGTTCCCTTTTTTGGAGTTTAATCATGAAGCAAGAATACATTAGGATATTTAATGCTAGTCCTGGAGTATATCCTAAAAAAACTTTCGAATATCCTGAAGAAATGTCTGATCCTGATGAAATAAGGAAATACCAAGGATTTCCCTTCAAACAGGAAGTTGCAACCCCATTTTTTATCTCTAGTGATGATCATAATAATTTTTTCGACATAATTTCTTATCGAAACGAAGAGGCAGAATGTATTTGTGAATTTTGGGATCATAATGGGGCATTATTTAGATTCTTTTGTTGTGATGAAGAAGATGAATTGAAACTCATTTGTCAATTTGTAAAACTTGCAAGAAATCTTTGTCAAACTGAATTGGCTATAAAAGAGTTAAATAGAAAAGAGCAACAGATTCATGATTGCTAGTAATGCAAATTCACTTCTTCTTTTTCTTATGATTAGCTAAGAAATACAAGAGCTTAATGAGGTCTTGGCTTTTTGGCTTTTTTCTTTCTTTCTGCATGTCTTTCCTTAGCTGCTTTCTTTGCTGGTTCTAAAGCATCATAAATGGTTTCGTATTTATTCTTGTATTCGTTTCCTTTTCCACCTCTTTCCGCCTGCAATTTCTTAATCAATTGATACATAGCAGCACCAATAGGAGATTCGGTTCCTGCTGACCAAGCACCGATGAAGTTTTCACCAGTCGATTTACGCTGCGTTAAAAGGCTTGTAAGGACATCAACGTCTTCAGACGATATATCTTCATACGCATAGAGTTTATCGCTTCCATGAGGCTTATATGCGAGTTCGTTGGTGTTTGGATCATATCCTGCCCAATCGACATTCCTAGAGACTTGTTTTCCTGTAGATTTTTCAATACCACTAACCAAATCATCATATAGATCGGCTAAGTCTTTTTCAGGAATAGGAGACTGAATGAGTTCATCTTCATTGACTTGATGTTTCTTTCCATCGATTTCAATGATAGCTTTCCCGTTTCGGATCGCTTTGATTTCACCCATACCTTGAGGTGAAACGACGGTATTACCTGCTTCTATTTTAGAAAAGTCTTTTTTATCTCGTTCTTCTATTAATCTTAAAGCTTCGCCATAAGGAATTTTCAATCGTTTTTGAACATCAATAGTACTTTCATCAGATAAAGCTATTTTAGACGTTTCTTCGGGTACATCCAATTCTTGGCTTTGGGGTTCCACACTCGGAGGTTCTTGCGTCTGCTTTTTGGCGATATATTCACTGATTATCTCCTGTATTGATGCCCCTGCTTCCTTTTCAAGTTTCTTAGTCTGGCTTGGATTGAATTGCTTGAAGTACTGAGCAATCGCCTCGGGAGTATTTTTACTGGCGAGCATGTCGTTGATCTTAGATTCAACGCCAGGGAACTTATTTAAAATTTCAGTTGAGATAGTAGGTTTTACTTGAGATGGAATTGCAGGTTGAGGTTGTGCTATAGTTGGAGCAACTGGAGGTTGAAGTGGACTGGTTCCTAAGGATTGTGGTGGCCCTTGATTTAATGGCAATTGGGGCGTGGCTTGCGTGGCTATGGCCGCAGGTGTTACGGGTGCTTGAGGGGCCGCGATAGCTCCAGGACCAAATAGTTGAGGTGCTGCACGCTGTAAAGCTTGAGTTGCCATCGGAGCGGCTAATGTGCCTCCAATTGCTAAAGCTCCTGCGCCTGCTGCTCCTAATGCGGTTTTATTGACATCTTCTCTTCTTTGAATATCAAGATTTCTTGTTTTTGCATGTTGTGTTTGAATCTGTGGTTCTTCTTGTGCTAATCCCTTTTTCCCACCTGATAAAAACTTAAGAACTTGTTCAGCGGTGTAACCCGAAGCCAAAGCCTTTTGTATTTTTTTAGATTGAGAGGGAAATTGTCTCATCAAGAAAGCAATAACCTGCTGTGATGTAAAGCCGCTTGACAATGAGTTAGCTAATTGGGGGATCATTATCTTCCTTGCAAATTTAGTCCTTCGAGAATTCTTTCGAGTTCAGTCAAAGGGGGTGAATCAAGTATTCCCATCTGGGTTCTTTGGTCATCTTCCAATGTAAACCCTTCTTCTTGTAATTCATTTAAAGCATCTTTGAATGTTCTCCATCCATAATTCTTATCTTCAAATGTTTTTCTAGCTAAAGGCAGACTAAAGTTAGGTTCAATCTTCTTCAATTCTAATAAAGAAGTTTTGATTTCGTTCTTGTCTCCTGCATTAGCATCAAGTTTAACTGGAGTTCCAGCCATTCCACCGATTCTATAAGGTTTCGGTTGTGGTGTAACTGAATTCAATAAGGCTTGAGACTTTTCAGTTAGAGGATTGACAATGATTTCTCTTTCTTCAGGATAGTACCCTTGCTCTGCTAGAAGATTTCTTGAGTAGTCATAAAGCTGAGCATCTAGCAATGGTTTAAGATGTTTTCTAGCATCGGAAGCCGCTTGGTCAAAATTCTTGTAGGTTCCAAGAAATCCTCTCACTAAATTCTTATGAATCCTAGGAGCTGAGATGTCTGATTTTATGTTGCTGACCGAGTTAGCAAAGTTCTTTGCTTTTTCAGCTAGGAACCTATCAATTTCAGCCTCGCTTTTCCCTTCTCTTGAAACATTTTCTCCAAGCTTTTTAAAGTACGCTTGTACTTCAGGTGGACTTCCTGGAAGAACTTTATTCAAAGATTCAACTGCTCTGTTTCCATACTTTTCCTGACCCGTGACTCTTTGCTCTAATTCTTCATCAACCTTTGCATTATGAATCTTTTTGTCTTCTTCATGTTGCTTAATCTCTTCCATTGCTTGAAGAGGAGTCGTAGGAATTCCTTGTTGAGTTCTTTCGCTAGCTAATTGCCTTGCTCTTTGTCCGTATTCACTTGGAGTAAGCAAGGGCATTTTAACGCCTGTTGTTGCTTCTTGAGCTACGTTACCGACCTGTTCTTTTGGCCCAACGTTAGTAGGGAAGAATTCGGTAGCTTTTTGAGCTTCTTTTTGTTGTCCCATGAATGAAGGTAGTTCTTGCCTTTGACCCATTTGTGGCATTTCCATTCCACCTTCAAGCTCACCCGCTAATGGAGTTTTAGGAGCAGCTCTTGCCTGAGCAAGTTTCATAATCTCAGGAGCTAACATGGCCATATATCTTTCGCTACCTGGAATACCTGCTCCTGCTTCCATTGTAGCTAGAACAGCATCCAATGGAGAAGAATTAGGATCTTTTGCAATGTCCCGAATTTTAGCTAAACTTTGTTGAAGAAGCCCTCTATTGTAACCCTGTTCGACTGCTCCAGGAAGATTCTCGCTTATATTTGCACCAATCTTTTTGCCTATTACGTCCCAGGGTGTGCGCTCACTGGGGATCACGGTCAATCCCATATTTACCTCTTGGTTATTTCGTAACCATATTGTTCAAGAAATTCTTTGTAAAATTTAATTCTATCTTCCACTCTTTGTCCTGATGGTTGTCCTCGATTCCATAATTCTAAATTTTCAATTCTATTGTCATCTCTAACTCCATTCATGTGATGAACGGTTTCTCCTTTAATAAGAGGCCTACCAAGATATTCGCTCATTACCCACACATGTTCATATATTCTTCCTAATTTATTTTTACAATTAGGATGACCAGGTTTCCATATATCTTTATATCCTTGTTTGCTCATCGATCCTTGGCCTGGTCTGGCAATTAATGGAGGATGATCTAAGGGAAGTCCATTTTTAATTCTTGTTTTTTGGTATTGCCTTAATCTTTCTTTTTCTTTTTTTTCAGGATTCTTTTTGTAATATTCTTTTTTATAGCATAAATGGCAAAGTGTTTTTGAAATTCTTTTTTCTTCTTTAATTTGGTTTAAACATATTTTACAATTTTCCTGTTTGCTAACAAAAACATGATTAAGACATAAACCTTTTCTTTTCAAATATTCCAGTCGTTTTTTCTCTGTAAGTGCTTTCTTTTTTTCAGGAGTTGAAATTCTTTTTTTGTATAAACAACCATTACAGATATCTTTCCCTGCATATTTTCTTTGTAACCCACATGATTTGCATAAAACCAATTGCATATTTACTCCTTTTTGGGAATAAATTTACCATAATAAGTGTTTAAGTGGAAATGTTTTCACCATTTTTTACTCCTTATCCAGCCATGTTTTGGCCAAACTTATTTCCGTATCCTTTTGCAAAACCACCTGCTAGAGATGACATAATATCCCCCATAGGTCCAGCCGTTGGAGGTTGGTACACATTCTGAGTTGGTTGTAGAGCCTGTTGCATCATTTGCATCATATTCTGAATCGGCTGCTGACCATATTGTAAGGATTGATTTACACCCTGTTGCTGCATTCCACCACGTAAAGCTGCGATATTGGTTGATAGATTGCTTCCTTCTCTTCCTAACTGATTTCTAAAGGCTGTTGATCCCATAGATCCACCTGATCCCATTCCAGCAAATCTATTCGCAAGTTCAGGAACTGTATTTTCTTGAAATTGTCTTTGCAATGGAGCTTCAAAACTCTTGAAAAACTCAGGATCATTAAAGAGGGAATGTAACCAATCTTGACCTTGCTGATAGTTTTGGTCTTGAGTGATATCTTGATTCTGACCTTTAATATTATTCAGCATGTTGTCTAGGAAACCTAATTGATTTGGATTATAGGTAGATTTGAACTCGCCTTCGCTTCCTCCCATTCCTCCTGACATCATCGGTCCCATTATGCTCATAAGCATCATCATTGTTGAAGGGTCCATAACTACCTCATGTTTTTTGTGACCATATCATAAACTTATTTTTTACACCCCGTCTCTCAAATATTCAATAACTATGAAGCAACTATAAGCACTTAAATCAACTGTCGTAGTGATAACGATTTGAGTATCACTTAATGTATAGAAAATATTTGGGTTTCCAAGAGTGTAGAATGAAAAGTAATTCCCATCTCCTGCGCCTATCGAAGAACAAGGCAATGAAGCTGAACCCCATGTGTGCGTGACAACGAATTGCTCATTGATATTAGGAATAGGATTTGGAATTATAATAACGCCAGCATTGGGAAGATTGGCAATGTAGGCGATAGATTGGTATCCGTTTCTTACCTTTTTCGTGGTAAGATAGACCCACTTCTCTCCATTGAAATTTTCAGCTTCTTGAACATAAAGCCCAATCTTTTTGTCATTGGCTACGTCCGATAAGGCGGATAGCTTGTCATTTAAATAGGCTCTTCCTCTATCGTCTTCCTCGGGAACATTGTAGGTTGCCTCAAGGAAAGGAGTGAATAGATTCGAAGGATTGTTTGGTTGAGCTGGAGCCGTCATACTAATCGACCTCTATCTCGTATGGTAAACATCATGGCCACTATCTCAATATTTTGATCATTGATCGCTGAGACAGCCATTTGCTTATCACTAAGGTTAAGCTGGACTTGAACAGTTTGGCTTGTTGCATCACAGAATAACCTATAAATGGTCTCCGATCCTGAGCCAACTTGATAAGGATTCTTGGTTGTTAAGACCACATTACTTTGTAAGTTGTCAGGAAGAGGAGCATTTATAGGTAAGTTGCTACTATCTCCTAGAACGTTGACTTGGAACTGACCATTTGCGGTTAGGTTAGTATAAAAATCGATCTTGCTAAGTCTTGTTCCTGCATCTTCATTGAAGAAGTTGAATATCTTAGATTGGATATCCACGTTTGAAATCTTGGTAATCAATCCTCCAGGCACATAAACCCCAGTAAGGTTGACAGGTACTAGAATTTGTTCTGGATCAACTGCCACCACATAGATATTAACCTGAGTAGGAGCGCCCAAAGGAGGGCTGAATGTGAGAGTTAAGGCTCCTGTAAGGTAGTTAATAGTTCCGACAGTGCCAGGAACATTCGATGTAAGAATCCCATCGAGCGCCGAATCAGTAAAAAGAATAGCTCCAACATAAATGCGAACCGACCCCTTCAAAATTGGTACAAAGTTAATGAAATAGGGAACTAAAGTAGTTCCGAAGGCAGCTCCACTTGCAAGTCCCGCATTTATCGGTTCAAATTCATTAAGGGAGAAAGTGTTGGCAGATAAGTAGGATATCTGGAAGTTTCTTTGATTTAGGGATTCTCCATCAGTGCTAGTCGTTCCAGCTACATTCGAAAGAGAAATCCATGTCTTATCAGGTAAGTTATGATTTGGGCTAGTAATGACATTAGCAGCAATCCCCTGAATAAATAAACTAGGTTCATTTTGATAGTTCTTTTGCTCTAGTCTAAAGACAAAGCCTTGCTGATTTCCAGCAATCACAGTCTCTAGCCCTGAGTGCGATGTTCCCGCTTCACAGTTTCTATCATCGTAGTTTGGCCAAGGTTGATCTAAGTCTATCCACCTATCCCCTAAATCCGATGTTTCTGGGTAAAAATATCCGAAACAAGTAAAACAGTCATCAAAATAGCTCCAATTCTGAGTCTCATAGTTAAAAACTAGCACTACGTCAGGGAATTTGCCAAGTAAATTGCTTGCACTTGGAATAGTCCAGTAATTGAGTCGGGTTCTGAACGTCCTGATTCCATAAACTCTTTCAAATCCATTCTCGGATTGGCGAATATCAAAGATGTCATCAGGGATCTTTTCGTCGAATCGGATAGTGTCGTTACCATCGCTGATAACAATACCCCTATTTCCTATGCCCATAACGCCCTTATCAAAGGGTATCGTGCTGAAGGTGCTACTTGCCCCTAGCTCAACGTTAATACGCTCCCAAACGAACGGATTTTGGGCGTTATTAACGAAGCGTAACCGCCAAGAGCTACGTTCAAAATAAACCACCAATACGTCGCGTATAAAAGCAGCTCCAATAATAACTTCTTGGGTTGGTGCGTCATTTGCTCCTCCACGGCCAAAAAGATCGTCTCTTACAGCTTTCGGGTCTGCTGTCTGTGGACTTGGAGTTGTAGGGACTGGTTCTGAATAATAAGGAGTTCCTATCTGTGTCCATCTAGCTCTATTTCCATAGTTAAAGAATTCGGCTTCATTTCCTTCAGTGGTATTGAGGAATACTAGGTATCCTCGGTAAGGGAAAATTAGCAAAGCTCCCATAAGGGCATTGTTTTCATCAACGGGTGGATTGTAGTTTGCCCAACCTGTTCCATTTGTTAAAGCTCCGTAGTATCGGATACCATCTTGACCAGCAATAGCCACTTGAGAATTGAGAGCGATACCACCAGAAATATAGGGTCCATAAAGAGCTCCATTAAATCCATCCAGAGTAAAGGTGTTTAACCCTGTCACCGTAATAGTAAATACTTGACCATTCAGAGGTGGAGTTGATGGAAGAAGAGGCGGATAACCTACCACATTTATGATGGCGACTGACTGACCTGTTGTAAATCCGTGGTTGACAATCGTTGTAACCTGAGCTGGATTAGCATTATTGATATTGCCTATGTCTCTTCCGTTTAACCCTGGCTTAGAATTGGTAGCCCAAAAGGCGCCTGCATAGTTAGTGGTAAAGAAAAACTGATAGTCTGTACCGCTCCAAACTACTGGCATTACACTGGGAAGAGGCAAGAAGGTTTGAGTTCCTGCGTTGAATTCATAGGCGAGTGTGGTATCAAATGCAATGAGTTGTTGAAGTCCTAGACCGAACAATTCCCTAGTTTTTAGTCCCATGACTGGAGTGTTATTATCCAATCTTCCAAGAAGAGTGTAACCTGATCGTCTAACGATCCTTCCTCTCCATTGGTACGCATTGACTAAAACCGCGAATGCATCTTCTGTAAGTGCATAGGGTTTTATGTCTTTTCTTAAGCCGTCCTTTATAGGACCTATCATAAATTGAGTTGAGCTCATGCTATTGCCACCGCCATCCAAGAAAAATCGTATTGAGCAAGAGGAGAGAAACTTGCATAGACATCGAAGGTATTTGCCGCCGTGATGTTGGTAGAGATTTTCAAAGGCCTATGTTCGCTTCCCGTTTCAACTGTATTGGGATTCGCTATCGCTACTAAAATCTGAGTGGGAGCAGGGGTTAAAGTGATAGTATGAGGCACTAGATTTGTAGCTGTAACTAATCCAAAGTAAAAGATGTAGCCTCCTGGAAGGAAGCTGTAATAGACTGGACCCGCTGTATTTACCGAGTTGTAAGTGAGTTGCATTGGAGCATTTGGGGCGTCTGTTGTGTCTGTCTGTGTAGGCAAAAACTTAGGGATCTGGGCAAACAATTGAGGCTCTGTTGAAGCGGCCGATGTGGCATTTTTGCTATAAAGCACTCCTAAATCTTCTGTCACTCCAGGGTCAAGCGTTTGATTTTGCAAGATCATAGCTGCATGTTTTCCCTGACTTGAGCTATTGAATGGCATGTGGTTATAGAAAACGCCAAGAGCTAGCTTAGAGAAAATCGCTGCAAACTGATCGAAGTTCACCTGAACAGGAGAAGCCGAAGTTTGAGGAGACTCAGTAGAAAGTGGGATTTGAGGATCGTACGTCATATGTTTGCCACCACACAGTAATAGATTGTGTTATTGGTCGATGGAATCGTAGGAATCACATAAATTTCCTTAATGATTCCTGGCTTTGTAAAGATGAACTCGAAGGATGGGGTGGTGGTAGCTATGGTTTCTTCCACTGCGGCAGGTGTATATTTGGGTGTCGTCCCTTGAGTACAGAAGTTAATACTCACGATATTCTTTGCTACAGGAGGATTCAATTTGAGTATATTGTTAAATACCCCTTTAATATTTCCTGGACTAAATGGGCCGAATCTTCCAAAATAGACCAGTAACTTTCCTGGCAAGAACGTAAAATAAGTAGTCTGTTGCGCTGTGGGTGTAACTGAGTAGATCTGATAATTGGTGAATTGAACAACGGGGGTATTTCCTGGATACGTAAAGAAGACTTGATCGGTTTGATTTTCTACATCCTTAACGAAAATGGAGAACTCATTTGCGCTCGTTTGGGCGTCTGTGGTTGACTCTGCCATTTCGACATAGGTATGGTTTCCTCTATTGGCAACGGTGGGATCAGTCAAAGGCACATGATTTTCAGAAAAAGCATTGTCTAACTGCGTGAAATTCTGAATAAATTGTACCTGCCAGTCTGCAAAACTAAGTTGTCTTGTCGGAGTATTCGGGTCATAGTTAATTGGATTTCCCATTAAACACCTATAGCCATGTAATAGATTGGAAAAGGACCCGCGGTTGAAGTATTCGGAAGTCTCACGGTGAATTGATTTCCTGCAATGTTTGTTGCAGCAGCGCTAGGTTTATCTGATCCAAATCCACCAGCTTGAACAAGTCCTACATAAACGAGGGTTTCGTTAGGGGTTAGGGTAATGATATCTCCATCCGTTACCGATAATCTTCCGAAGTAAATCACGAAAGGACCTGCCAAATAGGAATATTGCCTATCGAAATAGACATCTGGATTTGTGGATTGAAGTCCTGTTGAGATCGAAGGATATGTAAGTTGAATAGGAGTTTGATTATTGCTTGGCCTAAAGAATAAAGTGGTCACTCCAGCTACATTCTTTGCATAAAGTCCGAGTTGAGTCGTCGTAGTTGTTGGATCGCCTGTTTGCTCTCTCAGAGTCAAAACAGTATGCATTCCCTGGCTTCTTCCTTCTGTCGTTGAATTCAAAGTCACATGATTCTTTGAGAAAACGCTAAAGATTGTCTGGAAGTTGGATCTGATTTGAGGCTGAGACACCACCATGTAATCCGTAACCAAAGGAATGTTCGGGTTATATGCCATTAGTTTGTCCCACTATATTCAGTTCCCCAGAACCACGAAGCAACGGGCCTTCCTGGCTGACTAAAGATCGTTGCCGCCCTTTGGCTTCCCATCTGTCTTAAAGTCCTTCTTTGGGCGATTAACAGCTGTTCTTGCCATACTGGCATAAGAGACGCAAGTCCATCATCGTCCGGAAAGTCTGCATAGATAAGTTTGGCAGCTCCTGCGCAAATGAATAGATACCATTCATCAAGTTCAGGGGCACTTCTTGCTTCAATCAACTGAGTCGGTTGCTGGCTGATCTGGAACTCAACTTGATAAACTTGTTGCGGAACTGGCCTAAATGTGATCTGCTGATTATAGAAGATGACATCCGTTGGTCTTGACGATTGATAGGGAATCACACTCGCATAGATAGTCGCATTCGCTGGAATAGTCCCAAGCCCGGCAGGCGTAAACGTGTATGCTCCCGTGAGATAATTCACCGTGCCAACGATATTTCCTTGCTGATCGACTAAATTTCCTATATTAGAGTTCGGCTGAGGAACGTCCGATATGGCGTAGTTAAATGCGCTGTTTCCTGCGTTCGGATCATTCACCATAGCGGAAATAATCACCGCGGCTTCGGTTACATTCCCAAAAATATCTAATTGAGCTCTCATGAAAGGAGTAGGAGGAATAGTTCCAGTGTAAGGAACACCGACTCCATTTCCTCCCGTATTAATGATCTGATTGACGGTGAGTTTAGGCCATCGGTTATAGAATGTGGTCTTATCTTGGAAGTATCTTAGAATGTAACCTTGGCAGTAAACAGGAGGAGTGATTTGAATGTTTCCAGGTGAAGCAGCGGTTCTATTGCCTGTATTGGGATCAGTTGGGGTATCTTCATAAACAAAATCATAGGTATCCACATTTGGCGTTGTCAAAAATACGTACGGTTTTGTAAGCTTGAGACTCTTAAAATACAAAGGGAAGTGCAATGTCATAAATAAGTTCAGGTACTTATCAATCTGAATCGTGGTCATCTGTTCTTCAGTGTACCTTGCAGTCATTCGCCTGACTGTGTTTTCCATTTGCTCTAAACTAACTAATTGTGCGCTCATATGGGGTTCCCAGGGGTTCCTTCATTAAAAATTACTCCCTCGAAGCTGTTTTGATTGCCAAAAGGCAATGGAATAGGCGGTAGATAGGGCCCAGAGGAGTTCGGTATTACACTCGGGGGTGTATAAGCGGATGGTAATGGAGAGGGGTATGAAAATACAGAAAAATTTGTTGAATCCAAATTAATTGTTAACGTGTCATCTGTAATAGCTAACACTTGAGCATTCAGATTATTTAGTTCAACCATTCCAAATTGAATAGGTATAAGAAAAGCTACCATCATTCCAGCTACATACCCATGATCGTCAACCGTAGTGACAACCATGGGAAAGGAATTGGTAATAGACTCGATGGTTTGCACGCGCAAGTTGTCTTGCACTTGCGTTTGACTATATCCAGGGTAATACATCACTGTGCTCATCGAAATCCTTTATGTAAAGCCGCTTTACATTAGAAATTTATCGGCGTAAAAGCGTATTTTTTATTGCTAGAGTCCACAGAATGAATCGCAGAACTAGGTTTATTAGGGTCCATCTCACCAGATTTTTGAACAAATTGTGGTGTGTAATAGCATGGATCATCGTCACTTCCTCCATTTAGTTGATCTGCAAATCCTCTAGGAATCGTATAAGTCTTTCCATCTTCAAGCGGATACCATTTAACTGGGTCGGTAGCGTATTTAATGTAGGGAAGCTTAACGGATTGTCCAGGAGCTCTTCTATTCATGAATTTACCAGTAACCAATTCGCTGTCATAAGCTTGTTGTTTTGCAATCTTGTCTTGAAGTGCTGTTCTACTCGAAGCCACTCCAACCTGTCTATTCATGATTTCTTTTTCTTGCTCGGAGATTTCTCTTCCTGGAGATCGTTTGAGTTCCAACTTTTTCTCTTCAATTTCGCGCTTGGTATTCTCAAGTTCAATGCGAGCTTTATCGATTTCTTGCTGGACGGCCTCAAGGGTTTGCTCTCCACTCATTGACTCTCCTAATGTTAATTCTTCTTTTTCACTTTTTTGCTTTTTAGCCATGTTGCCTCACTTATTTCTTTTAAATAAAAAGGGCAAGGACAATTTGTCCCTACCCTTCATCTACCGATCAAGGAAAGGTTTGCAAACTTGTGATTGCTCGCCATTCCCAAACGTCTACCGTACTTCCGATAATACCACCTGTAGTAGTGGCATTTGTTCCGTCTCCAGCGCCGATTAAGATACCGTTTTGTCCTAGGTTTTGACGTGCAAATCCAAGAATGTTTTGGTTTCCATAAGGCAATGGACTAGGTGGAGTGATCACGAAATTGTTCGTGTTACCTTCACCTTGAGGAATCATTACAGGAAGCTGTAGCGGATAATTAGCCGCAACAGGCCATGCAAATGCTGTAAATGCAGTGCTATCCACGTTTTCAAACGTTACTGTTTGAACACCGATGGCATTGTTAACTGCGGATACAGTGAATTGCACAGGTAATCCATTGGAAGTTGTGTTCAATTGAGTCATTCCAAAGACTGAAGGAATGCTGAATCTAACCACATCACCCACTTGGTAGTTTTGACGTACCAATAAAGTGACAACCATTGGATTAGCAAGTGAAATACTTGCAATGGCTCTCCATTCTGGGTAGTAAAGTGAAGGAGGAGGCATATTTGCATTGCCAACCTTAAACACTACGCCTACCGAAGTAAGAGAGTTTGTTGAATTTAGAAGAGTCGTGAAAGTAGTTGGGCTACCAACCGCTGTCACTGTCATAACTAGTCCACCAAGTTCTGGCGCACTTGTTAAATCTCCAATACGTACGTTATCTCCTACATGAAATCCGTGAGCTGCACCTGTTGTAAAAACAGTAGTAGTTCCAGGAACAAACGAAGCAATAGCGATATTTGGTCCTTTAGGCTGGTTAGCTGCATTGAAAATGGTAAAACCATTTTGTGCTAGATTACCATTGCTTAAGGGAGCCAAATTACCAGCTACAGTTCCTTGTTGCTTGATCAACGCAGTTCCAGCAGTCATGTACTTGGACCAAAATGCTTCAACTAGTCTATCGGAGGTTAAAGAACCTGCGACTCCACCCGCTGTTACTCCAGATCTGGTTAAGTTGATTAGACGAAACTCATCAATCTTTTGTGAAAGAGGAATGAAAAACGGTGTTGAAGCAACGTTTGTGAATAGCCCTGTTGTGATTTGAGTACTCATATATTACCGCCTTATATTGCTACGCCGAGCGTGCAACGTAAGTTGACGATCCAGCTGGTGTTAGTAATATTGAATACCTGTGCCATCTTCCAGCCTGCTGTTTGATAAAGTCTCAAACGAGGAGAAGCGATTTCAGGTGGTGCATAGATGAACTGAGCGGAATAACCGTCTAGATCAACCATGTCATAGCTTTCTTGACCTGGTAAGAAGATGTTGTAAACGTCTTCTAGGTTTGCTGAAGCATTTGGTGTGATTGAACCCACTGAAGATAGTAAGAAACGAATGTTTCGAACAGATCCCCATTCTGCTTGCAACAGATTGCTGTTGTTTGCGTAGTTGGCAACGTTGATAAATCCAAGCATCTGATCCAAATCGGCAGACAGATTCGTATGGCCCAGGCCAAAGAATGCTGTACGGACTGGAGCAGTACCGAATTTATTTTCACCCTCAATAATATCTTGGATGAACTGAGCGTTAGCTGTACGAAGTAATCGTACGGCTTTAGAGCAGTCCAAAGGAGATATGTTTGTTGGGTTATCGCCATTCGTTCCCGAAGTGCAATTTATAGGAGGCGCCCCGCCTTCCATCATCGATCTGGCTAGCTGATCTTCAGTTTCTCTTAAGGACTGGCCTAAAGTAGAAACGGCAGAATTTAGCACAGGGTCTTCGTTAATAAGCATGACTTGTTCCTGAAGAATCAGGTAAGTACCATACCAATCAATTCTAGCATCGATATCAAGAGCGGTTAACTGTTGAGCTGGAGGATCTACGATTCCATTTCCGAGCGGAACAGGTGCAGTAAGGAGGTTTTGATATCTACGTCTTCGTAGTATATCGCCTGCTTGTTGGTCCATAGTAATAGGATAGCCCATTGTAGTATGGATCAAATCAGGCATAGGACGAGCAAGTAACTTCATAGACAGCTGTTGTTGAACAGCTGGAGGAAGAATGCTGGTTGTTGTAGGACCTGACATTGTCTTAACTCCACGTTAAGACGAAGATCAGCGTCGTGCAGCTGCCAAAGTTTCCTTCCAAAGAGCGTTTTTCTGATCTTTGGTCATAGTTGAATTGGACATTTTCGCCGCAACTGTCACTGCTTCGGATCTAACTCCTAAGCTTCCCAGTTTCGGTTTACCTTCCTTTTCGTCTACTCGCCTTTGTTCCTGCGAGATTGGTTTATCTTTCGCTACCTTTTCGGCCTTATCAGCTTGATAAGCGGCGCTCTTTTTAATGAGATTATAGACCTTTCTCAAAGGATTTTTAGCAGTCTGAACAGCCTCACGGTTGTCTTCGTCTGATTTAATATATTTTTCAATATTCTCAGGCGTAACAACGTCTTTAAAGTCAGGGAATTCAGTTGCAGTTTCGAGGATCTGAATCTTCTGATCTTTCTCTGCTAGCTGCTTCTCATACGTCGACAATTTCTTGTTGAACGAATTGAGAGCTTTTACAAGCTTCTTCCCGTCTGGGAATTCTTCTTGTTCTAGCGATCTATAATCAAATTCTTCTTCTTGAGTCGGCTGAGCCACAGGTTGAACTCTTTGGTTCATCTGCTTTTCATAAAACTCTTTCTCTTGCTGCGCCTGCCATAGCTGACGTTCAAGTTGTTCTTTAGCCTGACGAAGCTCTGCAAAACTTTCTTGCGGAGACTTCTTTTCATGGGTTTCTACAGCCTGATCGACCACTTCAGGAGCTTGGGTCTCTTCTGATAAACTCATGCATTTCCTTTGAGACTGGCGAGATCTCTTTTTTGCGCCTTGTAGCGAATTATTACATTCGATACCTTGCATATATACAAAAGCGAAATTTACTAACAATATAAAATTTTAAGGTGATACATGCAGCCTGACATAGATACCATGACTTACATGATGGCCGCGGAAAAAATGGGTAATCTTATTTTTACAATTGAATCTACGATAGGTTTTCTTATAGAGTATAAAGTCAAACCTGACGAGGAAGTGATAAAATGCCTGACTCCACTATTAAATCAGATGAAGACTTGGATGGAGATGAAAAAATAGGCCCTAATCTGTTGCTAGGATTCCCATGTTATTCAGATAGCTTTCTTCGAATCAAATTGGGGAATGTAAAATTTATTCCAATGGAGATGGCTTCAAGTAACTTCCTAATTTTTAATATACAGGGATTAGATACTCCTTACAAATATGATGATCCTGGGTTCCATAATGGATTATCTTTAATGGGGGCTATTCTTACACACGTTAGAAAACTTTATGGAAAAACCCATCTTTTCGACCAACCAATTTTAACTTGGAAACCCGAGCCAATGGTTTTTGAACTAAAAATTGGAATACTGGAAAAAAAAAGATTCAAGGCAATAATGGAAGCTAGAAAGAAGAGGAAGAATGGATGATTCATCAAGAGAGCTTTATACTCTCGAGCAACTGATAAATAAACTTGAACTAATAAGAAATGGAGAAATACAGCCTCTAAATTTTGCTAAGGCTCTCTATACTTTGGCAAATGAGATTAAATTTCTAAGATCAAGAAGAATCAGAAGGGAGGACTTGGACTAACCGATCTTCCCACCGACTAGGTAATCCTCTATCTTCTCAAGCTTATCAGCAACATAACGTCTCAGCATTCCTACATACTTGGGGTCAAACTCATTAGGATGCTTGAGTATGTACGTAAGCACCTCCTTCTTTGGTATGCACCATTCAAAGTTAACTTTGCCTCCGTCCTTGACAGACCAAAGATAATGGTCATTGCCTTGATATGGACTTGGTCGAGTACGACGACACTGCGGGTAAATATGTAGGGAATTTTGTGCATAGGGCTCTTTTGTTACCCAAATGTGAATGTAATAGTCACCACGAATGCCTTTATCGTAGTTTCCTTGGACAGCTTCCTCGATGATTAGATTGAACTTTTCCATCAAAGGCTCAAGAGTTTCTCCAACTTCTTGTCTATCGTTCTTTGCACGAGCTTCTAACATGAGCTCGCCATAAGTCTTAACGCTGTTTCTTACCATTGAGTCCTCCTAAAAATTCTCTTAATTCCTCTGGGAATTCAAATAGGGAATTTTCATTACCTGTACGAAATTCATAATCTTCTTCGGGAGTTTCTTCAGTGATTCTGAGACGTAAAAAACCGTCTGTCTCTTTCTTTACTGATTGCATAAGTCTGATTCCTTATGTTTTGAATGCTATTTAATCATTTTAGCGCCACCCATGTACAAAGATCGATTGCTATTGCTCGATGATTGACTTGGCTTTGCAATATATCCAGAGCTCGGTTTGTGAAGACCAGGCAATTTTCTAATCCTGGGAGGAATCATAGTCATATTTAACCCATGTTCTTTTTATTGGCTTTTGCGCCATCTGTTCCTTGGCGATTATATGACTCCTGTAAAGGAAGTGGTGGTTTACCGCCTGGAGGTGTAAAACGTGGTCTTGTATCACTAAGGTTTTTGTTCTTAGGCACAAAAGGTTTTTTTGCTTCAGGAATTATTTTAATATTTGGCATGTGTTTTCCTTTAAAAGGGCAATAGACATAGGCTGCACCTATTGCCATACTTGAGATCCCATCGCTGAGACGCCTATGCAGTAAATTATTTATTAGCCATCTTTTCACGTGTGTAAGGCATCTTAGCTAAAGCAGATCTATCCTTATTATCAATCTTATCTCTTACTTTTTCGTAGCTATTTGAAGCTCCAGCAGGAGGTTTTGGATCGATGTTTTCTTTAATCTTGCTATAATCAGCGCCTGAGTTTCCATGACCTTCACGACCACCTTGGGACGTATTTTTGTAACTATTACCCATTGGTAACCTCTTGTTGTTTAACATTTTTTTCATCTTCACGATTTACAATATTTTCTATCAAGCTAAATATCTGAACAAAGTCAGAAATGCCCATAGATTCTATCTCTTTAGCCGCCTTAGCTTTGTCAAGTAGAGCAAGTGACTTCATGTGCTCAGATTCATTGTACTTAGTCAGCAATTCAACTTGTTCTAATCTACCTTTCTGTTCTCTTTCATTAGCCAAGCTGCGATCACTCATTGCCTTAGATTGGAGGCTTTCATTCACGATCTCTTGGTTCTTCATTTGCAATTCAGCCATTTGCTGTTCTTGTTGCTGTTTGGCTTGTTGTTGCTGTTGGATAGACTCCATAAGCTGATCTTTGTCTTGAATATCGAGATCGACCATAACTTGATCGGGAGGTATTGGGAATCCATCCTTCCACATGAAGTAACGCTGTCTAAATGCAAGCTGACGTGTGGTATCTGTAAGAGGAGCATTAGCCACGACAGCATCGTATTTCTGAAATGATTTATCTCTAAATTCGTTTGTAGGAACTTCCTGGATCATTTTCGTGATCTTTCCTAAGGTATAGTTTTTCTGAATAATTGCCCAATGCAGACGGCCAGCATTCCTTTGTGATAAATCCATGTTGTCGAATAGTTCTTGAAGAGTTGTAAGCGCTGCTCCTTGTCGTAACTGCTCAGTAATTCCAACATCTGAATCTTCTGCCTGTCCCAAAAGTTCTGGAGTGACCCCCGCATCTGCCTGGATATTGTTTTTGAGTCTTTCTGTGACTGCAAAATTTGCTGGATTAATATTAGCTCCTGGTTTGTCATTCACTGCTCCTAAACGGCCTTTCTTAAAGAATCTTACCTTACCAGGCCCTACCTTGAATGCATCTTGGTCATCAATTAGAGCATCTTCTTCAACATCCACCCCAGAGAATTGAGCGGCCAAAAGATCCATTTCTAATTGTGTTCGGTAATTTAGGAGGTATTGACTATCCCGAATGTTTCGGATCACCCCTTGATAGCGAAAAGCATAATTATTGTTTGCCAAATCATGATACCCAACAAAAGGGGTAAAAGGGTACATGTCGATACCCAGAGGATTGGGTCCATCATAGAAGCAAGTATTGTTAACAATGATTGCAAGATGGACTGTAGGCACTTTTTCATGAACGATAACCACATTTGGATATTGATACTTGATTCTTTGCAGCTCTTCTTTAGTTAGAGAAACTTCAGTTGATTCATAAGTTTTAGGATCGACTACAAAAGTTCCCATTCTATCAGCTAAATACCAATATTCATCGTATGCGAGGAAGTCTTTACGTCTGATGTTGTATTGTTGAGGCATGAAGGTAAATTTAGTATCAAAATAAGCTTGGTCATTAAGTAGGTCTACATCATGCTCACGGCCTGGTAACATCTGCTTAACTTGCTGCTTATGGAGGTATTTTCGTGTACGGATAAACTGGCAGTCACTGAGATCCATCTCTCTCCAAAACGCATCCATCATCACCATGTCAGCGCTGAAACATTCGGTCCTGAGATCTCCGCAAATTGGGTCTCTTCTGTAATCGATCCATGAATGCAGTAAAGAAAGACCTGTTATCCCAGCTGCCTCTTTAAAACATGAACTGAATTTATTGTAAGTATCGTCATTTGAATAGGCTGACTGAAGGACTTTTGTACCTTGTGAAGCTGTTCTGCTACTAGAACCGTGAACTGGTATTAATTGCGTTCCTTTTCTATGCTGGCGCTGACGACCACAGACCATATTGACCACAGGCATAGAAGCGTTAAAAACAAACTTTTGGTGATCATAACTAAGGCCTGAATATAGATTGAGGTATTTTTGGTCACCAAGATAGACTTTTCTATCAATTAATTGCTCCCAATGGAATAATTGCCATGCAGAAAGATTTTGCTGATACCTACTATCAGCCTCTGCTACTATGTCTCTTCTCCCATCCTGGTAGTATCCAGAATAGATATTTGGAACCACTTGGGATCGTTCTAACATACCACTCGTCACGGATCACCTCTTTAAAAACTCTCTTATATAGTTTTTAACATTTTGAGTATATGTCGCCTAAAAATAACCAAAGTATTTTTTGAATAAAGCTCATTTCATTAAAAACTTGAAGCTCATTTTCAAGTACACGAATCCTTAGGTCTCTGGAATTCACTGCCCTTTCAAGAATTTGGGTATTGCGCTCCATATTCTTTAGCAAATCCCTTGTCTGAGTGCTAAATCCTATGTTATCTGGGAATTGAGATTGCCAATTAAAATTGATTGGATTCCACCCTTCATATTGTTTTTTAAGTTCCATCATTAAATTAGAATCTCCTCCTCTGTCAGGATGGAAATGTTTGAAAGCATTCTAAATA
>Ga0193692_1000032_pt1 | contig 40635 bp, 64 predicted proteins | sample L3a1metaG_FD_144917 | JGI IMG/M metagenome (GOLD analysis project Ga0193692, IMG submission 144917) | Soil microbial communities from a riparian zone of the East river system, Colorado, United States - L3a1 | ecosystem: Environmental > Terrestrial > Soil > Riparian zone | place: USA: East River... | reverse complement strand
GCTGCTCCATAGGCGAGCAATTGCCACCATTCATTCAATTGAGGATTCAAAGTCCCATCGAAATTTCCTGCATTATCAACATTGAAGCTAATTGGATAGCGATAGGCCTCAAATGAAACTGTGTATCCTTGATCTGGAATTGGATAAAGCAAGATTTGATCTTGGAAGAAAACAGCTGTCGTAGGTCTAGATGCGACATAGGGAACATATTGAACATTGATCGCATTCCCAGTTGGAATTGGAGCAGAAAATAGAGTTATGGTGATTGCCCCTGTGATATAATTTATGGTTCCTCTATTGACGGTAGGATCAGTTGAATTATCAGTTGGATCAAATAAATTTCCTTGGCCATCATCAATTAATGAAATAGATGGTGAAATACCAGAGGTTGCATCAGGGGTTCCTGAAGCTGAGACTAAAACATTCCAATTAAGAAACTTTGCTTCAATATCTACCACAGAAGAATTTGAATATGCCCCTGGTGGATTGGTTTTAAATCCTGGCAAAATTGGAGTTTGAGTTAAAAATTGGCCTGTATATGTACCACCACTTCCATCAGTACCATCGCCTGTATAAACCTGCTGTTGTAGGAAATTGAGCTGTGGATTAATTCTGAAAAAGTTTTGACGACTTTGAGTCATGTAAGATTGATAGCCACCAATATAAACAGGGGGCATTTCAGTCAAATAGGTATCTGTCGGGAAATCATAAGCAGGAATATTCGCAGTTGTGACGAATTCATAATTGTAGAGCAGTGAAATCAATTTCAAATGCTGTGGCATGTCATAGACATAGAAGGTATTGATATAATTCACAATTTCAGCGTCAGAGATTTGGGCATTAGATGGCCGTCCTGTAACTTTTCTGACTTTGGCGATGATATCTCTTAATTGATTTGGTAAACCGTTTGGCATTTTAAGGTCCTCCAATTGGAGTTAATAAATTTTGTTCTGAATTTTTCAGAGTGCTTGCTATTTCACCGACTGCAACGACTTGAGGGACTTGAACAGTGGATGAAATGAAAAATGGATCATAAGTTGTGGTATTAGCATCTATGCTAAAAGTTGTTGGAGATAGGACAATTATGGGGTAAATATTGCCTAAAAGTTGCTGCATACCAAAATCAGCAAAGAATTCAAATCGGACAATTAAACCTGAGAAGTAGCCATGAGCAGTTGATGTCGTGACTACCCCAGGATTTGCGTTTGTAATCGCAGTTATAGAATTTCGGACTGACTTCCAAATTGGAGTGGCCACTTAAACAGTTCCACCCATGTATTCGAAATTGAATCCATAACGTTTGACATGTTTTGTAACGCCGGACATTGGAACGACTGAATCTCCAGTGCTTTGACCTTGTTTAAGATCATTAGAATTATCCATTTTCCAGCCATGAACTCCATATTGGCAGGTTCCAATAACTTGGTTAGCTCTTGGTTTTGTATCCAAAGCAGCTGCTGAAATATCAATTCCATTTAGAAATCTAGCGACATAAAGAGGTATGTCATACATTTCGCCATCTTTCATCGTTTTCTTAAATACAGGGATTCCAGGATATTTTCCGACAGTAACAACTGTTGATCCACCAGGACTCTCAAAACAAATAAATGTTCCTCGTACAATCACTGTTTCTTCAGCAATCAACTGTTTGATTTTCTCTTTCGTAAGCTCTTTCGCTTCTTTAGTAATATGAGAGCCATTTGTAGGAAGGATAGATGCTGCAATATTCAAATTCTTTGCCATTTTTACTCCTTAGTAAAAGCCCCTCCGAAGAGGGGCAAAGTTTAATTAAATCGACGTAGCTTTATTAGCGAACCATTGATAGCGCTTATCTGCCGTTTGGACAGTAGAGCCAATCAATACTCCAGTAATAGAGACGTTTCTTGTTCTGTCATCAAGTAAGTTTCCATATGGCTGGGAGATGCTATTGATAGCAGCTTCGCCAACTGGAACGACTTGTGGGAAGGATACTCCGCCAGCAGCAATAGCAGATGTTGGGAAAGCAAAAGCTGTAAAGCCTGTGCTGTCAATATCCACTGTGATGGTGTTGGTTGATCCTGTTGTTACAGCAACAATGACTCCGAGAAGTCCGTTGATCTGTGTCATGCCAAAAGCGGCAGGAACAACGATCCGAACTTCTTGTCCGACTGTATATCCATGAGTTACAGACAATGTAATTACGGCTTGTGTAGCTAATGTAATTGCAGTGATCAATCTAACTCTTGGATAATAACGATCTATTGCATTGATGATACGGAAAGTACCAGCAGTAGCATCAGCAGCAAAGCCAGTGTTATCCAAATATTTTAATTGGAAACTTGTGCTTGCTACGATTGTACCAACAGTAAAATCCCATCCTGCAATTTGAAGCATTCCGGTTGTCCCAAACATCCTTACGACTGTAGATCCAGCAACTAAATTCGTTGTTGTCGCAGTATCTGCAACAGCAGGATTAGCTCTGTTAACCTCAGTTCCGTTAAGGGCTGTAGATGGTCCAATAGTTAAAAGCGCGCTATCAGCAATGAAAGTAAAACCACCTGTAGTAGTTGTAATTTCAAGGTCTAATGTTGCAGCGCCGTTAGTTTTGGTATTATAATAAGCAGATCCGGCAGCCATCAAAGATGTGCCTTCTGCTCTCATGACAGGCGTACTAGCAGCTGTAGAACCGATGTCAGTGAGATTTATTAGTCTAAAATCAGAGTAGCCTGAAGGAATGCTGATCATCAGCGGATTTCCATCAGAAACAAAACTACCTGTTACTTGTGCGTTGACTGGTGAACTCATATTTTTTTCTCCTTATGCCAGCGTCACACGTAGGTTAAATACCCACGTATCGTTTAAGATTCTTGGTACTTCAGCGAATTTGTAACCAACAGAAGCGTTGAGCGCTAATGGTGAATCATAAATAGGCGGACGATAGATGAAAGAAGCGCTATATCCATCTTGCTCGATAGAAGCATAAGCTTCACGACCGACACAGAAAACGTTATAGACTGTTGCACCTAATAATGAAGCATTTGGAGTCGTGCTACCAATTGGGGATAACAAGAAACGAATATTGGCTACAGTTCCCCACTCTGAATCCAGAGTAGAAGACTGGTTTGGATAGTTCCATTTTTGGATGAATCCATTAACGTTATCCAATTGACCAATAAGGTCTGTATGGCCAAGACCAAAATACGCATCACGTACTGGTGCTGTACCAAATTTGTTTTCGCCTTCTACGCCTGTCATGAACGAATAAGCCGAGTTTCCACGGAGTGTTCGTACAACAACATCAATATCAGACCGAGTAATCTCAGTAGGATTATCTCCGTTAGTTCCGCCAACAGCGTTAATAAAGGACGCAGTTGATGCAAGCATAGAGCTCATCAATTGGTCTTCAGTTTCCCGAAGAGAAACGCCTAAACGTTGAGTAGCTTCATTCAAAACTGGGTCTTGGTTTTGAAGAGTGACTTGTTCGTTGAGCAAAATATAAGTTCCATAGAAGTCCATTTGGGCATCTATGTTTACGGCGGTCAATTGTTGGGGAGGTGGTGTAATTCCACTGTTCCCAAGTGGTACTGGCGCAGTAGCCAGCGGGTTGTATCGTCTCATTCTCAGCGTAGTACCGCCGTTTCTTGGCATGGCCTTCAAATCCGCAGGGATTTTATGGATCATGTAAGGAACTGCGACGCTCAGCAATTTAAAGCTGAACGACTGTTGGACAGGCGCTGGAAGAGTACTTGTTGTCGTTACTGACATAAGTCATGTTCCTTTGTTAGGAACCAAAACTAAAAGCCCTTAATCGCTTTGGCCATTTCTTCTCTGAGGGATTTTTTAAGTTCATCAGTGAGTCCATTTTCAAACATATGCGCGTTGCCGATGGCACTAGATTTAGTTACCGCATTAACAGACAGAGGTTTTTGTGAATTAGCTAAGGCTTTCTGCTTTTCTTTGACAGGTTCTTTCGCCACTTCTTCTACTCCTATTCCGAGACGTTTTAGTAACTTATAGGCCGCAACACCCTGACTATATTGGTCAGTATTTTGCGCTAAGGACATTGCAAGTTCTGGTTCGGTTTCTTTTAATAATTCAATGTTTTCTCTTGTAACCACTTGATTGAAGTCATTGAACTTTGAAGAAAGCCGCTCTTCTACAGTTGCGTTTTCACGCTCACGGATGACTCTTGAGGCAATTTCTTCGGCCATTTTTGCGGCCAGCTTTTTTGCTTGGCCTTTTGTGACGATATCTTCGTCGCCGAGTTTGTCTAGTTCATCTATTTCTGGTGGCCTTTGAGGCGCCTTTAACTGAGCTATCAGCTCTTCTTGTTCTTTTGACTTTCTTTCAAGGTCTTGCATTTTGCGTCGGGTTTCTTTCCAGTTGCGATCTTGGTCTTCCGACTTCTTCGCAAAGGTTTCCGCCTTCTGCTTTTCTTCTGCACTATCATTAGATTCAGCTGTGGGGACAGCTTGAGCGACTTCAGGGTCTTGCTCTACACCCTCGTTAGTTTCATCTGGCATGTGCATTCCTTTGAGATGGCGAGTCTCTTTTCTGCCTATAAGAGAAGCTGATAACCTTACGCAGGCTTAGCGCGAAGAGGGTCACCCTCAACTATCAACTTCAAATTTTAATTTGATGCATTGGGCAATAAGATGTCAAATTATTTTTATATATAGAACGGAATGAGGAGAATTGTTTAAGATTGCTAAGAGGTAATTATGGAAAATGAAGAATACTGGAAAAAAGCTTTGAAAGATTTAGATAAAATTTTTGGAATTCCAGACGATCCCAATTCGGATTGGATTAGTGATCAATATGGGTATTGGCTTCCGTTTATAGATTTAGAAGATCTTTATGAATCAATGAAACATCTTGTGAAATGGAGAGATTTTTATTGTTTCACACGTCGCTTTGAGGAACATAAATATGAGAAAAGGAATTATGAATATTTTCCGATGGAACAAGAATTGGTTTTAAAGCCAAAAATGACAAACCACCCAGGAGATATGCATACCATTGGAATAAAAATAAAAATGGGAATGAGGTTTTTATGAACTGGAACTATTTAGATGAACTGCCAGAAAACGGATCTTTAGTCTGGGTAAAAATACCTGGGAAAAGACCTATAGTTAGACTATTCCAAAACGATTCGTTCGGTCTTGGAGATAGGGACTTTGAAGTTACAGCCTGGGCTAATTATCAGGGTCAACTTCTTTGTGATCTAGAACACCTCGATTATAGGCCACGATCCATTCGACAAGCTTGGGATCATAGCAATCAGCATTCTTCAGAATTGTCTTTGCGTCTTGTGCACTAGGAAGTGTATAGACTAAAGTCATTGTGCCCTTATTGTTATCCACTTCGTAAAGATCATGATCAGCGTTTGGCCATTCATATCGTAGAAAAGAAGCCTGTGGTCTTGTCTGACGTGTGATGTATTTATGATGTAGGACATTGCTCACCATCCCTGCGATTGTCTCTTTCTTCCTTTGAACAATGATATAAAAGGGAGGATCAAACCTCTTACAACCCTCATCAACCGCTTTCATGAGCTCTTCGAAATACTTCGGAGTCATCGACGCAACAGTTTCTTCTACAGTCTGGATCGGCTGATTTTCTTTAGATAAAATATCATAGACAGCCTGTCCAAGCTTGGCGGGATTTTTTTTGATTTTATCACGAGAGACTACAAGATTTTTTTCGAGGCGATGTATTACCATCACCTCTAGTTATCAATAAATTATTTTAAAATCAAGCCTTAGGCTTCGTTTGAGGAGGAGTGACAACCCATTCCCACCAGCTTTTAGTAGGATCTTTAGGTTTGTCTTTTGGCTTTTCTTCAACGACTGGTTCAGGTGGATTCTCTATCACGAAATTATCAGGATCAAATTGAACGGGTGTTAAAACAACAGGAGCATGTGTTGGCATAAGATACCCAACAGATTTATCTATAAACTTCTCAACTTCTTTTTTCTCAGAAGTGTAGAAGAAACGATGGGACTTGGTTAATTTCTGATTGATCAATTTCGTGACGCCACCAAAATGATAGCCGATTGAAAAGGCAATACCACTTCGAACTTGAGGTTCACAATAAGGGGTTACAGAAAGCTTGATGTTGTCAAAAAGAAATGCGCTAACTGTTCCACCATACCCAACTCGCTTTGTTTGATGGTTGAAATTCGTAGTAACACTAAATTCGTATTTTTTCGAAGGCCGATAAGATAAGCAGATTTCAGATACATCATGAAACAAGTATTTATTATCTTCGAATTCTACGCTAGTTTTAACTGGGATGTATCTATTATAAACCAGAGTGAAATGATCATAAAAGATCTCTACACCAGGAATCAGTTGATGATTGAAAAATCCCCAGGAATTGTGATTGCCATAGACGAAATTGCTTCCAAAGCCGAAATTATCGTAGAACTTGCGATAGCCGACTCCTAGCTCATGATGGAACACTTTATGCGAATAGGGATGAGTTAAAGCATGTAAAATAATTATGTTATCATCATCAAGCTCTAAAGTAGACTGATGTTCAAGGTTTAAACTGATTTTAGGCATTGAAAATGGATAACGAGCATCAATGTTAAATCCAACGGATGGCTCATGATAATCAGCAGAAAGCGAAAGTAGACTTAAGATCCCGATAACAAATGTTTTTTTCATGATATTCCTATATTAGTCATAAAATTCTGAGAAGCCCCAGTGAAGCTTATCATCATATTCTTCAAGAGACATTCCTAGCTGACTGGCTTTTTTTTCTCTAATTTCCTTAGCAATTGATTCATATTCCCTAAACTCTGGATGCAAAAGAAGAGATTGTTTGGCACCTTCCCAAGAAGTGGTCATTCGTTCTTACCATCAAAAATATGGTCATATTTCTTATGCCATTCAGTGATTGCTTTTTGAATCTCTTCATGATCTGGCGAATCTTCATCCAAAGAAATCCCTCTCAAACAAAGAGAAGTCAGCTCACATTCAATATTTTGATATTCTTGTTCGGTAAGTCCATATATGGAAGTCATTTCTTTTTCTTCATCATTTTGGCCCCATAGTCGCAGACCTTATCTCTTTTCTTATCCATCTTCTCTAAAGATTTCAGGCTCTTTTCAGTTCCTTTTACCTTTTTTTCAATCTTGCGAATTTGTTTATCCATATCAACCTAATGTTGTAAAAAGGGTATTTGGTCTTTAACTTTCTGTTTTTTTCCGCCAGATCCTGGTACTTCAACGCCCTTATTCTTAAGCACGGTTGCAGCAATCTTTCCAGCTTTCCCTTTGGGTCTAATCATCGCCATATTAGGGGAACTCTTGATCGTTTTTATACCATTTGTTCTCATGAATGCCCGATTCTTCTTCTAAACCGCAAGAAAAATCATTAATCACGCCACTTCTTTTATTATGTGAACGTGAGAAATTCTTGATCATGGGCTCTGAGGGCATGTTAGCAAAGCTTTCGTCACCCATTCTTTTATCAGGCTCCATCTGCTTCTCAAAATCATAGTTTTTGGTAACCCCAAATTCCTTATGATTTTTTTCCACGTTGTAGCGCTTAACAGAACCATTACGACCTTTAGCCACAAAAACTCCTAGTGTTGATTAGACATATGACTACGAGCGCGACCATCTGATCGTTTGTTCTCTTCATCAATACGTGTCATCGTGTCATTTTCTACGGTTGGACCATATTCAACAGCTTTAGAATAGGTGTCCATTTTAACTTCGGTTGGCATATTAGCAAATTTGCCATGGCCCCAAGCTTTCCCTTCTTTTTCTGACTCTCCGTGCATTTGTGCTTTACCCATATGACAATCTCCTGTGTATGGTGTTCTTGAACCTCACTATACTATATATATAAAAATATTTTTAGTCTTTTTTTGGAAATGGCAATAAGCTATGTTGTTATTTTTGAATTCTAACCTCAAAAGGAGAGCTATGAAAAAATTCGTTTTGTCAAATATCGTTATTTTATTTCCCCTGATTTTGTTAGCTGATAATGGTGCTTGTCAACCACCGCAAAAATTGCCCGATGGAAGACCAGCACCAGCAGCTTCTTATGCTAGAATCAAAGACGAGCCTTCTATTTGCTCTGGCGATTTACAGCCAATAGCTAAAGAGCCTCATGAACATCGTTTAAATTTTGGGTTTATGAATCTTGGATATGAAAGAATTATGCCAAACTCAACCTATGTGGGGGCCGATGTAAAACTAACACCATTTTACAATTATGACGCAGATAGTCACCATACATTAAATTATTTCATTAATGGCGAATTGAGAATGGGATATAATCACTCATTTACTAAAAACGATCAGCTTATTCCTTATGGTGGAATTGGATTTTCTGTCTTTAAGTTTGAGAAAAAAGAAGGAAAAATTCGAGATTGGAATTATGCAACAGCAGGAGCAAAATATCTCCACCAATTTGGCGAAATATTTGAAATGGGCCTGAATGTTAAAGCATACCGAAGTATTCAGGAGAAAAGAACTTCTGTGGTTAAGGCAAAAAAAAAGAAGCCTCATCCAGTCATAATTAATACTAATAAAGTAAAAATGCAAGATAAGATGGGAAATAAGCTTATTCTTGTCAATGGGAAGTTACAGGTAGATAAAGATAACGTTATTATGCAGCCCATTCCTGAAGTCCCGCAATTGCCAAATCCAGAGACTGTCATAGCAAAACTAGAGGCTAAAACAGTTTCATTTAAAGACGCGAGTTGGATGTTGGAAGTTGGCATGCCATTTATTTGGCACTTAGGTGAGACTAAGAACTGGGAAATCCAGTTAGAGCCTTACTATATGCAAATCCCAAATGGTAAAAGAATGCACCTCCTAGGCTCTCGTCTCTCTTTTGGTTTCCGCTTCTAGGCAGCGGTTTTTTTGGCAGTCGCTCTTGGTTTTTTCCTTTCGGGGGCGGCTGTTTGTTTCTCTTCAGGCTTTTCAGTGATCAATTTCAAAATCTCAACTGCTTTATGAAGTTGTTCCAAATCAATTGTAGTGAGTTCTTTGACGGCTTTAACCTTACTAAGTTCAGCCTCTTCCATATCTTTATGGGCTGCGGCTCTTCGTTCAACTGCCAAAGCCTGGTTCTCTTGAATACGGCTTGCACGTTCGTGGCCAAGTCCCTGATTTGCGACGGCTCTAGCATGCAGGTCTTCGATTTGTGCCTTAAGAAGTTCAATTTGGGTTTGCTGTTGCATTTGTGCTGCTTGTGACGCTTGCTGCTCTTGTTGAGTAAGGGCATTTGTGAGTTTCTCCTTATTTTGCAATGTTGAAGATTCAACCAATATCTCAGCAGGAACAGGTATGCCAAGTTCTCTAAGCTGTAATAATTGAGCAAATTGCATTTGTCTTTGAGTCGAGGTATTCAAACCATCTTCGACGATACTTTTGTACTTACCAAAGGCTCGATTATAAAACTGCTGTGAAGGCTCTTCTCCTATAACGCGCTGAACTTTTCCTGGAGTCCAATTAGCCTGAACAAGTGATATTCGTATGTCGCCAAGCATCTTTTGAGCGTAGTCTAAATTGTCGAAAAGACCCTGAAGTGTAGTCAAATTAGCGCCTTGACGCAGCATAGAAAGAATGCCTGCTTTATCATCTTGAGCCATACCGAGCAGTTCTTCTGAAACACCTGATATCTCTTGAACTTCTTTGCCGAGTAATTCTGAGAGTTGAATCATCGAAGGAGGGATTTGAGGCGGTTCAATTCTGATAACATCAACGCCTGGCTGAGCATTAGCTTTAAGAGCAAGCCCTCTACCTTGACCTTGCAAGAAGACATCTTTAGGATTGACTAAAGCGTTCTCCTTATACATGAAGCCAGATGTCATTTGAGATTCTAGAATGTCTAATTCAATTATTCGCCGACGGTTATAAAGATATTGGGCATCTCTGAGACCTCGGACCACACCTTGGATTCTCCAAGGAAAGTCAGCCATTTGGGGCTCGTAATAAGCCCAAACCGGAACAAAAGGATAACGATCGATACCAAGAGGATTAGGGCCATTATACATAACTTTGCCCTGTACCACAATGGCAAGCTTGACGGTTTGGATTTCTTGATCGAGAGTGTGTATTTGTGGATACGCCCGCATAAAGTCATTAAGGTCTTCATCTTGTCCTCTCCATTCCATCGTTTCGCCTGTTTGCACATCGCAAAGCAGCTTTTGTTTCCTTGAATCTAAGTACCAAAATTCGTCATAGGTTAATAGATCCTGCATTCCATAATTGTAAGATTCAGGCATAAACTGAAATTTACCATCACGATTGCCCCATCCCTTCATATCCAGGATTTCAGATTCTCTACCAGGAAGCAGCGATTTCACCTGATTTCGAGATAAGTATTTGCGCGTCCAAATATTATTACAATCAGATAAGTCCATCTTCTTGAAATAGGGATCAATGAGATAGCCATTGAACGCGACGTTATCAACTGCAATATCACCATTGACTGGATCATTTCGATAATCCATCCAGACCGAAAGCAAATTCATGCCTGTGACAATCGCCCCATCAAATGCGTCTGAAATCGTTTCCAATACATGATTCTTTTGATCATCCCAAAGAAGGATTTTGCTAAATTGATCAGACGTTTGTTGATCAGAATTCTCAACAGGAGTGCAGATAGTCGACTTGCGATGCTGCCTTTGATGCCCTGTGATCATATTCGTTATGCGACGAATTCGATTGAAATTGAAAGATCTGCGTCGAAATGCAGGAATGTTGCCATAAATGTCATTCCACATGGATTGATCGCCAGCTCTAAATCGCTGATCCATTTCCGCTTCTGACCAAAAAGATTGATTAATTGTGATGTTTTTGGCATATGTATAATCCATTAACTTTAGGATTGAATTGTCTTGGCCTGTATAATAGCTATCCGAAAGTTGGGGAAAGAGTGTCATTTTGACCTAAACCTATGGATTAAAGAATTTACTTTACATTAAACGATATAGAATTTCTTTTCAAAGATAAGGATGCATTCGCATGAGCTCAATAATTTTTGATTCTTTCAACAGCCTTTACAATTATTATTATCAGGTTGGCAAAGACTGGACATCTCTTAAGCAGGCCACGCCAGAAAAAGGCTATGTTTGTCTTCTTAAGATCCAAAGACACTTTGATGAATTTGAGTGTATAAAGGGATCTTTTACTGATGTAGGATGGATTGATAGCAAAGGTGTTAAAATAGAAGCAAAATATAGTATTTCTGAAAATGAATTTGCCGGTGGTGTCATTGAATGGAAATACGACTCCTCGTCAAAAAGTTCATGCGAAATAATTTAAATTCGGAGACACAATGGCATCTAAAATTGGATCAACCGATAAATCGACTTGCTGCTCATGTTTTGGAAGAAGAAAGGATGTAAAACCTTCAAATCCATACCCATTACAAAGATCCCAAAGATTCCATTCATATCGCCCCACTGATATTAATCAGGTTGTTAGTCAAAGCATAGACGACAAGGCTAAAAAAGAAGCACATACTGCTGCTGGTGTTTTTATGCAGATTCATGGGGAAAAGGATGATACCAAATGACTGAATGGATCAGCTTAGAAGATAAAGAAGCGTGGGGAAAAAGACCTAATAAATATAAGTTGCTTTATCCCGATGGTACGATTCAAAAGGTGATTATCTATGGTAATGCTGAATGCGCTACGCTTCAGTTTGATGAGCCGACATATCAAGGTGCGCCAACCCACTGGGCTAAAATATGAACGAATGCCAAAAAAGAGGCCATCGAAGGCTATTCACAACATGTGAAGAATGCAACCAAGTGATAGATCTGAAAACGTTTAAAGCGCCTGATGGATGGATAAGTGTTAAGGACAGATTGCCTGACATCCAAATCGATGTAATAACTTGGTGTATTTCGAATGGAGGGGAAAATACAATGTTTGAAAAATATGAAGGATATGCAGCAATAGAAAGAAGAATAGAAGGTGGTTCTTTTAGAACAGATCTTTTTTTTAATGCCAAAGTTACCCATTGGATCCCCCTCCCATCCCCACCTAAGGAGCCACCGAAATGAATAATTGGGAAGTAGCCCAGTGGAAAGAAGGCAAGACTCTCTATCATATTATCTTAAGAGACTTTGGAATAGCGATGCTGAAAAGAAACTTTAAGGACACGGACACTTTGCATGATCTAGAAGAATTCATTATTGCTTTTCTGAATACGAGATATGCAAGCGAGGGGCCATGGAAAGAAAGGCTAGACAACGATTGAAATATTTTACCCTCATTCTTCTCTTTGCTATCACCTACATTTTCCTCTTTGACTTATGGTGCAGAATCCGTACAATTCAGGACAAACAAATTGAGATCATGGAGAGGCTATAAACAATCATATATTGGAGAAGTTTGAGAAACATTCATTCAAGCATACACTGGTTTTTGCTCTCAGAAAAATCAGCACCCGACTCAACTAGGCTATTCTTTATCACAAAGAATGGACATTGGACAATTGGAACATGGGATTCAGATCATGATCAATACACTGATGATTTTAGCCAACCGATCTATGACATTTTGCTATGGGCTGATATCCCTGACCTTCCCCATACAGGCTACAAAACACAAATCATAGCTAGTCCCGAAGCAGCTATAGCACTTTATAAATTAACCAAACCGTAGTTTAATCATCTCTTTCAATGGGTAAGATATGAGAGTGAAAACAGCAGAAAACTTTGAGAATTTGTTTCATACATTATCTTGGGTTATGAGAATCTGCTATCCAAGTGCAAGTCTTGGCGGTTTGAAATTAAATAAGGGTTAAAATGAAACTCAGCGAAGATGAATTATTTAGAGAAACTGGAAAGCTTTTGTTAGAGCGTTATGACTGTTGGGAAAGGGAAGCCGATATCCCCGCACCGACCGAAAGAGCTATGATTGGTGGTACAAACTTAGGACAAACCACATGTTTATTAATCTTTAAAGGCTGTCCGGATGATTTAACTGCCATAAGAGCCTTTTTGCATAAAAGGAAGATGAAAAAGATCTAGGTAACTAAAACCTTCTCGGAGGCCCAAAGCCGTCATTAGGCTGTTGAAAAAACGGAGGTAAATCCGGCCCTACACCCATAGCCTCGTTATAACTGCGATCAATATCTTTGGCAGACAGCCCACCTTGCTCGCTCAAGAAAAAATGAGAATATAGTGCATACCTGAGCGCATCTAAGGCATGATCACTTTCTTTCTTAGGCTTATCAATCCCTGACTTTAAACTCTTCTCATCCCATACATATGATTGGAACTCGGCGATTAGGTTTCTACACTTACGGCAGATTTTGAATGTCCCTTGATTGAGCAGCTTGGCAACGAATCTGATTCCGTCAATAACGTCGTTTTCTGCGTCATGCAGATTGCTAATTCCGCCTCTAATAATCTCTGCTCTAAAAGATGCAGCAGATGGATCAAGATAAATGGCTGTAACAGCTCGTCCTTCAATAAAGTTTCGAAGATCTTCCGCATATTCTGAATCAGTCTTTTGGCGCTGTATAACTCTCGAGTTATAGTAATATTCATCCTCGACCCAGACATTTGGATACCTATGTTTATTTATCCCAACCAAGACGAAAGAGCAAGGATTAGTCGTCCCATAATCAACCCCTACAATATAATTGGTAGCAGTAGATAAAGGAAAGTCGATAACGTGAATCTTTTCATCGAAAAAGTCATAAACTGCGCCTTCAGCTTGAACCCATTTGCCTAAGATGAATCGTTGATACCAAAGGCCTTTGTATTGTCTCTTAAATAAATCCTTTCTATTCTCGCTGAGTGAGGGATTGTCATCCATCACAAATTGAAACGATACAAGATCGGGGTTGCCCTCCATCCATATTTTAAACCAATGATAAGGTGAGTCCGGATTAGTGGTCCCGAAAAGCTTAGCGCCATCGATAGATAGCCTACCGAGCAGCATAATGAAAACGTTTTCAGGGATAATTGTAACTTCATCAACGTACGCACCGCTGAGTGTACATCCTCGGATTTTGGCTTCGGCACTTGCATCATCGGCTGTGATTACATGGCATTTACGGGTTTTAATGTAGAGCTGGCGTTTACCTCTGAAATACCTAACGTGGTTTCCAAGGATCTTCTGAAGCTCAGGGAGAATATTGCGCTCAAAGCTGTCATAAGTACGAGTAATAATAGCAAAGTCACCAGCAGGGCCAAGATTTGCTTCATCAACGAATCTCCATAGTGATGCGTGTGTTTTACCAGACCTTATCGAACCTTCCCAAATATTGATAGAGGCATGTGAATTGCGAATTGAAAAGAGTTGTTTGGGCGAGAAATAGTCGGATATGCCACTCATTCAAAGCCAGGAATTGGATGCCATTGAAGAAGATCTTCAAGATACCAATCACCGAGTTTGAAATTGGGACTATAGGTTGATAAATTGAAATATGATTCACCTTTATCACTTTTTCGATGAGTCATGACAAACATTTCATTGTTAGAGGTTCTGACTAAAACGTTCTGCAAATCACGGGGCATTTTGTCTATAAACCAATGCCAATCCCCAAAATTTTTGCCTTTTGAATTTGATTGGTATTCTATCATTTTACATCCCAAATTGGTAATTCAGGCAAATGTATCCAATGAGTTGGTGTGACTACATTAGCTCCATAACTTGTCCAATCGTCATCGCCGAAATAGGAACCGAAATCAATAATTGGATCTGGTGAATTCATATCTACAATTAAGACCATTTCGCCGAATTTTGGGATTTCATTTGGAAGCGTATTCCAATCACTCATCACTTATCTCCTTTTCGGATCATCTCCAATATCTTATCTGCTGCACAATCTGCAACCTCATTGATATCTTCTTTATCCCATCCGAATTTATTTCGCATGAACATTTGAAATATAGCAGGCTGACATTTCTCAATTTGGCCTAGCATCATTTGCTTTCCAAGTCCTGTCCAATGCAGAAATGACAAAGCTTGAGCGACTTCTTTGTGTATGGGCGGGAACTCAATTGGATCAGCAAGAATGTATTTCTCGATGGTTTGGTGTGTACAAGTCAAAGTTTCATGCTTAAATACAAAAGCTTCTTTAGATTCTCCAGAGGCTATGTGTTGGCAATATTGACGGTAGGCTTCTTGACGAATACTTGGCTCTTTCAATTTCGTTCCGTTCTTATTGCCTTTAGGAGCGCCTGCCATTATTCCCACCATTTCCAAAATGATTTCACTTTCGGCTGCATTTGAATTTGATCTTCCAATTCCTTTTTCATCTTATACATTTCGTAAACCAATTCTTCTTTGATTTCATCAATCAGATTTTGACGCTCATCTCTGATATCAGCCAATTTTTCATCAACAAGCTTTTCAACTTGTTCCATTACCCATTCATCAACATATTTAGATACGTTATCTTCGATAGTCCATTGAAGGTCAACTATCTGCTCGTGCTTCACTATTTCCACCATTTCGGGAATAAGCTTTTCTTCTTATTGATTTCCTTCGCCATTTCAGATTTCAATCTAAATTCCATTTCTTGAAACTTCTCATGAATGAATATCATGCACTCTTGTATCTTCTTATCTAAAGCATCTTGCAGTTCTTTAGGCAGATTTGACATGTTTAATACCTCATTTGAAGTGCGACTTCAGCCGAGATCATATCTTTGAGGTCATAGAAGGTTAAATCTGAGATGTCCATTATGCGCTTTTTTGAAGCTGCTTTCTTGACTTTAACTTTCACTTTCTTCGCTCTGCAATTAGTAACAGATTTGTTTAAAAACCGACCCGTTTTGTCTCTTTTTTGCATAGATGCTCCTATTGCTTAAGGTGTAGCATTAAAAGAATTTTTATGTCTAGATTTAATCTGACCATTAGGTTATTATGTAATGCATAATCAAGTATATATCTTGAGAAAACCAAAAAGGAGAAAGCCAATGAGTAGCATAAATTACATAAAAGTGTGCCAGTTTTTACCACGAATGTCTGATATTGAAAAAAGTTCTTTGCTTGCAGATCTCATTGGTGCGGATTGTTATGGTACTGCATCTTTATGTATGAAGTTTTTGAAAGCAGATGATTTTGTAGGATTTAAAAATCATGTAATTGAAATGAATGAAACAGGTCAACGGCTTAAGGAGAATATTAATGCGCTCTCTAAAATTGCTCCGTAAATACACAGGGTGTCGCTATCGCTATTATCCTAACTGCGAAGCCTCAATCTGGCTCTGTCAATTGCTGAATCGTCGTAGCTTGACTAAGGGACAAATTGAAGGGTTTCGCAAGTTTTTGGGCATGCAAATTGATATTGAGATTTAGCCATTTAACCCCATTATAAAACCTATTAAAAACATAAATGCACCTACAGATATACAAATTGCTTGAAAATCCGTCATGCCCTCCAAATCTCCAATATCCTATCTTTCAATCTTCTAAACAATTTCGGATCTTCAACCTTTTTAATCACTTTCGAGGCCATTTGCGAAATCTCTGATGCTCTCATTCTAAGCATATTTGGATTTTCGAAATTCGCGTGAATCTGTGTCAAATCAGGAAATTTAAGTCTCATTTTTGCTCCCAGGCAATTTCTGCCATTTCTTTAGACCAATTTATAAAATCTTCTTTTGAATGTCCTAGCGCTTTATGAAGCTGAATAAATCCACATCCTAGGGCTGCAAAAGCTAAAACTGGATCTGTTTTGGTTTGATCAAGCGACATCAAAAGTTGATTAGCCAAATCAAGAGCTTCATCCGGATCAGGTTTCTTTTTTGTCATATAGTCCGATAATATGTATTATGTTGTAAAAATCAATTTTGATATTTACCCATTTCTACCCATATATACCCAAAAGTAGCTATAACCTATAATTTGTGGGTATAACTCGCTGTTTTTTTGGCCAAGCCTTAACCTGGCCTTAAAAGATATTACTTCTTTTTTGGAATCTTAGCCCCAGATTTTCTGGCAACATTAAGAGCTATGGCTATTGCCTGTTTAGTCCCTTTCCCCGCGCCTTTCTCCATCTTTATGTTATGACCGATTACAGATTTCGAAGTTCCTTTTTTTAAAGGCATTGAATTTCTCCTGTGAATTTTTAATTTTTGTTATTTTAATTCTTCTTTCCCTTCCTATACCAAAATGAATTCTGTAGTGACAGTTGGCACATAAAATTTGCAAATTTTTGATTTCATTATTTTTCCGGTCCTTATCTCTATGATGAACACAGAGAACCTGGTAATCATCAATTTTACAAATTTCACATTCATGGGGTAACCAAGAAAATGCTTTGTAGAAATATGCAACATTTGAATGAACCATCTGAAAAAAACCACTACAATCTCTAGAGCAAAAATAACAGGCATTATTGAAAGCCCTTCTTTTAAAGGGTATTTGGCAGAATTTGCATATAAAATCTTTTTTTTGTGCATCAGGCCTACTTCTTTCTTTACAGGCATCGGAGCAATAAAGGGCATAAGCAGCTTTCTTAGTAAAGTTCTCATTGCACAATTTGCATACTCGAACTTTTTCAAGATGATTATATCCACTTTTCCCCTTAGGAAATGCTTTACCTTTAATATTTTTATGGCCCTTATTGTATTTCCCTCTAGTAGAGATGTGATAACAAAGGCGCGAACAAAATTTCTGACCAAATTCTATTGGTTTCTGACAAAGATGACATAAATTTAACATTAAAACCACCCTTTAGTGGTATTATATCGAATTTGTGAGAATTTTGCCAGCTACGTTAGTTCACCGCTTCAGTTTTAGTCACAATAAAGCCTTCTTGTCTTGCTTGATGAACGAAGTTTCCGAACTTTTGAGCAAAGTCGATAAGTTCAGCGGAAAGCATGGCTCCCTTTTCGCTAGTTGGTAAAAAATATTGATGCAGGCCGATAGCAAATGTCATCAATTGATAATCATAGTTTATGGCTTGTTTGAGTTGATCTGGGGTCATATGTCTCCTTTATTGTTTTGTGTTTCAGGCCATGGGTGCACTTTTATCTCTACTCCTGGCCTTTCAGAGTAGTATCTAGATGATGTTATTTTATAACTCAAGCGATCATTTTCGATTACGATACCTTGCAGGCAATCTTCATAGAGTTTTTGCATGTTGGTAGTATCGGGTGAAGTGGGCAGAATTTCTCGATCAATCTTTCTTTTTAGATCTCGTTTTGAAATATTCTTTTGAAGAGGTATCAGAAAAATGAATTCCAGTGCCACAAAGCAATTGAGAAGCGGTCCTTTATATTGGCTCTTTATCTGCCAGCGGATGAATTCTTTTTCTTTAGACTTTTTATCGTAGAATCCATTGCGCCCTTTTGTCGGGGCTACCCATGGGGTTGGATCACAATCAAGACGAAGTTCGATCATAAGTCTTTATTTAGACCGAATGGTTTTTTTAGTCTACTGAACTTTTATGGCTAGCATCTGATCGACCAGGGATTCGCATTCATATTTCACATAATTAATATTTTTATAACTAGGATTGAAAAGCAGGCTGACAGGAAATCTTTTTTTCATTTCTTCCAAATCTTTTGAAAATTGGAGCTGAGGGAATGTTTTCTTTATCAATTCCATACTAGGTAAAATGTCATTTAAATGGGCACAATCAAATCCAATCCAATATTGACCATTTTTTTCATCTTTCTTACCAAAGGTTATGCCACCATGAACATCAGCATCAATTTCAAATGGGTCCATTTCTTTCCAGGGATGATTATCGGGAACTTGAATATATCCGTTAAAATAGCCACCAAAAATATGAGCAGTTCCATCATTTTTTACTGCATCATTAGCCGCCATCCGAAAAACCTTGCATTTTACATTTTTAAATTCCCACTCAAGAATATCAATCTCTTCTACCCATTCACCATGCCCCCACCATTCAAGTTTTTGTTCACTAGTAAATATATGTTTTCCTGTCATGGTAAAACCCCCATTTCTTTAGGCGAAACTTCCCTATTTGTCGCCTTATACACTCTAATCGCCAGATCAAGAGTTGGAATGGCTCCCCTTTCTATAATATTTATAGTCTGACGGCTGATCCCATGTTTCTTACACCATTTGGTCTTATTGACACAATGAGTTGTAAAGTAGTCTTTTAATTTCATATGCCTCCAATTTACATATTTTTCATTGTAACACTTGACGATTAATCTGACAATATCGTAAACTCAAAATCGTAAAAAAAAGCCCCCTACATGAATAGGGGGCAGGTAGCAATCTGAAACTACCGAACAAGTGAGGTACACATGTCTGCACAACAAGATATCAATCTTTGGGAATTTCTCGATAGCAGAAGTTTCGAATCAACACAAAATTTGAATTTATTGGCAGCCGTGTTATTACAAAACAAGGATGTGCTTATGAATGCTTACGGTTGGGAATACGAAGAGTGGATTGATGAAACAGGAGAGGAAATAGATGACGGCGAGGACGCATACTTTAACGCTCGTAAACAAGAAGAGGAGAGAGATTATGACATCATTACAACACTATGAAGAGAGTGACGATTTTGCAAGACAATTAGCTACCTGGACGAATACCTATATGAAAGGCGCGACTCCAGATGAGCTGACCTTATTCGCTAATGTATGCAAGCGTACTGGATTAAGTCCAGAGATGAAGCAGATTTATCCAGTTCCAAGATGGGATTCAAAGCTTGGGAAGAACGTATTCAGCTTTCAAACATCTATTGATGGATTTAGATTGATCGCTGAAAGAACAGGTCGCTATGCACCAGGCAAACAGGCTGACTATGCTTATAATGATAAAAATGAAGTGATCTCTGCGACTGCTTACGTTAAGAAATGCACTCAAGATGGAACATGGCATGAAGTGGCTGTCACTGCTTTTTATGAAGAATATGTTCAGCTCACTAAAGATGGGAAACCAACCCAATTTTGGGACAGAATGCCTCATGTGATGCTTGCTAAATGCGCTGAAAGTTTAGCCCTACGCAAGGCATTTCCAGCAGAACTTAGCGGTCTATATACTCAAGAAGAGATGGCGCAAGCTCATGTTGAAGAAAAACCAAAATCTGAAGTTATTTCACAGGACCAATGTGACGAAATAAGCAGACTCTTAGAGCCTCTAGATATTGATTACATAGAAAAATTACTGGATTGGGCACAGGTGAAAGGATTTTCCCAACTTCCTGTTGCTAAATATGAGGCCGTTTTGAAATCTATCAACAAGCAACTCGCTACGCTGGAGGCAAAATAATGGAACAAGGATCGCAAGAATGGCATGACTTAAGAAGAACGCGTATCGGATCAAGTGACGCGCCAATAATTATGGGAGCGAGCCCCTGGAAAACGGCCTATGAATTATGGTTTGAAAAGGTCACGGGAGCTACACAAGAACAAACTCCTGCTATGGCTAGAGGTGTTGCTTTAGAAGAATCAGCCAGACAAAGATTCCAAGAGAAAATGGGAATCATGATGATGCCTAAAGTTGTAGTTAGTCAGAAGAACGCTTGGCAAATGGCTAGCTTAGATGGGATCTCTTTTGATGGTACATCCATTCTAGAGATCAAACATGCCAATAGAGAAGTGTTTGAAAGGGCTAAACAAGGTGATCTTCCAGATTACTACAACATCCAGATTCAACATGCTTTGGATACGACAGGGGCAGCAAAATGCTATTACGTGGTATCTGATGGAGAGAAAGATGCCTATGTTGAAGTGTTCCCAGATCAAGATCTGATAAAAGAGATACGAGAAGAAAATGAGAAGTTTTATGAGTATCTTATGAGTAAAGAGCCTCCTCCGCTGACTGATAAAGACTACGTTGTTATCGAAGACAAGGAGTTTATTGATCTGATGCTTGAATATAAAGATGTGAAACATGAGTTGGATATTTTGAAGGACTGCGAACAAGTGATTCGTGAGAAATTGATTGCACTGGCAAAAAATAAGAACGCGATCTGCACTAAAGGTAAGATGACTAAATCTTTCAGCAAAGGGCAAGTTGACATGAAGCTTGTTCCGGAACTCATCGGAGTGAACCTAGAGCCATATCGTAAGCCACCTTGCGAAAAATGGCGCATCACTGTTATTAATGAAGATGGAGCCTAAAAAACTTCTTTTTTCATATCGATCCTTCTTGGGCCCCATCGGTTATCTGGTGGGGTTTTTTTCTTGAATATCCATCTTATGTTCAATCACTTTTGGCTTTCTAGGCGCATAAGGTCCTCTTTTGCGAGTCTTTATTTTTTGAGCCTGATCAATAACTTCCGAAGCCTCTCTAAGATCATCAAAATAACTCTCCAGATAGTCCAGTTTCTCATTCGTTTCAATGTTCATCTCAACGATATCACTGAATTTTCTAATAACCTCTTCCCATTGCTCAGACATTAATCTCGCATCATCGTCTCTAATTTCCTGCTCACGCCTAGCCATTTTCTTAAATTGTCTAGCTGTTAAAATGTTCATGATCCCATTGACGATTTGAATTAAAACGAATATCCCTATTGCTATGAGTAAAATCAACATAAAGTCCTCGGGTTGTATAATATCAAGGCCATCTAAGTGATATAACCCCAATTCTTCCCTTGTCAAATGGCCTCGATTTGATAAAGTTTGAAGGGGACAAGTTTAGAAAAAAGTGGCATTTTCAATCTAGCTTCAAGTTGCGCTTGCTCTAGATCTGGGAAGAAAAATTCCATCTGAGCTTCATTTTCTGCCTTCTTGAACTGTTTTTTGACCCAATAAGTCCGATAGCACCACTTATCGTAGTCAATCCCATATTTTGATAGAACATAGTTTAGAAACGATTCTTGTGGTTCATCAAGGTAATCCTTCTCAAAGTACCTGATAATGAATTCTAGGGCTTCCCATTCCTTAAATCCATCGATTGTCTTGGAATAGTTGACTAGAGCACGAATTTTCTTCCAATTCTGTGCGTGTTGGAAAGATTTTTCGTTGTATGTTTTAATTTTGGTTTCAAGATGGGATTCAAGATTATCTTGCATAAGGGCTCTCCTTTTTATTAGCACTTAATATCTTAGGAAGAAATTTTTAATTGATCAAGTGAAATGTTCAGTTGAAAACAGTGATAGACAAGTTTTAGATATGTTGATTAGGATGGACTCTAGAAACACAAAAGGAGGCCCCGCAAGGCCCCCATTTGATATGAGATACGTAAGAATGTCTCTATCTTAGATAACTTCAAGATATTCGAAAAGCGAAATATCTTCAAAGAAAAAGTTACCAAGCGGGGTCTCCATTATAAAAATGGAGATCAAATGAACTTGAATTTAGACCTTCCTCTCTCAGCTTACGCCCTCTTTTACCTTCAACTCACGACAGGACAACGAAAGATCTTTCAATATCTGCGTTGGTATCAGAATCGATATCCGGATAAAGCTTTTCCAAAAATGGAAAAAATTGCTCTTTTTTCTGGTCTTTCGATAAGGGCTGTTCAGAAATTCTTCGCTAAATTAAAAAATAAAAACATTAAAGAATTTTATTTAACTGTAAGCCCACGTTATAACAAAAGAGGTGGAAATACAACTAATCAATATGTATTAAATAAATCTTTTAAAATGAGCATGGACTGGTTAGAAATCCATGGCTTTTTGAACTCACCCAAGAAAAAGACCGAATCCATTATTTTGTCTATGCAAAATGAAGAAAAAGTTCACCCCCCCACCCCTCAAAAGTTCACCCCTCTTAGTAAGGACTATTCCTTTAGTAAAGAATTTAAAGAACAAGAAGCGTCCGTTCATTATTTATTGAAAGAAATCAAGATCGATAAGGCAGTCAAAATCTGGGCAACAGAGAAAGCTACAGATTATGAAATCTATACAAGCATTGAAGCTTGCCACTATCGACAACATCATGGAGGAGTTAGAAATCCGACTGGTTATTTTCTTGGGACATTAAAAAATATCATATATAAAAAAAGAACCCTGTGAGGTATGCAAATGTACAAGAGGCCAGAATGTCCGAAAACTCCGATCTTGAAGAATTTTCACATACGTGTTTCGAAGACGAAGCGGATATGCTTGAGTTCTGCTATGAGAAGATCGAGAATAGCATCTTCATTTGGGCTTTGTGGTGTAAAACATTTGCTCCCGAAATGTCTGACGAAGTATCAAGATCGCTGGCCATTGAATTTCTCATAGAGATTCATAAGCAGATAGCACCTAGGATTTCGATTGATGTTGGAAGAGATGAAACTGGGAATATTCTTTTAGGTTTCATTAGGAAATACAGAGAGAAGAAGAAAGATTCGGATTCTACTCAGAATTCTTAGAGACCCAATACATTAGATGACTGACGAATGAGATGATGAACCCGATGGCTATCAAATTTAAGTAGGTCATAAATATTCATCTAACATATTCTTGGCAAAAAGGCAAATTCATGAAAAAAATCATAGCATTCTTGTTGATAACCATTAGCTGTTTTGGGGATCTTTCTACTGGAAATGAGCCAGTTTACAAAATAGCCTGGGAACTATTCAACCATGGAGAAAAAGAAGTAGCCATTAAAATGTGCACCACTCTTTTAGAAGAAGAAATATCAAATATTGACAGGCTTCATTTTTTAGCGGCCTTAACAATTTTTACAAATGATGAAAATCCTAGAGAGGCATTACAACAATTGATTAAAGATGATCTGGATTGTCTATATGAATATAAATTATATTACAATTAAATTAGAAGAGCAACGCCCCAGAAAAATTCGTAACCTTTTGAGTAAGATCTCCAATAATATTTACAGTTTTTGTTCCTCCAGCTATCACAATTTGAGACAATACTGTATCTCCTATTGATAGATGAACAATTGTAACAGCGTCCCAATTTAAACCCCCATCTCCTGCTGCACCGGCTGCCTGCCTAAAGGGACTTCCTCCTAATCCTCTATAAATAACGCCATTTATAAACAAATTAACTGACCCATCTGTCATAGCAGCTGTATATCCAAATGAATTTATGCTAGTTGAAAATATATATGTACCTGCAACAGAACATGTGAAAATTCCTGTAGCATTATTATAATTCCCAGCAATATCAAAAACTTCGGTGTCAAATATTACGGTGTAAGCTGTTGCATCGCCAGTTACATTATTAACAGTTGCTGAAAGAAAAGCTAAAAATCCTGCTTTGCCGGTATTCAGATTATTTATAACTGTAATCGTATTGCCAGCGCCGGTCGTCGAAATACCTGAACCACCAAGAACATTCAAAACTCCAGCTAATGGTGTTGCACTTCCTGCGTCTTCATTAAAAGTGGTGGATGATGTAGAAGTATTCGTGATCGTGATCGTATTTCCAGCGCCTGATGTGCTGATACCAGTTCCACCTATGACATTTAAAACATGAGCAGAAGGTATGGCACTTCCTGCATCTTCGACAAAACTTGTTGGTATAGTTCCACCAGCTATTACAGTTACAGTTGATCCCGCGCCTGAAGTTGTAATGCCTCCAGATCCTTTGATGTTTAAATTATTTCCAGATGGAGCAGCTGTTCCTGCATCTTCAGTATAAAGAGTCGCTAATGTTGAACCAGGAGTTATGCTGATAGTATTTCCAGCGCCGGTAGTGGAAATGCCAGAAAATCCAAGAACATTTAGAACATTACCAGCTGGAATTGCAGTCCCAGTATTTTCCGTAAATTGAGTTGGTATTGTTCCACCTGCTGTGACTGTAACAGTGGATCCGGCGCCTGAAGTCGTAATTCCAGCAGAACCAACAATATTCAGATTATTCCCTGATGGGGCAGCAGTCCCCGCATCTTCAGTATAAAGTGTAGCAACATCGCCAGAAGCATCAATAGTGACTGTCGACCCTGCTCCAGATGTTGTGATACCAACACCACCAAGAATATTTAAATTATGAGCTACTGGTGTGGCAGTCCCAGAATCTTCAGTGAAATGGCTAGCTAATGTTCCACCAGCTGTGATCGTAACTGTATCTAAGGCTCCTGAAGTTGTTATACCCCCAGCTCCAACAATGTTAAGAATGTTAAGAGCAGGTGCAGCAGATCCAACATCTTCGTCAAATTGAAGTGGAACCGCAGCAGAGACGTCGATTGTGAGTGTATTAGTTCCAGGAACCCCTGAAACAACGATAGATGGGCCGCCAAGCAGATTAATATTATTTGCACCATCTGGGCCGACAGCTCCGCCTGTATCTCCTGTCATTGTCAGGATTCCAGTGCCTGTGGTTGCCATTAAAATCCAAATGCCAGTGGTTACAGTTTTATCAACCATGATCCACGCTCTATCAGCAGCAAAATTAATCCAAATTACACCGATGGCGAAGTTTCTAAAATCAGCAATTGTTGGATCACGAGTATCTTCCCATATGCCGTTAGGAAAGGCATTAGTTGCAGGATAAGTAAGTGTAGATCGGTTAATATATGCCATAATTTACTTGCCTAACATTTTAAGGGTCTTTTGCAATCACTATATTTTTGATTAATTTTTTCGTCGTAGGATGATATTTATCTCCGATATCGCAATGAGGATCTTTGATAGTATAATGTCCTTTGGGAGGCTGCCATGCGTGGGCTTCTAATTCCCCCTCGATAATAATGACATTCATCACTTCATGAGTCTCAGAATTTACAACTGCACATCTATCCATATTTGCTCCTATGAGAACCATTCTATAACGATTATTCGACCAGTTCCACCATGACCGCCAGCGCCTGAGGTTGTTAAATTAATAGAACCACCCCCGCCACCACCGCCTCCTCCTGCTGCTCCACCTGTATTTCCAGTTCCGGCTACTACACCAACGCTTTGCCCACCGCCACCACCCGCGCCTGATCCACCGTAAATATAACCGCCTTGGCTAACACCAGGATTTCCAACAGTTCCATTAATAGTTCCGGTTTCTATACCACCAGATCCACCAACAACAATATTATTTGCAGATCCCAGGCCATCTTGAAGTGTGCCACCATTTCCAGCTTGTCTGGGCGTAACTGAATCTGCTCCTGATCCACCGCCACCACCACTGGGAAAGTTTCCTATTGATTGAATACCAGCAACGGCTACGGAGCCTATTGCTAAACCGTTTGCATTGTTTCCTGCTGTATTGTTTCCTGCTCCTCCACCGAGACCTGTTGCGGTTATAGGTACCACAGCATTTCCCCAGGAATAGACATAGTTAGTGGTAAGAGATGTTCCTCCAGCTGCTGATGTTGTCGTTCCGCCAACTCCACCATTTCCCTGTGCAAGTGAACCTATTCCACCCAATGAAGAAGTTCCCCCGACACCACCATTAATTCCATTGGTATTCTGACCTGCTTGTGTTCCACCGCCAGTTCCGCCAGCTGCAATAGTCACAGTTTCTGGGCTTGTAAAAGATGAAGCTGGGATTCGATGAATAACTCGTGTTGATCCTCCTCCTCCGCCACCACCACCACCTGAAGTTGTCGATGTGGCTTGTCTTCCAGAACCACCCCCGCCACCACCAGAATATATAATAAGAGTTACGGCAACTGTTAAGGCATTTTTTGACCATGTTGTAGAAGTATCAAATGTTGTGACTAAAGCTTGCACGGGGGGCGCTCCTGTTGCTTGATAGGTTGGAGCCACTCCTGGCCCATTGCTAGTTAAAACTTGTCCTGCGGTTCCGGCTGCGGTTGAGGTAATAACTCCGGAAGCACCTGCAAATAAAATTCCATCAGTGGTAAAGGTTGTATCGAAAAGATGCCCACTAGTATTTGATCCTATTGTCATGTTGTGCCTAAATTAAAGTTGCTAATGGTGTTACCGTGCTTGTATTAACAGTTGAAGAAGATCCAGAAAAACTAATGATTGCATAAATTAAAGTTCCTGCCCCTGTAATAACATTAGTATTAGAAGAATACGCATCTGTATGAGTGACTTGACAGGTAGCACCAGCGCCAATACTTAAAGCAGAACTTGTGCCTCCATTTATATTGGATAAAGTTATTGCATCGGCTCCCGTAGTACCATTCACTATGAGTGCACCACTCATATTTGATTGAAAAACTCCTAATATCCCGCTACCACTTGTGGTTACGGCATTACCAAATTCTCCCATTTGATAAAATTGACATGCGGTGGTTCCACTATTTGTAGATGCAGTCGAGGAACCTCCCTGATTTTGATAAAAACCCCCAATAAATGTTATTTTACCAACAGAACTATCATTAAAATAAGCAATACCGGATGTAGCAAGATTACCATTACTATTATAAATAAAGATTGCTCCTCCTCCAGCAGCAGAATAAAGAATTGCAGTATTATTACTACAATTGAAATAACAATTATAAATATTAAGTTGAGGACTATTTGCTCCTGTAAGGGATATGATATAATCAGAATTGGTGGTTAGATATAAATTAGAAAGGGATGCTGTTCCATTTCCTGTCATCGAAAATTTACCCGTCACATATACCTGTCCACCAAAACCAACAATATTTATGCCATCAGATAATGTGTTATTTTCTGTATATCCACCATTTTTAGGTTTAACATAAATATTGGCAGGAGACGCAGTAGATGCTCCCGCTCCAACTGCCGCTGCAATAGCTGCTGCTATTGTCGCATATTGAGAATGAATGTCGGGTCCGACAATATATGGAGTCAATGAGAAATATGGGCTATCTGCCAAAGAAACGAATCCATTTCCATCAACTGTGAACTCTGTGGAATTGAAATGAGAAACTCCATTTTTTGTTACATCGGTTGCAGCAACTGCGGTTGATCTCTGAATCTGCATCGTGTAAGAATTAGCAACAAGAGAAGCTGCTCTAATGACATTAGTCCCAACTGTGCCAGTTGCTACTTGAGCGCCTGTAACAGAGATTTGACCTCCAGCATTAGGAACCACAGGATTCGTTCCTGTTCCGCTGCTAAAATCAACAAAGATTTGATCTATGGCTATACCACCACCGGCAAGATCTAGATTGATTGTTCCAGGCCCATTTGTGATAGTTATAGTCCCACCAGTTGAAGTAATATTGCCCAGGGTGGGATTATTTCCTGTATTTCCTATTAATAGTTGTCCATTTGTTGGGGCAGCAGTCCAAAGTAAAGCGGCTGTAGATCCGGCTCCAATAGGAAGGCCATGTAGAGTTTGAGCGCCAAGCTTTGCATTAAGATCATCAGGAGTTATAACTTTAGAAGTGTCTGTCCCAGTTATAGTCTCGGCATTAGTTGCTAAAGTGACAGTTCCGCGTTGGGTAGTTGTAGCTTGAATTCCGACAATTGAAAGAGTATTTGTTCCAGGCATTCCTACAACATTAATGCCTGTAGTATTATTGCCTAAAATATTGATATTAAATGTTGCGTCTGGACCAACGGGACCACCACTATTCCCAGTGAGGGTCTCGACAACAGCACCACCACTTCCAGCAGTTGTTAATTGACCCTGTTGGGACATTAGACGCCTCCGACAGCGGAGATCACCTCAATCCATACCCCGCCAGATGCAGGAGCTCCGGAGACTTGTTTGACATAGAATTGGGTTCCGATAGCTACAAAGAGACCATCATCACGGATTTTATTAGTTGAGAAGTCAATCAATTTAAAGCTATTTGCAGCCATTCTAAGTTCATTCTTAGTAAGGTCATCAGTAATATAGACTTCAGCATTCGTGCTATTTGTGAAGATCACAATCCGCGCATGATCTGTTAAAGGACCACCGATTACTGCATATGTTCCTGATATGCCTCCGAAAGCTACCTCTCGGACAGCATCGAATTCTGCTCTTGTACCAAAAGCCATAATGCCTCCTTTAACCTACAAGTCTTCCGCAGAAGTATGTGGTTCTTGTTGCTCCACCGAGAATATCAGCTGTTGCAGCTGCTTCACCGCTCACAGCAATTGTTACGAGAGCTGTATTTGTAGCTGTCATATTTGCAATTACGCTAATGTCTACAGTTTCGTCTTGTGATCCTGCTGCTTTAATGAATGTTTTTGTGTAAGTCGCAAGAGTCGTTACGATATTGATTACATATGTAGTGGAAATTGTTGAACCGGTAATTGCTATTTGAGCTCTTAGATCGTATAGACCTGTGACAGGAGCTGTAAATAAGCCGCCAGTTGTAAAGTTAGTTCCTCTATCAAATACAACTGTTAGGACATCTGTTCCTAATGTATAAGATGTTCCATCTCCAGTTTTATTAACTGCTGTACCAGCAAGATATCCCATGAAGCATGGATTTGTTGATTTAATTACGCTACCCACTAAAGTAATATTTCCCGAACCAGCGTTAATCGTTGTGGCAGATGTTGAAGTAGTTGAACCAATTGTCACAGCATTAACGGCAGCAGCATCTGCGATATGAACTGTTTTCCCACCTGTTCCAGTAGCTAAATTCAAAGTCTGCGTTCCAGCTGAAGCATTTCCTGAAAGAATGTTTACAGTCGAGTTAGCAGCAGCTGCACCACCAGAAATTGACACCGTTTGAGCAACACTATTAATACCATTACCGATTGTGATCGTATTTCCTGAAACACCATTACCAATTTGGAGGATTTTAATTCCGCTTCCATTAGCAAGAGAGACTGTTTGGCCGCCTGTACCTGGAGCCAGATCAAATGTTCCTACATGAAGCCCTGTACCACCAATAGATACTGTGCCAGTGGTCATTGCAGTTCCAGCTGCGATTGATCCTCCTGTTTGAGTATTACCAATTGTTATGACGTTAGCGCCAGTCCCCCCAATTGCGATTGTTTCAACAACAGCAGCGCCTGTTCCGATTGAAATTGTTCTAGCGGCAGCGCCAGTTCCGATATTGATAGCCTGTGCAACTGCATCATTTCCGATCGAGATCGCGCCAGCAGATGAATTGAGTTCTAAGACTCCAGCTGAATCGATTAAGACTGTATCAGCAGAATTAACAATGACATCGCCTGTAGTCGTAGTATTTATCGCGACGTTGCCTGTTCCTGAATTTAATACGATACCTGTCGTACTTGTAACGTTACCGATAGTTATTACACGAGCGGCAGCACCTGTTCCAATATTGATAGCCTGTGCTACAGCGTCATTTCCGATTCCGATAACACCTGCTGAGGAATTAAGTTCTAGAACACCAGCTGCGTCTATAAGCACTGTATCGGCTGATGTTACAACAACATCACCTGTTGTGGTGGTATTCATTGCAATTCCACCAGTTCCAGAGTTAAGAACAATGCCAGTTGTTGAAGTGACATTACCAACTGTAATGGTTCTAGCAGCAGCGCCAGTTCCGACATTGATATTTTGGGCTACGGCATCATTACCAATTCCAATGACTCCACCAGATGAATTAATCTCGACAACACCAGCACCATCAATAAGGACGGTATCAGCTGATGTTACGACAACATCTCCAGTTGTGGTTGTGTTGATAGCGACTCCACCTGTTCCTGAATTAAGGACTAATCCAGTCGTTGTGGTTACGTTACCAACAGTGATTGTACGGGCAGCAGCGCCTGTTCCGATATTAATTGCATGAGCAGCAGCATCGTTACCAATATTGATATTTCCGCCAGATGAGTTCAATTCAAGAACTCCTACAGAATCAAGCAAAAGCGTATCACTTGAAGCAGCAGTAATATCACCAGCTCCTGTTGAAACTAAAGCTACACCGCCTGTTCCAGAGGTAATCGTGACTGAAGTTGCTCCTGTCGCATTACCAAAAGTATTGACTGAGGCGCCTGTTGTAGCCAAAGTTGTTGCGCCAGCTGATGTTAAAGTTGTGGTCACAGAAGCGCTGCCAGGTGCTACAAAGGATGATGGGATAGAGAATGTGATTGTATTAGGTGTGCCAGTAGTTGTAATTTCATTTGCAGTTCCTAAAATAGAAATATCACCAACTAATGGTGTAATCGCTCCTCCAGAATCTGCTGTTAAAGTGTCGAGGTTTGAAGATCCAGCAATAGTAAGAGACCAGGTTGCAAGTCCAACAGCATCATTAGTTAGACAAAAGACTGTGTTATTTGCGCTATTTATCCATAACTGACCAATTACAAAACCTTTTGCTCTACCATCATTAGTTGTAGGATCTCTGTTTGCTATAACTGGTGAAGGGAAAATAGTTTGCGTAGGTTGTGGAAAACCATAAGCTTGCTGAGACTCTGTCATAAATTGACCTCTAAAGGTGGTTAAAGATTTTACTTTACATTAGCATGAGTTGAGAGGGTTGTCAAAATATTATTTTATACAGGAAAAGAAAATTCTATGACTTGGTTAATTGGGCTTATTAGGGTATGATTTTCATGATATGGGCGTGATATGGTGTCAATGACCCCTCCCTAAAGGGAGAGGCTTGGGATAAAACTCAAGTTTTGATTGTCCAGACTAAGACTCGGAGCTTGACAAGTGCTGAAGAGTCTACGTTGTATAGAGGCCAAAGACCCACCCTAGAATGCTTCCTCAGTTCTAGGCTCTGGAAGGTCTTGTTGCAGACAAGCAAGAGGGTACGCACGAAACGGATTAGACCAAGTGCCGCTTTACAACATTGTCGAGGGGAGAGAATAGAGAAAGTCATCTCTGTTCCGTTACAAGCCCCTTACGGGGATTTTGGGAGTCGCAAGACTCCCATTTTTAAGATATGTAAAGGAGGGTAAATTATGTTCTGGTTGATAACAGGTATTAGTGTTTTTATAGCTTTTTGGGGAATTTACTGGAGTCTCCCACATGCAAAATAATGAACCCAAATCTGCTACAAATTATGAAAAAATGGGATTATATATATCCCTGACAATTCTTTTCTTGACACTACTGACGTTCTTATATCAATTAAAAAATGATGAAATAAAGCATCGGGAAAGGACAACAAAACTGGAGTCTGATTTTGGGCACGAAAAAAGATTAAAATCCATAGAGGATAAGTTAAAATGATCGACGACATCTTCTTTATTTTTGAAGAAGAACTATTCATCAAACTTGATAGACAGCCTACTTATGAAGAAGTAGATGAATATATGACGAAAAAGCTAACGATAACGAAACAAGAAGAAATTGAACATGAATCAAGGAAAATTTATGGAAAATGAAGAGATTAACAGGAAATTAGATTTGATAATTGAGAAAGAAGGATATGAAGAATCTTGGTATATAGATATTATTGTCTTTGTAGGTTTTTGTATCTTAATTCATGTAATAACGCGCCTATTCTCTTGATTCAGATAATATTTTATTCACTCGCGCAGGTTTATATCTAAGTCTCAAATCTTTAACATATTCATCATATTGTAATGGTTTTTTTCTCAACTCACGCAACTTATTAGATTCTTTTTTTGTATAAGCTTCTGAAATCCATTTATAGCCAAGACTGGCTGTATATCCCGTTCCAATCCTGCTAAACGTTCTACCTGGAACCAATGCTCCTAATAAATAGGATGGAAGCTTAATATCAAAATATTCTTCTATTAATCCTGATGCAACACCTAAACCAAATCCTTTGGCTAGATTAAAAGGCAAAGCTATCATTTTCTTCTGCCAATTTGAAAGCGTTCTATTCACTTCATTCGCTGTTTGAGCAACTTGTTTCTCAGTCCCTTTGCCTTGTTCAATTCTTTCTGAACGATCCTTGAACAGATTTCCCATTTTATCAGTTTCTTCTTTGACTTCAGCAGGTTTTTGCCCCGTTACTTCAGCAGCAACTTCTAAATTTTTAGAATTTGGATCTTTAGCAATTTTTTCACCAATCTTTTCGATTTTTTCAAATGATTCGCCTGCTTCTTTGATTTTTTCTTGTCCCCTATGCGATGTTCCTATTTCAGCCTTCGTTTCTGGTTTTGATTTGAAAGCAAAAAGATCTTTTTCAAATTCTTTAAGTTCATTTTTAGATTTTCGAAGTTGATTTTTGAAAAAAGCCCCTGGAGGTCCTTCAATAGATTTCAGAGCAATAATCTTATCTTTTTGATTTGTAATATTAGCATTGTGCCGTTTTTGACGAGACTCTAAATGTTTGATGGCTTCTCGATTATCTGTTATCTTTTTGAGTGATTCAGCATCCCTAGCACCTTTTAGACCTTTGACTTCATCTTTTAAAGTATTAATCATAGCATCATAAGCTTTCGAATATTTTTCCATAATGCGAATATGCTCGTCTGGACTATATTCTGATTCGAATTCACCGCGATTCTTAATTTTCTCTGCACGTTCCAAAAACTGCTTATCAAGCTCAAGTTGTCTAGCTAATGCCTTTTGATTTTCAGGCGTAGGATTTCGAATTTGGTCAACGAGCTCTTTTGCACTTTTTTCGGCTGCTATTTCTAATTCAGATTCAGTAGGACGTTTTTTGCCATATTTCATTTCATAGCGAAGGTTTTTCAATTCTTCCATTTTCTTTTCTATGGCTTTTTGCTTGGCAGCAATATTTAAATCAAGCCGTTCTGCGGTATTTCCTTGTGCATTTTTTCTTAAATTCTCAAATTCCTTAATTTCTTTTCTATCTAACGAAATACTTTTTTCAATTTTTTCAACTTCAGGCTGAATACGTGCTTTTGTTTCAGCTTCTTTAGCTAAAGTTTCTGGTGTCTTTTTTGCTTCATCGGCGACTTTCTTTTGCTCTATTCTAAAATATTCACCAAAAGGACTTGCTTTAAGCTTTTCACCATGGACTTCGCGTGCTTCAATAGCAGCCTCTTTATTAAAAACGGTCTTCTCAGTTTTAGCTACCTTTTCAGATCCTGGTGCTTGTTGAGTGATTCTATTCTTTAGTTTGTTTATTTCTTTCTGATCGCCATTTAAAACAGCTTCGAAATCTGTTTTTGCATCATTTATTGCAGGCTGTAAAATCTCTTCCGCGGTTTGTCCTGTTTTCTTGGCTATATCTTCAATCGGTTTTTTAAAGATGCGCATTACTTTAGGCGCAACTATAAATAAGCCTTCAAGGCCTGTCCAAATTCCAGTTTCGATGCCCAATTCTTTTGGATCGACCTCACCTTTATTAATCAATTGCTGGGCAGCCGAAACAGTAGTACCGGTGATAGCAGCTGATGCCAATTTACCACCTGGACCTGTAGGTTTAATTATCTTTTCAATTTTGCCTTGAACCCTTCCAGCTGTTTTACCAAATCCGCCATATTTAAATAGCTCTCTGTAAATTTCCCCAGCTTCTGTTTGTGCTTTTGGTAATTTAATTGCTCCTAAAGTGCTTCCCTCTATCCCTCCAGCAATTGACTGTGGGATTGCTTCCCGTTGCTGTTCTAATGCATGGGCCTGCATGGCAGCACCACCACCAGTACCTTGTAATACTCTTTGCCAAAACCCTTCTGGTTTAGGTTCATTTAGAAAGTTTAAAGGGATTTGAGTTTTAGAATTAGGAATGGCATCAGATTCTATTTTTTGATCTTTTTTTTCGTTTAATGCTGCAAGTCCAGAATTTTTCTTTTCTTGCAACCAGGGGGAAAGACCTTGATTGTATTCTTCAAAGGCAAAAAGGCTTGCTTCATCTGCGTTTCCTAACCCAGATTCAACTAATTCTTTGGTTCTTTTTTCTAATTGATTTTGTGTGGCTTCACTATATTTATATTTTTCAGATCTTTTGACCAACTGACCAACATTTGAACGTATCTTTCCCAATTCTTTTTTCTTAGCCAATAATCCACTCAGTTGCGCTGAAATTCCTTGTTGAATCCCTTGACTAAATCCACCGCCAAACCCTTTAGCAATCTCTTGGGCATGCTGCTGGCCTGGATCTGGAAGTTGCTGAAAAAATTGTACCATATTTATCCGAACGCGTTAGGGAAAATGTTTTTTAAAGCCATGAGACCACTGAGTTGTCCAAGCCCTGGTGAAATACCTTGCCCAAATGACCCCAATGTATTTGAGAGAGCTCCTCCACCCTGTTTTTGCATATAAGCAAAAGGACTTTGCATCGCAGTTCCTAAGAATTGACCAGGGAGTCCTAATAATTGAGAAGCAGCACCACCTTGTAATCCAGATCGTAAAGCCTGAAGGTTCTCGGATAAACCTGCTCCAGCTTGTCCTAATGCTTGTTGAAAGGCAGATGAACTTTGTGCTCCAGCTCCTAATCCTGAAAAACGTTCAGCTATACCAGGAATGGTTTGTTCGTTAAATTGACGCATTGCTGGGGCTTCAAATGCTTGCGTAGATTGAGGACTTCCTGATAAAAGATTCTGAAGGTATCCTTGGGCTTGGTTAAAAGAGCCCCCTTGTCCCATTTGCCCTTGAAGCATTTGAAGAAGTTGATTTTGAAACCCTTGCTGTGGCTTTGACATTGTAGGGACTTTTTTAAGCCCTGGCTTTTTAGATGTTAAAGCAGAAGCAGCACCGAAAGCACCTGAAATTAAAGCTGGTAGAAGCGCGGCAAGAATAGACATAGATACCTCGTTTTTCTGCATTGTAGCATGTAAGAAATTATTTTAGATGAAAGAAATCCTTATTTGTCATATCTCTATAAAAATAAAAGTTTTTACATACGAGGAGATATATGATAAGAGACAGAATTAATATCACCATTAAAGGAGTTACCCCTCTAATAATTTGTAATCCACGCCTGGCAAATGTTCTTGATCCTGGAGTAAATCTTCTCAAAAGTTTAACTGGGGCAAGAAAAAAAACAGAAAAAGATACAAAAGAAATCTTAAAACTTCAATGGGAATTGGGATTATATTGGACTGATGAAATGGGATTATATATACCCTCTGAAATGCTTAGCGCAAGTTTTCATAAAGCAGCCACAATTCATAAACTTGGGAAAAAAACAATAGGAGTTGTTTTTAATCATCCCCTTGGATATGAATTGATAACAGATGATCATAAAAATCTAAACAAATTAAAAGAAAATGATAATAATAAGTTTGTTAGATTGGTAAAAATCGGGAAAAACATGGTTTTATCTTCTCGTCCTATATTCAATAAATGGCAGATAAAATTTGACTTAGAAATCGACCCTGGGGTAATTGATGAGCGTGAGATAATGACAATTCTGTTGACCATGTGTGATAAAACTGGATTAGGCGTATGGCGCCCCTCTAGTCCAAAGCCAGGTCATTATGGAAAATTCATTATTGAATCTCTCGTTCATATTGATGGTGAGAGTGGTAAAACAAAAATCCTTGTAGGTGAAAAATGAGTGCAAATTTCGATATAGAATTTCAAGATATTCCTGAAATAGATTCTTCCCAGAGCGAAAGAGCTATTACAGCGCTGCGATTTCTAAAAGACAAAAAAATGATTTTTCCAGGTGCTATCTTACCAGCAAATATAATTGAAGAAGCCTTACAAATCAAATATTCTCAATTTAGTCCTGAACCATGGAAATTTTTAGGGCCTTTCTTAGCGCTTAAGGAAAAAATCCATGAAGAATATTTTTTTACAACATCTTCAGGAATTGAAGCACCTGGGTTTAAAATTCTTTCCACAATTGAAATGGCCGATTATGGTCTTAAAAAAATCAAAAAAAATAATCGAGCTAATGATAAAATCACAGATATTATGACTGGTCATGACATTTCTAAATTGGACGAAGAAAGCCAAAAAAAATATAATTTTGTTCAACGAAAAGCTGCTGAAATTTCGTTATTTCAACAGAAAATACTTTTCAAACGCATTTTTATATGATGGTGTCGTGTTGAGTCGTGATTAGCCATGTGGTGTGGAGTCATGTTCCGCAGAGTGGAGTCCAGAAAAGTACAGTAAAATTAAGATGGCCAGAAGAAATTCTGGCCATTTTTATTATTTTTTCTATACCATCTACAAGACTTGCGGTGCCATGTAGTCAAGTGAAGTCTTGTAGAATACCGTGGAGTCTTGTTTTGTTCTCTGATCTGATGAGGTGTGGAGTCGTGTATAGTTTAGTTTTGAAGGAGGGGAGAAATTCCCTCCTTTTTTTGCTGACATAGCTCAGTTGGTAGAGCAACATGTTTGTAACTTGAAGGTCGTGGGTTCGATTCCTACTGTCAGCAATGCTTGATTAGCTCAATGGTAGAGCGCTTAAACTTCTAAATGTAGAGACGAAGGTTCGATTCCTTCATCAAGCTTTAGTTCTTGAGGTATTCTAAAACTATTATTGCTGATGTAATAGCAGGAGCTGTAGCTCCATTGAACACATTCAAGTTTATGGCATCAGTCAGAACCATTATCTGATCTGTGACTAGGTTTGTGCTTGAAAATGGAATAGGTCTATTATCAGGAACAGATGTAATTGCAGTTCCATAAATATGAGTGTAGGCTGTAACTCCAGTTAATCCATGTGCTGTTGTTGAAATGGCGCCTGGGGCGATCGCTCCCAATTCAAATACTTTTCGAAATGTCTGTCTTTTCTTTTGAGGATCACCAGTTGTAAACCAGCGTTCACCAGTTAGGAATTCTTGAAAATCAAATATTCCTATTTGCCTAACATTGATGTTACTTGAAATATCTCTATAAAGAGATAGGAATTTGACTCTAAATTCATCGAATTCATCCGGAAAGAAAACGCTGGTCTGTAAATAAGGAGCAAGTGAATTAGAAGGATCAAAGGTCATATGAAATCCTTCCAGTCGCTGACACATAATAGATCAGACCATGAATTGTAATGTCTGATGTTGCGATGCTCAAATCCCGCATTTGGGTGTCATTTAAAGTGAAAAGATTCTGCACAAAAGATCCATAAGCATTTGTATAAACTCGGTGCCAAATCTTATTTTGCTGCAATCCGAAATTGGTACTTGGACTTGGAGTTTGATAGGTTGGCATAGGTTCTGGCGCTGTTGAAATGGTGATTGTTTCAATTGGATTTGAGGTGTTATCATCTGTGAAAAACTGTGCAGTCATTTCACCATCAGTAGTACGATCCGTGTACATTTCAATGTAATTCACGCGCATCGATTTTCCATCTTGAAATGCAGGATTGAATTCTTTCGTTTTAATGGCGATATTCGGAATATGAGTAATTACTCCGCCACCTATATATATGCCTGACCAGACATCTAAAAGTGGATTTACTGGGACTGCGACGAATGTATCGACAGCAGCTTGGCTAACTTTATAAATAATATTATTTGGGGTGCCACCTGTATTGGTGCTAGTAACCCCTTGGATTCCTGTGAACATAACATATTGATTATTAGTAAAATTATGATCAGGAGCAAAAATTGTATATGACGCAACTGTAATATTCGAAATAGGTATGCTAGGAACATTCTGACCGTTTTTTTGTAGTTGTGAGAAAACCAAAACAAAGCCTCGTTGATTCCCTCCTATAACATCAGGATATCTTCCTTGAAGAACAGCAGAGTTCCAAGCAACTTGTTTAGATTGCCATGAGACTGGAAGTTGGACCCAAGTGACATCTGAAAATTTCTGCCAATATCCAAAACATGTGAAGCAATCATCGAATTCAGACCATGAGCCGTCCAAATAGTTATAGACGAGAACTTGATTGGGAAATGTTAAGTCGTAGGTTACTGAATCACCATCTTCATCAATTCGAATGGGGTATGACCAATAGGCTAATTGAGCATTGTAATCACGAATTCCAGAGACGCGTTTGACGCCATCATTGATATTCTGAATTTGGAAAACTTCATCAGGGATCTTTTGGTCAATTCGAATGACATTCACAGAATCGCATGAAATGATCCCATAATTGCCAATTCCAAAAACACCTCTATCAAATGGGATAATGCTAAATGTAGATTCAGTTCCAAGTTCCGTATTTATCTTTTGCCAAATGAATGGGAGTGTTTCATTATTCGTGTAAACGAGTTGCCAAGTTGATCTTTCGAAATAGACAATTAGCGTATCTTTGATGAACTCAGCAGAAACGATAGATTCAGCGGTCGGTGCATCAATGAAACCACCTTTGCCGACAATATCACTTCTCCAGGCATCAATTTGTGGTGTTTGATTTGCAGGGAAAATACTATAGAAAGGGGTTCCGTTTTGTGACCATCTTGCTCTTTGAGGGAATCGAATAGTCCCCGCTAAATTAGCACCTTCCAAAGTATTAAGAACGACCAATCTGTCTTTATAAGGTAGGATGATTAATCCCCCTGTCAAATAGGTAGGTGCCACAGTTAATTGAGGATTGAAATTAACCCAACCAAGTCCAACACCTGGCCCATCATACCAACGAATTCCATCTCTTTCAGCAACAGGGCTAGCCTCTTCAGCTGCATGAAATCCAGCTATATTATTGGTAGCCCAAAGAACAGTTCTATAATTGGCTGTCCAAAATAAATCTGAATCTGATCCGGTCCAAATGAAATGAGTTCCTGTCGTTTTAAAAAATGTCGCATCTATGAAATCATTTGTTCCTACATCAAACATATAGGAATATCTGGTATCGAAAGCTAACAGCAGTTCATCATTTAGGGCATCTTGTTCTCTAACTTTTAGTCCCATTACAGGAAGACCTGGAACATAGATAACTGGAGTTGGAGCAATGACAGGATGAGTAATACTTAGAGCGCCTGTTGTTCGATTAAGCGTTCCTGAATAAAGAGGATCTGTGCTGATCAAAACAACTGGAGAAGCTCCACCTGGATCGGTTAAAATGACATTGCCAATTCGGAAACTCGCCACTCCCGTAGGGATAACAAATGGAGGAGTTCCATCTAACAAAATTGCTACAAATGGAGAAGCTCCGGTGTTGCCTAAAGACCATTTCAATCTTCCGTCAGTTCCAACAGCTGTGAAACATGAACGTCTTTCAATTCGACCACGAAATAGATAAGCATTTTCTAAAATTGGGAATGAGTCATTTTCAACCAGAAAGGATTCGACATCTTTTCGAATTCCATCTCGAATATTTACAATTGCGAATGATCCGCTCATTAAGCGAGTACTCCGAAACACGTAACACTTACTCGATTTCCAGCAGAAGAAGCCACCCCATTCAATCGTAATACAAAATCACAACTTGCAGCGCTTGCTGTAACTTGAATTGCAATTGCTTGACTCACGTTTAGACTAGGATTTATTGAAATTACATAATTAGATGAAGAAAATGAACGAGTGAAATTGATAGTATAAGTTGTCCCTGTTTTAGTGATATTTGTTACATTAAAACTGGCTCCAGGAGCTATTGGAGATCCTGCTGTTCCATCAAAAACGCACCAAGCAGCCGCTGTAACTCCTCCACCTGTTAATTGACTGACGCCATTATTTGCTGTTCCGTGTTGATAGAAGAGCTCAACTCCAGTTCCAGATGTTTTTGTGTAAACAGAAGATATATTTCCAGCTTGATTTGGATTTGAAATTGGAGCAATAAGGGTAAGTTGTTTATGCTGGCCTTGATTGGCTAGGGTACTAAAAGGAGTATGATCAATCCCAAATGCTGTATCTGCTTGGGAGAAATTGGTTTGGATTTGAGCTTGTGATTGAGATATGAGATCTGTAGCACCAGGAATTGCAGGATTAAAAGTCATAGATCCTCTGAAAAAGGTTGTTATTTACCTCATCGTATCAAATAATTATTTTAACTAGAAATTATTCGAGAGGTTGCCAAAAGGAAACTGTCCACCACCTTGCTGTTCGGTATAAATAGTCGCAGTTCTTTCGCTTGTCTGCTGAACAATCGTTCTTCGTAGAACCAAATTCATCTGTTCATCAAGTAGAGGTCTAAATTTCGCCATATTTTCGAAATCAGCATTATCAGCAAAGATTTTATCAGCTGCTCCATAGGCGAGCAATTGCCACCATTCATTCAATTGAGGATTCAAAGTCCCATCGAAATTTCCTGCATTATCAACATTGAAGCTAATTGGATAGCGATAGGCCTCAAATGAAACTGTGTATC
>Ga0193692_1000030_pt1 | contig 42056 bp, 67 predicted proteins | sample L3a1metaG_FD_144917 | JGI IMG/M metagenome (GOLD analysis project Ga0193692, IMG submission 144917) | Soil microbial communities from a riparian zone of the East river system, Colorado, United States - L3a1 | ecosystem: Environmental > Terrestrial > Soil > Riparian zone | place: USA: East River... | reverse complement strand
TTTAACTGTTATAATATTTCCGCATTTGCATTTACACACCAAAATGTAATGTCTAGGTTCTTTTTCAAATCCTATTACTTTTAAAAGACCAAATCGATACCCTAATTTTTCATTTAATTTTTTTAAATAATGGTTATCCCATCGACAACCGCAAGTAACAAAGTTTTTTCTGTCTCTTTTATGAAATTTAGGTATAGATTGAAAAATTGTTCCGCATTTGCATTTCATTTCCCATAGACGACCTTCTACTCGTCTTAAAAGTTCAACTCCTTCGATAATTTTTCCAGGATAATATCCTTGTCTACAACTCTCACAAGATCGTGAATTTTTTAATGTCTCCGAATACATAAAATATTCTTTGCCACAATCACAGAGAACTTTTAATTTTCTTACTCCATTAATTCTTTCGTTTGAAAGCACAGTTAATCTTCCAAATCTTTTTCCAATTAAGTGATTAGATTCTTTCTCGCCATAACAAAAACGACAACATGAAACTCTTGTAAGATGACCTGACGATACATTTTTTCTTTCTTGTCCACATTTACAAATTAGGTGATAAGAGATTTTATTTGATGATTCATTTATATTTTTTATAGTCCAATCATTCAATTTATAACCAATTTTATATTTAATTGATTTTCCCATACTCACCTTCAATACGATTGTGATTTTTGAAGTTATAAATATCGACTAAAAGCTTATACCATTCTTCAGATGTTCTTTGAGGCTTTAAATCAAACCAACGCAAATCAAGTTTCTTAAATAAAATCTCCTTTTCAAATCCTTGTGTCATGTAAAGCCAACGTAAAGACCTTGTGAAATTATGGTTTGTGAACATGCTGAAGGGTTTTAGACGCTTGTCTTTTGCATATGCAATGAAGTCATAGTAGAAATCTAATATGATTTTAGGATCCTGTAATGCAGGAAACTTAAACTTCCCGGTCTTCAGAAACTCAAGGATATTTGTGCTAACAACACCTAGAATCAAAGTAAGTAATGCTTTGGGCTTTAGTCCTGAAGCTTTCAGCATTCCCTTAAGGATTATGTATTCTTCTTTTTTATCTTTAATAGCGAAGTAGTCGATGTAATTTTCAACGTCAAAAGACTTTTGGTTTACATTACATTCGATAAGATGCTCATCATTAATGGAATCTGATTTAATGTAGAATATTTCGAATCCTAACTGCTTAGCAGCCTCTAGCCTATGTTGTCCATCGATTACTTCAAAGTTTTGATTAACGATAATAGGATGAAGATTCAGTTGGTTGTTTTTCTCTACTGATTCTTTAAGTTTCTTCAAGTGATACCTGTCAATAGGTCTATTCCCTGTAAGAAGCTTAAATATTCCATGGTTTATTGTCTTTTCTACTTGGTTCATATAAATCCTTATGTGAGGTTTTATAAGAGAATAAAATGTTCCAACATTTTTCGTCCATGTGAATGAATTTTTATGTAGTTGTAGACAATATAATAAAGATTTTGATATTACTTGAATTTCGTCAGCTAGACGTTAATAGCAGTCGCGTTAGAGGCATCGCACACCTCGTTAGATATGAATGAGAACAGACGTATTAGGTATTCGTCTACCGATCACCATATCATATTCACCTCGCATTTGAGGTTTTCATGTCAATTACGACCACAGGGAACTTAGGTCCTATGATCTTGCAATCGCTTGCGCCTGCAATGTTATATGTTCCTACTCCTACAATGAACTACATTACCGTGTGCGACAAAGTGTCCATGCCGGCTAATGGCGGCACAACATGCCGATTTATGCGCCCACGCGCACTACAACCACCAACAGTCCAATTGGGCAACAGCGGTATTGATCCTCCAGCACAAGTGCCACAAAGAGACATCATCGATGCTCAAATGGCATTCTTCGGTACTGGTTGTATCATTAACGAACAAGTTATTCTTCAAGACCAAGAAGGCGTATTAGCTTGGGTTTCTGAACGTCTAGCTGTTGCGATGCGCCAAGCGGAAGATTTAATCCTTAGAGATTATATTGTTTCTGCTGCGTCTCAAATCAATGCTGGCGGCGGTGGTAATGGATTTAACCCTACTCAACTAGGTATGAGCGATTTTAGCTTAGTTGCTACTACGCTTGATACTAACAATGCCTACAAATTTATGTCAGGTATTGAAGGTATGGATAGATTCGGTAAAATGTGTGCCGAATTAAAATCTTCTCTGATTGACTTGGAGTTCCTAATCGCAGCATAATGCTGGGAAAGGATAACAAGGGGCAAGAAATGAATTGGATACAGATTGATTATGATATGTGGATTAAATTAGAAAATGTATTTCATATATGGATAGATAAAACAGATAATAGTTTTTTTGCTATGGGTGAATTGATTCACAATAGCGAAGAAATTGTTTTATCACCCTCGTTTGAAACATTTGAAGAATGTAAAAATCATATTCAAAATGCTTTGAATTTAAATCAGCCTGAACGACTAAGTGAGAAGACTTCTGTAGGTAATATAAAATACAGAAGAAGCGATAGTCTGAGCTCATAGGTAACTATGAGAGGATGGGTCGAAGAACCTGTTCCGCCTATTATAATTATAGGTCATAAAAGTAACAGAATTGACAGGCCCAGTGCGTTCAGCATATTTTATGTTGTCTAGCACAGAGTTACAGTCTGACTTTGATGCTTTAGTTGGTAGTGGTTTCCTTAACCAATGGAACTACCCAACAAATGCTTCTGCGTTGCCTTCTGAATATGGTTCCGCGTTTAATATTCGCGTTCTTACTAGTTCTGAGGCACCAGTTGCTAGAAATGCAGTTACAAATAACGCCGGCGTTACAACTGACGTTTATTACAATACTGTATTGGGTAAGCAGGCAATTACGCATATAAATCAGGACGGCTTTAGCATGAACCTGATCTATCGTGATCCTTACTACTCCGGTATGTTGGCTCAAAATGCTACTCTTGCTGTTAAGTTTGCTCAAGCGCAAGCGATAACACAAGATACAGCGATTAGAAATCTTATGTCAACGCGCGTAAGCGCCTTGGGGGTGTAATATGACCGAATACTCAAGAATGGCTAAAGGTAATTATGTAGTTAGTGGTGGTTCGATTGGAGTATCAGCGCCTAGCGTGAAGTATATCAATCTTCCTTTTAGACCTGATTATGTTGAATTAATCAACTATACAGCGGCTTCTGTAATGACAGATGATGCGGTACCATTTGCATATTGGGATGCAAGCGTGCCTCCTCTTACAATTTCAGCTGTTAATTATGACACTGTTATTCAAAGATCCACAGGTTCTGCTTTAGTAACCGATATGGTTCAAGTTGGTGGTGGTATTAGCACATTTTATGCAGGTATGGCACTTCAGTTTGGGCCTCTCTATAAGCATAATTCTGTTGCTAGTGCGGATTTCTCTATCGCCACATCGGGAGCGGGCGGTCCTACTACAGTAACAACAGCCACAAACCATAATCTTTCAAGCGGGGATGTTATCATTTTTGAAGGTCTTTTTCAGACTTCAACAACTGGTATGCCACAATTGAATTATGTTTGGTTTACTGTGACTGTTCTGACAGCAACTACATTTACTATTCCTTGGGATACCAGTGGTAGTAATTATACTGCTTTCAATACATCTACAAGCACAGGTAATATTGGATCATGGAAAAAGGTTCTTTATCCATATCTATATTTCCCAGGTGTTGCGACTATTAGTGGTATTACTCTTGGAAATACAACAACTATTGACACAACAGATGCACATAACTTTGTCGTTGGACAAGAAGTGGCATTTCGTATTCCTCAAGCCTGGGGTACAGTAGAACTTAATTCATTGCCAAATATTTTTACGCCAGGGGCTCCGGTCTATGGTTATGTAATTGCGGTAACGGATTATAACACTGTTGTTGTTAATATCAATTCTAGTGCTTTTACACCTTTTACAGTCAATCCAACAGTAGCGCAAGTTCCAGGACTTTCGTATCCTGAAATTGTTGCTGTAGGCGATGTAAATACTGGCGGTGTTCAAATATCGAGCGGATCTCCTTTGTATCCTTCTCCATATGCTTCACCAATTGGTACAACAAGAATTCCTACTATCAATGGTCCTGCTATCCAAGGCGCTTTTGTTAACAATACAAGCATGGGCTTTGTTATTGGAAACTTTGGTGCACGAAATGATTCGACAGCTTTTGTTGGCGGATCAGATGGCGATATCATGGAATGGAGAGCGTACCTTCATGATTATTCTAGCCCTTAAATAGCTAGTAATAATTAAAATTTGTAGTATATTGGTAGGGGACAGTTTGTCCCTTACCTTAGGTATTTATGTCAGTTTATCCAGGCGTTATCTCATATCCAATCTCGGCATATCAAAATCCACCTATTGAACCTCAGTTTTATCAGCCAAGTCGATTCAATATTGCAGCAATTTCTTTAGGTTCGACAACAACAGTTACCACTTCTGTGGACAATAATTATGTGGTAGGACAGTTGGTGCGTTTTATTATACCCCAGAATTTTGGCACATATCAGCTCAATGAACGTAAAGGCTATGTATTATCTCTTATTTCGTCTACTCAAGTCTTAGTGGATTTAAACAGCATTTTCATGGACCCTTTCATAGCATCTCCTATATTTCCAGTAGGCCAAAGTAAAACTGTAGCTCAAATCTTAGCTATTGGCGACATAAACACTGGGACTACCAATGCCACAGGAAGGACAAACCAAAGCACTTTTATCCCAGGCAGCTTTATTGATATAAGTCCTCTTTAAATATTTAATTGCACTTCTCTAAAAATGAGGGTATAACAGAATTAAATATTTAATTTAGAGGTATCGCATGGTAGACAAACCAAAACCAACATCGTCTTTAGCAGAAAAAGAATTAGATAAAGTTGAAAAGCAATTTGAGGCTTTTGACAATCAAGTTCAACAGATGACTCTTGATCGTATGAACACAGCTCCTAAGCAGGATGTCGAACAGCAAACTCTCATGTCTCAAGAAGATATTGAAAAGTCTAAAAGAATTTATTTGAAACCATTTAAGTCTATTGGAAGCAAAGAGAAGTTTAACGAAGATTATAGAAAATATTATAATTTCAGCATGGAACAGGTTCAATTTATCGCAGAGAACAAAGAAATTATTGGTGAAACATGCGAGTTCTGGACTAAGCCTTTTGCTGGAATGCCTGCAGAATTCTGGAAAGTTCCGACCAATAAACCTGTTTGGGGGCCAAGACATGTTGCTGAAAGATTAACTGGATGCAAATATCACCGTTTGAAAATGGAAAATACAACAACTGGTGCTGATGGTCATGGTCAATATTATGGATCTATGGCTGTTGATAGTACAATTCAGCGGCTCGATGCTATTCCTGTTAATGAAAGAAAATCAATCTTTATGGGAGCCAGAAGCTTCTAATGAACTTTCTATCTGATGTAATTACATATGTCCGCCGTATTATAAAGAGCCCTAGCAATAGTTCTATAAGCGATAATTTGATTATAGACTATATAAACAGGTTTTACATCAATGATGTTGATGCTGAAATGCAAGTCTTTGATTTAAAAACAAAGTATCAGTTTCAGACATCTCCTGGAGTTGATCAGTATAATATGCCTTTATACAGTTTTCAGTCTGAAACTCCAGGTTCTCCTGGATCTCCTGATATAGGCATGTATCCAGTTTATCAAGGATTTTTATCTCCTGCATATATAAACGGCGTTCAAGTTCAATTACAGACTCAGAAAACCCCATTCTTCAACATGTTTCCCAATATTGTTCAGAATCAACAAGTGGTTGCCGTTGGAGATGGGGGAGCAACATATAGTTTTCAGTTGCCTATCCTTGGAAACACAACGCCAGTTAACATTCCAGTTCAAGCAATACTACGGGGACATGTTGATATATCAGGTATTATTGCTAGGGGAGTAAATCAAGATCCTCCATTGGTTTCTACATTAGATTTAACAATTCCAGTTACAAGCGCTCTAGCTTCATTTTTTATAACATCTAGCGATGCAACAGGAAAGAATGTCGTAGTTACTGACAGTGGTCAGTTTATTACAAATAATGTAAATCAAGGTCTTTTAATGTCACCAGGAAATGCTCCATTTGGAAACACAGCTCTTCCTGGAGGATATTTAAGTTCATTTGCAATTACAGGTGTAACTCAAGCAAATCCCGCTGTTATTAATTCAACAACTACATTCGTTATTGGACAATCGGTCACTATAACGGGTATATCTGGTATGACAGAACTTAATGGAAACACTTATGAAGTTGTGGGAGTATCTCCAACCACTGTAACAATTGATGTTGATTCGACTTTATTTACTCCATATGTATCCGGAGGGTTTCTTTCTAGCGCTTCAAACTTGGTTAATTACCTTACAGGCGATGTTGAACTTACATTTCCTGTTCCTATACCAGACGGAGTTAACATAAGCGCTCAATGTTATTATTTTCAGACCGGTTTACCTAGGGCTATATTATATTACAATAATACATTGACTCTTCGTAGTCCTCCAGACAGGCAATATTTGGTGGAATTAGATGCATACTTAAGCCCAGCGGCTTTTTTTAACACATCTAATGCGCTTCAATTTGGTTACATGGCTGAATACATAGCAAGAGGTGCCGCGCGTAAGATTCTTTTGGATACTGGAGATGTAGATCAATTCAATTTCTACGAGCCCGAATTTAATAGGCAAAGAAACCTAGTATGGAAGAGAAGCCAACGCCAATGGACAAATAATCGTACAGAAACAATCTATAGCCAAGGTTCCGGAAGATACGGATACGGAAATAACAATGGAGCGGTACTATGACTATTAATTATAATTTAGATATTCCAGATGGTCCTCATAATCCTTCTGTTGATCAACCAATGATGAAGGTTAATACCAACGCTATACAAACACTTGTTTCTGTTGATCATTATGGTTTTAATGCAGCTAGCGGAACGCCTGGAGGTTATCATAAGGTTATTCATCAACTTGATCAGGCAACAGATCCTACTACCATTGCAAGTACAAATCAATTGTACGCAAAAGTAGCTACAATTCCCGCTGCACTTCAATTATTTTCAAAAAATGCAGCCGGAACAGTTTTTCAAATGACAGGATCATTAAGAAGTCAAACCGGTTGGGGATGGATGGCTGGAGTTCTTCATCAATGGGGTATATCTACTACTTCATCAGGTACTATTCTGCTTCCGGTAACTTTTCCAACTGCTTTTTTAACTGTTACTGCTACATCGGGATATAACGGTCCTGGAAATGTTCCAGCGGCCTTTCAGACAATATTTGTAGATTACAATTCACTAACTACATCGTCTTTTAATATTACCGTAGTAGGTACTGCTGGTCCGACTCCAAAATTCTTTTGGCATGCAATAGGATACTAGAATGGTAGAAAAAATAGTCGTTGGTCCGATCAATAAGGGTCTCAAAAACGATAGAACAGCATTTAATATCGACAACGATTCGTTTCCAACTCTTATCAACGCTTATCAATGGCGTGGAAGAGTAAAAAGAAAGCGAGGGACTGATTTGTTAGGTCGGTTACAGCGTTTTTTTAATTCAACATCTACAGCGTATTCTACAACTTCAACTTTCGCTCTTTCATCCGGTTTAGGAAATCTTCTAGTTAATTCTTCATGGACACTTCAACAAAATGGAAACATCGTTCCTGGTAGTGTGACAATAATAAATACGACTGTTGCTCAAACTTACACGGATAATTCATTGGGTGTTTTAACAGGAACTCTTGGGGGATCTGGAACAATCAATTATGCAAGCGGTACTTTTACAATTACAGGTGGCGCAGGAAACTCTGTTAGTGCTTCATTTAGATATTATCCAGATTTACCTGTTATGGGCCTTGAAGACTTTGTAGATCCTTCTAGTGCTTATCCTTTCACTTTAGCTTTTGACACAAAGTACTCTTACAATATCAACGTTACGACTCCATACGATATCTTTGATGTTAGCTTCTACAAGAATCCTGCATCTTCAGGAACATATATTCAAAAAACGACATGGACTCCTACCACGTGGAACGGTGAAGATTATCAGCAGTTTTGGACAACGAATTATCAAGGAGCTCTTTGGGCTACCAATGGAATCAATGTTCCTTTTGATATAACACACATTGGAATGCAATTTGCATTGCCTAGCGCTGTAACATGGTTAACAGCAACAACAGTTCAGTTTACTATTGCTGGATCTCCTTTGGTCATTGGAGACTTTGTGTTTGTCAATGAGGTGGTTTCGGGTACTGCTGGAGCTGCTGCTACACTTAATTTTCAGAGCGGATATGTAACAGCGGCTGCATCTCCAAACTTCACGGTTACTTTTCCTAATGCAAATATTACCAATGCTGTTTATACCGCTGGAATGGTTCAATATTTGACCAATAGATCCGATACTACGGTTGATTGCATTCGATGGTTCGATGGGTTTCCAGTTGATAATTCCACTACCCCAGTATTCCAAACAGGTAAAGGGTGGGTTAATTTCATGCCTCCTCTGTCTCAAGCTGCGTTTTCTATAGCAGATCTTCCAGCAGCTCAATATTATCTTGTTGGCGCTCGTATGATAATTCCATTTAAGGATAGGCTGCTATTCATAGGCCCTGTCGTTCAGACATCGGTAGCTGGAAGTCAGAAGTATTTGCAGGATACTGTTATCTATAGCCAGAATGGTACGCCTTATTATACTGCATCTTTTAATACAGACCCGTCACTGGCAACGACAGTTTTTCATGAAATACTTGTCCCTGTAAATCAAACTGCAACTGCAACAGCTTATTGGGAAGATCAAACAGGTTTTGGTGGATTTCAAACAGCAGGTATTGATCAGCCTATTCTTTCAACATCGACTAATGAAGATGTGCTTATATTTGGGTTTCCAACGACTCAAGTTCGTTTCATTTACACAGGTAATGATGTAGTTCCTTTCAATTTCTTTACCATAAATTCCGAGTTGGGAACAGGAAGTACATTTAGTACTATCAATCTTGATAAAGGTGTTATGACACGTGGCGAGCGAGGTTTCATAATATGTAGCCAAGTTGAAGCTCGTCGTTTTGATCTTGAGATACCTGATGAAGTATTTGAAATAAGTTTGATAAATAATGGTGCTGAGCGTGTTTGCGCTCAACGTGATTTCGTCAATGAATGGGTTTATTTTACATACCCAGTAAATACTGTAGCATGGAAGTTTCCTAATCAGACTCTACAATACAACTACAGAGATGATTCATGGGCTATATTTACTGAATGTTATACAACTTATGGTTCTTTTAGAAAAGTTACTGGGTATACATGGGCTACAATAGGCGATGTTTACCCTCGTTGGGATTCTTGGAATGCTCCATGGAATTCAGGAACATCAACACTTCTTCAGCCTGAAGTAATTGCAGGGAATCAACAAGGATTTGTTATTTTAAGGGGAGAGGGGACGGGAGAGGAAGCTTCTTTGACAATTAACAATATTTCTTTTGCTGCAACGATCACAGGAATTACAAATGCTCTTAATGCTGTTATCGCAGCGGCAAACACATTTATAGTGGGTCAACAGTTATTAATTAGCGGAGTAGCTGGCATGACACAGATCAACGGATTAACAGCTACAATTATTGCCGTTACACCAACCACAATCACTACCAATATCGACTCTACATTATTTGGTGTATATGTTTCAGGAGGTATTGCAACCCCATTAGGTGTAATCTATTCTCCAAATCACGGGTTGAATAATAACGATTACATCATTATCAAGGACGCAATAGGAACTATCAGCACGCAAGTTAACGATAAAATATTCTCTGTTGCAAATGCTACCACAGATACATTTGACCTAAATCCAACGCTTACATCAGGAACGTACTTAGGTCTTGGAGTTATTGTACGAATGTTTGTTCCTTATATTCAAACCAAGCAGTTTCCAGCGGCATGGGGTATGGCTAAAAAGACTCGTATAGGCGTTCAGAGATATCTTTTGACAAAGACAGATACAGCTCAGATTACTCTATTGATATTCTTAAGCCAGAATAATCAAAGTCCGTATAACGAAGGTCCAATTGTCCCAACTCCAAGATCTTTGAATGATTCTTTGATTTATAGTACAGTGTTGTATACATGCCCTGAGAGCACAAACTTAGGTCTGACACCGGCAAATATCAACTTAAACATGGTAACAGCAACTCAGCAATCACAAATATGGCATAGAATTAACACATCACTCATTGGGGACACAGTTCAGATTGGTTTTACACTTAATGATGCTCAAATGAGAGAGCTTGATGAAGAAGGACAACCTATTAGTCAATTTGATGAGATAGAGCTTCATGGAATGATAATTGAGGTCTCGCCGTCCATGGAATTAGCGTAATGAATAATCAACCAAACCAAGTATCATTCCTTAGAACAACAAGGAAATTTCCTCATGAAGTCGAACAATTGGCAATCGAGGTTGATCGTGCTTACGTTGATATTGCTAATTGTGCTAATAGCCGTATTGCAGGGATATTTCCCGTTAATAGAAGTTGTCAAGATGGTGAAAGCTGGTTTGTTACAAAGAATCTAAGGCAAGAGGGCTTGAGACAAGTTTATACCTTTACCGGTGTTCCAGTGACAATACCGCATGGATTAACCTTAAACCGAGTTGAAAGATTTACTAGACTTTGGGGAACTTATACAGATGGTACTAATTGGTATGGCATATTGGGTGCTTCGAACGTTGCGATTGCTGGACAAGTTACCTTTTATATTGATGCTACTAATATAGTGTTTTTAACTGCAGGATCTCCAGCTGCAACTCGAGGAAATGTAGTACTTGAATGGATCGGAAATCCTTAGTGTGTTAATGTAAAAATAAAATTATAGGTACCATATGACTTCTCTTATCGGACAATCTGGAATGAAAGGGTCTACAGCAACCGGGCAAGCATTGAGAGGTGCTGGTGCGACTGGAAATAAGGTTCCTAAGGGTTACAGCCAAGGTCAAATGCAGCAGTTTACGCCTGAACAGATGGAACTATTTCAACAGATGTTTGGTCAAGTTGGTTCTGACAGCTATACCGGAAGACTTGCAGGGGGAGATCAAAGTCAGTTTGATGAAATGGAAGCGCCAGCGTTACGACAATTCAACGAACTCCAAGGGAATATATCATCTAGGTATAGCGGAATGGGCGGTCGTGGAGCTCGTAAGAGCAGTGGTTTCCAGAACGAAATGTCTGCTGCCAGTTCAAATTTTGCACAAGAGTTGCAAGCCAAGCGCCAAGGACTCCAAAGACAGGCTATTCAAGATCTGCGTGGAATGAGCAATGACTTACTTGGTCAAAGACCTTATGATCAGTTTCTTGTTGAAAAACCTCAGAATCAGGCTTCGGGTTGGGGCGCATTAGCTGGCGCTGGGTTAGGAGCTGCTGGAGGATTCTTTGCAGGCGGTGGTTTAGAAGGTGCTTTAAAAGGCGGAAAATTAGGGTATTCAGTTGGGTCATCTTTTTAATAGAGGTTTATCATGGTACAAATTCTTAATACCCCACAACGTAGACCTACTGTTGGACAAAGACTAGCCGGTGGTGTTGGTCGTGGACTTAATCAGGCGTCTGAAATGCTTGAACAGCACGAGATGAAGAAACAACAAGCATCCGCAGATGAACAGTTAGCTCGCGAACATGGTATTAATCTTCGAGGATTCAATCCGGATGAAAGAAAGATTATGCTTCAAGAGGCTCTAAGTGGAAAAAACCAACGTGATTTGGAAAGTTTAAGGCAGCAACGCGAACCAAAGAAAACACAAGCAAGCCAACCCATAGATGCCGAACAGTTAGATAAAATTAAACAAGTTAGAAACAGTCCTGAATATCAAAAAGCCGATCCTTTGAAAAAATATCAATTAATGACTGATTCAGGAATTTCTAAAGAAAATGCTAAGGCCGAATCCGACATTGCTGCTGCTCAAGAAAAACCGTCGATGTTCGAAGATGAAGCTAGTAAATTAGCTGCAAAGTCATCTTCAGAATATAGAGATAAAGTTGTAAGAGAATATGAGGGAGCTGTTTCATCAGATCTTCGTATCGATAAGATGATGAAAAAAGCTGAATCTGGACAACTTTCTACACCTCTAATGGTAAAAACTTTAGAGTTTGCAGGATTACCATTATCGATTTTAAAAAATCCAACTACCGAAGAATATGCAAAATTAGAAAATGATTATGTAAGAGATGTTACTTCTATATTTCCAGGTGCAATTAAAAATTTTGAAATTGAATCATATCTTAAGACTATTCCAGGACTATTAAATTCTGATGAAGGGAAAATTTTGGTTGGTAAAAACGTTAAATTGACAAATCAAGCAAAAATTATTAAATACAAAGCTGCAGAACAAATACTAAAAGAAAACAAAGGCGTTCCTCCTAGGAATTTTGATATGGCGGTTAATGATCGAATCAGAGATCAAATGGAGGATCTTAAAGAGAAATTCATGGAAAACACTCACGAAGCTTTAAATCTAGCTGGTCCTAAAATCACCATGAAAGATTCTGATGGAAATGTCTATGATATACCAAGTTATGATCTTGAAAACGCTATGAACGATGGGTTAATGATTGACAATGAATAATATGGATAATTCTCAAGAAGAAAAATCTAATTTTGATAGAAATAAATATATAAGAAAGATCCAGCCTGAAAAAAAATATTCAGGTCAAAATATAAACGAATCCCAAGAACTATCAACGCAAGAAAATCAAGATTTTCAAGAAAGTAAAGAGCCTTTTGATAAGTCTAAATATAAAAGAAGTTTTCTTTCAAAATATATAGTTCCTGGTCGTCATGTAACTCGAACGGCTTCTAGAATAAGCGAAACGGTTGCTGGATTACCTGGAAACCTTATACAAGGAGCAAAATATATTGGAAGTTTGCTTCCAGATCCTCCAGAATTTCTTAAAAAAGACCCAAACTTTATTCAAAAATATGGAAAAGAAGCTCTAGAACATTTTCCAACTTCTCAAGAAATAAAGAAAGCTTCTGAAGATTATTTTGGTTTATGGACAACAGCTCAAGGTGAAAAAGAAAAACTTGGTGATGAGTTTATAGAAACAGCGACTAATTTAATGATTCCTTTGGGTCAGCAACAGTCTTGGTTAAGATCTACTGCGGCGGCTGGAGGGGGGGTTTTATCTAAACAACTAGCAAAAGAATATGGAGCTCCCGAATGGGCTCAAGAAGCGGTTAAGTTTGCTACAACTCTAGGTATTTCTGTTTTTAATCCTGGTGGAGCACGAGAGTTTTCTAATAATTTATACACTATGGCAGATAGAGCCATTCCTGATCATATAAGTGTTCCGGGTCAAAATGTTGTGAATGAATTATCTAATATGCGTGCTAATTTAGCTAGAGGTGGAGGAGAACACGCAGCCAGCTCTGGTGAAGTTATCAATTGGATTGATAGAGTTTTACAACATATTACGGATAATGGCGGTAGGTTAAATGTAAAAGAAGGTCAATCATTCTTAAGAAATATTAACGAAGCTATGGGAGACCCAGCAAATCTAGAAAGAGCTCGTCAATTATATCCAGTAGTTAATAGATACATAAGAGAAGGAATGCAACAAGTCGAGGGAACTTTTCCGGAATATTGGAATCTTTTAACAAATGCAAATGAGTCACACGGTGCAATTGCTCAAGGTGCACAAATTGGTTACAGAGTTGAAGAAGCTATAAAAAAATCCCCTTTAAAATCTAATCTAGGTGTTCTTATGGCCGCCGCTGCATACAATCCTTTGGCAGCTGTTGGGTATGTGGCAGGAAGGGGATTAGTAGAAGCTGTTGATATTCTTTCACAATTTGCTCGCAGTCCTACATTAAGGCGTTATTATAATGACATGTTTAGGCACGCTCTTAACGATAATAAAACAGCATTGTTAGCTGATGTAAAACGAATCGATAAAGAAGCCTCAAAAGAAGAAGCCAAAGATAAGAAGAAAGAAAAAGGATTAAAAGTTAAATTCGACTTAGAAGAAGAAAAAAAACTTAATCCCAACCGTTAGCTACTTTAACGTACTGGATGATAACCCATCCGAAAAATATCGCTAATAAAATCATTTTCTATTCCTTTCTTCGATAGCGCAAAGTCTTCCATGAAATTCACGAAGTTCTTCTTTAATTTCTCTAATCAATTGTAAAAGATCTCTTCGATCCGCTGCAGCTTCTGTTCTATTGGTAGAAATATCGGCTCTTAACCAAGCAAACATTCCTCCCATAGCTATTAAAAATAGAGAAAATTGTACCCAGTCCATGTTAATCCTTTTCGATCGATTTTAAATTTATTATTGTAGCCTCTAAATTCATCACTTGAATTCGTCCAATCTCTTCTTTAGAGATTCTTAAAGGGGATCTTTTTCCATAACCACCTCTAAAAGCTATTATGCGTTTATTTTTAATAGCATTTCTAATTGTTTGAGGGTGCAGTCCCAAAATTTTAGCAACATCAAAAACTGTATAAAATTCGTTCGTCATATCATCATTGTAAGTCAAAGTTAATCATAAGTAAACCTGAATGAATTATTTGTCGTATTATTTGACAAAGTAAAACTTTTATTACATTGTAAAAAGAAAATTTACAAGGAGTTTCCTATGCCACTAGCATACGGTATCGGTGGGTTAATAAAAGTTCCTCAAGGCGCAGTTACAGGATATGGAGTTCCAGCAGATTCATTTCGTGGAGAACTCGGTCAAGATTATTTCGATTTATCAACATCACCGCCCACGGAGTATGTGTATAATGGCGTTAGTTGGGCAACAGCCGGAGCAAATCCAGCGACTACAACAACTTTTGGTACGGTTGAATTAGCAACATTATCACAATTGCAAAATGGTAATGCGCCTGCAGGAGCTATTGTTCCTTTATCCAATGATGTTGCTACAGTTATTGCTGGTGTTGTTGCAGGTGCAGGTGTTCCGGCAAATACAGCTCAACAAGGATATGTTTTCTTAGAAACTGATGCTAATGCAGTTTTAGGTACTGCTCCTAATCCAAATACAGCTTTACAACCAAGTAACTTGGCAGCAGTTTTTGCAGCTCCTCCAGTAGGCGGTTTTGGTAGTGTTACTCCTAGACCTGTGGCGGCTACAACTTTATCAACTACAGGTGCAGCGACTATCGGTACTACATTAGGTGTTACTGGTGCTACTACTATGGCTGCACTATCAGCAACGTCTGGTGCTTTCAGTACTACTTTATCAGTAACTGGTGCATCTACAATTGCTGCTCTTTCTGCCACATCTGGTACATTCAGTACTACTTTAGGTGTTACTGGAGCTTCAACTTTGGCAGCCCTTAGTGCAACTTCAGGAACATTTAGCACAACTCTTGGTGTTACTGGTGCTTCAACTTTTAGTTCTGGTACTTTCAGTACAACTTTAGGTGTGACTGGTTTAGCATCTTTAACAACTCTTGCTGTTTCTTCTACTTCAACCTTCACAGGATTAGCAACCTTTAATGGCGGTATTACTCTTGGTTCAGGAACATTGACAACAGGTGCTTTAACCGTTGTTGGAACAGCTTTAATTAATAACTCTGGAGGAGCTGCAACAACTATTGGCGGAGCAAGTGCTGGCGCTATTGGTATCGTGGTTGGTTCTGCTGGTAACTTTACCATTTCAACAGCAACAGCCGGTGCAACAATGGCTATTGGTTCTGCAACTCAGACAGGAACAATTACACTTGGTGCTTCTACTGCTGGTCAAATCGTTAATATATCAAATGCTGCTTCAAATACAGGAGCAAATACAGTAAATATCCTTGATGGTGCTACTCCAGGTGCAAACCAAACATTAGCAGTGATGGCGGGTATTACTTCTGGGGCATTTACACAGTCAATACAACTTCTTGGCGGTGCTAATACTCAAGGAACACAAAACTTACAAGTGTTTAACGGAGTTATTGCAGGTGGTGCTGGAACAATAAGTATGTTTAACGGTGCGATTGCTTCAGGAACAGAGACTTTCAATCTATTCAATGGAAATGCTACGGGTGGTACATTAGCTGTAAATATCTTTGGTGATGTGGCTGCTACAACTGCAGGTACGGTCAAGCTTGGTACAGGTGCAGCGGCTCACGTCGTTACTATCGGTTCGGCTACTTCAGGAGCTATCACGATAGCATCAGGAGCAGCATTAGCACTATCCGTTGTAGCAGGTCAAGCATTTACTTTGACAGGTGGAACAACTTCTACAATGGCTATTGGAACAGGACTTACTACAGGAACGATCTTAGTCGGTGGTACGGCTCAAACAGGAACAATTACCATTGGTTCCACATCAGGAGCTAGCCAATCTGTTCTTATTGCTAACGGTGCAGGTGCAACAGGTGTTGTTTCTATTGCTAACGCATCGACAGCAGGAATGACCGTTAATATAGCAACGGCAGCCGGAGCCAATACTGTTACGATCGGGTCAACAAATACGACTTCCACTACAAATATTAAGGCGGGATCTGGAAACGTTAATATTACTGGTAATTTAAACTTTGTAACTTCTGGAAATAAGATCCTTAGTGCGAACGTAGGTACTACGGCTGCTGCTGGTGCCAACTCATTTGGTACAGTAACTCTTGCTGGTGGAACTGCAACCGTAGCGACAACAGCGATTACTAGTAGTTCTATTGTGTTCTTAACAAGACAGACAGTAGGAGCTACAGGTGCAAACCCAATGGGTATGCTGACAAGAGGAACTATCGTTAACGGAACATCTTTTATTATTAATGCTTGGTTAACAGCTGATGCCACAACTCTTTGTGCTACAGATGTTAGCAATATTGGGTGGATGATCGTAAATTAATTTTAAATAATCCGGTTTTCTTCTATAACGGGGGGAAACCGGAGATATATCTATGATAAGACAAAAGACAGTGTTAGAAGTTGAAGAAGGCGATTTTGTAGTTTTAACTGAGTGCTCACCTGATATGCCACTTGGATCATTGTATAATGCGCTTTGTAAGCAAATTCAGTTCGTTATTCAAAGAATTAATGAGCAACAGCCTAAAGAAATACCTAAAGAAGAGCCTAAAATCAAAGTAGAACAAGAATAAGGATTATATGGCATACACACAAAGAATTGCTTGGGAGACTCTTAGAAGTATAGATTCTGCTACATTTACAGGATCTTATCAAAATTTAGGAACTCCTTTGGCTCATCCTGGATACATTGTAAAACTGGTAAATAATTCTACTGTTTTAGTTACTATTTCTATCGATGGAATCAACGACATGGATATAGCTCCTGCAAATTCCTTTTGGCTTTATGATGAAGGTAAAGTTGGTCAAGTTTCTGCTTTTCCAGCTTTGCCTCAAGGAACCCAAATAATGGTTAAGGCAAGTGCCGGAACCGGTTCTGTGTATTTGGTTTCCCAGTATTTAATTGTTACTTAAAAGGTAGGTGGGTTATTAGCCAAGCAGGAATTATAAATGTGGCAGGCGGTGGAGGCGGTGGATCTCCTGTTCAAACGCTTACCGGAGATTCCGGTGGAGCTGTACCACCAACAGCTAACAACATAAACACTCTTGGAAACGATTCCACCGTAAATAATGCCAATGGCATAACTATTATAGGGAATCCTGGTACAAGTACTTTAACTACCACACTGACTAATAGACTACAAGGAACTGGAACAACAGTTGGAGCAACAACTGCCGATCTTGTTACGTTCCCTTTAGGTGCTACTCCTGCAACATACGTAGTCGAAGCTAACTTTGCTGCTTTTGAATCAACAACTCCAGCTGGAGCAGGGTATAGTTTATTCGGTACAGTTAGAACAACAGGAGTTGCTGCTAGTATTGTTGGAACACCAGATAAGATTAATAACGAAAATACAGCTCTAATTCCATCCAATGCAGATTTTGTAGTTTCAGGAAATAATTTAATTCTAAGAGTTACAGGTACAGCGGCGCTTACTATAAACTGGTCCACAGTAGGCTATTATGTGATGGTGACATAATGGCTGGTTTTGATAATGATTGTATGTATGCTGATAATGCGGATTTCACAACTGCTGGGGCAGGAGGCGGATCTGCAACAAATGGATTACAGACTAATGGTCAACTTTGGATTGGTACTACTGCTTTAAATGTCGGTGGAACTCATGTTAATGTCGGATCTATAACATCTCCAAATTCTAGTATTACTTTTGGTTATTCTTCTCCAAATATTACAGCTGTTGTTAATACTGCGGTTTTACCGCCATATTATAGTCTTACCCCTTACATCGTAGGAAAAACGGGTGACACACACGCTCAATTTACTGGAAATGAAGCTATTCAGGCTGCTATTAACCAAGCTGTAACAGATGGTCATAGTCTATCAAATCCAGCAAATATTTATATAAAACCTGGCACATATACACCTGCAAGTACGTTCATTACTCTTCATAACGGAATCAATCTTTATGCTATGGACAACGTGTCTTATTCTGGTCAAGCTCTAGTAAATCTAAACGCTACTTTCAAAATAGCTAGCGGAACCACTTTTGTAGCTGTTAACGGTATAACTGTTTCTGCTCCAGGTAGTTCAGTATTTTTTGATTTCACGGCTATTGATAATTCAACAGTTCAAGTGACGAATTGTTATCTTTACGGTAATAGTTCAGACATCGTTAATTCTATCCTATCAGGATCAATTTCATTTAGTCTAAATAACTGCAATGTTTCAGCTGGTAAATTATTTTCCCTAGCATCTTTTCTTTCAGCTTTAAATATGACTGTAAATGATTCTGTTATCAATGTTCAGTCTACAGCTACGTTATCCGCTACAAACTCAAGCTTTATCTTAATATCTCAAGGATCTGTTATTCTTTCAGGAGATACAGTTTTGGCTACTGCTACAGGAGATGGTCAATTAACGATAAATAATGCCTATTCAAGCATTCTTGATACTTTTAATAGTTCAGGTTCTACTGTACCAGCATCTATATATGTTGCTCGTCAATCTAGTCTTGGAGATGTTTCAGTATTAGGAACAGGAGCAACATTAGGAACATTCGATTCTGTAACATCTCAATATCAGACGATTTCATCTCAATCTAGATACAATCTATATGCAGGTAACCAACAATTAAGTGTGTTAAATAATTTCGTTGCTATGGATACATCAGCTGCAAGGGCTGTGACATTGCCAGCAGCTTCTACTAAAGGATTAACTTTTACAATTAAGGACGTTACAGGTACAGCAGGAACAAACGCGATTACTATTACTGATCCTAATATGTACACAATTGATGGCGCAGCTTCTTTAGTGATTGGAACTAACTACGGTTCGGCCACATTGACTTTCGATGGTACTTCACAATGGTTTATATCTTAAAGGAGATATCATGACGCAATACGGTTACGGATCAGCAGGAGATGTCTTAACTAGTAATGGTTCTGGTGTTCTGCCAAGTTTTCAAGCCGCATCAGGAGGATCGGGAGATTCTTTTTTAGCTATTTTATCAGCTACTCAAACTAATGCAACCGGCGATGCAACAACATTACAGGTTCCTTACGATACAATTGTTATTGATACAGCAAGCGGATTTACCACTGGAGCATCAGCACATTACACATTTCCAACAACTGGAAATTGGTTCATAACTTCAACTATTACTTATAATACAGCTGATGGAACTAGCGGATACATACTTGTAAATGATTTAATAGCTACCTCAAATACCTTTAGAAATATATCTGCTATCATTCCAGCAACAGGAAGTTATTTTACTATTTTATCTACATCTATTGTCGCCGTAACGGCAGGAGATACTTTATTAGTTAACGCTTTGGTTTTAGGTGGAGCTAAAAACGTTTCTGTTCTTGGTTCAGGCGGAAGTCCAGGTATTCAGTTGACTACTATTTCCGGCTATTTTATTAGCGCATAATTTATACTTATTAAGGATAATATAATATGGCAGGTTTCGACAATGATTGCATGTACGCCAATAACGCTGATTTTAGTACTGCTTCCGCGGGCGGTGGATCTGAAACGAATGGATTGCAAACCGATGGACAATTATGGATAGGCAGAACAGCTGTAAATGCAGGTGGTACGCATATTGATGTAAATACTCTAACAGCGGGTGCTGGAGTAACCATAACTAATGGTCCAGGTACAATATCTATTGGATTGACTGGCGGTTCCTCTGCTATTGAAAGAGTTGCTGTTCAAACGGGTACAAGCCCAGTTGTTCCTGCTGGTGGTACAATAACAATCAATGGTGCAGTAGTTGCAGCAGGAACAAACCCTGTAAGAACTGATGGAACTGGTGCTAATACATTGGCTCTTGAAGTTCAAACTTCTCAGGCTTTAGCTGGGGCTGATGCAACAAAAATTGGATTGTCTAATTTTAGTTCAGCAGGATTTGGAGTTGCGGCTACAGGTTTTGTTACACTTGCTGCTTCAGTTCCTCAGCTTTTTACGGCTAATACAGGAACAGCGACACCTTCTTCTAACAACCTAAACGTATTAGGTGGAGGAGGTATACAAACAGCAGGTTCGGGCGCAACTTTGACTATTGCTGTTAGTGGCGGAGGGTTTACTTGGACGGACGTAACAGGATCTACGCAAACCATTGCAGTACAAAATGGTTATTTGACCGACAATGCTGGTAATGTTACCTATACTTTGCCTTCGACAGCATCCATTGGAGATACGTTTATCATCGTTGGTAAATTAGGTCTTACAATAATTACACCAAATGCTAATCAGCAATTACTTATGTCTAGTGCTTCTGGAACTATTGGTGTGACAGGAACCGTAGTTGGAACAAATGTAGGCGATTCTGTTACTTTTGTTTGTACAACTTCTGGAGCATCCACTAAGTGGAGATCTTCTTCTTTTGTTGGAAATTGGACTGTGAATTAAAAAGGATAAAAAATGGCTCAACAGATTCTAAGTACTAATACTTTTACTGTTTCAAAGTTTGTTGTATCTGCCACAGCTACTGAAGGAAACTATACAACTATACAAGCAGCCATAACTGCGGCTTCTAGTGGCGATACGGTTTATATTCGCGATGGAACTTTTACGGAAAATTTGACTTTAAAAGATGGAGTAAATTTAAGTTCGTTACCTTCTAGTAGTTCTTTGAATGGTACAGCTAAAACTATAATCTCTGGCACATGTACTATGACTACAGCTGGATCTGTAACAATTTCAGGGATACAACTTCAGACTAATTCAGCTGCCTTATTGGCCATAACAGGATCAGCAGCTTCGGTTGTAAATCTTGAAAATTGTTATTTAAATATGACGAATAGTTCAGGAATAACTTTATCATCATCTGATGCTACATCAGCTATAAATATTAACAAGTGTTCCGGTAACGTTGGTACAACAGGAATTAAGATATTTGCTCATACAGGCGCAGGTTCTTTAAATTCTCAATTTTGGGTAATGGCAAATAGTGGTGCAAGTACTACTGCAAGTACAATTACTTCAGGGACTTTAAATACCGGTTGGTCCGTTTTTGCATCGCCAATTACAGGATCATCCACAGCAACAATTTTAGGTTTTTTTACTCAGTATAATACTGCGGCACAAAATGTTATTCCTTTAATTGCAGGCGGTACAGCTCTTACCTTAAATAAATGCGATTTAGTTGGTGGAACAGCACAGGCGTTAACAGTAACCACAGCTGGCGGAACGGTAACAGATTGTACAATTACTAGTAGTAATACGAACGCCATCGATGGTGCAGGTACGATCAATTATACTAATTTGGCATTCAATTCTACAAGTCAGAAGATCAGTACAACTACTCAAGCTGGTGGAACAATCAAAGGCGGCCAGACTCAAGCTCCTTCCGCAGGTTTCCTTGGAGAACAAATTAGATCTGCCGTTGCAACAATTTCAATGAGTACTACAGGAACAGTAAACAATATTACCAGTATCTCTTTAACAGCAGGTATTTGGGATGTTTCAGGAAATGCAGAATGCGTTTTTAGTGTTGGCACTTCTGTTGCTTGGGGAGTTTCCGTTAACACAACTTCTGCAACTAATGGTACTGCCGGTGATAATTTTATGCAAACAACTATTGCTTTAAATACTCGATTAGCGATCACTATACCTCAATACCGTATTACCCTAGCGGCTCCAGCTACAGTATATTTAGTTGGACAAGCACAATTTAGTGGAGGCGGATCTACCGCTAATGCCAATGGTAGAATAACAGCTACTCGAGTTGGATGATTATTGAATATCTGGAAAACGCCATTCATCAATAGCTATGAAAAATCCATCAAAATAAACATATAGATTTCCTTTTTTATCCAGATATACCGTAGCTTCATAACAATCTGTACATAAATATTCTTTTTTTTCTTCATGTTTTTCTAGAGAAAAAAGACTGCATGATATACAACATAGTAATATAATAAATTTCATTTAAACCTCGTTTACAGGTACTCTACAATGCCACTTAAAAAAGGTTCAAGTAAAAAAGTAATTAGTGAGAATATCAAAACTGAAATGCATGTAGGAAAACCGCAAGCCCAATCAGTGGCAATAGCAATGAATAAAGCTGGAAAAGCAAAGAAGAAAAAATAATGGACAAGAAAATAAATAAAATCCTATCTAAAGAAAAAGGCGCAGTCAAAGAAACGAAAGAGCTGATAAATATGGATAAGAAACAAGATTTAAAAATAAGTAAAATGAAAAAAAATAAATGTTAATTATTATTTTTGTGAATCCTTTGATGTTCTTCACTTGTTGTAAGCATTAAATTTTCGATACGATTATCTTTTGGATTTTCATTTATATGATGTACATGTTCTGTAGATTTAAGTTTTCGACCAATATGATTTTCCATGATATATCGATGAACATAGTATCTTATACCGTCTTTTTGAAATCTTAAATATTCATTATTTTTTCTTGGGACAGTTCTTGTTTTTTTGAAGTTTTTCTTTCTTTCACAGCATTTTTTTATTGTAGCTTTAGTGGATTCATGATTTTTACTAAACCATTTTGCTTTACAAGAACGACAACAAAATTTACCCCATCCTTTTCGAATAAAACACTCAAATACAAAAAATTGTTTTTGACATTCCAAACAGTTTACATTAATGTTTTTACTTAAATTCATATATTATGAATATATCATGTAAATGGATTTATGCAAGATAAAAAATTATATAAAATGAAGAAAGGTAAGTGCTAATGAAAAAGAAACTAGAACATAAAGAAGTTATGAAAGAGAAAATGAAAGAGAAAAGCCCTTCGCCTCTTGAAAAAATGGGTAAAGACAAGGTTGCTACTGCAGGAAAAAAGAGATGATGCGAAAACTGTCTTATTTGACACTTTTATGTACGATATTTTGTACTTCTTGCACAATTTCTATGAGCAATATAAGTACAAAAGGCCAAGCCAGTGATGTAATTGATGAAAACCAAGATGCATCACCCACGGTTAGTCCAGACATCTCAATTCCCGCTGTAGGATTATAGCTTGTGTCATGTGCCAATTTTTAACATTTTTGTTACTAATTGGCGATCGACAAAGATGAATTTTCAGACGGTTAATTTTTGTAACCGTCTGAATAATTTATTTCGTTTCAGCCAATATCTGTTTAAGAAAATTCTTTCCGATTTCATATGCCTTAAAACAACCTTCTTGACATGGTATTACCTTGGTTGGAATGTTGAAAATTTTGGAGAAGAAAAAGAGCATATATTATCTTCGTAAAACCGTCGACATGATTCTACTATTTTCTCAATATATGGAGGATCAGGAAAGATTTTTATCATTGCTGTTGGTTCTTTATAGTCAGGCATATAACTGAAATAAATGCATTCTTCAGCACCAGTTATCCAAAGTTGCCATTGAACTTGAGACATATAATAAGGTTTAAGGCCTCCAGATAGTGCAAGGTTGTGAGTATCCATGTTAGGGCACTTAATTTCGCATATAACGTTATGTAGATAACAATAACCATCTAAGCTGGCCATTGCCCAAGGTTCAACATCATGAACAACTACAACAGGCTTAAAATCAATCTGAGTTATATCAATCAATGTTTGTCTAGCAATAGGCTCTAAGTCTTGCCCACGCTTCATGCGTGCGTTTTGAACTATAGGAGGTAGCATTCCCATCTTTTCTTCCCATAATTGCGGGGCAGTTTTCCATGAATTAATTCCCAAAATGGCTGAGACATCTGTAGCCGTAATGTGGGACTCTCGGAATTTAAGCCATTCATCAGATCCCTGTTCTAAATCAATTATTTTCAACTTTCACTGCTCCTTTCATAAAGGAATATCTATGCCTTTCTTGTTCTATTTCAAGAATATGAATAAAATCTGAAATAACAACGAATTTATCAATCTTTCCTATAGCAACAATCTTTCCTATTTCATGTAAGTGATTATCGATTATTTCTGCATAATTCATGCTAAACCGCCTTATTATCTGAATTTTCCGCATTATTGACCGCCTTAACGTTCTTCTCTAAGTTCCTTTGAATTCCATTTAGAAGAACAGAGAATGATACCTCGGGAATGTCTTCAAATTTATCCTCTTCCACGCCATATTTATCTTTGAGCCAGGTCCACATATTTGTACGACATTCTTTATCGACGATTAGAAAGTCTTGTTGAAGTTTCAACGCTTGATCGGCAGATATTTTTGGTAATTCATTATCCGTTAATTTAGGTGTATCTGTATGTAAAATCTCCGAATTTTTCTGAGCAACCGTAGGACTTTTATTCGGTGTTGTGATTGTAACATCTTCGCAGTCGGCTTGTTCAAGTCTATCAACTTCCTTAGATTCTTTGACCTCGCCTTCAATATAGCATTGTCCAATTACGTCAGGAAACAATCTACGACCGAGCCTACTCATACATCGATTGTAAAGCATGTCACCTGGATACTTTTTCCATGTGTTTGATCCCCAGAGACCCGCTTTTTCTGCGTCTTGCTTAGTGAATGAAACTTCAAAGGAATCACCATCAGTTCTAGTGCCTTTTAAAGTGCAGCATTCGTCGTCAGACCGGATAACTTTAATGCTATGACCTGAGCGTCGAATTAGACCATTCATGAGTCTAGCGCTGACCTCTATCTTTCCTTGAATATTCCATATTCCACCATTTAACGCCTGGCATGGACCAACACCCAATTCTTTAGCGGCTAGCAATATCATCATGATTTTAGCTTCACCACCGACAGTTCCATACATTCCCGAAGCATGAGCTGTCCTTGCAATCAAAGAAACCGACTGCAATTCCAATTGCGATGGGAAATTGTTATTTATTGTAGCTAATTCGTTGCTCATTGTTATTCCTCTCTAAATTTTAAAACTTTTACTATGTTGTTATATTCTTCTATATTAGCGTCTTTGATTCTATCCAATGTAAATTGCAAATCAGCAAACAAAGCACCGCAACAGTATTCATAAGCATGTCCAGGAAACGTTTGTTTGGCTGAATCAAGAATCTTATTCATGTGGTTCGACAAGTCCATAAAACCTCTTGAGTATATTTAAATTTTTAGTATATTGAGAATGTAACATGAAGTTAATTTGCATAGCGTTCATATTACTCCTATATTTGTTTTTTTTCTCGGTTACCCCTGGAGTTGTTTCCAGGGGTATTTCATTCACAGCCCAGAAGTCATGTAGAGATATTCGCTATCATACATAAACTGCAAATGTTCAATATACTCATCGACTTTATAAGATACAGAAAGATCGTTTACTTTAAATTCTTCAAGATCTTCTGTTTGTTTTAAGAATTCCATAAAAGATTCGTGATGCCTTTCATCTAAGAAAAGATTCAAGTAATCATCTAAAGACATTTGATAATAGCTATTCGATTTTCCCACGGTGGTAGACATGGTTTTTCTCCTTTTTTGTCATTACAACAAAACCAGGAAAACTCCTAGTTGTTGATTGTTAATTACTTTTATTCATTACATCGCCAGCTCATCTGCTCGTTTCTTTCGTCCGAGTCACCAGAGAGACACTTGCTTTGATGAACCAACTATATCAAAAACACGCATTTAAATACAATAGAAAAAATACGTTTTCATAAAATAACGATAATGGTATGTTTCAAGAAAAAGGAGATTTCACATGAAGTTATATGACTATTTAAACAAGAACCTCATTACAAAAAAAGAATTTGCTAAGAAGGTAGGATGCGCCTACAACTACCTGTGCGAGATAGTTAGAGAAGAAAAAACACCTAGTATCAAGCTTATAAAAGCTATTAGCAAGTACACTGGCGGCGTTGTTTCAGTAAACGACCTACTTGACCAAAAGAACGTAGGAAACCAGAAGAAACAAAAGAAAGTGCGCTGCAATAGTAACGTAAGTGCTAATTCTCAAAACCTGATCACTCCTCATTGCAAAAAGCAAATCGTCCCAAATCTCTCTCATAGTAAACCTCTTGAAATTTCTTTATCTATTAATGGTAAAGTTCTATTCACTAAACAGCTCCATGGATATTACCAAGATGGAAAACAAGGTTACGATTATTGTGATGAGTACTTGAAAGTGAAGTGCAGGATTACTCCCGAAAACAAAAAGAAAATCAACGAAATCTTGGAACATGGAATACCGCTTGTTGATGCTCACAATGATACACCAGACTGATTTTGTCAATATTTTTAAATTATTATTGTTAATAATTATTAATTAATTTAGAAGATAGGGGCCCTCCTACCACAGATTGCCCCTTACGATAATGAATAAAATGCCAGAAAAGCAAATTTAAACAACATCGAGCACGACAATATACATATGCTCGAGGTAAAAAACAATATTTATCGAGAAAGTATGTCTGATTATTTAAATTTCCCTCCTTGTTTTTTCTTCAAAATAGCCCTTAAAAACTGTCCTGAATGCGCTTTTCTTTACAAAGAATTGTGGAATTATTTCGATAAAGAGTTAACCAATTCAATACTAAAAAGATTGATTCCTGAGGTATTCTCTATGTCTAAAACTATATTCAGAAACAAGCTAGTAAAGCTTAAGCATCAAGGTCTTTTAGATTTCAAAGTCTACAAAAAAAGCTTCATTATCGATCTTGTGCCTTTTGATGAAAGAAGAAAAACATGATATGCCCATATTGCAAAGATATATTCCAAATCATGGGACATCCAGCGCAATTACTTATAAACCGCGCTTGCCACGCTTTTGATAAAGGGCAAAACGTAACCTATGATTCAAAGGACAATTATTGTGATGGCTGCCTCAAATATCTCGAACGGAAAGGCTACTTGGTTTCAACCGAAACAGGGCATAGCAAGATTAGCTATTCACTTAACACAAACACCACTGTTTATTGCGATCCAGGATATTATTGCTGGTGTCATTTACATAGTGACGAGAATCATGTGTTGGGATAATGTTCTGAAAGTGAAAAGCCCGGCTCTAACCGGGCTTTTTATGACATATGCGAAGATAGGCTTCGCTATTCCAGGATGCAGTAATAATCCCAGAATAGCACAGCCTCGCAGTTTTTTTCAACTGCCATCTTCGTTAAAATCAATAGTTAACGGAGTTATTCATGTCTAAAATCCCTTATTCTTTCGAAATGCCTCCTCCCCGATATTTCCGCGATCATGGATGGTTTCAATGCGACAATACTTTTAAATTCGTCTCCTGGGGATTCTCTAGATGTTCGAATGAAAAAAGAGAAATCATGTTTGATGGAAGGAATATAATATTGTTTCCGTTCCAGTTTATATTTGGGAGGCTAATTTGCTCAACTGAAACAAATATGTCTGAGCGAGAAGTACGTACGCAGGCTAAACGCATGGAGGATTCTGGTTTCCTCAAAAAAGCGACCAACAAAACGCCCAATAGATTTACGATCTATGAATGGGTGTTAGATGGTTTTATTAAATCTAAAGACCAAGTAAAAGACCAACAATCGACCAAGTACCGACCAAGTACCGACCACAATCAAGATAACAAGATTATAAGATCTATAGATAATACAACCCCAACCCCTTTGCCGGTTGTTGCTGTTTTTTCTTGTCTTGAGAAAATTAATGATCCTTCAGTCAAGCAAGCCGACAAAGTTAGCATCACAAGAAAATATCACGACAAGGAGCAGATAGTCATCGATGCAGTCGCTATCGTTACTGCTTCAGATTTCGTTCCTGAGGAAACAATACTAAAAGCTTTATGGGGGATGTGCAAAATTCAAGCTAAGCCCAAGGAACCAAAAGAGAATGTTGTTCAAAAAAACAGGGAATATGCAAAAAAAGCTAAAGAAAAATATAAAGGACCTTACGGTTTTGAAAAACTTAACAGCGGTTTTGAAATAATGAAAGGTGTTAATGCTGCATCCGAGATCATAAAATGGGATGAATCTCATGAAAACTTTAAAAATAAAGTTAACAAAATATTAAAACTATAGGAATGTATGAAATTTTTAAAAAGCCAATTCGATATATTTAATCTTAAAGAGCTTAAATCACTTTCTTTTACTCCTAATGACGAAATTCATTTTAAATTTTATGATGATTTTGAATCTCAAGGATCGTTTTATTTTAGACCAGAGTTTTTTGAATTAGACCCTGAATGTAACTTTTCGAAATATGTTTTTATAAAATTCACGCGATTTATCAAAGATGAAGAAAAAATAATTTTTGACATTCAAGAAATTGTTGAAGATTTTAAATCATTTTTAGAAATGGAAAATGAAAACAAACCTGAAGCTTAAGGAGTTAGGATGATAAATATAATTCATAGGCATTCACATGATGTTCTTAGAGATCAGGTCGATGAATTGGTTAAGGAAGTTATTTATCTTAAACTAGTTAGAGAGTGTTACCAAAAATCTATTGACCATTGCGGATGCAAAACAACAAAAGCCAAAATAGAAAGAGATTTTGAAAAACTTATGGAGGCCTATGACACGACAAGAGCAAATTAACGAACTGTTCGAAGAAATCGTACAGTTGATAAAATTCGTAGAAGAAACAAAAGAGGTTGAAAATGAATGAGTTACTAGTTTATATAAAGAATATTTCTGATGAATTGCTAGTCATGGCTGACACCCTTGACTGCGATGGCCTTTCCATGGAAGTTGATGCTTTAACCTCAATGGCAGATGGTCTAAAAGAAAAGGTTAAGTATTATCAAGGGTTTGCGTATAAGGAAGATAAGAAAGAAGTCAGGTACTTTTTCACTGAAATGACCGATGACGAATACAGAGAGTTTGTAAACTATACAGGAATGTGTAAACATAAATTTAAACCAGTAAAAGCAAAATAATAAAAGGTTAACAATGAACAACTTCGAATTCTTAAGTTATAAACAATACAGCAGAGACCAGAGCGATCCTAAGTTGAAGTATAACCCTCATGCATCTGCTACAGTTCGTATTGACCGACGCTTTGTAATTACCATGGTTTTTCAGTCTTTCGGAGAAGCCGAGCCTTTTTGGCAAGAAGTAGCCATGGGTGTTGGAGAAGTTGGCAAGGAGAAGAAAACTTACCTAAAAGGGTGCCTTCTCGATAGCCAATACGAAAAAGATCAGCTGGTTCAATTCATCAAGGAAAATGTTGAAAAGTACAAAGCAAACAGTAGTGCCATAACTCAAGCAGTTGCCTCAATTGCCCAAACTGGCGGAGGGGTCGCGTTTGACGAGCCGGTTCCGTTTTAAGGATTTGGTTTTGAATTCTAATGGGTCGCCAATGTGTCTAATTTCGTCTACAACGAAATATAAAACAAAAAACATATCTAAGGCTGGAAAACGAAAAAAAGAGCCCAAAATCGAAATAAAGATGGAATTTAAGCGTTCTGTCAGTATTGGACGAGTAGAAATTGAAGGACCACTTGTCACGGTTAGCGAAGGTAATTGCTTCGAGCCGTGGCAAAAAAAAGCAGCTAGGCATAAAGAACAACACAGTCAAATAGCAATCTACCTACTCAACTGCCAAATACAAATGCCATGTGTCGTAACGTTAACGCGTTATGGGATCAAAGAGCTTGATGCGCATGACAATTTACGTTCCGCTTTCAAATATATTGTTGATAAAATTGCCGAAATATTAACCGGTAAGAAAAATGGAAAAGGGGACAGCGATCAAAGAATTACTTGGCGTTATGATCAAGTTAAAAGTAAAACAAAGGGAATAAAGATTGTTTTTGAATTTTAAACTATCCGGAAATCCCGGACAGTTCGTTTCTGCATATCATGCGCTTCAAGAATTCTAATTCTTCTCTCATTTCTTTAAGTTGCCTTTCTTGGAAGTTTGAACGTGCGTAAAGCCCTTTTCTTACGCGACTTACGGTTTCATCAAGTCTCATGAGCTTGTGCTGCGTTATCATAGTGTCCTCGTCCGAGAAAAAATCCAACTGAAGCGTTTTGCAACAACTCATTGATCATTCTCCAGATCTACGAAATCTTCAATCAAATCTATAATCATAGCCCCTTTCTTAACTTCATTTCTCTTGCAAATACAGCTAAACTCTATATCCAAATCTTTTGGTATCTTAACAGTCATAGAATGACTTTCTTTACTGATCTTTGAATTTTTATCTTTCTTCATAAAAGCCTTTGTGATAATATAACTTTCAAAGTTATAACACAAAAAACATTTTAGGTCAATAATGATTTACTACTTGCACATCAAGGGAACCGAGGACGTTTTAGACATAAACGGTAAGTGGATTTTTAAATCTATAGACGATATACAAATTTTTTTTTCAAAAGTCATTCCAGATAATGCCACACTAAAAATTGAAAAGAAAAGATGGGTCACAAATGAAGAAGGCATTGAAGTCGAAGAAACATACATTAAATCTAAAAAAATAGCTGGTAACGAACTTATCTGCTGGCTTGACGAATGCATGAATCTTATTAAGATAAATGAAAAAATTATTCCAAATTATGTCGATATTTTTCCTGCTGAGATCTATGATTTTAAGGAAAAAAGGTTATTGAATGAGCCAGCCAATTAGATCACAAGCACAGAGCCCAATACCACGAGCATGGTCTAATTCAGCTCCTTTGCCCTCTATTAAAGAAAAACCCATCTGTCAACGATGTCAAATGGAAGTGATTCAAGAGATTATTAAACTTAATTTTAATGGGAATTCTCATGATTTCTGTTCTAGGACATGTCTAAAGATTTGGATATGGAAGGTGATTAAATGACTTTTGATCCAGAAATGGCATTATTTATTTTCTTTTCTCTAGGTTTTTTAGTAGGTTTTATTTTTGCGATGATTGTATCGCATATTATGAGTAATTAAGGGGATGTAATTCAGTAGGTAGAGAGGCGATGAGCGCGGTCGGCTATCCGGTCTGGTGCGTTTTCATGCAGTTTCGTTGGTTCAAGTCCAACCATCCCCAATTTTTAGAGGGTGTATCTCAATTAGAGAGGCGGTGTTACCTCGAAAGAGGGCTATGCAGGTTGTAAGTTCAAGTCTTACCATCCTCAACTTCACAAAAAGATAATAGAAGCGTGAAATTATGGCAGTTCATGAATTTGAATGTATAGATTGTAAGACTATTGAGGAGACTAATATTCCTTTCAAAGAAGGACAGGTTCCAAATTGTTTTAAATGCAACAAACCCATGAAAAAGATGATCAGTTTGCCTGCTGGAGTACATTTCAAAGGTTCTGGATTCTATGAAACTGATTATAAGTGGAAATGATCTATGGATAATCAAAGACTAGTCTACATTGGTGCTATCATTGCACTTGACTCTATTGAGAATGCTGACTTCATTGTTTCTGCTACTGTTGTGTGCGGTGCTGGAGGCAAGTGGAGAGGAATTGTTAAGAAGGATATGTTCCAAGTAGGCGACAAATGCATTGTCTACCTTCCGGATTCTATCATTCCTAAGTCTGATGAAATGAAATTCATGGAGTCTAGCAATTGGCGTGTCATCATGCGTAGATTCCGAGGTGCCCCTTCGGAAGTTGTCATTATGCCATGTCCACATGATTTTATTGTTGGCACTGATTTAACTGAACTATTAGGAATTACCAAATACTTCAAACCCATGCCTGCTATGCTTAATGGCGAAGCTAAAGGATATTTCCCTCAGTTTATTCCTAAGACCGATGAGCTAAATTATCAACGTGAAGATAGTGGCATCAATGAACTGGTAAGAAAACCTTACTACATCACCATAAAATATGACGGGTCTTCAACCACTGCATATAGATACAAAGGGGAGTTTGGCATCTGTAGCCGTAACCTTGAATTGATACGCAACGAAGAGAATGGTTATTGGAAAGTCGCTCTTAAGTACGATTTAGAGAATAAATTGCCTGATGGTTATGCACTTCAATGGGAAACTTGCGGTCCTGGTATTCAGTCTAATCCAATGGGATTGAAAGAGATCGATGGATTTGCTTTTAGTGGTTATTACATACCTGAGCATCGTTATCTTGAGATGCAAGAATTTCTTCATTTGCTTTCAGATCTACAATTTCCAATGGCGCATTGGTTTGAGTCTGGGGATTGTTTTGAAAACAAAGATTTAGACCTCCAGAGCGATGTTAAGTATCCTAACAATAAACCTGCCGAAGGCATAGTCATACGATCTCAGAAGAACTTTGGTGGGAAGCCAATTAGCTTTAAAGTTATCAATTTGAATTACGGGAAATAGATGATTATTGATTGTATAAGCGACCTTCACGGTTTTTTTCCTGAACTTTCAGGTGGTGATTTACTTATCGTTGCTGGGGATTTGACTGCTAGAGACAGTTTGGTTGAACACTATCAGTTTGGAGATTGGTTAAAACAGCCGAATTACAAGAAAAAAGTTGTTATTGCTGGAAACCATGATGGGCGTTTGGAAGAATTAGGAATCGTTCCTTCAGACAATTATTTTCATTGTAGCTCTTATCTTTGCGACTCAGGAACTGAATTTGAAGGACTCAAGATTTGGGGCACACCTTGGACGAAAACCTTTCCTGGAATTAATCCTAAATGTTGCGCTTTCACCTGTGATACAGAAGAAGAACTAGATATTAAGTTTTCCTTAATACCTGACGACACAGACATTCTCATTAGTCATGGGCCATTCCTGCATATTTTAGACCAAAACTACGATGGATATGCCTGCGGAAGCCCTGCGCTGCGTGATGCCGTTGATAGAGTAAAACCTAAGCTATTCATATGCGGCCACATTCACGAACAAGGTGGTAACCAACTTATGTATAAGCATAGTGGACCTAATACTTGGTGCGTCAACTGTAGCTATGTAAACGAAAGATACAATCCAGTCAATAAGCCCGTTCGCATTATTCTTTAAATATGCTCTGCAACAATATCAACAACGAAACATAATCATAATGACTTATAGGGCTATTCATTACATGCTGTGGCAAATGCTCTATATTCTTTATCATCTCATCGAGCATGAATAACAGATCCTTCTTGCTAGGTTTTAATACATTAGATTCTTCGCCTTGAACTTTTACAACTATTTCATTGCCTTCATCATCAACCCTTACAAAGTTTTCCCATTTTATAGCGCTGCATCTCATGGCACTTCCTCCATCAACACTTATTGCTCCACAGCTACACATAACGTAGTCCGTATCATGGAAACTTTCTATCACGCTATTACACAATTTGCACTTAGCTCTATTTTTCATGGTTCACTCGTTGTAAAGGTTGAATCGCACTGTGGGCATAAATAGTGAACAGGAGAATAAGGTTCATTTTCTGGTATCGTCATGAGTTCAAAATGGCCACAATGCGTGCATTTCCTAGGAACAAAGATAAATCTTTCAAAAGAATGTTTTTCATCTGGGAAATTTTCATCGCATTCTTTTATGTATTCTTTAGCTCTAGAAAGACTTTCAAAGCATATTCCTACATATTTTTTTTCATCTCTGACTGCATATACAGTCTTTCTCATGTTTTTCATATTTATTTCTTTATTCCAGTTGTGTTACAAATAAATTTAACTAATTTAACATAAGGTTACTATGGGAGCTCCAAAAGGACATGCGCCATATAATACTAGAGGTGAAGGTGGTAGGCCTGTTATATACGATGAAGCATTTATAGAAAACGAATGTATTGCTCTTGAAGAATGGTTATCCGATAAAGATAATGAAGATATATTCCTTAATCAATTTGCTTTTGATAGAGGGTATAGCAAGCATAGAATCCCTGAATTCTGTGAAAAATCAGAAAGGTTTTCGACACTCGTTATGCGCGCCAAAGAAAGACAAGAAAATAAAATGCTAATGGGTGCTATGACAAGGAAGTATGACGGTAACTTTACTAAATTTGTCATGCCTAGACTATGTGGAGACCATTGGCAAGAAACTAAGAATATCAAGGTTACAACCAACGGACCCGTTCCACCATGGATTGAAGAGGCAGAAGGCAAATCTAAAGACTTGGTTAATTAATGGTTGAAAAACACAATCCATTGCTAGATCCATTGTGGAGGATAAACAATCTCTACTACATCGTTGACAAGCAAGGTAGAAAGATAATATTCAAGCTTAATTGGGCTCAAAAAGAACTATATGAAAATGTCTGGTATTGCAATGTTGTTCTTAAAGCTCGTCAGCTTGGTATTAGTACGTTTATTTGTTTGCTTTTTCTTGATCGTTGCCTATTTAATAGCAATATTAGTGCAGGTATTATTGCTCATACTGTGGAGGACGCACAAGCTCTTTTTAGACGTGTTAAAGTCGCTTACGACGGTTTACCTGATCAAGTGAAAGGTGTTATTACTGCTGAGAATGACACAGCCCAAATGCTAAAGTTCTCAAACGGATCTTCTATTCGTGTGGGAACGTCATTGCGTTCATCTACATTCCAATATTTACACATAAGCGAGTTTGGTAAAATCTGTGCAAAATACCCTGACAAAGCCCAAGAGATCGTTACAGGTTCGCTCAACACTGTTGCCCCTGGTCAATATATATTTATTGAATCCACTGCTGAAGGAAGATCTGGATATTTCTATGATATCTGTAAACGCGCTCAAGAAGATGCGAAGGCCAAGAAAGAACTATCGAAACTTGATTTCAAGTTTCATTTCTTCCCGTGGCATAAAGAAAGTGAGTATCGAATTGGAAACTCTTTTCAACCTACAACTGAAATGCAGGCATACTTTGTTCACTTGTCATCTCTTGGTATTGAACTTGATCAAGAGCAGAAAGCCTGGTACATAGGCAAGGAAGTAACTCAGCAAGATGATATGCGTCGTGAGTACCCATCCACACCAGAAGAAAGCTGGGAAGTCTCTAATGAGGGATTGTATTACAGCAAACAAATGACAATAGTTCGTGCAGAGAAACGTATCGGTTTTGTTCCATATGATGAAAGCATTCCGGTTCATACAGCTTGGGACTTGGGTTATAATGATGCTAATTCTATTTGGTTCTTCCAGGTATTTGGTAAAGAGATTAGATTATTAGAATATTTAGAAGGAAGCGGAGAAAGTCTGTCCCATTGGCTTGGGATTATTAAGGCTAAACCTTACAACTATGATAAGCATTTAGCTCCTCATGACATCATGGTTCATGAATATACTTCTGGTATGACAAGGCAAGCGTCGGCTCGCAAGATGGGCATGAATCTTATTCCTGTTCAGAAGGTTGAGATTATTCCAGGTATAGATCAAGTTCGAACTATCCTTAATAGATGCTGGTTTGATGAGAAGAAGTGCGATAAAGGCTTGAAAGCTTTAGATAATTACAAGAAAGATTGGGATGATAGAAACGCTTGCTGGCGCTCACAACCTTTACATAACTGGGCTTCCCATGGGGCCGATGCTTTTAGGACGTTGGCGGTAGGCTTAAATCTTGTTACAAGACAATCACCTGATACCGGACACAATCCGGATAACTATAGACAAACGAGGTTTGGATGAAACTTGAATTGGATTTTGTTCCGGATGTAATAGTTTATTTTTGCATACCATGGGGAGATAAAAGCCACTACTTATGTCATCTATGGGGAGACAAAGAATTATATCAAAATTGCTGTGACTTTATAAAAGACAAACTCCCTATCAATGAATCTTGTTTTGTTGCTATTCAGAAAAGAACGCTTAAATTTAAGATATTTTCTGGGGTGATGCCTAATGAATAATCTAGAAACTCAATATCCCAAGCCTAATTCTAGAGTTCTTCTTTTATGCACTGACGAGAAAGTTAGAAAAGCTACATATGAACCTGATACATGTTCATTAACTCCATGGATATTTGATGATGATCAACTGGATAATCCATTTGAAGTGATGCACATTAAAGGTTGGGCATATGATTATTCCTAAGCTGTTGCAATAATAAAATCTTTAGTGATACATTGGTTATTAAAGCTTTTTGACTTTGGAGGCTTCTATTTCATCATTTTCCGCTCCCTGGAATGGCACACAAGAACCTAACCAGGGTAACGTCAGACATTGGCTAGACAATTTATACTCAAAGTTTCAACCTGTAGAGCAGGCTAGATGGAACCAAGCGAATATAGATACGCTTTTTTACGCCGGTAATCAGTCGTTTATTAACAGAAACTTTTCATTCACTCCTGGAATTACTCCACAGCAGTATTATTTTAATCTAGTTCAGCAGCCAGTTAATATGGTTACTGGATATCAAAGGCAGCACAGAAAGTCTATTGTCTATCAAGCAGCTGATGGAGCCGATCCTCAAACAACAGATCAATACACTCGGCTTATTATGAATGTGTGCCAGAAAGAGGGCATACACGAGCAATTTAGTAAGAGCTGCGAACTTTCCGCTATTGCTGGCATGAATCTGATTCAGCCTTACTTTGATTATACCGGTGATGATCCTGCTCAAGGGCAAATGAAACTTAAGGTGTGGGAGTATAATAGCTTCCTAGTTGACCCATACTTCCGCAATCCTGACATGAGTGACGCTCAGTTTGTTTGGTGTCAAGAATACATTAGCAAGAATGAAGCTGAAAGCAGATTCCCAGATAAAGTCAGTGCAGTCAGGCCTATGATGGGATCACCTCAACGTTATGGTTCTTTCTATTTCCTTCCTGAGAATCAAAACATGGCTCGAAATGATCTTATGGTATTGAGCTATGTTTGGTATAAGTGGAAGAAGAAGAAGAAGCGTCTTTATAGCCGTAAACGCAATCAATTCTTTGATTTTGCAGGTGGGGATGAGAATTTAGAACAGATACTATATGCCATAGAAGATATGGAAGAGGTGACAGTTGAAACTCCTTGTTGGAAGCTTGCTGTTGTTCTTAACGATCAACTTATGTTTCAAGGTGAAAATCCTTTGTGGGATGGTCCAGAATGCCCATTTATACCAAATTTTTGGAATTATGACCCTCATATTCAACAGTTTGATCTTAGATCTCGTTCTCTTGTATTTCCTATGCGTTCTCCTCAATTTCTTTTTAATTTTAAAGTAATTAATAACAATGATATCGCGGCCGCTACTATTAATGCTGGTTGGAAGCGTAAGATTGGCGCTGTTGCTAATGAAGACAATTTGAAGAAGAGCGGTCAAGGTTGGGATGTTATTATCAACGACGGTTACGAGATGACTGATGTTGAGAAGATAATACCTTCAGCTGTACCTGAGAGTGATTTAGCTTTAGCTCAGCAAATGGCTGATCTTGTATTTAAGACTAGTGGGATTGATATTGAGAATTGGTCTGGTCAACAAGATAAGCAGATCTCTAGTTTAACACTTCTCATTAAGCAAGCTGCCAACTTATTGCCATTTCAGAAGTACTTCGATCAGTGGGATCATTGCTTAAAACTTGTTGGAGAGCGTCTTTTACAGATGTCATTGTACAATTGGAATGCCGAGAAAGTTAAGATGCTTATTGGTGAAGATCCAACACCGCACTTCTATAGCAGAATCTTTGCTAAATACCATACTGTTGTTGAAGAAGGACTACTTACTGCCACTCAGAAGAATTTGCAAGCTCAGCAAATGTTAGATATTAACACAGCATTTGGACGTGAAGTATTGCCAGCATCTATGATCATCAAAGATATGAATATCCAAGGTAAAGCTGAGATACTCAAATTCTTACAAGGTCAAGAAGAGCAAGCATCACAATTACAACAAGAACAAACAGCGGTACAGCATGCCTTTGAAGACGCAAAACTCAAAGAACTCTATACGAAAGCTGCCTCTAACCTTGCAACAGCGCGCGAACGTCATGGAAGAGCTGAAGCAGATATCGGACTCTTTGAAGAAAGGTTGTCAGAAATCACCCAAAACAGGGCGATGGCTACTAAAGCGAAAATGGAAGCTTTGGAAAAGCTTGTCGATGTCATTGCGAAATACGGGGAGATCGAGGCGGCGCTCAAGCTTAGCGAAATAGAATCTTTCGATTATAGAGCAGAAGCTAAGGAAGATGTAGAGAAAGTAGACGCTAAAATGACTTCTGAGTCTAATAAGTTCCTCTCAGAAATAATGAGTGGTGATCAAAATCAACAAAATAGTAGTATGAATTCAAATCAACAAAGCCAGCAGCCCCAAGAAGCTGTTATGGCTCAACAAACTATGTGAGGTAGTTATGGCAATGGCAGATAGTCAAAAGCAAGGAAGAGCATCTTCTGGTGGTCAACGTATTGATGATCATAGTTTCTGGGCAGGAAAAGCAGGTAAAGACATGGTAATGCCACAAGGCGTACATACTAAATCTGAAAGTTCTGCAGAAGGCGCAGGAAGCGAACTCGATTACGAGGACACAACCGAGAAAGTTAAAGCACAACAAATGGCGGGCGTTGCTAAAATTAAAGGCCGTCCAATGAAACCTTTGTATCGTAATTAATTTATAGAAAGCGTTTCGGGCTGCAGATTCTTGGCCAACGCTTTCTATTTTTCATGAGGACATATGAAAAGAAATAAAGAACAGATTAATGCTAATTCTGGTTTTAGTGATCCAGCTCGCATCAAAGAGCAAAGAGAACTTGATAAACCAGTTGATGGGAAAAAGTCTCCATGGGACTTTCGTTGTCCTCAATACGATCAGCGTTCAAGCAATTTTGTTAATGCGGGGACACATTACGGTGTTGGCATTAATCAACCAGTTGGCCACGCAGGAAATCCTAAACAGACTGTTCCATGCCTTCCCATGGGTCGGGTAGAAACAATGAGGGTCGATGACAAAGGTTAGTGTTGTTAAACCTATTAAAGCTCTTAAGAATGCTCATACGTCCAATTCAAAGATTGGCATGGGTGACTATAAAGGCGTGGGTGTAAAGCAAAAAGTTGGTACCAGTCGTGTTGATATGATTAACATGAGTAAGGTAGGATCAAAGAAGATGGGAAAACCTCCTAAAGCTCTGGCTTAGTATAAGTTGGCATGTCAGGATATTCATATCTAACTGAAGCGCACCATAAATCTTGATGTGGGATAATTTTAATTTCTTTCACATCATATTCATTGATAAACTTGTTTAACGATTCTTCAAGCCAAGATCTTTCAGATAATGAGAAGAGTCGAATCCATTGCTTTTTCATGTTTTAACCTTTGTCTATGTTCGTCTATCACTGCTTTCAAGATTATTTTAGCCCTATCCTCAATCATATCTTCAGGATGTGGTTTCTCAAGATGACTTTTGTTAGTTTTGAGCATATTGATAGACCATAGGCACACATTGCTTTCGGTGATATTTCCTTTCTTATATTGATTCCATGTGTCTTTTGGAGGTATCATCCAAATAACTTCTATTTGATCAGTTTTAGATATAGCCCTGAACAGATAAGAGTTTTCTTGGGCTTCTGGAATTGTAAGCCTAGGTTGCCAAAACATCTTCTTGTTAACACCATCGTCAGCAGTTCTTGGATGTGCAAATAGATATATGTATGGACTTTTCTCTTGGATCGCTAGTGAAAGAGGGTTTTTCTTCATGCAATCCTCAGCGCCTTTGAATACATTGGCTGATTGATCGGATATAAGATGTTGAAGCCTGTCGTGTGTTTCTAATCTATTTATTTTCATACTTCAAATGCCTTCTTAATTTTCTTCTTAAAACTTTCCATAAATTTCTGAATTTCCTTAAATTCATCACGCATCTTGTAGACATCTTCGTAAAGCGATTGTGAATCAACAACTTTCTTAAGCTTTGCTTCCATATTTAAAGAATTTCTTTCTAATCTTTCAACCATTTCTCTCAATCTACCGTCTATATCTGGGTAGTCTTTAGCTAAGAATTCATTGATTTGTTTGGTAACATTTATTATGTAGTCTTTACGTTCTTTTTCATAAAATTCGTTTTGAATCCTCACCATATCCATAATTTTAACTTGCTGTAATTCTAAATTTCTCATTTTCGAAATCAGTGAATTATCAAACTCTGGATACTTCTTTAACATCCAATCGCTAATTGCATCTGTAACACCTTTAAATATTTGAAATTTGTTATTTTCTTTATTTTCATCAAATGGGTTCAACATGTATTGCCTTAAAATTTTAATTTATGTTTAATGAGCTAAAATCCAACCGCATAGCAGCGTTAAGCTAAAGGATAAAACACTTATGACATCACCAACACAAGAAAGTCAAGTTCAAGAAAATACTACTAACAATAAAGAGCTTAATTTTCGCGCTCTTGAATCTAAATATCAAAGACAATTAGAACAAGAAAGATCCGCTAGATTAGAAGCCGAAAAGAAAGCACAAGAACTATCCCAAAGGAATGTTTCTCATGATGATGAAGATGATTCGGAGCCTTATGTTGATCATAAGAAGCTTAAGAAAGAACAAGCCAAATTTGGGCAACAACTTAAACAAGAAACCCAAACGGATATACAAAAAGCGGTCCGTCAAGCCCAAGAAGAAGCTCGTCAAGAAGCATGGCTTGAAAACAACCCGGATTTCGAAGAAGTCCTTGGACATGCCGAAAAGCTAGCACAAAAGTCACCGCAACTTGCTAAAGCTATTTTATCAATGCCAGATACATTCGAACGTCAAAAACTAGTATATCAAAACATCAAAGAATTCGGATTGCATAGACCAGAAGTTAAACAAGCAAGTATTCAAGAGAAAGTAGATGCTAATAGACGAAGCCCTTACTATCAGCCATCAGGTGTGGGATCTGCGCCCTATTCTACTGCGGGTGATTTTAGTGCAAATGGCCAAAAAAGTGCTTATGACAAAATGAAGCAACTTCAACAGCAGATGAGACTATGACCTCTCAAGAAGATTTGGAAATTCTAACAGAAGCATTAGAACTTTCAAAAGAAAGCATGAAATTGTTTAAGGAAGCTGCAATAAAATGCCTTCCTTCTTCTTTAGTCTATGCATTATTTTGTGAGCATCAATTCTTGTTAGAGACTTATGGGTTAAAGAAAAAGAGGCCAATGTAAAGCCGGTTTTACATCTAAAGGAATTTCCTATATGAAACACCAATGTACCAAATGTAAAGACAGCGTAATAAATGGTTCTCTCATGTCTGAAGGAGGAGTCTGCTATATCTTTTGTAAAAGATGCCACGATCTCCTTCAGCATGCTCCAACTAATAATCTTGCCCATTTTGTAGGCGAAGAAAAAAAAGAAACTCGGGTAGACAAAAACATGAGAGAAGCAAGAGAAAGACGTGATCGTGGCGAATTTTTTTGGAAATAATAGTTAGCCGTAGTATTTGCGGCTAATCCAGGCTCTCCAATTTTGAGTACCTCTAGAATCTTTAACTTTACTCTGAAACTTTTTCTTTGATATTTTCATTTCTCTTCGTTGGACCTCTTTTTTTAGGGGCTCTTTTTTTTAAATTTTCGATTGAATTAGGTAAAGATTTCCAAATTTTACCTTTTACAATTCGTGTAATGTAAGTCTTGTCAACTTCAAACATATTAGCCAATTCATCAACTGTATAAATTTTATTTTCATAAAATTCACGTATACTAAGAATTTCATGATTTTTAAATCTTGCATTACCTTTTTTTTCTGCTTTTGGATTATTTATTTTCTTTAAGCAACCACAAGAATTTTGCTTAAATTCATGGCCGTTTTTAACTGTTATAATATTTCCGCATTTGCATTTACACACCAAAATGTAATGTCTAGGTTCTTTTTCAAATCCTATTACTTTTAAAAGACCAAATCGATACCCTAATTTTTCATTTAATTTTTTTAAA
>Ga0193692_1000029_pt1 | contig 43096 bp, 56 predicted proteins | sample L3a1metaG_FD_144917 | JGI IMG/M metagenome (GOLD analysis project Ga0193692, IMG submission 144917) | Soil microbial communities from a riparian zone of the East river system, Colorado, United States - L3a1 | ecosystem: Environmental > Terrestrial > Soil > Riparian zone | place: USA: East River... | reverse complement strand
CCTTCGGGTGAGGCGAGTGCGTGAGCTCTCATGAGCGGCATATCACGGTCATATGACATTGTTAATTCCCTGTCATTTGCGTTTCGATGTCGCTTTATCGCATGATATCCGTTATCGCACAACCAACCTGAGGATGTATTTTCAATTAATTATGCAACTTATCCGTTACCATTGATTTCATTGGGAAAAATGACGGACAAACAGGTCTTATTTTTATGCCTTGTCCGTCATTTTGTCCGTCATTTTTTGGGCCTTGTCCGTCATTTGTCCGTCATTTTTCCCAATGAAATCAACAATGACGGACAAATGACGGACAATGACGGACGGCAAGACCAAAATGACGGACAAATTTTTGTGTCTATGGGACACAATGTCCGACAGGCGCCACCTTCCGTGTCCGCCTGATTCCCTACCCAAACCCTAAAAATTAAAACCCTACGGCCGGTGCCTATCAGGCGCCCCAATGCCGCTTGCCCCATGTTCCGCTCCCCACAGTGCGGCTCGAGCTCGAGCAGCTGTAGCGGGTTTGCTTGTGGCGCCGCATGCTGCTCGACCTAGAGGTCGGACGCTGCTCGACCTCGAGGTCGGACGCTGCTCGACCTCGAGGTCGGACTCGAGGTCGGACTCGAGGTCGGACTCGAGGTCGGACTCGAGGTCGGACGCTGCTCGACCTCGAGGTCGGACGCTGCCGCCAGGCATGCCGTTCCAAATCAATACTTGCTCAATACTTATCCGTTACTTTGCAACGATCTATACAGTATGTCAATAGTATACGTAAGTATAGTTGAAGAACTATACTACATCAATACATGAACTATAGTTGAAGTATACTGGCACAACCGGGGTGGGGGTCGTCGCAACCGGGGGGTGTACAGACGCGCGGGCCCCCCCCGGACTTCGCGCAACTTGAGAAACTCAAACATCCGTTACCTAACAAGGCTCACTTCCGCCGGTAATTGTAATTGTCCCGGATATTGGCATTGAAATAAGTCCCCGCGGAGCTGGCATACAGGAACTCGCCATACACCTCCTGCGGCACATTCCAGTACGTGTAGACGCTGCCGTCAGTGAAGCGGACGGTCAGTATCTCCTCGTACTCGTCGTAGTCGATCGAGGCGATGGCCGTGCTCATGCAGCGTCCTTCCGAACCCACGGCCGTGCTGCTGTGGCCCCAGGTGTGCCGGTGCCGCCGCTCTCGTAGAGCCGGATCATCTCTTCCTGTATTGGAATCGGGATCGGCACCGGATTGGTTTCACGCTCGAACTCCGAGATGCGGACCTTGTGCCGGTAGCCGAGCGCGCGGGCGAGTTCCCGCTGCGTCATCAGCAGGCCCAGCCGGATGTGTCTGAAGTCACTCCCTGTAAGGGAGCCTGCTATGTAGCGTCTTGCCATGTCATGTAATCTTTCGTTTGGGCCGGTGCGCCCGCAAGTCCTCGTCCATCAGCGCGTACAGCACCTCCGCCACCAGGCCCTGGTCGACGTTGGAGCCGAACTGCACGTGCAGCGCGCCGGACTCCGTCCGGTGCAGGGTCAGCATGACAACCCCGACAGTGTCGGGGTCGACCACCCTGAGGTCGGTGAGCGCCAGGTTCATGATGGCCATGAAGTCGGTCTTGTCCATTGCCTTGCCTTTGCGTCTGTACGCATGTATGTAACGGATAAGCAGGATCAATACAATGCACGGGACAAGGTTCCGCTACGACTGGGACAGGGAGGCGGAGCCGACGGTGCAGGCCTTCTGCCGCGGCGCCATCGCCGGCGCCGTGCTGCAGGCCGTGCTGGTGCTGCTGTTCCTGATGGTGCTGCCATGAAGAAGACTTTCGGTGCCCACAACGCGCCGCCGATGCGCGAACTGCGCGAGAAGAAGCGGGCGAAGCACGACGTCCTGTCCGATCGCGAGATGAAGCTGGCGCAGAACCTTGTCGGCGGCATGACCCGCAAGGCGGCCTTCCAGAAGGCCGGCTACGCGGCGGTGTCGGTCGGTGACGACAGCATCGAGTCGAAGCCGCGTTTCGTCAGGTACATCGATGCGCTGCGCAGGAAGCAGGTCGAGCGGCTGGACTACTCCATCGACAATCTGTGCGCCCGCCTCGAGCGGGTCTATCTCGAGGCCATGGAAAAGAGCCAGTACGGACCCGCGGTGCAGGCCGTCATGGGCATCGGCAAGATGATGGGGCACCTTGCGGACAAGACCGAGATCGAGCTGCACATCCTGTCCAAGCCGGCGCGCGAGCCGACCAATGAAATATCTCTTTCCCCGGAAGAGTGGCAGCGGCAGTTCACGCCGAAGCGGATACAATGACCCCGAAGAAGCGCAAGAAGCTGCTCCGCAGGATCGCCAAGCGGCTGGCCAGGATGAACGCCAGACTGGGCCGTGATCTCGACCGCCTCATACCGATGCCGTGGATGCGATGACCGCTGTCTCAGTCCGGCTCGGTTTCGTCCCGCAGGCGGGGCCGCAGCTGGCGTTCCTTAAATGCCCGACGGATATCGTTGTCTACGGTGGCGCTCGCGGCGGCGGCAAGACTTACGCTTCGCTTGGCGAGTTCTGGATTCACGCGGAGGATCACGGTGCGGACGCAGTCGGTCTGATCGTGCGGCGATCCCGGGAGGATCTCAAGGACACTATCGCCACGGCGATCCGGATGTATGGCAACGCGGCGCGTTACGCGGAAAAGGGCAACGTATTCCGCTTCGCAAACGGTGCCCGGCTGAATTGCGCTTACCTCGAAAACGATCGCGATGCCGAGAACTACCAGGGTTGGTCGCTCACCCGGGTATATGTGGAAGAGCTCACTCAGTTTTCGCAACCCGACCCCGTCTTCAAGCTGCTGGGAACGCTCAGGAGCAGCAAGGGCATCAGGCCGCAATTCCGCGCCACCTGCAACCCCGGCGGTGCAGGCCACGGCTGGGTCAAGGAGTGGATCATTGACCCCGGTGAATACGCCATCACGACGGACCCGGAATCGGGTCTCACCAGAACCTTCATCCCCGCCAAGCTTCGCGACAATCCTGCGCTGCTCGACAGCGATCCCGGCTACGTCAACCGTCTTAAGGCAGTGGGTAGCCCTGAACTGGTTCGGGCCTGGCTACTCGGCGACTGGACCGTTATCGAAGGAGCCTTTTTCCCTGAGTTTTCGCGCGACCGGCATGTCATCGAGCCGTTCGACATCCCCGACCACTGGATCCGCTGGCGCGCCATGGACTGGGGCTCCGCCAAGCCCTTCTCGGTGGGATGGTATGCGCACGTTCAAGACGACACTCCCCACAACGGTCGTATTCTGAAGCGCCACGCCATCATCCGCTACGCCGAGTGGTATGGCTGCGAGAAGGCGAACGTAGGTTTGCACATACGGCGAAGGAGGTAGCGCATGGCATCGTCCACAGGGAAACGCAGGGCGGACGACGTCTCAAGATGGCCTATGGCGTCCTGGACCCGTCGGCGTTTGCGGTTATCTCTGGCCCCTCGATCGCTGAAACCCTCGCTCGTCATGGCGCTCCTTTCCGCCGCGCCGACAACACCCGAAAATCCGCCGACAAAAGAATGGGTGGCTGGGACCAGGTCCGCTATAGATTGAAAGGTGATGCTGACGGCAATCCAATGTTGTTCATGTTTGAAACGTGCAGGCACTTGATTAGAACCCTGCCGATGATGCAGCACGACCCCTACAACCCGGAGGATCTCGATTCGGACGCCGAGGACCACGCGGTCGACGAATTGCGTTATTCCTGCCTGTCACGCCCCTTTGGCGCCCGCATAACCAAGACCGACGACAAGAACCCGTATCTCATCGCCAATGTCTTCAAGCTGAAAGACCTCCACTAGGCTCCTGTACCACGGTACGAATTGCGATTATCGCTGGATGTGGTATCTGATTCCGGTCAAGCCCCACAGCTTGACGAGGATCCCCGCCATGGCCAGTCCGTTCAGCCTTTCCGGCAAGAAAAAGGACAAGGCCGGCGGCGGCGACTACAACGCCCTCCTCAAGAAGAACATGGCCCGCTACAAGGACCGCGACGAGGCGGTCCGCAAGACCAACATCGCGTCGGGCTACGGCAATTCCACCGCGCAGCGCCACATGCACGACAAGCCCGCCGCCAAGGCTGCGGCTCCCGCTGGCAAGGCCGCTCCCGCCAGCACCGACCGCCGCAAGACCTCCTCGACCAAGCGCAAGAGCAATTTCTCGCTGCCTTCGTCCGCGCCGATCCCGGCGGCACGGCCGACTCGCTCGCCGACGTCGGAGCCGAATTCACTGATGCCGTCACCACCGCCAGGCATCGGATCAGGCATCCCGACGCCGCCGATGCCGTCCTTCTCGCCGGACCTCGCGGTGTCGCCGCCGCGGCCGCCCGATCCGATGGGTGCCGGTGCGCCGCAGGGCATGGGCATGTCGGGAATCGGCTACGTGCCGCCGGTGCCGTCGGCGCCTCCCGTTTCGCCGCAGTTTCCGCAGGACAATAATATGATGCAAACCGCGCCTCAAAACGGGCTGCACATAGGCACCACCCGGCCGCCTCCGCCCCCGGCTTTTTCTGATCCGCTCATGGGCGAGGGCCGGCCGCAGGGTATGTACGGCCAGCCGAGCATAGACCCGAACGCCATCCGCAGACTGCTGGGGCTCGGCTAAGTGGCCGTTGACCCCGACCTCAAGCCGCAACCGACCGAACCCTCGCAGGCCGAGACCGGCAAGCCGAATGCTGCGCCGATCGAGGGCAAGGAGGGCGACGATCGCGAGGTCGACAGACGTTACTGGGAACAGTGCCTGTCCGACGCCGAGCGCGCCGAGCAGAACTGGCGTCGCAGAGGACGGGAAATTGTCGGCATCTACCGCAATGACGGCCCGGGCACGTCCAGCCCGCGGTCGGCAAGGAATGCGGGCGGCCAGCACTTCAACATTTTGTACCCGAACACCGAGGTGATGCTGCCGGCGGTCTACGCCAAGCCGCCGACGCCGGTGGTGCGCAGCCGCTTCATCCAGGCCCGCAAGATGATCCCGGCGCCACCACCGCCTATGATGCCGCCAGGCACGGGTTTGGGGCAACCTAGCTTGTCACAGCCGATCACCCCGGGTCCAATGCCCCCGATGATGCCTCCCGGCGGCGTGGGGCAGCCTCCCGTCCCGCCGCCGTTGGGGCCGCCCGAGATGGGCCCGCCACCGCAGGGTCCTCTCGGGATGGCTTCGCCCGGGATGGCTCCGCCTGGGATGGGCCCGCTGCCGATGCCGCCCGGCGCCGGCATGCCGCCGCCGATGATGGAGGTGCCGCAGCCCGGTCCCGACCCCGAGGACATCGACACCGCCGCCGCCGTCATGGAAAAGGCGCTGGAGATCGTCGTCCAGGAGGAGGCCTCGCACGAGGCCGTCAAGACGGCGGTCAAGGACGTGCTGCTGCCTGGCCGCGGCATCTGCCGCGTCCGCTGGAAGCCGAAGCTGGTCGAGATGCAGAAGATGCAGACGCCCGGCATGGCCGAAATGCTGCCGCCCGATGCGCCGGCGCCGCCGCCGGAGATGGTCAAGGTCTGGGAAACCACCGACATCGAGTATGTCTACTGGGAAGATTACCTTTGCGACCCGGTGCGCCAGGACGTCGACAAGAAATGGGAGGCCTTCCGCCACCTCTTCACCAAGGAGGAACTGACCCGCGAATTCGAGGGCATGCCGGAGTTCGACAAGATCGTCGCCGACGGCAAGATCGAGACCCTGCTGAAGTGGACCGAGGAATCGGCGGCCAAGTCACCGCCGTCCGGCGGCGGCTACACCAAGACCGCCGAGAAGCTCGGCAATGCCATCAGGAAGGCGATGGTCTGGGAGATCTGGGACCGCACCGACCCCGCCGATCCGCGCATCATCTGGTTCATGCGCGAGGCCGGCGGCCTCGACCTGCGCATCGACCCCGACAGCCTGCAGCTGGGCGGCTTCTTCTGCACGCCCGGCGCGATGCTGGCGGTGTCGACCTCCGACAGCCGCATCCCGAAGCCGTTCTACGACCTCTACGCCAGGCTCGCCGAAGACCTCGAGACGACGTCGGTGCGCATCTCCAACCTGACCAAGCAGATCAAGGTGCGCGGTGCCTACAATTCCGCCTCGTCCGACATCGCCGGCCTGCTGGCCGCCGATGACCAGAAGATGATCCCGGTCGACGGCGTCGACATGATCAACGGCGGCCTGCAGAACCACATCTGGATGGTGCCGATCGAGATCTGGATGCAGGCGCTCGACAAGCTGCTGATCGCCCGTGAGGCGCAGAAGCAGGCCATCTACGAGATCGCCGGCATCTCCGACATCATGCGCGGCGCCACCAAGGCGTCGGAAACCGCCACGGCGCAGCGCATCAAGGGCTCGATGGGCGTGGTCCGGCTGCAGGACCAGAAGAACGCTGCTGCAAATTTCGCCAGAGACCTGATGCGGCTGCAGGCCGAGATCATCGCCAAGAATTTCGACGCCGAGACGCTGACTGCGATGACCGGGGAGGAAGTCACTCCCGCCATCCTGGCCATCCTACGCTCGGACTTCGCTCGCACCTGCGCCATCGATATCGAATCGGACTCCACCGTCGAGGTCGACGAGCAGACCGAGCAGCAGTCGATGGCGCAGGTCATGCAATCGGTGCAGGCGGTCATGATGGGGGCCGGCCAGATGCTGCAGACCGGCATTCTGCCGCCACCGCAGGTCATCCAGCTGAGCCTCGAGCTGCTCAGGATGTTCCTGCATCCGGTGCGCAACAGCCGCGGCGTGATCGAGCTCCTCGACCAGTTCAAGGACCAGATGGAAGCAGCGATGGCGGTGGCGCCGCCGCCGATGCTCGGTGCGCCGCCGATGGGCGCACCACCAGGCGTCGGCTCGCCGCAGAGGCCGTCGGGACCGGATTCCGGCGGCCCCAACGGCGCCGGACCGCGACCCGGCACCGTCAACCAGGGGCCCCCGCCGGGGCCGATGCAGTAGGAGACGGCGGTGGTCACCTATTACATGCGGACGTCTGCTGACGCCAACAGCACCGACGCTTACCTGCCGAAGACCTCCGAAGAGAAGGCCGGCGCGGTGGGCGGCGCCAATGCCGCCGTTCCGGCCGACCCCAACTTCGTCTTTGCGTCGGTGATGACATTGCAGGCGTGGCAGCCGTATCCGACAGGAGGGGGCGGCAGCGGCGCCGTATCGACGACGCCGCCGGTAGAGACCGACGCGACACTGACGGTGCCGAATATCGATGGTGGCGGCGGCGTCAGTAGCATTCCATCTTTCACGGTCGAGGCAGACATCACCGGCATAGAGACCGTAGGCTCGACGCTGACCTGCACCAGCGGCACCGTCACTGGCGATCCTACCCCCACGATCACCAAGCAGTGGAAGCGCAATGGCGTCGACATCCCGGCGGCGATCGGCGACACCTATCTGCTCACCACGCTCGATCTGGGCAAGACAATCACTTGTCTCGTGACCGCTACCAACTCGGTCGGAACCAGCACCTCGCTGCCAACGACAGGAACAATCGTATCCTCGGGCGGCATTGCCAACCAGACCATCGCATTTGGCGCGCTGACGGCGGCTGGCACGGGGGGCGCCAAGGCCATCGACAACGACGGCAACGAGGTCAACATCACAGCGGTGACCGGCGGTGTTGGATGGTCGGTGGCGAGTGGACGCATTGTCTGCTCGACTGCGCCAGCAGCGGCCACGCTGACCTGTACGACGGCGCTTGGTGTCATTCAGGTCACCATCTCCGCCACGGCCAACGCCTACTCGATGGCACCTGGCGACGCATGGCCGTTCGCCGCCATCACCTCGGCCGGCGGCAAGACCATCCTGCTCAGGGACGGCGAGCATGCCGCACCGTCATGGGTCGTCAACTACGCCAGCCTCGTCACTGTCCGATCCCACCGCTTCCCGGCGGCAGTGACGAATTATTCGCACCGCACCGGCAATGGCGTCATCAAGGGCCGCAACCTGTTCAATGCCGCCAGTAAGGTGCGCTTCGAGAACGTCAGGTTCTATCTGCCCAAACCCAACGCGCCAGCGGTGGACGACAGCGAGATCGCCTGCTGGGAGTTCCAGGGTGCCGGCGTCGGCATCACCAATTCCAACATCGCGGCGTGGCGCTGCGAGTTCCGCTCCGACACCATCCACAAGACCGGCTACGCCAACAGCTGGCCGCAGACCATGGGCCGCTATGCCGGCACCTCCTGCGTCGCCGGCATCCTCGTCGACGAGTGCTGGGTCCACGACATCAATGCCATCACCATGCGCGGCAGCAACATCCCGTCGGGCAACGTCAACAAGCTGACGCAAACCCGCATGATGGACATGGGCAACGGCGCGACGTCGTTCACCGGCTCCGATGTCGAACTGTCGTGGTGCTTCAGCGGCCCGTTCTGGGGCAACGGGCAGGAGACGGTCCAGAACCACACCTCGATGCACTCGTACAATGGCGCCTGGGTGGAAGGGCAGCACTTCCAGAACATCCTCTACAAGGGGCTGGTGACCTTCGGCGGCAAGCTGCGCAACAGCGCTTCATGCGCCAAGATGGACCGCGTCAGCTACCACCCGGAGACCAAGTTCAAGAACAGCCAGATTATCGGCTGCCTGTTCACCGGCGTCACCGACGGTCTCGCCGTGCTAGTCGACAACTGCGACGAGGCCAGCGGCATCGCCTACGTGACGGTCGCCTACGACCGTAACTCCAGCTTCAACAATCCAGCCATCGCCAAGACCGGCATCGGCTTCTACAGCGGCGACGGCGTTGGCGGCGGCGACAACAAGATCATTCATCTCAATGGTTCGCCTGATTTGTCGCAGGTGCCGCTCGACGAAAGTTTCTTCCTGACGGTGGGAACAACCACCAGCGTCGGAACGCGCAACGTCTTCAACATTGCGGCGGTCGACGACTTCGCCAAGACGATCACCACCACGGTGCCGTCAGACACCCCGCTGCTCAGCGCGACCTACGCATCGACGGCGTGGTCAATCACGCCGCGCCGCAGCAATCCAGGCATCGCGATCTCATCACAGACCTATGTCGGTCTTGGCACCGTCACTTTCGTCAGCGGCGGCTCCGGCGGTGCCAACGGCACCTTCGCGCTGGGCTTCCAGTCCCTCGCCTCGATGCAGGAACAGCCGGCCGGGACGTTCACCGTTGCCGGTGGCTCCGTCGTCAACGGCAGCGTCATCATCACCGACCCTGGCATCTACTCGACATCCACTCCGCCGGCGCTGATCTTCACGGCCTCGGCGGGACTGACCGGCGTTAACATCACCGTGGCGCGTGACCGGAACGTCTACGGCGACAGCAGGGGCGTCTACACCAACAATTTCCATTGCAGCACCACCGTAGCCGCAGTCACGGGCGGTGGCCCCTACGACCACCACGTCGTCGTCAATACGCTCTACACCGACCAGATGGACGACGGAGACAAGTCGGCGGAGGACGGCGGCCTTGGGAGCTCGTTCCCGCTATGCGGCTCCTACGAGGAGAACTTCTTCGGCACCTCGTTCAAGGGGCTGACCGAAGGCAACGTCATCGCCACCTTCACCAACCGTCCGTGGAACGCAGGCACCAGCAAGCCGGCTGTCTCCAACCCGATCTATGGTGCATACGGTGTCGGCGCCGGCGGCGGTGCGGTGACGTGGCCTGCGAACTTCGAGACCCTGCCGATGGCCGGCACTATCAACGCGCCATTCCCCGACTTCACGCCGGCGGCGTGGTCGATGGCGGGCGTCAACGCCGATACCAATCAGCTTGACGTGCTCAGCGCGATCACAGCGTCGATCACCGGAATCGACAATGGCACGCCGATCAAACTGTCGGCGGCGCGCGTCACCGCCGGTGACCGTTACCGCATCTTCGCCAGCGATGGCACCACAGTAGTCCTGCCGTTCACCAATGCTGCCAGCACGATCAACCCGGGGCAGCGCGTGCAGTACGAACTGGCGCAGGCTTCCGGCACCTCCAGTGCCGTCGTCAATGGGCAACTGTATATCGGCAACACCTCGGCGCTGTTCGCCGTCACCACGGCGATGACGGCACCGACGCCGGTCTCGAAGTCGCCGGCCAGCGGCTCGACGTCGGCGCTACCCAGTGACAACCTCGTGCTGACGTTCTCTGAGAACGTGTTCCCCGGCAGCGGTGGCACGGTCAGGCTGAAGAAGACCAGCGACAACAGCACGGTGCAGACGTTCACGCCCGGAACCACGGCAGCAATATCTGCCAAGACGGTGACGATGAACCCGACTGCGGACATGATCGCCGGGGCTGGTTACTACGTCGAGGTAGACGCTACGGCGTTCGTCGATGTCGACGGCATGCCGTTCGCCGGTCTCACCGGCACCAGCGCATGGGCCTTCACGGTCTCCAGCGTCACGTTGGAGTCCGAGACGACGGCGCTGATCGCCCGCATGTCGGCGACGCCAGGTGGCCCGGACCAGGCCGCGATCAACAATTTGATGATCGCGCTCAAGGGCATCGGTCTCGCCAAGTTCGTCGGCTTCTATGATACCTCGTTGAAGACGGTGAATGGCAACGACGCCGACGGCTGCCTCAACTTCATTGGCAACCACCACAATCTGCTGGTCAATGGCGGCGTGACGTTCCGCACGGCGGCCCCCATCGGGGCCACGTCAGCAGGGGCGCTCAACACCTTTCTCAACACGCAGTTCAACCCCGGCACCGACACTACCACGTCGTTCTTGCAGAACAGCGCCCATATCGGCCTGTGGATGGAGACCAATCAGCAAAGCGGCTCCAATGCTGCCGGCAATACCAATGCCCGCATCAACGCCAGAAACAGTTCCGACCAGTTCGCTTTCCGTCTTAACAACGGGTCCACCGTATCGGTCGCTGGCACGATCTCGGATGGCCGTGGCCACAATCTGGCTTCTCGCACGGCGTCAAATGCCGTGGCTATCTACAAGAATGGGTCAAGCATTCATACCGGAGCGACGGTCAGCTCTGCTCCGTTCAGCGGCAACATGTATTTCCTCGCCGACTCCAGCTCGACCGCGTCGGCCGCCCAAACGCAGAGCATCATGCACTTCGGTGGCGGATTGACGTCTGGCGAGGCGGCTACGCTCTACGCTGCGATCAACACTTACCGCTCTGCGAGGGGGCTGTGACGGAACGGGGACTACGGTAGCGGATTGAGGTAGGCGGCAATCCTGCTGCGTGAAGAAGGAATAGGTATTATGGGTACTGAAAACCAGGAACGCGATACCGATAAACGCGGTGGTGGCGAAGGCTCGCAGAAGGGCGGCCAGGGCAGCGAGAAGCCCGGTCAGGGCGGTCAGCAGAGCGATCGTCCCGGCCAGGGCGGCCAAGGTGGCCAGGGCGGCCAGAGCCGCTGATCTCTAACCTAACAGGAGCCCGTGATGGCTGAACTATCGATTGAAAAAGCAACGTTGAGAGACGGTACGCTGACCGTCACGGGCTCCGGTTTCACCAAGACCACGACCGAGGTCAAGATCGGCGGCGAGGTCGTCGACTTCACTGTCGATGGCGACCGCACGCTTACCGTCGAAAACGTCGACGTCAGCGCCAAGCGCGTCAGGATCAAGCGCGGCGATGTCACCAAGACGAAGGACATCACCGACGACTACCAGGACGCCGTCGAAGAGCCGCAGGACGAGCCCGACTACGGCGACACTGACCAGTCGACGACCGGCAAGGGCAAGGAGCCCTACAAGACGGCGAAGCCTGACAGCACGCCGGGCGACCTGACCGATGACGACGCTGCGACCACGTCGGATGTCTCCGAGGAGGACCTCTCCACATCAGCCAACCAGGGCTCTGAGACGATAGGGCAAGGCTCGGATGTCATGCGCAAGGCGATGGAGCCGGATCGCGCCGATCCGAAACCCGGCGAACATGTGCCGGCCCAGGACGCCAGCTTCCGCGTCGAGAACACCGCCGCCGGAGACCTCAACATGGACCCGCGCGAACCCTATCCGACCGGCAACCCACCGGATCCGCGCGAGGAATTCTACCGGGTTCACGGGTATTACCCGGAAAACGAAGACTTGAAAAAGGCGAGGAGGGAAGCCTGACATGGCCCAGACCGCTCACGACCTCGACAAGGCCGGTGCCGCCGACAGCGGCCTCTCCCTGCGCTCGATCGACCCGCAGGTGAACTGGCGGCGCTTCCCGACGGTGGTGCTACCGCGCAGCGCCTATCAGCCGGCTTACGTTCCGACGATCGCCTTCACCGGCGGCGCCTTCGGCGACGACCAGAGTCTGTCGACGGCGTCGTCGACAGACGCCTACTCGCCGAAGACGCAGGCCGAGAAGGCGACGCTGATGGGCACCACCATCGTGCAGGACGTCGGCGTGCCGCGCGGCTGGATCAGCGACGACGAGCCCTACGGGCCGCCGCCGGTCAGCCCGACCGACGACCCGACCATCACGTCGCTGTCGCCGAACACCGCCGCAACCGGCGGCGCGCCGATCTGGGTGACGATAACCGGCACCAAGTTCACGCAGTGGTCGTGGGTCGAGACGGGCGGCGTCTACACGCCGTACAGCCGCTATATCAGCGCCACCAAGATGGCGGTGCTGCAGGACCCGCGCTCGACGCCCGGCACGGTGGTGGTCAAGGTCGTCGACCACGACGTCAGGTCGAACGGCTCCAACTTCACTTTCACCTGAGAGGCGCAGCATGGCTTACTTCCCCAATGAGGCGACGCAGGGCTATCCGACCGGCGACGCGACCAAGTCGACCTATTGGCCGAACTCACCGTCGCCGGCGTCGACCAGCAACCTGCACGGCGTGCCCAATTCACCGCATGAATACCTGCCCAAGACGTGGGAAGCGAAAGCTGCGGCGATGGTGCCGCCGGGGACGTTCGCCACGGTCGTCAACGGCGGTTTTTCGGTGGAGGGGGACGACAGCCTGAACCTGGCGCTGGATGAACCCTATCCGACAGGCTGTCCATGGCAGAGCCGCGAGGACCTGCTCAAGAGCATTCACAGCCCGATGGAACTGGTCGGAGCCAAAGATTGGCTAGGCCAGCACGAACGCAATCTGCGGGCCGGCGGCTCGGTCGAGATGAAGGACGTCAAGATCAGCCTATGAGGCCGCACGGCAACCCGCAGCAGGGCCACGCGGCCGAGAACGCCGAGCGCCGCCGTGTGCGCCAGGCGGCGCTGGAAGCCGCCTTCGAGCAGATGGAGACGACCCTGCACATGCTGGAGGGTACGCAGTCGGGCGAATACGGCACCCGCGAGATGCGGCAGGCCGGCGTCCATCTGGAGACGGCATGGCTGTGGGCCAGGGAGGCCATCGACGTATGACGGTTTACGTGTTCCGCAATGGCGAAGTGGTGCCGAAGCGCTGGAGCGCTCCGGCACCAGGGGGTTTCCCTTCGCCGCGCGTCAGTCGTATGGATAGCTTCGAGAGCCCGGTGACGGGCGAATCCATTTCATCGTGGCGGCAGCGTGATCGCGACATGCAGGCCGTCGACGCCGTCGACCGCCGCGATATCCCGCAGGCGGCTTTCGACAAGCGCAAGCGCATCGAGGAACGCAATGCCAAAGCCAGGTGACGCCGAAGACCAGGACAAGCCGCTGTCGCTGCGCGAGATCGCGGAAGACGCCTACGACGATGTCGTGGAAGCCAGTGACGACGATGCCCCTGACGAGGAGCCCTCCGCGCCGGAGGGCCGCCCCAGGGACCAGTATGGAAGATTCATTGCAGCCGACGCTGCAAAGGAGACGGGTGAAGCAGAGGCTACGGAGCCACCCAGCCCCGAGGAAGACGGACCAACCCCAGAAGTCGAACCGCCGCACCCAGCCCCGGTAACGGGCGAAGCAGCGCAGGCGCCGGCGAACTGGAGCGCAGAGGATCGCGCAAATTTCGAGAAGCTGCCGCCGGAGGGACAGAACTTCCTCCTCAAGCGCCACTCAGAGATGGAAGGCGATTATCAGAAGCGCGTACAGGCTACCGCGTTCAGCAACCAGTTCGTGCAAGCCGTTACGCCAGTCTTCAACGATCCGCAGATCGCGGAATCGCTGAGAGCAGAAGGCAGGTCGCCGATCGAGGCGGTCTACCAGTGGGCAGGGTTCCACAAGCGGGCATTGTCGCCGCAGCTTGAGGACCGGGTCACGCTGCTGTTCGACCTGGCGCAACGCATGCAGATTGATCCAGCAGCGGTCTTTGGCCTCTCACCCACGCCGGTCGGCGGCCTCTCGAAAGAGGACCTCGCCAACCCGGCAACCAAGAAACTAGCCGACACGCTCGGCCAGACTTCAGCACGCCTACAGGCGCTGGAAAGCGAAATTCAACGGCGAGACCAGGCGATGCAAGCCGCCCAGGTCGGGTCAAAGAGAGCAGAGATCGACGCATTTGCCGACCAGAAGAACGCGGACGGGTCGCTCGCGCACCCGTACTTCGATCACTTCCTTCCGGTCATCATGGAGCACTATCGGGCCAATCCGAACCTCTCCATGCAGCAATGCTACGACGCGGTGATCAACCCCGTCCGCAGCGGCCTCGAAGCGCAACTCAAGACCCAGTTGAACCAGCAATCCAATGTGCAGAGGGCACAGAGCGCGGTGCGCTCCAATGTCCGCGGCATGACGGTCCCGGTGTCAAAACCGGCGCCCAATGGTGCCAAGCGCAGCCTGCGGGACGTGCTCGACAGTTCGGCGGAAGAGGTCGGCTTCTGAGGGGTAGGACCCTGGAGCCCACATGGCTGAACCAACTGTAACCCAACTTGTTGCCACGACACTCAACAACTACCACAAGGACTTCGCCGACAACGTCTCCAACTCGAACGCGGTGCTTGCCCAGCTGAAGCAGGGCAACCGTATCCGCGTCGTCGAGGGCGGCAAGGCGATCGCTACGCCACTGGTCTACGCAGAGGAAACCTTCGCGTGGTATCTAGGTACTGAGCTGCTGAGCCGGGCCGTCAAGGAAACCATCAGCGAGGCCGACTACGCGCCGGCCAACGCCGTGGCTTCGGTGACGCTCTCCGGCCCGGATCTCGCCAAGAACAGGGGCAAGGAGCGCATCCTCAACCTGCTCGAAGGCAAGATCAGCAACGCCGAAGCGACGATGTCGAACAACATCACAAAGTGCATCTACGGCGACGGTTCCGTCGCCAAGTCGTTTGTCGGCCTCAAGGCGATGGTCACCGACAACGGCGTCGGCACGGTCGGCGGTATTAATACTACACCCTGGACTTTTTGGATGAACCAGTTCCAGGCGGTCGCCCGCGCGACGGGGCTGCAGTATCCGGCCCTCAAGGCGGCGATGAATGCGTTGTGGATGAAGCTGGTGCGCGGCACCGAGCATCCCGACCTGATCATCGCCGACGCCGAAGTCTACGCCACCTACGAATCCGGCCTGCAGGAAAACCAGCGCTATACCGATTCCAAGCTGGGCGGGCTCGGCTTCGAGACCCTCAAGTACAAGTCGGCGACCATCGTCTTCGACGGCGCAGCCACGGGCATCTCCGTCGCGCCGGCCGGCGCCGCCTACTTCCTGAACACCAAGTACCTGAAGCTGGAGATCTACAGCGGCTACAACTTCGAGACGCTGGACCTGCCTGACCAGTCGCCTGACATGGATGCCATTACTAAACATATAGGTTTCATGGGGGCTCTCACACTATCCAACCGCGCAATGCAAGGTAAACTAGTGGTCAGCGGAACCTAATACTCTATCAAGCGGCCAATTGCGAAGCAGACGCATATGAATTACTGTCGTGCTAACGTTCAATATTGCAGCCCACTCCTTCACAGAGCGGGTCATACCATTGAACGTGAGATATCGACTTGTCTGTTTGCGGTTGGCCGCTTGCTGCTTTCGTGTGGCCCAGCGGCAGTTGCTGGGTTCGTAGTCGCCATCTGGATCGATGCGATCGATGGTCATCCCGGCGGGGCGTTCACCCATGTCGGCGAGGAAGTTTCCATAGGTCTGCCAGCGATCGCAGACCTTGATGCCGCGACCACCGTAGCGGTGGTAGTCCTTGTCACGGGGATAATCGCAGCGGCGACGCATTTGGCGCCACGCGATATAATTTCGCGTCGTATGCTGAGCATCGGACATGCCAACCTCCTTACAGGTCTGGTGCGTCAAGTGACGGGCTGGCGTTCCACCGCCGGCCCGTCGCGCTTTGTACCATCAACAGGGAGCAATTGAATGTCCGATTTTCCGGCATTGATCCACTTCTACCAGGGCTGGGCCGACAGCATGACTACGAGTCCTGATGGACTGCCGCTGTTCATCGACACCACCATGATCCAGATCGAGAAGCCGCCGCTGTTGAAGCTGAACCGCGCCGCGACATCGGAAGATTTCTCCAGCTACCCGGCCGAATACGACGCCTTCAAGAACAGCCTGAAGACGCGCGATGCGTCGATCGGCGACAACGGCTATCCCCTGGTGATGTGGCCGGCGCTGTCGCCCGCCCAGGTCGAGACCTTCGCGGCGCGCGGCATCTACACGGTCGAGGAACTGGCCCGTCTCGCGGGGCGTCGCGATCTGCCCGGCAATTTGGCGGAGCTGGCTCTCCGTGCGGAGAGGCTGATGGACATGCAGAAGCAGTTCGGCAAATACGAATCCATGCTGCAGGAGCGCAACGCCGAACTGGAAGAGGCCAGGGCGCAGCTTATCGACATGCGCGCCACCATCTCGGCGCAGAATTCGATGATCGATACGCTGAAGATGCGGGTGGCGTGACATGGCGCTGATGACCGTCGGCAGGATCGTCTACCAAGCGTCGCTGGAGATCGGCATCACGCAGGTGAAGACGCCGTCGCCGGTGTTCGGCTCCAACGATCAGGACGTCGTCCAGATGGGGTCGCTGCTCAACGCCGTCGCCGATGAGGCGTTGCTCGAGGAGCCGTACTGCTACACGCTCGGCGACGATTGCTGGGTCACCGATACGGCCGGCAACCCGAAGCTGTTCCCGACGCTCGACACCGACATCGTCCTGTTCGATTCCCGGCTCGCCATCAACGGCCTCAAATACCGCTTCCTGCAAGCCAAGGGCCTGGAGTTCGCCGAGCAGCTGCGCGACTACACGGTGCGCATGAACAAGCTGGCGGCACGGGTCAACGCCAAGGTACTCGACCTCGACGACAACGAGAGCCGCGCCATATGAGGATGCTGGCCACCCATTACACTGGGAAGGCAGTGCCGGCGCTGGCCAAGAAAAAGCGCTCGGTGACCGAGCATGTGCTGCCGCCGCTGAACGGCCTGTCGGCGGCGACGCAATTCTCGACCGGGGGGAACAGCACCGCGACGCTGCTCGACAACTTCGTGATCGAGGACGATTCGATCAAGTGCCGCTCCGGCTTCATCAAGAAGGCGACGCGCGGCACCCAGCCGGTGTGGTGCCTGATCCCGTATTACGGCACGCCTAACGCCATGGCCGCGGCGTCCAACCACGAAATATGGAATGCCCAGAACGGCAACCTCATCAAGGCCGGCTTCACCTCCGACGACTGGCACTGGACGTCCTTCAGCAATCTCGGCGAGAAGGACTACACCGTCATGGTCAACGGCGCCGACGGCGTCTGGTCGTGGAACGGCGATCTCACCGCCGACGCGATCGGCAACATCCCCGCGACCAATTTGACGTCGGCCGCATCGGCGGTCTGCACGGTGCTGGCCGGTGACATCGCCAAGTTCCATGTCGGCCAGATCGTGCTGGTTTCCGGTGCGGCCGGCACCGGCACCGTCAAGGCCAACGGCTACCGCACCATCACCAACATCACCGGCAACAATCTGACGCTCAATGTCGACACCTCCGGCGGTGCGACGCAGGCGTCCGGCGTGCTGCTCGACCCGACCACCGGCATGATCAAGGAGATCGTCACCGCGCCGCCCGCCGCCACCTGGATCGCGCCGAACAATTTCCAGATCGTCGTCAGCCACATGAACCGGCTGTTCTTCGCCGACTCCTCCAATTTGGCGGTCTACTACCTGCCGTTGCAGCAGAAGTCCGGCGAGGTGAAATTCCTGCCCCTCAACGCGGTGTTCCGGCGCGGCGGCCACATCCGCGCCATGGCCACATGGACGACCGACGGCGGCGCCGGCATGGACGATTTGCTGGTGATCTTCTCGAGCAACGGCGAGTGCGTCGTCTACGGCGGCACCGACCCCGACACCAATTTCGCGCTCAAGGGCATCTTCCGGTTCGACAGCCCGATGAGCAAGCACGCGATCACCCAGTACGGCGGCGAGCTCTACGTGCTGATCTCGACCGGCCTGGTGCCGCTGTCGGTCATGATGAAGGCCGAGACCGAGCAGCTTGGCCAGTCCGAGCGCAACGTCACGTCGACCTTCCTCGCCAACGCCATCGCCTATCGCAGCGACTTCGGCTGGCAGACCTTCCTCAACCCGTCGACCGGGCGGATGTTCTGCAACCAGCCGCAGGGCGCCCCCAACCGCTACCGGCAGATGGTCCGCCACATGCCCAAGGCGGTGTGGACGTCGTGGTCGGCCATCCCGGCGCGCTGCTGGTCGTGGATCGACCCGTTCGTCTATTTCGGCGACGACGCGGGCAGCGTCTACGAGATGCACCCGATCCACCTCAACGACAACGGCCAGCCGATCAAGGTCGACGTGCAGATGGCGTGGAGCGACTACAAGACGGCGGCCGACAAGCACTTCAAGGCGATCAAGACCTATATCCGCAGCAATGGCGACGTGCATCCGGCGATCGACATCAAGGTCGACTATGATTTTTCGGAAATCAGCAACACGCCTGCTATCGGCGACACCGCCGACGGCGCGCTGTGGGACCTGGCGACCTGGGACGTGGACTACTGGGCCACCGGCGACCGCGCCATCACGATCTGGAACGGCGTCTCGCCGGTCGGCCATGTCGGCGCCGTCAGGCTGACCGCGCGGCTGTCCAATGCGACGCTGGCGGTGTCAGGCTGGGACGTGGTCTACGAGGTCGGGGAATTTGGGCCGTGAACGTCTCCTTCGCCCCGCTCAGCGTCGAAGCCGCCGACATCCTGTCGGCGGGCACCGGCGTCGACTACGCCAGGTTCTGGCCGTTCCCCGAGCCGCGCTGGTTCTGCGCCACCTCGCGCGACGACGAGGGTCGCGTCGCCGGCGTCATCCTGTGCAACTTCTCCAGCCCGTTCGAGGCGGAGTTCAACACCGCCGTCGTCGATCCGCGCTGCGTCACTCGTAGAGTTCTACGAGCCGTCTTCACCGCGCTGTTCAGCCGCGTGGTGCGGGTGACGGCGCTGGTCGCTCCCGACAACATGCGCTCGCTGCGCAACGTCGTGCGGATGGGTTTCAAGATGGAAGGTCGCATGCGGCTGGCGCTCGACGGCAAGCGCGACGCGGTGGTCTTCGGCATGCTGAAGGGCGACTGCAGGTTCCTGCCGGGATACGCACACAACCAGGCGGCCATTACGGAGATAGATCATGGGCGGCATGTTCAAAGCGCCTAAAGCGCCTGATCCCTGGGAAACCGCTGGGGCACAGAACGCATCCAACAAGTTCGCGAATGCCCAGAACGTCTGGACCCAGAACTTCAACGAGGTCAATCCGTACGGCAGCAAGAATATTGCGCAGACGGGATCGACAAAAATATACGACCCGTTCTCGAAGCAGTACATCGACCAGCCGACCTACACCCAGACGGTGAGCCTCAGTCCTGCTGAGCAGCACATCCTCGATCTCAACACCCAGATGCGCGGCAACATGGGTGAGCTCGGCGTCAGCCAGTCGGCACGCATGAAGGGCCTGCTGTCGAAGTCCGTCGACACCACCGGGCTGCAGGGCTGGAATGCCGGCCCCGGCGTGCAGGACCTGCGCCAGGACCAGGAAGCCACCGACCGCAAGGCGGTCGAGGACGCCATGATGCAGCGCTACCAGCGCTACGCGCAGCCGCAGAACGAGGCGCAGGACGTGCAGATGGCGGCGCGCGGCATGGACCCCGGCAGCCAGGGCTACGGCTCCATGAAGATGGCGCAGGGCGACCAGTTCTCCAATGCGACGCGCGAGGCCTTCCTCGCCAGCGGCGACGAATCGCGCAAGGCGCAGGCCGCCTACAACCAGGTCGCCGGCCAGCGCTTCGACATGGGCGGTGCCGCCGCCGACCGGCAGAACGCCACCCGCCAGGCCGACCTGGCGGAGCGGCTCGGGCTGCGCAACCAGGACTACAACGAGATGGCGATATTGGCCGGGCTTGCCCCGATCAACAATCCGCAAATCCAGCCCTACCAGGGGTCCACGACGCAGCCGGTCAACATCGGCCAGATGATCTACGACAGGTTCAACGCCGATTCCGAGCAGTACCAGAACAAGATGCAGGGCATGTTCGGTGTCGGCCAGGCCGTCGCCGGCGCGATGCCGTGGGCGTCGTGGCTGTCCGACCGCCGCGCCAAGACCGACATCCAGCCGATCGGCTCCAGCCTCGCCGGCGTGCCGCTCTACACCTTCCGTTACTGGCACGACATGGAGACCACCCATGTCGGCGTCATGGCCGACGAGGCCAGGGCGGTCCACCCCGACGCCGTCCACATGAACGGGGAAGACGGCTACGACTATGTCGACTATGCCATGCTGCGCCGGAGGCATTGATGGCCAGGGTATCCCCCGACGCGGTCGTCGCCGGCCTGGTGCAGCGGGGCGTGCCGCAGCACGTCGCCGAAGGCGTGGTGATGAACTTCCAGGACGAAAGCGGCCTGGACACCAGCATCCCAGGGGACAACGGCAACGCTTATGGCCTCGCCCAGTGGAACGGGCCGCGCCGTGTCCGGCTGCATGACTTTGCGCGCAGCAGGGGCACGTCTGCCGACGACCTCGACACGCAGCTTGATTATTTCATGCGGGAGAACGCCGGGCCGGAAGCCGCCGCCTGGAAGCAGGTCATGGCGGCGCCGGACAGGAACTCCGCGGCGGTGGCCTTCGTGAACCAATGGGAGCGCCCCGCAACGAAACATGCCGTCGCACGAACGGCCAAATATTCGGGGTCTCGCGCAGCACCGGCCAGCCCTTATGCCCTGCAGGGGCCACCTCCGCATGCGCAGCATCCGCCGAACGCGCAGGTCGGCACCGGCGGCTATGTCGCGCCCGGCGCACCGACCACCCAGCCCGGTGCGTCACCGCCGCCGGCAGCCGGCAAGGACAAATACGGCAAGGCCGTGGCCAGCGCGCTCGGCAGCATGGCCGGGGCGGGCGCCCCGGTGCTCGGCGAGGGCGGCAACGCACCGCAGATGCAGGCTTACCAATCGGCGCCGGCGAACTCGATGGCGATCGTCGCAGAGGGCGGCGGCGCGGATTATCGGAATTCATTGGCGCTGCTGATGCAGCGACTGAACTCGGGAAGGCTGGCCTGATGGCGACGATCGATTTCACCTCCGCCTACCGCGACGCCACGCAGGGCTCGACGCTGAAGGCTCTCGCGGCGCGCCGCGCCGAGATGCAGGCCGCCAACGCGGCGATGAAGCCGCGCGAGGTCAAGAGCCCGTGGCAGGGCGCCGCCAACATCGCCGACACCATTTCCGGCGCCATCCGCGAAGGCCGCATCGCCAATGACGAAGCCAAGGGCCGCGCCCGCTTCGCCGAATTGCTGGCCGGTGGGCTGGCTCCCGACGAGATCGGCGAGGCGATGGGCCTCGATCCCGAGACCACCATGAAATACCAGGAGCGGACCTGGGCGCAGGAAGACACCAAGGCGACGAGGGATGAGGCCGAACGGCTCGCGCTGCGCGAGCGTGGTTGGAGCGTGGAGGACGCCGCCACGCGGGTGAAGGAAAAAACGGACGAAGAGAACCGCGCGGCTGGGCGGGAACAAAAGATCGACGCACGGGAGTACGGGCAGACGATCAGCACCGAAAAACGAGCAGCGGAGACAGCGGCCAAGCAGGCTGAACAGGACGCCGCTCTATCGCCGGATGAGGCCAAACTTGGTGCGGCGCTGAAGGCAGGTACGATCGATCAGGCCGGCTATGACAGTGCTCTGGCGGATCTCAAGGCCAAGCGCGCGGCGGCTGGGCCTGACCAGTGGGGTCCGGTAACGCCGGAAATTGCCGCCCAATACGGGGCGGGCAGCCCCATCGCCAAGAACCCCGGCCTCTACCACGTTAACCTCAAGAACAAGGATATCGAGCTAATCGATCCCAACCAGTTCACGGCGGCAGAACAGGAAAAACGCTCGACCGACACCAAGACGAAGCTCACCACTATCGACGTCGGGCTCGATGCATTGAACCGCGCCATGGAACTGGCGCCCGACGTCACCGAATTTGGGGAGGTCGGGCGCACGGTTCTCAGCCCGTCCGGTATGCTGCCGGAATCCTGGCAACCCGACGCCTATAAAAAGACCGCCGAAGCCACCAAGCGCTTCGACCAGATCATGAAGTCCAACGCTATCTCGCAGATGGCGGTGCAGTTGTCCGGCACCGATTCCGACAAGGACGTACAGCGGTTCATGGAAATCATGGCGGACCCGAATTCGACGCTCACGCTCAAGAGGCAAACGATCTCCAACATGATCAACCGGCTGCAGAAGGAGCGCCTCACGCAGTCGGACCGGATCAAGGGCATCACCGGGGAGGACGTCGGGGAATACAAATACACCAATCCAGATGCGGTGGCCGGTGAGACGGCAGCGGCGGGCGGTGGCGACACGAGTGGCGCTCCTGTCTTCGATCCGAAGATCGATAAGGAGGGCGACACCGGCTCCGATGAAAGCGGCAAGTGGATTGTCAAAGGCGGCAAGTGGGTGAGGCAGTGAGCGATGCCATTCCAGCGCGATAAGCAAGCTGCCACCAGTGGCGGTTTCAAACGGGACAAGCAGGCCACCCCGGAGGGCGAGGTCGGCTGGCTCACGCCGGTCGACGACGCCATGCGCATCGCCGCTGATTCGATGACGCGCGGATACGCCGACAAGCTGGGCGGCGAGGAGGCGCAGCAACATACCGCGCGGTCACGCGAGCGCACGAGCGATTGGGTCGAGACGCCAATCGATATCGCAGCCGCCGTGGCCGCGTCGCCCTACCGGGTAGGCAGCATGGGTGTCGGCGCGCTGGCCGGTGCCGCCGAAGGCGCGGCATCGGCCTACGGCCATCAGGAAGGCTGGGTGCCGGGCTGGGATGTCCTCAAGGGCGCCGGCGAAGGCGCCGCCTTCGGTGCCGGTGGCGCCAAGCTCGGCGAGTGGGCCGGCAGGGGCTGGAACCGCATGTTTGGGGAGACGCCGCCAGTGCCGGCGCCCACGGGGGAGCCGAAACTGAGCCGGGTCGGCAGCGCCGTCCACAGCGCCAGCCAAGTGCCGCTCACCACCACTGTGCCGATCGACTTGGCGCTTGCGCATTTCGGGGTGCCGCCGATTGTTTCGGGGACCGCCAAGACCGCCAGACTGGTGCGGCCATTGTTCAAGCCGCAGCTGCCACCGGCTGCCCGCCCGCTAGAGCCCGCTGCCGCCGCTGCGGCACGGGACGCTCTGGCCAGGATGATGATTGGCTACGGGAGATCACCATAATGCCGTTCGATTCATCGGGAAATTTCTATCGCACCGGCGGCGGCGGTCCCGGCGGCACCGGCACCGGCGCCGACATCTGGAAGGGCGACGCCGCCGCCAACATCAAGATCCTGGCGTCCAGCCACGATATCCACGACCAGGATCTCGCCAATGGCCTCAGCCTGGGCATCCTGCGCGATGGCCGCGGCACGCCGACGGCCGACATCCCGTGGGGCGGCAAGAAGATCACCAACCTGGCCGACCCGACAGCGGACCAGGACGCCGCCACCAAGCACTACGTCGACAACCCGGCCCCTGCGGAGCACGCCCGCGCCATCCACGGCGCCGATCTCGACGGCCGCCTCAACTTCACCGCGCTGAGCGGCGTCAACGGCATCACATGGACCTATGCCGACGTGTCGTGGGTGGCGCGGCACAGCGAGCCGTCGAAGACTTCCAACCGGCTGGTGATGAACCGCAGCGTCGCCCCCAACACCACCGGCGATGCCGTCGGCGACGTCTTCGTCATCGACGACGGCGGCCGCATCAACAACAACGGCGTCCTCACCAGCAATCTCAGCTGGGACGGCACTGCGTGGCGGGCGATCGATCCGGGGTTCGGCACCTGGGTCTCCTACGCCAACGGCGCATTTGCGGTGTCGTCCAACGACGTCGCCACGATCACCAACAAGTACGCGCTGGCGCCGCAGCGCCAGTTCTTCTCGGTGCAGAACAACGTCGGCACGGTAGCGCTCACTCTCGATAAGAGCGCGTCCGGCGGATACAGCTACATCGTCGGCAGCATGGCGACCAAGGCCCGCTGGCGCATCGATCTCGGCAACGGTAACCCCGAGACCGCGACGGACCGCGTCGGCAGCGACTTCTACCTCTACAGCTACGACAATCCCGGAACGGTTGCCTTCGCCGAGATGGCCATCAACAGGGCCACCCACGCTGTGACGTTCGGCGGCCAGGTCAATTTCGACAGCATCCTGCAGTCCACTGACATCAATTGCATACTGGCCGCTGCCAATGGCGGCTCGATCTACTTCCGGCCGAACGGCGCCCTTTCCGCCGCCGAGGAATGGCGCATCGACACCGCTGGCAACCTGCAGGCGCAGAGCGGTCTGCAGGCGGCAGTCGGCGGCGTCTACGCCGGCAAGGGCATCCGTGGCAAAAGTGGCTCGACCGGCATTTACGGCAACTACTTCGTCAATCTGCAGTGGAACGGCTCGGTGCTGACCGCCTATGCCGATGGCAGCATCATCGGCAACCTCACCTACGTCTGCGACTACCGCATCAAGAAGGACGTCCAGCCGCTGCCCAGCACCTGGGAGATGGTCAAGAAGCTCAACCCGATCCGCTACACCCAGAAGGCCTACGAGGTCTGGACGGAGGACGATACCCCGCGGTGGGGCTTCATGGCGCACGAGCTGCAGGAAAGCCTGTTCGAGGGCGCCGCCAGCGGCAAGAAGGACGGCGACGAGGTGCAGATCCCCAACCTGATGGCTGTCGTCGTCGGTCTCACCAAGGCGCTGCAGGAGGCCATGGCCCGCATCGAGGCGCTGGAGGCGAAGGCATGATCGTCAACAAGACCTGCGTGCTCAACAGCGTCGAGCCGTCGCCGCTGTCATTCCGCGCGCCGATGGGCCTCGACACCAGGCTCAACGTCACCTTCTACGGGCAGGACGGCCAGCCATACTCGAGCGATCTCGGCGCGCAGCTGCAGCTGACCGGGCGCAGCACCGCGCGGACCAGCACCTACTTCATGCCGGCCACCAACATCGCCAATGGCCGCGCCCGCGCCACCATCCCCGGCGGCGACATCTCCGACGCCAACGGCTACCGCCTGCGCCTGCTCGGCACCTGGAACGGCGAGCCGGCGCTGCTGGCGCTGGGCACGCTGGCAACGGTCGCCGCGGCCGGCCTCGATGTCATCCCTGAGGACATCATCGATACCGTCGACCTGACCTTCGACTACGATTCGCCTGTCGATATCGACGTCACGCTGTGGGCCGACGCCGGCAAGGGCTCGCCCTACGACATGGCTCAGACCACGATCACCGCCACCGTCTACGCCGGCAGGGGCGGTGCCGCGCTGGTGCCGTTCGGCGTCACCGTGCTCAGCGACAACCAAGTCAAGCTGTCGTTGGCGGTGGCGCAGGTCAACGCCCTGCCGGCCGCCTGCTGGTGGAGCATGGTCGCCTCGACGTCGGCCGGTGCCACCACGCTGTGCGAAGGCAATGTGGCGGTATCCGGCGTCATCGAGCCGCCGCTGCCGGTGACCACCGACAACTGGACCTACGTCAAGCCGGCGACCGCGGACAACCCGACCACCGGCCAGATCGTCCACTCCAACATCACGCAGGGCAATCTGAAGATCTCGGCGCTGTCGCAGCCCGGCACCGACCGCATCGCGCTGCTCGCCGATCTCGAGGCCGGCGACCGCATCACCATCGGCGCGGTGACGTGGACGGTGCGCTTCACCCATTACGATCCCGCCGGCTTCTACGAGGTCGCCGTCACGCCTACCGCGCAAGCCGCCGTCGTCGGCGTCGTTTCCGTCCTGTTCGAGCCACCGCTATGACCAAGGTCGTCATCACCTATCCCGGCGAGCGCATCGTCAGCGAGTTCAATGCGCTGACGGCGCAGCCGACGACGCCGGCGTCGGCGCCGCCGGTCGACATCGGCCTGGTCGAGATCAGCCAGAGCAGGGCCACCGAGCTGATTCCGGGCCCGCCCGGAGCCAAGGGCGACACCGGGGCGACCGGCGCTGACAGCACGGTGCCCGGACCGCAGGGGCCGATCGGCGCGACCGGCCCGGCCGGACCGACCGGGCCGACCGGAGCCACCGGGCCGGCGTCGTTCCCCGATGCGCCCGATGCGCAGAACTACGTCCGCACGCTGGGGTCGTGGGTGCTGGGCTACACCAAGGCGGCGATCGACACGCTGCTCGCCGGCAAGGTCGCCAACACCGCCGAAAGCCGCAACCGCCTCGTCAATCCGTCTTTCCAGATCGCGCAGGAGACGACCAGCGGCGTTCTTACCGGTGGCTATGCTGTGGACCAGTGGCTTTTGGTCAGCAATATCGCCGGGGCGCAAGCCATCAGGACAGGTGCGTCTGGTGGGTGGTTCTACGCGCAGTCTTATGCGACGGCCAAGCCATCGTTGGCCACTGGCGATTACGGCCAGATCGTGCAGTTCATAGAGGGTGTCAATGTCGCCGACTTCGGCTGGGGAACAGCCAACGCCAAGCCTGCCGTGCTGTGCTTCGGTGCTTCCGCAGCCATACCGGGTTTGTACGCGGTTGCCGTGACCAACGGGACCGGCACCTACAACTTCGTCAAGGGCATCAACCTGACGACAACGGGAGATAATTTCGTCATCCCGATCCCCGTGCCTCCGGGTGGAACATGGGCCAAGGACAACACCGCTGGCATGACCGTTCGTTTTATCAGCGCCGCCGGGTCCGGTGTGGTCGGGGTCGAAGGCTGGAGCAGCGACGGCACGGTTGGCGTGGTTGGAATGGCCAATCTCGCGGGGGTGATTAACAAGAACATGGCGATCAGCTATGTCGGCCTCTACCTCGACCCCAACAACACCGGACTTGCGCCGCCATTTCAGATGCCCGACGAGGCTCAGGAACTGGCGGCGTGCCAGCGGTACTACCAGCGAACGAATATCAGCATGATTTCGCAAGCGGCTGCCGCCAGCCAGTTTTTTGGCATTACCTGGCCGTTCGCTGTGACAATGCGGGTAGTACCGGCCGTTGCATCCGCAGGTGGCGGTTCGTCGAGCAACGTGAGCAACTTTATATTTGATACGGCGAGCGCGTTGAGCTGCCGCGTCTATATGCAGTCCACAGCGACAGGCGTGTATTCTGCTAATAGCATTGGCGGTATTGCCCAAGCGAGGATGTGAACCATGCCCTATGTCTCCTGCCGATACGCACCGCCTCCCCCGCCGGAGATGCAGGGCATCGCCAAGCCGGGCGATGCCAACCGCATAATCTGCACCGACGAGAACGACGTCGAGTGGCACCTAACCGACGACAGTCAGGTCGGCGATTGGCTGCGCTACGTCGAGGACGGTGGCACCGTGCTGGCCGCCGGCACTCCAACCACCACAGAAGGCTGCGACTGAATGAACCCGCAAGACATCCTCAACCAGAACATCCGCATGCTGATCGGCGACCTGCAGGTCCAGCTGATGATCGCCAACGCCAGGGTGCAGGAACTCGAGGCGCAGGTAGCCGCGCTGCAGGAGACCCCGGCGAACCCTCCCGAGGTCTCCAAGCCGAACGGTAGGGCCCCCACGCCGCCCCAATGAACAGGATATCGGCAAATGCGCTGCTGACGCTGGCGATCGTCGCGATCGTCGCGGCACTCCTGTGGTTCGGGTTCACGCGATGAGGTTCGACCGCGATACCTACTTCGACTACGTCAGGGGGGTGCTGTTCGAAGGCGCTCTCTCGCAGCAGCAGGTCGACGGTCAATCCGTCATTCTAGCGCTATGGGAGAACCAGCAGACCGGGACGCCTATGAAGGATATCCGCTGGCTCGCCTACATGCTGGCCACGACCTACAAGGAGACCGCCATGCGAATGTGGCCGGTCACCGAGTACGGTAGCGACAGCTACCTGAAGGAGAAGGACTACTACCCCTACATCGGCAGGGGCTACGTACAGCTCACTTGGGAAGGGAACTACCGCAATGCATCAACGGCCCTTGGACTCATTGACGACCGTGATCTTGTCGCACACCCCGACGTGGCATTGGACAGCCTCATCGCAGCGCGCGTTATGTTTAGAGGAATGGCGGAGGGCTGGTTCACCGGGGCTAAGCTGGGACAGTTCTTCAACGACTACACCGACGATCCCGTCGAAGCCCGCACCATCATCAACGGCCACGACTGCGCAGGAGAGATCGCGGCGTATCACGACCAGTTCCTGACCGCGCTCGAAGAGAGCATCGAGGGAGACATGATATGACACTGACCACCATCCTGATCATCGTGCTGATCGTCATCCTGATCGGGTCTGTGCCGACGTGGCCACACAGCCAGAATTGGGGCTACGGCCCCAGCGGGCTGATCGGGCTGGTGCTGGTGATCATCCTGGTCCTGTTCCTGCTGGGCCGGATATGATCGACAAGGTGGTCGGCATGGTTGGGGAGTTGCGAGGGCACCCCGCCCTGCTGGCCATCGTGATCCTGCAGATCATCACCATGGCGGTGTTCTACTTCGTGGCCAGCGGCAACGCCGAACGCACGGCGGCGCGCGAGATGGCGCTGATCGAATCGTGTAAAAGGAGCCAGTGATGGGCAGCCACCCGAAAAACAGCAATACGCAGGACCGGCCGGCGTCGGTCAAGCAGCCAAACGCCATGACCACCGCGCCGAAGCTGGTGAACAACCAGATACCGGCGGAACTGCGCGGCGCCACCGGCGGTGCGTGGACGCCGCAGCAGACGCAGGCCGGCGGTCGCTGGGAGGTGCCGGCCGGTGCACCCGCCGGGGCGATCGGCCGCAACTGGGTGCCGATGCCCGCTCCTGCGGCGCCGGCGGCACCGGCGCCCACAGCGGGCCGCGATGGGCTGGCGCATATGATCGCCTTGGCCGCCAGCAACAACGGCCGGTACATGCCGCAGCGCAACCCGCAGGACATGTGGGGCGGCAGCAGCGCCTGGATGAACGGCGGTCGTTGACATACCGTTACCTTGTCGGGTAACGGTGCCGCATGCGGATCGTGCAATTCACCGTCACCGGGCGACCCCTCGCCAAGGGCCGCGTCCGCTTCACCAAGACAGGTCACGCCTTCACCCCCGACAGGACCGTGAACTTCGAGGGAAAGCTGGCCCTGGCAGCCCAGGCGGCGATGAATGGGCAGCCACCGGCCGGAGGGCCGGTGGCTGTTACCCTCGAGGTGCTGCTGCCGATCGCCGCGTCATGGCCGAAGAAGAAGCGTGAAGACGCAGTGGCGGGCCGGCTGCGGCCGACAGGCCGCCCCGACCTCGACAACTTCGCCAAGATGCTCGACGCCCTCAATCTCGTCGTCTGGAACGACGACGCCCAGATCGTCGAACTGGTGGTTTTCAAGCGCTATTCGGAGGCGCCGCAGCTGGCGATAACGGTCGATACGATTTTCGATTGATGCTGCGTTTGGTGCCCGTCACGTTCCGTACCGCCTGTGGTTTCGTCTTCGCGTACCACCGCCACAATGCCGCTCCGCGCGGGCACAAGTTCTCCATCGGCCTGCAGGACGGCGACCGCCTCGTCGGTGTCGTCATGTGCGGGCGCCCGGTGGCGCGGGCCTTCGACGACGGCTTTACGCTGGAAGTGTCGCGCACCTGCACCGACGGCACAGCCAACGCCAACAGCATGCTTTACGGAGCGGCCTGGCGTGCCGGCAAGGCGATGGGGTACCGCCGTTGCGTTACCTACACCCAGGCCGACGAAACCGGCGCATCGCTGCGCGCCGCAGGGTGGCGGCGCGTGAAAGAGATAGCCCCGCGCAAGTCGTGGGCGGAATCGACGAAGGACCCGCGCTTGGTTGCGATGCGTGATGCGATCGGTTCCGGTGGGGTCGCCCGAGTATTATGGGAAATAGCGATTGACAGTAACGGAAACGCTCCTTAAGGGTGGCTCCTTCGCTTGCTCTCGCTCTGGATTTCGCTTTGCTCACGCTTTTTCCCCACCAACGCATCGGCGTCGAATACCTCAAATCGACCGCCTCCCATGCTCTCCTTTTTGACGAGCAAAGGGTGGGCAAAACCCCACAGATGATCGTTGCTTCCGGCGAGCTCGGCCTCGACGACGTCCTCGTCATCACCACCGTCGCCGGCGTCGGCGTGTGGCAGCACCAGTGGAAGCAGTGGGACAAATGGGGCAGGACGCCTGCCATTGTCCCGTGGTCGCAGATCGCCGTCGGCACCCGCTACGCCGGCGTGCTGGCGAAGCGCTACAAGCTGCTGATCCTCGATGAATCGCACTATGCCAAGAACCCCGGTGCGGCGCGCACGCAGCGCGCCTTCGGCGTCTCCTACGGCGACAAGCTGATCCAGACCAAAGCCTTGGTAGCCAAGGCCGACCGCGTCTGGTGCGCCACCGGCACGCCGATGTCGCATGATCCGAGCGACCTCTACATGACGCTGAAGGCGCTGTTCCCCGAGATTCTCGAGGCGTCGCCCGGCTTCCCCGATGTCACCTCCTACGGCAAGTTCCGGCAGCGCTATTGCGTGCTGGCGCAGCGCAAGGTCGGCCGCCGCTTTATCACCGTGGTGGTGCGCGGCCAGAACCTCGACGAACTGCAACGCCGCATCAAGGGCAGGTTCATCCGCCGGCGGCAGTCCGACGTCGGCATCCGCCCTGCCTTCTGGGACACCATGCCGATGACGCCCACCGCCCGCGAGCAGGTCGAACTCGAGGCGGCGATCGACCACGACGCCACGGTGCGCGCCCTGCAGCGCGGCGACTGGGCCGCGGCGGAAAGACACCTTGCCGCCGTCCGCCGCGTCACCGGCGCCTTCAAGGCGCATGCGGTGGTCAGGGCCGCGAAAGAATATTTCGAGGCCTACGAGGGTGAGAAGCTGGTCATCGCCTACTGGCACCAGGCCGTCGGCACGTTGCTGCGGGAAGGTCTCGCCAAGTTCCAGCCAGTGCTGGTCGATGGCTCCGTGACCGGCGAGAACCGCACGGTGCAAGTGAAGTGGTTCACCGAGCAGAGCAGCTGCCGCGTCTTCCTCGCGCAGATAGCTGCCTGCGGCGAGGCCATCGACCTGTCGGCGTCGGCCGAGATGTGGTTCGCCGAAACCGTCTTTACCCCGGCTCAGATGGCCCAGATGGGCGCCCGCATCACCAATCTCAATCAGCCCAGGCAATGCCTTGTGAAGGTCGTTGCCATGGCCGACTCCATCGACGAACTCATCCAGGACCGCCTCGTCGATCTATCCCGGTCCATTGCCCACACCCTAGGAGAAAAATATGCCGAAAATTTCCGTGCATCTTGAGGCCGACAGCGCCGAAGAGTTTCGCGCGCTGCTCGCCGCATTTCAGTTCAAGCAGGTTCAGCCGCAAGCAGCACCCGAGCCGGACAGGGCCGCTGGGCCCAAAAAGGAGGCCCTAAACCCGGTCCTAACGACCTCTATACAGGATGTTACGCTGGAGGCGTCACAAGGGCCGTCGGAAGCCGAGCAGCCCGCCACGGAGGCCAAGGAGCCGGCACAGCCACGCCGGGGGCGACCGCGTAAGGAAAAGACCGCGGAGCGTGCTGGAGATACCGCTGGGGAGGCGGCCGGCGTGGTTCTACCTGTACCCGGAGTTGTACACGAAGACGGGCAGGCCAAAGCAGAAGCCGCGCCAGAAGCCAAGCCGGAGCCGGTGAAGGCTAAACCCAAGCCCATGCCGCACGCCCAGCCGGAGAATGGCGCTGCGACCCGCCAGGACCTGCTCGACGCCTTCTCCGAATACGTCCAGCGCTACGGCGCATCGTTCGGGTTCTCCGACATCTCGCAACTGCTGCAGAAGAACCTCGGCGACGGCGTCCGCAAGGCGTCCGACGTGCCTGAAGACAAGCTGCCGGTGGCGATCGGCGCCATCAAGTCCGCGATCAACGATAATCCGTTCAACCGGAAGCGCGACTATGCGTGATCACGGGGGGCTGTGGACAATAAGAATCTCTGCCGCCGATCTGCAAGTCATTCGTGAATCACTGCTGCTCGCGCTGCAGCGTGTGCCGGCTCGCCATAAAGGCGACCCTCGATGGCTCGCCATAGATCGCGCCTACGACAATCTGGTCGACGCCATTGTGATCGCACAGGAGGAACGAGATGCGAAAGCATAAGGACCGCAAGCACGCACAGTGGTCGGCGTCCTCGACCGAGCGTAATTGGTTGTGCCCGGGCAACCTCGCCATCGGCGAGGATGTCCCGGCGCGGCCGGAGAACAAGGCGGCGGCGTGGGGCACCGCCTGCCATGAGGTCAGCGAAAAGCTCCTAAAGAGGGAACCGATCGAAGCTGGCTTCGAACTAGAGACCGAGCGCCACGTCTTCTACGTCGACCAGGACATGCTCGACTGCGCCTGGGTCTATGTCGACTACATCCGCGAGCGGCTGAAGCAGGGCTACAATCTGCACGCCGTCGAGCAGCAGTTCGACCTCAAGAGCATGGCGCTGCCGATGGACATCGGCGGCACCGCCGACGCCGTCCTGCACAATCCGTTCGAGAAGGTGCTGGAGATCGTCGACCTGAAGACCGGCAAGGGCAAGGTCGTCGAGGCGCCGGGCAATCCGCAGGAGCGGCTCTACGCGCTGGGCGTGCTGGTCAACACCGATCTCAACGGTGTGCCGGTGCGCAAGGTCAGGACCACCATTGTGCAGCCCAGGCTGCCGCACCGCGACGGCGTCATCCGCTCGGAGCTGATCCACGTCGCCGACCTGATGGACTGGACGATCGACCTTGTCCCGCGGGTAACCTTAGCCGCGGAGGCGCTGAAGACCTACGCCGCTGCCCGCGAGAACAGCATCCTGCTCGATCTGTGGGTCGACGACTTCCTGGTGCCCGGCGAGACGCAGTGCACCTTCTGCCCGGCGGCGGGCGGCTGTCCGGCGCTGCGCAAGCGGGCCTTGGAGATCGCCGGCCAGGATGGCTTGACTTATAAGTCAAACACCTTCGTGCAGAACACCGTCGAGGCCGTCGAGAACGACCTCGACATGTTCGAGCAGCTGGAAGGCTGGATCCGCGAGCGGCGCGCCCTGGCGCACGAGATGGCGGTGCAGGGCACGAAGTTCGACCACCACGTCCTGGTCGACAAGATCGGCCACCGAAAGTTCGCCGGCATCGGCGAGGCCGACATCGTCGGGCGGATCAGGTCACGCATACCGCTCGACGATGACAGCCTGTTCGACCGCAAGCTGAAATCACCCGCTGGCCTTGAGAAAGCCATCGGCAAGAGAGCCGTCGAGGAACATCTCGGCGACCTCATCATCCGGCCCGTCACAGGGACCGATCTCATCCGCACCACCAACACGGGTCGCACGGCCGCAGCCACGGTCGCCGACCTCATTGAAGAACTGGAGTAACTGATTATGGCACAGGCTAACAGTGGTACTTTCGCGACGCCGGAAGGGCAATTGTCCTTCTGCGATTCCCTCTTCGAAAAGCGCTCGATGGATGGCGTCAAGTTCAACTACGGCTGCACGCTGATCTTTGACGACAAGCACCGGCCGTTCTTCCTCGACATCATTCGCAGGGTGGTCGCCCAGAAGTGGGGCGACAAGGGGCAGCGCGACTTCGACAAGGGCCTGATCAAGAGCCCGATCCTCGAAGGCGACGGCCCACAGGCCCACTCCAAGCAGAGCGGCGAACTGTGGGGCGGCATGGGCAAGGGCAAATTCTTCATCCGGCCCACCGCCCAGGAGGACGCCCAGCCGCAGGTGTTCTATCGCTCCAAGCACGTCCAGGCGTCGCGCGAAGAGATCTACGCCGGCTGCTGGGGCAAGGGCATCCTCAACGCCTACACCTACGAGAACCCATCGGGTGGCCGCGGCGTCAGCTTCGGCATCCGCGCCTTCCAGAAGTTCCGCGATGGCGAACCGTTGGGCGGACGCCAGCCGTTCGATCCCGACAAGTGGATCGTCGACATCGAGGACGACGGCAAGGACGCCGAAGTCGACGTGTTCGGCTGAACCCCAATCAAACAGGAGAATTGAACATGACCGAACACGACACCAAGACCTTGCAGGACAGCCTCGCCCAAAGGCTCGACGCCGACCTGGCGGCGATCAAGAGCAACACCGTCACCACCGAGCGCCCGGCGATCGTCGGCTCGGTGGCCGAGCAGATGGTCGGCGTCGCCTCCACCATCAAGGGCATCCACCGCGACATCGACGCGCTGCAGGCCGACTTCGGCAAGCAGCTCGACGCGATCCGCAAGCGGCTGGGAGGCAAGGGATGACCAATCCCCGCTCAGGCATGTCGCCTGGGCGGGTCTCGCCCCACCGGAGCCCGGGCGTCGATAGGGTTCCGAAACCAGAGCGCCAAGGAGGCGCATGACCATGACGACTGCAACCGTAATACCGTTCCCATCCGGCTTGCCGGAATCCGACAAGAAGGCGCTCGAGGCGGTCGACCGCTTCATCGCCAACCCGCCGGACAACAGCCGCGTGTTCTGGATCACGCCTGCGATGGCGACCTACCTGCATGAGAAATACAACATCGACAACCGGCCGGAGAAGCCGAAGAAGATCGGCCAGTACGCCCGCGACATATCGGCTGGCGAATGGCGGCTCACCGGCGACACCATCAAGTTCTCCAACCGCAGCCTGCTGCGCGACGGACAGAACCGTCTGCTCGCCGGCATAGCCTCCGGCAAGCCGTTCCAGACGCATATCGTGTTCGGCATCGACGACGACTTCTTCTCGGCGATGGACCAGGGCAAGAACCGCGATGGTTCCGATCTTCTCGCCATTGCCGGGGTGCCGAATTCGGCGATCGTCGCGGCAGCGGTGCGGTGGGCGCACCTCTACAAAACAGACTCCGTCAAGCTGCGCACGACGTTTGCGCCGCCTGAGATACTGCACCTCTACCAGACACAATACCCCAACATCCTGGCCATGGTGCCACTGGCTCGTGCCATCTACACCCACCACAAATGGCCGGCCGGCTTCATCGCTGGAAGCCTCTATCACCTTGCCGACATCGACATCCACGCGGCTGCTGAGTTCGGCAAGGCGATGGCAAACTCCAACTTCAGCGGCCGCTACCTGCCCTTGAACAAGATGGGAGCGACACTGGCCGGTGTCGCTGCGGTGTCGTCTGGCCGCGTCAATGACGTCAATCGGGCCGCCCTGCTGATCATCGCCTGGAACCTGGTTCGCGAGAACAAGAAGGGCAAGCAGTCTGATTTCCAGTGGAACGACAAGATGCCGTTTCCGGTGGCGAAATGAGTTGGATAGCTGTCCTCACTGAAGCACCTGCGCCTAATGACGAGTACCCGACCGACCCGCAGGACTGGACGGTCGAACTCCAACTTGTCGATGAGGCAACCAGGCAGGTCTACGAAGTCATCTACGTCACCTTCACCGGCACGATCGGTGAAGACGACGCAGTGATCATGACGCCTGAGGAAGTCGTCGAAGAGCGCATCGGGTCGATGCTGAAAGGCCTGAACGGATGACCGAGCTCGTTCGATACGATGCGGCCTGCCGCGCCATTGCCGAGGCTGCGTCGATCGACGAGGTCAAGGACATCCGCGATAAAGCCGTGGCCATGCGGGCTTACGCCCGCATGGCCAAGAACTTCGACATGGAGGCCGAAGCTGCTGTTATCCGACTGCGGGCGGAGCGGCGAGTCGGCGAGATGATCGAGGCGCAGAAGACGACAGTTGGTCTAGCCAAGGGCGGCGGCGGCAAGCACGGCTTAAAGCGGGTTTCTGAAAAACCCACTTTGGCCGATTCCGGTGTCGACAAGAACCTCGCCAATAAGGCTCGCACGCTCGCCGGCATGTCACAGCAGCAGTTCGACGATGTCGTCGACAAGACCCGCAAAGCCGTCAATAAGGCGTCGAATACGGCGGTCGCCAACGAGACCAAAGGGCAGCGCCGCATCGACAAGATGGCATCGCTGGCCGGCAAGGCCATGGTGATGCCGACAGAGCATTACGTCGTGGCGGTGCTGGACCCGGCGTGGCGGCAGGAACCATGGAGCCGGGAGACTGGCCTCAACAAGGCGCCCGACAACCACTACCCCACCCAGACGCCTGCTGAGGTCGCCGCGCTTAAGCCGCAGCTGACCAAGGACGCCATCGTCTACATGTGGACGACAACGTCGATGATGCGGGTGGGGCAGACCATCCTCGAAGATTGGGGGCTGGAGTACCGCTCGCACATGGTGTGGGTGAAGGAGCGGCCAGGCAAGCAGATGGGAACCGGGTTCTGGTCGCGTGTCGACCATGAAATCGTGCTGATCTACACACAGGGGAAACCACCGGCGCCGGCCGAGTCCGATCGGATCTCGTCGGTGCTCTACAGCCCTGTAGGCAAGCACTCCGAGAAGCCGGATGCCTTTTTCGACATGATCGACCGCAGCTACCCGACGCTGCCGAAGCTGGAGATGTACGCACGCAAGCCGCGGAACGGCTGGACCGTGCTCGGCAATGAGGTCGAGCCGTGATCCTGTCGATCGACCTCGAAACCCGCTCGCCTGTGGACCTCAAGAAGTCCGGCGCCTACCGCTATTTCGAGAACCCCCACACCTCGGTCCTGTGCGCCGCCTGGGCCGTCGACGATGGCCCGGTGTCGGTGTGGTTACCTGGGGAACCCTGCCCCCGGGCAATCGCCGATGCCGTGGCGTCCAAGGCCGAGATCTCCGGCTGGAACGTTAATTTTGAAAGGCAAGCGATAAACCACATTCTCGGCCCCCGCCATGGCTGGCCGGTGCCACATCTCGACCAGTACCGCGACACCGCCGCGCAGGCCGCCGCGCAGGCGCTGCCGCGGTCGCTCGAGAAGGCAGCCATGGTGCTCGCCATGCCGGAGCGCAAGGACCTCGAGGGCAGCAAGCTGATGATGCAGATGGCGCGGCCGCGCAAGCCTCGCAAGGGCGAGCCGCGCCAGGCCATCTACTGGCACGACGGCGATACCCACCGGCTGTCCGAATACTGCGCACAGGATGTCGTGGTCGAGCGGGCGATACGCCACAAGCTGCGCCCCTTGTCGCCCGAAGAGTTCCTGCTGTGGCGGTTCGACCAGCTGATCAACGACCGCGGCATCATGCTCGACCTCGACCTGGTCGACGACATGGCGGCGATCGTCGAGCAACATACGCGCAGGCTGGACACGCGAATAAAGACGCTCACCGAAGGCGCGGTGGAGCGCTGCTCGCAGACCGAACGGCTCAAGGACTGGATCAGGGCGCACGGTTTCGAGGTGGAGTCATTGGCCAAGGGCGTGATCGACAATGTCATCGACGTGCTTCTGGAGCAGGACAAGGCGCCGCAATGCCACGAGGCGCTGCTGATATGGCAGGAAGCCTCGTCAGCTTCCGTCCGCAAACTCACAGCAGCGAAAGCCTGCGCAGGGGGCGACGGACGCGCCCGCGGCTTGCTGCTGTTCCACGGTGCCACCAGTGGCCGTTGGAGCGGCCAGCTGTGGCAGCCGCAGAACTTGCCGCGCGGCAGCGGCATCGTGCCAGACCAGGACCAGGCCATCGCGCTGATCCGCCACCGCCGCGCCGACCTGCTCGAGTGGGCCTACGACAATCCTCTCACGGCTGTTTCAGACTGTCTCAGAGGCGTGATGTGCGCCGCACCGGGCAAAACGCTGATATCAGGCGACTACGTCAACGTCGAAGCCCGTGTCACCGCATGGCTGGCCGGCGATGCCAGCAAGCTAGAGCAATTTCGCCTCCAGGATTCGGGTGAGGGCGCCGAAGTCTATCGGCTGGCGGCCAGCCGCATCTACAACATCCCTGTCGAGGACATCACCGGCAAGCAGCGGCAGACCGGCAAGACGGCAGAGCTCGCGCTCGGATTCGGCGGCGGTGTCGACGCGCTGGCCAGGATGGCGCGCAGCTATCACATCGATATGGCCGAGATATGGGAGGCGCTGTGGGCTGCAGCCGCACCGGAGGACCGCGAGCAGGCCGCCGAGCGCCACGCCGACGTGGTCGCCAAGGGCAACAATGACTGGCTGCCGCGCAAGGCCTGGCAGGCCTGCTGGCTGACCGTGCGGGCATGGCGCCGAGCCAACAAGCCGATCGTCGACATGTGGAGCGACTTCCACTCGGCAGCGTGGCAGACGATCGAGCACAAGGGCACCAACTTCCCAGCCGGCAAATGCGTCTTCAAACGCTACGAAGGTTTTCTGTGGCTCACCCTCCCCTCCGGGCGACGGCTCGCCTACCCGACTCCGGCGGTGGAACACCTGGAAGTACCGTGGAGCGACAAGACATTACCGTCAGAGAAGCGTGAACGTAGGAACATGCTCACCGTGCTGGCCTTCGAGAAGGGCAAGTCGATGCGCTACCCGTTCTACCCCGGCCTGACCTTCCAGCACGCCGTGCAGGCGATCGCCCGCGACCTGCTGGCCAACGGCATGAACCGGGTCGAGGCGGCCGGCTACCCGGTGGTGATGAGCATTCACGACGAGGTGATCAGCGAGATCCCGGACGGCGATGTCGATGTCGATCGCTTCACTGACCTGCTCAGTGAATTGCCGGCGTGGGGCGCCGGCATACCGCTGCTGGCTGAAGGCTGGAGCGGCCAGCGCTATCGCAAGTAGGTCATTCCGTCTGCTTCAGCTGCGCGATCTCGGAGCGCAGCGTCTCTATCTCGGCCTTCAGCTTCCCGGTCTCGTCGAGATCGCTCCCGCTCCTGGAGAAGAAGACCTGGCCGTGGCCGTAGGCGCAGTAGAAGGTGATCGTCTCATGACCGCACATGGCGGCGTCGTACAACTCCATCGGCAGCCACATCTCGCACTTGCAGGTGTGGCAGGGCCCGCAGAAAATTCCGTTGTTGTACTGTTTCATGCGAACACGTCCACGGTCTTCTTGAACAGCGACAGCGTGGTCACCGCCGACTCCTTGCAGCACTCCGCCACGGCAGCCTTGCCGAAACGGGCTTCCAGCGCCGGGCGGTCGAGCAGCTTGCGGACGCTCTCCTTGACCATGGCGACGTTTTCGTCACCGACGGTATCGCCGGTCTCGAGAATGCGGTCACGCAGCGCGCGCTCTTCGGCCTCGAAGACCTTGATCATGGCTCGCACATCTGCGAGCTGGTCGACAAGGTGACGGTTTTGTGTTTTGGTGTTGGTGGGCATTTCGAACCTCCAATGTTCGTTTTGTTCGGGTGACGGCGGGCTAGCACCCGCCGTTGCCATTCTTATATCCGTTACCAGTTAACGAGTCCATAGCGATAAAGCTTATTGGCACCAGATTTTTCATCAGTTAGTTCCCTGGTGAAGACGTTATTAGTCTCGCTCTCGCAGGCGCGGTTCAACGCTCGTGACAAGCTGTTCTGCCGCACCGTGAATTTGCGGCCGGTGAGTTCGGCTTCGGCCAGGATCTCCTTGAGAGTCATCATCTCGCCGCGCAGCCGCAGCAGCGTCACAACCACAGCCATGTTGTTGCTCTCGGGCGTGTTCTGGCCGAACTCGCCGGCGCCCTTGATCCAGTTGACGATGCAGGAAGTAACTGCTTCTCCGTCTGGCATCGTGCCCACCGGCACCTGCTTCAGGGCGAACCTGTAGTCGACGTCGTCGCGGTCGCGCATCTTGGTCGACCTGAACGTGTAATCGCTGATCTCGATCTCGGTATCTGTCGCGGCGACCAGAGCCGAGGAGCCCCTCGCCCCGGCCGCCTCGTTCTTGCCGGTATGGTGGACCCACACCACCACGGCGCCGTACTTGTCGCGCAGGATGTCGCCATTGGCGATCAGCCGCGACATGTCCTGGGTGCTGTTCTCGTTGCCGCCGACCATGCTCCTGGCGAGCGTATCGATGACGATCATGCCGATGTCGACGCCGAGCGCGGTGATCTCCTTCATCAACGGCTGCAGGTCAACCCGGGGATCAAACATGTTGACGGTGGTGCTGACCAGGAAGAACTGATCGGCGACGCCGTAGCGGTCTGCTAAAGCTTTTAGCCGATAGCGTATGCCGAGCGGCGATTCCGTCGCGATATAGACCACCGCCATAGGCTTCACCGGCCGTTCGTTCCAGTCGAGACCGAGCGCCACATGGTAGGCCATGTCGGAGGCGACGAAGGTCTTTCCCGACCCGGGGCGGCCGTAGATGACGACCAATTCGCCGCAGCGCATGAAGCCTTGAATCAGGCTTTGGTGCTCGGCATCGAACAGGCCTTCGAGCGCTTCGGTGACGCCGATCGGTTTCAGCCTCGAACGGTGTTCGCGCTTGCGCTCTTCGGCATCGACATGCTCAGCCTCGTCCTCGAAGTCGGTCAGCAGGTCCTCGATGCGGACCTTGGCGACGGCCTTTTCGATGGTCTGCACCACATACGAGAATAGTCGTTCCTGCTGAAACGCTACCTGCACCTTGTGGCCATAGGCTGACAGCACCAGCGCTGCGTCACGGGGAGGCAGCCTGCAGCGCGTCAGGCTGCAGGCGAGGTAGAAGTCACCGCCCGAAGTGTCCTCGGGCGGTGGCGGCCGCAGCACCGCCTTCTGCAGGATCGGATCGCGCAGCAGGTCGAGCAGGCTGCCAGGCAGTGCTGACGGTTCTCCCAGCACCGCGGTGACGTCATGCTCGCTGAGGTCGCCGAACTCCACCGGCGCCGATGGGCGCTCATCCTCCACATGTACCGTGGTCAGCGCGCGCAGTTCCGTCAGCGTGCAGCGCGGCCCGCCGTGGTGCCACAGGCCACTGACGCTGACTTCGCGCCCTACGGCCTTCTTGGCTGGTGTCGGCCAATTCTTGGTGCCGGGAACGCGAAACAGGTTCTTGGCCTTGCAGGTGGCGGTATCGGCGCCCAGCGAGCGGGCGAGCGCCTTCATGAGGAGCTCGGTCTCGGCAATGGTCACCGGCGTGGCTGGAATGGGTTCCAGCAGCTGGAATACCGCCTGCATGCCACCGCCGGTGTCGACGATGGCGCGTGGCTGCAACGGACCATGGATCAGGTCATGTGCGACTAAGCGTAGTCGCTCGCGTTCGGCCTCGAGCGGTTTCAGCTTGTCGGGGTCGAAGTCGAGCACGATCGAGCGAATGAATGCGATGTCTTCGGTCGACGGTACATGAAGGCACTTCAGGGTGGCGTCATTGGCCACATAGAAGACGTTGTGCGGCTGGGTTTCCTGGAAGGCGATGAACGATCGCATGTCCCTGACAGCGTCGGGGTCGGCGGTATCGAAGGTGCGTGCGCGCGGGCTGGCGCCGCCGACCGGCATGCCGACCACGGTCATCGGTCCACGATTGGCGATCTCGACCAGGAAACGCACCGCCGTATTGGCGTCGGGTGACGCATGGTCAGGGTAACGAATCTTGAAGTTTTCGGGCGAGGCGCTAGATTGTGTGCTGTCCGACATGTCTGGAATCCTTCGCTTTAGGCATGTTGAAACGGTCGCTCCCCCAAGAGCGGCCGTTTCCACTATTGGGCAGGCAACGGGCAATCGTCAATCGGGGATCCGCTCGGCGCGCTGCGTGGCATCGTTCCACCTGTGCGTCACCGGCCAGTCACCGGAAACCGTCCTGGTATCGGTGACGGTCAGCCAGCGCCACTGCAGGTCGCGCACATAGGCTGTCGCCTCAGCTTCGGTGGCGAAGCATAGATCGTTGCCGGCCCACCGGCCGGAACGATCAGCGATGACTTCCGTCTTGAAACTCATATCCATTCCCCTCAAAATTTCACGGCTGCAATGATAATGGCCGCCGCGACTGCGGCGGGCAGGGCACCAACAGGCACCACAACCAGCGTCGCAAATACGAGCGACACGCCGAAACTCACGCCCCAGGCGAATATGTACAGGCATGCCAGTCCGCCGATGGCGCACGCCATCAGCAGCAGCCAAAGGCGCACGAAGGCGCCTATCGCGCTGGTGCCCGATGACAGCAGGGCGCGTATGATATGGTCCTGCATCACGGGTTCTTCCTCCGCTCCTCATGGACGCCAAAGACGTCGTCGACATAGTCAGGCATGGCGCATGCGAGCGCCGCATTATTGCGGGTATACATGGCGGGCTCGCCGAGCACATGGCCGATGAGCAGGTCGAATGCCCAATATGCGGCCATATCGCCTGCCTCATGAGCCGCCGATCGGCGGCTCTGCAGAGATGCCAGTGTGTAGGTCATAGTTCCTCCCCTATGCGCATCATGATGCGCATTTCCTCGTTCGCCACGAAACCGCGATCATCGCAGTCTGCGTCAGCACGCTGTTCGAAATACTCGCGCAAATCGAGCAGCAGGTTTTCCAGCTGCTCGCAGCGCCGGTTGGCGTCTGCGAGCTCGCAAGTGACTTTGCGCACTTCATAGGCTAGTTCGTCCAACATATTCCGTTACCTTTCAAGCCAAACAAGTTACGTGGTAGGCGCTCACCGCATCACCCGAAACGAGCGACTTGTTCGCTCGCGTTCCGGCAACGAATTCGCACCATGAATTCCACCAATGCCGCGCACCGCCAGTATCCGCACAAACACCCACATAGCGCGCTATCTTTGCGAGCTTGGTTGCGTGCTTCACGGTCTTGGCAAGCTTAAACTCAGCTTCACCAAGGCCTAGGCGCCGCAGATTGTGGGTATCGAGACATGCCACCTCGAGCCCGCAGATTTGCGCCACAAAGCTAGCCTTGACGATGCCAAGGCCGGGAACATTCGAAAGGACGTCAACGGCACCGACCGTATCGGAAACCTCGACAGCTTTCGTCACTGCAGCATGCAGCACATTGGCATGCGCCACAGCGTATTCGTATCCGCCACGCTTCGAGCCGAAAAGGTATTTGGAGTCGGCGCCGTTGGCGCGGATGTCGGCCATTTGACGGCCGACGGACTGCAGCGGTTGCTGTATTGTGCACAACACGAAAGTGATCACATCAGTGAGCCCTTCGGGTGAGGCGAGTGCGTGAGCTCTCATGAGCGGCATATCACGGTCATATGACATTGTTAATTCCCTGTCATTTGCGTTTCGATGTCGCTTTATCGCATGATATCCGTTATCGCACAACCATCCTGAGGATGTATTTTCA
>Ga0193692_1000028_pt1 | contig 43150 bp, 70 predicted proteins | sample L3a1metaG_FD_144917 | JGI IMG/M metagenome (GOLD analysis project Ga0193692, IMG submission 144917) | Soil microbial communities from a riparian zone of the East river system, Colorado, United States - L3a1 | ecosystem: Environmental > Terrestrial > Soil > Riparian zone | place: USA: East River... | reverse complement strand
TGAAGTCGGTGACTTTGGGGTAGACGTTGGTGACGCTGGCAATGGTCAGAAAGTTCTGGGCATTGGCCAGCTGGAACAGATACTGATCGGTGAAGCTGGTGCCGCCCACCGAGTTCTTGAAAGCGCCTTGGGCACTGGTCGGGTTGACGCCAAGGTCGTTGATGACAGCGGCCTTGCCGGGGCTAGCCGCAAACGCCAACACGGCGGCTGCGGCCACAGTTACAAGATATTTGCGCATTAGGTTAACCTCATGAGTTGGTAGTTGCAGGGTAGAAAATAGGGCGGCCCTTCTGGACATAAAGGGGGGCCGCCCTTACCTCACTACGGCCTGATCAAGCCGTGGTGAGATTGGTGTTGCGGGCTTTCAGCCGGGCCTTGGCCTTGAAAGCGCCCAGCCCGGCAATGGCCGTGCCAAACAGCCACAGGCCCGCAGGCAGCGGCACTGCATTGGGCTGCGCTACGAGAAAGAAGCTGTCAGGCCCGTCATTTGCGCCGCTGATGCGTGAGTAGAACAGCAGCTGGTCACCCACGTTGACGCCCGCCAGTGACGCGCCGGTCAGCAGGTAGTCGGCATAGCCGGTGCCGTTGTGGATGGATGGCAACTCCGTGCCACCCGGCCCCGGTGAGTATGACGCCAACACGGTGTGCGTGGTCAGGTCCAGAAAGAAGAAGCTTTCCAGCGTCTGCGCCTTGTTGGTGTCGTTCATGTCAACACCAATGCTGAAGGTCAGGGTTGGGTCGTTCATGCCCAGCAGGTAGTTGCTCAGCGTGCCAAACGTGTACGCCGTGCCGATGGTGTCACCGGCAAGATGATCCTTGAAGATGCCAGACGAGAAGAACGCCAAGTCCGTCTGGTTGCCGGTGTTGCCGAAGTCATTGTAGCCAAAGTTGGCTGGCTGCTGTGGCTGAGCGCCGCCGCAGATAAGGCACGGTGCATCCTTCGGCTGATTGGCGGTGGGCGTTGGCGTCGCCACCAGCCCCAAGGTAGTGCCGCCCAATGTCCAGTTCTGACCGCCGAGCGTGACGGTGGCTGCGTTGGCCGCACCCATGCCCAGCAGAAGCAACAGGGCTGCTGTCCCCAATATGGTTTTCATGCGTTTATCCCCTTAACTGGGCGGCACACTATGCCAGCCGCCCACATGGCCCATGCTAGAACTCGTAAAGCGTCACAGTACACCGTTAAAAATTAGGCGACTAGCGCTATTATTCAAACCTGACTGCGGTGAACCCCAGCGCCTTGAACAGCATGATGCAGGTGAGCATGCGCGGGCTGCGCGTCTCACGGTTCATGATGCGTGACACCGTGGTGGGCGTCAGGTTGGCGCGCTTGGCCAGTTCCTTGATGCTATGCCGGTCAACCCTATGCCTGCCGCCTTTGCCACCGGTATGATGCTCCTGTATCAGCTTGCGCGTGGCGGTGATTGGTATGACCTTGGCTGACATGGTGACCCCCTTGGTTGAGACAGGCGGGGGCGGCATTGTTGGTAGGCTGGAGAGCGCCACAATTGCCACCCCCTAGCCCAGTCAGGCGGCGCGTCGCTTCACTACCTGACAGGGCATGGGAAAAATCATACTTTCGTTTCAGTGCCCGGCCAAGCGCCCGGCGCGCGCCGCGTGCAGAGCCTTCTCATGCATCATGGTCTGGGTGGCCTCAGCCAGCTTGGCCGCCTTGCCAGTGGGGTTGGCCATCAGGTCAAGCCACGCCTGTTCATCTTTGGCTGAGACGAACACCCTGCCGCCAATGTAGGTGCGGCGCGGCCCTATGCCGCGCGCCCACAGGCGGTCAAGCCGTCTGCGCGTCTGGCTGTTGCGCTGGCAGAAATCGTCAATGGTGTAGAGGTTCTTGGTCATTATGTGCCCCTAGCATTACCATCGTTTTTGTCAAAGCGCACGCCGGGCGTCTTCATTTCCGGGCTGGCTTTGCGGGCATAGGCGGTGACAACGCTGTCAATGGCTTCAAACGTACCGGCCAGCGTTGCGCCCTTGGCGTTGTAGCCGCCGTTGACCCATGACAGCAGGTGCCGCACCTTGAGCAACTTGGTATCCATAGAGGAGTCCCGTGGCTCAAGAAATGTCTTGAACACATCATCCACAAACCCATGGGCGCAGCGCAGATCGTCATAGTTGTAGGTGGCCGTGGCATCTTCCAATATAGGCCATAGGCGCGTACCCATGATGATCACCTCTGACTTACCCTCATCGTCACGGTATTTGGTGCTGGCCTTGGCCTTGGGGTCCATGGTGCCGCTGCCTTCACCATATTTGGCAGCGTCCTTGGCAGCGCTCTGGGCGTTGAGCAAGGCCACCATGATGGCGTGTGCCTTGTTGAAGGCGGCCAGCGGTGGGTCAGTCATGCCGAACTCAGGCGTCATCTTGAAACGTCGTTCAGTTTCAACAAGGGTGCTGTGTATCTTGCCCAATCCGCTAATGGTCTTGGTCTTGGGCTGATGATCAAGCAGCCGCTTGGGTAGATGCGGGTATAACATCTGCGCGGACCACGTGACACCTAGCAACACCTCAGGGTAATCAGGGGCCTGACAGCATTCAGCCAGATAATTGCCCAGACGCTTGCTGAGCGCCTTGCCCACGCCATCAAAAGCATTGCGGATTGAACCCCAGTGCTTGAACCTGTTCATGACCACCTTGGCGGCGGCAGGCCCAAACATGGCGTTCAGCTTTGACCTTGAGTCCTTCTGATCTTCATGCTCCTTACGTTCTTTCTCAGCAGCGGCCTTGGCAGCTTTCTGCTGTTCAGCTTCCTCACGCCTGCGTGCCTCAGCCTCAGCCTCAGCCGCCTCACGCTCACGCCTGCGCGCCTCAGCTTCAGCGGCGGTCACCGCCGCAGCCTCGGCATCACGCTTGGCCTGTAGCGCAGCCTCCTCACGGGCACGTGCGTCAGCCTCAGCCTTGGCGGCGCGCTCAGCCTCAGCCTGTTGCTTGGTCAGTAACGCAGCCGCAGCCGCAGCCTCAGCTTCAGCAAAAGCAATACGGTCTTTGCACCAGTCCCACATCCGTCGTGGGCTGGTAACTGTGCAATCAGAAAAGTCACTGTTGATCACGTGATCAACAGCAGCTTCTGCAACCTGTCTTGCAGCCCATCGGACATCGTGGTCTTGCCATGGCTTTTCAGCATCAAAGCCACTGTCATGCACCCATTGGCCAAACTCTGTGTCTGACGCAAATTTCTTGCGGCCCTCAGATAGCGCTGCACCGTATTTTACCACCGCTGCCTGCGCCTCTGCGCGGCCGATGGCCGCCGTGGCAATACCAGCAGCTTCTTTGGCCAACCCAGCCTTGTAATCGGCCATGGCTTGCTGCACGCGGGCCACCAGTTCTGGTATGTTGCTCATGTTCTGTTCCATTTGATTTCACCCCAAAAAGAGGGGGCGCATTGGCGCGCCCCCAGTTGACTACTCGGCAGCCGCCGACTGATCCACATCAGACGCCGGGGCCATGCCGGGCATAGGGTTGCCAATCTTCCACGCAATGGCGTTCTTGCTGACGCGCTTCTTGTGGGCGTAAAGATCGACCGCCTTGTGCCACATAGCCTGACGCTGAAGGGTGGTCAGCTTGTGCTTGGCCTTGTCTTCCCGGTCCAGCCGGTAGGCGTCACTCAGGTACACCGTGGGCGCACCGTCGTAATCAGCCGTACCCTGATTGACCAGCGTCAACATAGTCTGCGCAAAGACCGGCGACCAGCCGCTCTGCACCATTTCAAAGTCACGCGCCGCGATTTCCTTGCGGCTCATGACGGCAATGGCGCACTGCTTGACCACCAGATCAGCCCGGCCAATGGCCGCGCCAAGCGCCTTGTCATGCTCAATGGCCTTGACCTTCACCTGATGATTGGTGAGGCTGATGGGCTTGCCGTAGTTCAGGCGATGCTCATAGGTCATCCACTGATCAACCACGTAGCACTTCAGCGCCGCGTCATGCAGACCGGCCAGTGATGCCGCATCTGCCGCAGTGCGCTTGGTGCCTGCGTCGATGGCGTCGTTGTCATCCTTCTTGTAGCCGCCTGAAATCATCAGGCCCACCAGCGGTATGCCACTCAGCACGCTGGCACCAAGGCGGTGCTGTGCATCCATAAGATCACCGTCCTCATAGAATGCCATGCCCTGATGGGTGCGCTTCCAGTCACCACGCACCAGAATACCCATCAGCATGTCCAACTGGGCATTGCTGATACGGCGGTTGTGGCTATTGGCCTTGAGAATGAGCGCTGACTGCACCGGGGTGACAGTCTCAGCCGGGCTGAAAAAGCCGGGCTGCCTGACCTTCTCCACAAATGCCCTGTCGGCATCTGTGACCTGCGCAAGCAGTTCATCAATACGCTCGTTGAGTTCTTCACCGAGCGTCTTCTTCTTGTCTTCACTTTCCATGGAACTAACCTTCTTTCCGGGCGCATTGCCCTTTGAACATCGCAACATAGTGCGATGGGACAGAAGGTATTCTCGGTCTGATCTGACTGTCAAGTCCCTTTAATTAGGGAACTAAAACCCGGCCGGTTTCAGCCGGGTTTATATCCAAGCGGCAAGACCGTCTTGCACCACGGCGCGGGCAATGCTGCGCTTGGTGCGCAGGGCGTTGATGATCTTTTCATCCACGGTGCCGGGGGCCACGATGTCAACGTAGGTGACGGTGCCTTTGGTGCCTATGCGGTGGGTGCGGTCTTCACTTTGATCCCTGACTTCCCAATCGTAACCGTTTGAGTAATAGATCACCAAGGTGGCTGCGGTCCACGTGCGGCCACGCGCCCCGGCTTGGTCAGTGGCCACCATGAAGCGGCGGCGGCCCGCCTGAAAGTCAGCTTCGTATTCTTCACGCTGGGCAGAGCCCACGCCGCCATGCCACGCGGCAATGCTGTCTTCGTCATAAAGCTCACGCAGCCGCTTGATAACCAGCGCCACATCTTCACGCCAGTGGCACCAGATCACCACCTGCTCCTGCACATCAGCGGCGCTGATGATGTGTTCAACGGCGGCCATGCGGTTGCTGTCAAGGCGGCGCACCACGCCATCATCCGTCTTGATGTGGCCGCAGATGACGCTGTGCATGCGCATCAGCTGGGTGACCACCAGCTCGGTAGACACAGGCACAAACTCCATGCTGTCCTTGATGTTGACCGTGGCCAAGGCAAACTCACGCAACTCCTTGTAGACGGTCTGTTGCTGCTGGGTCAGTTCCACTTCCCAACGCCTATAGACCTTGGGCGGCAAATCCAGACAATCAACCTTGCGCCGCCGGAAACTGTGCAGGCTGACAAGGTGCTGAAGCTGTTCCGTATTGAGCGGGCCGCCCTCCTTCTTAAAGCTGAAGCCATGGCCCTGCATGATGAACATTTTGTTGAAGTGCGCCTGAAACATGACAAAGTGCTTGAACCCCAGCGGGTTGGCACCGGGCCGCAAAAACTCAAACTGCGCCCACAGGTCTGACTGGCTGCCGGTGCTGGGGCTGCCGGTCATGATGCGTCTCATGGTGGCCAGCTGGGCCAGCTTGTGCAGCAACCGGGTGCGCTTGGCCTTGGGGTTCTTGATGACGGTTGACTCGTCAACCACCATCATGGTGCGGTGGGTCTGGCAGAACTGCCTGACAAGCTCAGCGGCATCCCCGGTTGAGGCCAGCGCCTCAACGTTGACCAGCAGTATCCGGGGGCTAGGCATGCTGGTGTTCAGCAGCTGGCGGCGCACCTCATAGTCAGTCTTCTTGCGACCTGCGCGGTACATGTAGGTCTGCGCGGTGTCACGGTACTTGTCCCACAGCCAGCGTTGCACCTCACCGGGGTTCTCACGGCTGAGGCGGCCCCAGTTGGTGTAGACGCCCTTGGGCGCGATGATGATCAGGCCGTCAACGCGGTTATCCTCATAGTTCAGCAGGAAGTCATCAAGCGCCACGCGGCTCTTGCCCAGACCCATTTCAAGAAAGTAGGCGAAGAAGTCACGCCGCCAGCCGATGGCCAGAGCCTCTTGCTGGTGGGCCAGCGGGGCTGACCGGGGGGTGTAGGTGTCTGGGATGTCTTGAAGCATGGGTTTGAGTGTAACCTCGGCTGACCGGGGGTGCAATTGGTGGCAAAAGTGATAGAACCGCAAAAGTGATAAGCGCGTGATAACTAAGCAAAGCCATAGCCAGCAAGGGCGCGCGCGCGTAAGCTATCACTTTATCACTTTATCAGCACGCATGTAAAAAGGGTCAAAATAAAATTTACCCCTTACGCGTATAAGGGTTGATAGCAAAATTGCCGGACTGTACCCTCAACCGGGTAAGCAAACTAGGACACAAACCACCATGACAGATACTGATCCCCCGGCAGGGCCAACGCTTGAGCGCATGCGGCAGCTGGCGGCTGAGCTTAATGACATAGACGACCGCATTGCCAAGAATGAATTGCGCATTACAGAACTCAAAACCCGGCGCATGGCCATACTGACCACTGACCTTGTTGAACTGATGGATGACGCTGACGTGCCGCTGCTTCAGGTAGACGGGCGGCAGTTCAAGGCCGTGCCCTACTACAAGGCGGCCATCCCGGTTGAGGACCAGAACCACCCCGGCCTTGCGTGGCTTGAAGCCAATGATGCCGCTGACCTGATCAAGAACCAGATCGTGGTTGAGTTTGCGCGCGGCAGCAATGAGGATGCTATACTGGCTGAGCGCCTGATCAAGACCCGGTTTCAGCAGGCAGAGGTGCTGCGCAGGCGTTCTGTGCATCACGCCACGTTGACCAAGTGGCTGAAGGAACTGCATGAAAGCGGTGAACAGCTGCCGCCGCTTGACCTGATAGGTGGCACGGTTGGTCGCATTGTCAAGATAACCCAAGTGAAGGAGTGAAGTATGGCCAAGGAAGTAGCTAAGAAGGAAAACGGCGGCGGTGACCTGATCACCGCTGAAATGCTTCAGCAAATGCTGGATGATGCCGGGGCTGGCGTCAGCACGGCATCTGAAGACAACATATTGCCGTTTGTGGTGTTGCTTCAGGACATGAGCCCTGAGGTCAAGAAGCGTGACCCCGAGTACGTTGAAGGCGCTGAGCCGGGCATGTACCTGAACAAGGCAACCAAGACACTGTACGCTGGCGATGAAGTCACAGCCAAGCGCACCAAGCTGCCGCGCCTTGAGTTCCAGCATTGCATGCTCAGCAAGGAAATCGTTGAGTGGGTGCCGCGCGAGCAGGGTGGTGGTCTGGTGGCGCGCCACCCCATCGAGGGCACGGTTGAAGACACCATGCGCAAGCTGGGTGGCAAGCAGGGCGCTGACCCGCAGAACCCAGCCAAGTGGACCACCAGTCGGGGCACTGAACTGTTGGAGACCCGCTACCACTTTGGCCAGATCCTCACGGGTGAGGTGCCGCAGCCAGCGGTGATTGCCTTCAAGTCAACAGGCCACACCAGCAGCAAGCAGTGGAATACTTTGATGTCCGGCTTCAAGGTCATTGATCCGGCCACCCGCAAACCCATGATCATCAATGGTCAGGTGCGGCCCATGGCCAGCTGGTACCGCAAGTACATCATCGGCAGCAAGCCGCGTGAGAACAATAAGGGGTCATTCTACGTGACCACCGTTGATGACGGTGGCCGCATTGAAGACCCCGGCCTGCTGGCGGCGGGCAAGAGCCTGCATGAAGGTGCCAAGGCGGGCATCATCAAGGCCAGCACTGATGAAGATGCTCACGGTGGCGGGGTGTCTGACGAAATCTGAGCCCCCTAAGGTCTGGCATAGCCTGCTTTGTAGCCGGGTCGCACCCGGCCAGCGAACACCAAGTACGCCCCTTTAAGCCCCGAAAGGAAAAGTGATGACTGATCCTAAATTGGTGAGCCGCTTTGTGAGGCGGTTTGAAGGCTTTCATGAAGCCTATGGTTTTTACAACAAGGATGCCGCCGTAGCGGAAATACTGGGGGGCAAGGTTGAGATTAAATCTTCAGCGATAACCAAACGTGGCAAGGGTTTGGATTGGGATAATCTTTGGGGCCTGCATTTGAGCGGTGAGAAGCCGTTGGGGGTTATCCCTATTGATGCTGAGAACAAGTGTTGTTTTGGAGCCATTGATATTGATGATTATAGCGTCGATATCAGCGCGTTGTACAAGAAACTTGATAAAGAAGGTGCGCAGGTAATCATCACGCGTTCAAAGTCAGACGGGGCCCATGTCTGGGCATTTTTCAATAAGCGACTTACGGCCACAGCCATGCAGATGGGGCTACAGAGCCTGTCAGCCTTGGTGGGTTATGGCGGCTCAGAGATATTCCCCAAGCAGCGACAGGTGGCGGTTGAGCGCGGTGACTTGGGCAGCTGGATAAATATGCCCTATTTTGGTGACACCCGCTGGGCCGTCAGGCGTGATGGTGGCACGATGACGCCTGATGAATTTATGGATGAGTGTGACCGTCTGGCTGCCGTCCCGTTGTGGTTGGGTCAGGCGGCGCAGCATACAGCAACCAAGAATGAGAAGGTGACCAGCAGAGAAGCTGAGTTCAGGGATGGGCCACCCTGTTTGCAGCACCTGAGCAAGGTAGGTCTGACCCAAGGTGCGCGTAACGAAGGCATGATGGCTTTTGGCATCTTTGCCAAGAAGAAATACCCCAACAGCTGGGAAAAAGAGCTTTGGCGTTGGAACCTTGAGTTTGTGGACCCGCAACTAGAACATAGTGAAATGAACGATATCATCAGGAGCCTTAAAGCAAAGGAGTATTTCTACCCCTGCAAGAAACAGCCAATCGTAGCCGTCTGCCAGAGTGCCCTGTGCCGCACGCGCAAGCATGGCGTGGCTTCAGGCAGCAATGGCATGCCCGTCATAGGCGGGCTCAGCGTGCTGCCTACTGATCCGCCGCTGTGGTTTATGGATGTTGGTGAACACCGCATTGAACTGACCACGCAGGAACTGGTCAATTACCGCAACTTCCAGACGGTGTGTACAGATCGCTTTTACATGCGCTTTGAGGGCATGAAACAACAGGCGTGGGATGCTGTTCTGGCGGAGGCCCTGCGTGAAGTGAACAAGATAGAGGTGTCAGAGGAGGTAGGCTACGGCGGCCAGTTCATTGAAATACTGGATGATTTCATCAACAACCACAAGCAGAGCAATTCACGTGAGGAGATATTGCTGGGCCTGCCATGGCTTGATGATGAGGATGAGAAGGCTGAGCGACACAAATATTGGTTCAGGTTAAAGGATTTGCAGAAGTTCTTGAACGACGCTAACTTCAAGATATACACGCGTGGCCAGATGGTTACACGCTTGCGCGCCATAGGCGGTGAGAGTGGTTTTTTCAACCTGAATGGCAAGGGCACACGGGTCTGGGCAGTACCTAGAGGGTTTGCAGCCAAGACCGTGACGCCCACGCCCAAAGAACCTGCGCAGGACCCAATATGAGCCCACCCGCGTCAACCAGTGACGCCTATTTGACCGCTGACCGCCTGCACCACGTCTATGGCGCGTGCTGGCGGGCAGAGGGCACGCGCAACAGCCTGCAACGCATTGAGGTGACAGGCTGGCTGCTGAGGCACACGTTCAGCATCAAGAAGCTGCACGGCTACCGTGAGGAAATCATCCGCATGCTGCTGAGCCTGCCCGCAGGCTTTAGAAGCGACGTGGGTGAAGGCGGCAGCGTGGGTGCCATGATTGAGCGCGGTGATGGCGTGATCTGGTCGGTAGATATGTCTGACATTGAGAAGCTGGTGGCGCTGGGCATTGCCAGCGGGCTGATGACATTCTGCGCGCCACGTGAGAAATGGCACATGCTGCCGGGCGGCTTGCCTTATGTCAGGGTGGATATCAGCATGTTTGGTGTGAGCGTGAATTGAATGGAAATAGTGTTGGGCCCACCCGGCACCGGCAAGACCACCTATCTGCTTCAACAGATGGAGAGTGAGCTTGACCGGGGGACCAGCCCCAAACGCATTGGTTATGTCTCATTCACCAAGCGCGCCGCGCGTGAGGCCAAAGACCGGGCCAAGGTCAAATTCAAGCTGGGTGACAAGGACTTGCCGTGGGTCAGCACCCTGCACAGCCTGTGCTTCCGCTCACTGGGCATGAAGAATGAGGAAGTGTTTGAGGGCAAGAAGCTACAGGAGTTTGCTAAATATTGCGGACACAAGCTCAGCAATTACACATCATGGGAAGACGGCACCACCTTTGGCTTTGAGACGGGTGACCGCTGCCTGTTCATAGACAACCTTGCCCGCGTGCGGCGCGTCAGCCTGCGTGAACAATACGATCACGTTGAGAACCGTGATGATACGCAATGGCCAGTTGTGGATTTCATTTCTCAGGCGCTGGTCAAGTTCAAGACCACTTACGGCCTGCTGGACTACACCGACATGCTGGCCAAATTTGTCATGCAGGGCCACGTGCCGCTGGATGTGCTGTTTGTTGATGAGGCGCAAGACCTGAGCCTGTTGCAATGGCAGGTGGTTGACCAGCTGGCCAAAGGCGCGCGGCGCGTGGTGGTGGCCGGTGATGATGACCAAGCCATCTACCGCTGGGCGGGTGCCGCCGTTGAGCATTTCATAGGCTTGCAGGGTGACGTGACAGTGCTTGACCACAGCTGGCGGGTGCCGCCTGAGGTGCAGACCATAGCGCTCAGGATAGTGGGCGGCATCAAGAACCGGCGCGCCAAGGCATGGGCCCCGCGTGACGGCCAAGGCACGGTTGAGTACGTTGCCCTGCTGGACAACGCCGACATAGACGTGAATGAGGATACACTGATCCTGAGCCGCAACACCCAGTTCTTGCAGAACCCGGTGATACCCATGCTGAAGCGGCAAGGCATCCTGTATGAATATCATGACAACCCGTCAGTGCGGCAATCACTGATCAACGCCATTGTGTGGTGGGAGCGCCTGCGGCGTGGCGGTGAGGTGACGGTTGATGAGGCTGAGAAGGTTTATGACGAAATGAGTTCGGGCACCGGCTACGCGCGCGGCCACAAGAAGCTGCCTGCATGGCAGGACCGTGACCAACTGGTGACCATGCAGGACCTGAAAGAAGCCGGTGGGCTGCTGGCTGATGACCTTTGGCGCAAGGCGTTCACGCGGCGCATAAAGCCTGAGGAAGAAAGCTACATGGTCAAGGTGCTTCAGGGCGGCCAGAAGCTGACCGAGCGCCCCAAGATACGCATCAGCACCATGCACGGGGCCAAGGGTGCACAGGCGGACCATGTAGTAATCCTGCTGGATATAGCGTGGCGCACGCTTGATGAAGCCAAATACCTGCCAGATGACGAGGCCCGCACATGGTATGTGGCGGTGACCCGCGCCAAGCAAAAATTGACGATAGTCAGGGCACGAAACTATCAACGGAGTTATGAGTTATAAGCTTTACTTCTTGTCGGCAGGAGTGTATTGCTGGCGAGTACGACTTACCGCGTGTCCTACTGAGACAGGTTCTGAGGCCAGTTGAAGTAGGATGCGCGGTTTTCCCCCAGACCCCATAGAGGACAGATTGAAATGGTAAGTGCAACGGCGCGCAAGCGCATCAATGAAAACGACATCATCACCATGGTGGCCGAAGACAACCCCAAGCGTGAGGGCAGCGCGGCACACAGGCGGTTTGAGTATTACCGCGATGGCATGACGGTGCGTGAAGCCAAGGCGGCGGGCCTGCTGGCGGTAGACATCGCCCATGATGTGGGCAAGGACTTCATCAGCCTGCGGCCCGGCATCACCACCAACGGTGAGGACCAGCCCAAGAAGGCCAAGAAGGCGGCCAAGGCCAAGGCCAAGGCCAAGCCCGCCAAGAAGGCCAAGAAGGCCAAGGCCAAGAAGCAGGTTGAGACTGAGACTGTAACTGAGGATGAGGCTACAGCCTGACCGTAGCCTTGCCATAAAAAAACTCTAGGGGAGTAACGGCATGCGTACCGAGGATATCTGGAACTTTGCCCTGAAGCGGCACACCATCTACCTGAAGCGCGCAGCCGGGGCTCCCCCGGAAACGTGGACTACCGACCCCATTCTGAAGACCTACCGGTTCTGCAACATGTACCGGGAGCTGGATACGGTGACTGAGTGGCTACGCATCTACTGGCGTGAGCCCTACGCTGACCACCCTGACCTGTGGCACGCCTTTGTGGTGGCCCGGCACATCAACAATGTGGAAATGCTTGAGGCTCTATGCGGCATTACGCTGCCGTGGAACCCTGACCGGTTCAAGGCCATAGGCGCGGCCCGCAAGGCCAAGGGCCTGCGCGTCTGGTCGGCTGCCTACATCATCGGCACCCGCAACCCCGGTGACAAGTGTGAGTATATCGCTGACAACGTGCTGACCCCTATGTGGGAAAAGCGTGAACAGATCAGGCCCAAGCAGGGTGACACGCTGACCAGCTGGCACATGCAGCTGGGCCTATGGTTCGGCATGGCCAGCTTCATGGCGGCGCAGGTGATTGCCGACATCAAGCACGCCACCCCGGCGCTGAAAGAAGCCAAGGATTGGCATACGTTTTGCGCTAGTGGACCGGGTTCAAAGCGTGGCTTGAATAGGGTGATGGGCAGACCCATAGGCACGCCATGGCGTGAAGACGAGTTCAGGCTGACATTGCTGCGGCTGCGTGAGGCAATGGCCCCTTACTTTGAAGGTGAGGGCTGGCCAGTGCCTGATGCTCAAGACGTGCAGAATATCCTTTGTGAATGGGATAAATTTGAAAGGACCCGTCTAAACGAAGGCAAGCCCAAGCAGCTTTTCAAACACGGTGCATACGCTTCACGATTTGAAAAGGTAGGCTGATGTGGGACGGGTATGAGCGCAATAAACCGGGGGTCTATGCCATCATGCACGCCTCTGGCGCGGGCTACGTGGGCGGCACCAAGCGGTGCATCTATAACCGCCTGTCATGGCACAAGAGCATGTTGACGCGGGGCATGCACACTTGCAAGGCGCTGCAAGACCTGTGGTCAGTTACGCAACCTGACGACTGGCACATTGAACTGCTTGACGATGACCCTGACCGTGAAACCTTCTGGATGAGCCACCCCAAGGTGCTGCTGAACACCATCAGGGACGCCACCGGCAAGACGCGGCGCTGGTCTGAGGCCACCAAGCAGAAGATGCGTGAAGGCCGTGCCCGCTATCTTACCGATAACCCTGAGGCCCATCATGCCCTTGCAGAAAAAGCCAAACGACAGCACAGTGAAGGCAAGTTCGGGCGGCAAACGTGGAAAAGCCAAGACTAAGCCACGTAAGCGCAAGAGGTTGAAGCTGTCTAAGCGAGGTAAGTGACATGCCGCTGACCAAAAAAGGCAAGAAGATCAAGCGCGCCATGACGGCTGAGTACGGCAAGAAAAAGGGTGCCCGCGTCTTCTATGCATCCATCAACAAGGGCACCATCAGGGGCGTCCACAAGCGCAAGAAATGAAATACGACTGGGATGATGACGACCCACCGCCGATACGCGGGCTGGGCACATTCTGGTTCGGCGTGGTGGTAGGTGCTATGATGGAAGCCGGGCTGATCCTGATAGTTTCATTCATATTGTGGGTATTGTGATCTGGAAGGTTTATGCTGTGACTGACACGCTGTCTATCTGGACGGTCTACGACCACCCGCGTGACTACCCGCATTGCTACGTGGCGCGGCAGTTCAGAGGCGAGCAGCCCACCAACAGCGTCATCATCAGCGCTGATCTGGAAAAACTGCGTGCAGTTTTGCTGGCAGAAATGGGCCTGACCCGACTTGAGCGCAGCGCGAATGATTTTGGAGACTTGGCTGTGACCGAAGATACTGAAGATATCCAGAGCGAAATGCAGGCCACGCTGATGCTGATCCGCATCAGCCGCAAGATTGCGCGGCGGTTCAAGGTGTGCCCCATCTGCCTGATGTTCAACACCGCTGATATCGTTGCAGAGGCGCTTGAGGCAGGCCGCGTTGAGCATGGCTTGGCTGATGATGGCGCTGACTGGGGCGTAGAGCTAAGTCGCGCAACGCACTAACATCCATTTACTTTCAGCATCAACGAGGCTAAAAGGGGACATCAATCAACCCTTTTGGAGCGTATGATGTGGATTTGCCTTAATGATGGATTTGTCTCAATCGTGCAAGACCCGGCCCGCGCCGGGCATATGCTGGTGCGCGCCCGGCGCAAAGCACACCTAACCAGACTGTTCCCCGGTAGAATGCCTATCAGCCGCACGCCGCAGCGTGACTACCGCTGGCGCGTCAGCGTGCCTGCCAGCATGATCGCGCAGCTGGTGCATGAACGTATCATGAACATTGATTACGGCAACTTCAAAGACAGCGTGAAGGAGCCTAAGCTGCATGACATGTACAGTCTGTGGTGGCACGATCACCACAAGCTGCAAGGCACCAACTGGCGGATGAATGATGAGTGAAGGAGTTGAGCAATGGCTCGTCGTATCAAGGTGCCCAACGGCACCCACAGCACTGCCGGGGTGGCAGCGTGGAAGGCGCGCAATCCTAACGCTGCCAAGCCGGTGCAGCCGGTCAAGAAGCTTGAGGGCATCACTCAGCAGGTGGTGAAGCGTGACAGGATTACGTTGGCTCGGCTGAAGTTCATGGGGGAGAAGGATTAGTTTGGTACGGTCCGGCTCGGTACGGCAGGGCGTGGTGTGGCGTGGATTGGTCAGGTACGGTAGGGATTTTTATCAAGCAGTGCATTTTATCGCTTTACACGGCAGTCGCTTACGCATATACGAGAAGGACCGGGGCCACTGGGGCCCCCACCTTCTGGGGTTTTTCACATGTCCACCACCACCAAAGTTTTCACGCCCTCTGCTGAACAGGCCGCGTTTCTTGATTGGATTGAGACGGGCAAGGGCTCTTGCGTGCTTGAAGCCGTTGCGGGCGCGGGCAAGACCACCACGCTGGTTGAGGGCGTCAAGCGCATGCCCGGCACTGTGTTTCTGGGTGCCTACAACACCAAGATGGGCGCTGAGTTGAAGGCGCGCCTGACCGCCATGGGCCTGAGCGGCACCGGCCCTGACAGCAAGATGGCTGCCACGTTCCACTCCGCTGGCTTCAGCGCCCTGCGCAAGGCCAATGACAAGGTTACCGTTGATGACAAGAAGGTGCGCAACATTGTTGACGCGCTGGTTGAGAACCATGAGGGCGTGTTTGCGGCGCGGCTGCCGGTTGACGGTGAAGTGACCGCCATCTGCCAGCTGGTCGGCCTTGCCAAGCAGACGGGCTTTGGCGTCAAGGGTCTGGTGCCGGTGGTGCAGCCGCGCTTCTGGGTTGAACTGATCAACCGCTATGACGTGGCTGACCGCCTGCCTGATGACTTTGACCCCAGCCAGCTGGTGGCCACCGCCGAGCGCGCTCTGGCGCTGAGCAACGCCAACCGTGCCGTGGTTGATTTTGATGATATGTGCTACTTGCCGCTGCTCCTCAACCTGCGCTTCTGGACCAAAGACTGGGTGCTGATTGATGAGGCGCAAGACACCAATGGCGTGCGCCGTGAGATCGCCAAGCGCATGCTGAAGCCCACGGGCCGTCTGGTTGCCGTTGGTGACCCGCATCAGGCGATTTTTGGGTTTACCGGCGCTGACAACCGCTCACTGGATTTGATACGCCAGCTGTTCAACGCGGTGACCCTGAGCCTCAGCGTCAGCTGGCGCTGCCCGCAGGCGGTGGTTGCGGTGGCGCGTGAGTACGTCAGCCACATCAACGCAGCCCCTACCGCCGCTGAGGGCGTGGTGCGCAGCGCTACCTACCGCCAGATGCTTGACACCATTGAGCCCGGTCAGGCGGTGCTGTGCCGCACCAATGCGCCGCTGGTTGAACTCTGCTTCCGCCTGATCCGTGAAGGCAAGCCCGCCAAGATTGAGGGCCGTGAGATTGGTGCCGGTCTGGTGGCGCTGGTCGGCCGCTGGAAGGTCAAGGGCCTAGACGCCTTTGAAGGCAAGCTGACCAAGTGGGATGCCCGTGAGCGCGCCAAGCTGGCTGCCGCTGGCAAGCTTGATGAAGCCAAGCTGGCTCGTCATGAAGACAAGCACGCCACCATCATCTGCCTGCTTGAGCGGGCCCGTGAGCGCGGCCTTCAGACGGTGGTTGAAATGCAGGCCATGGTTGAGAGCATGTTCGCTGACATTGGCCTTGAGGGCCAGACGGCCAACATGGTGGTGCTGTCCAGCGTCCACAAGAGCAAGGGGTTGGAGTGGCCGGTGGTGCACATTCTGGGCCGTGGTGAAATCATGCCCAGCCCGCGCGCCAAGCAAGACTGGCAGGTGGAGCAGGAAATTAACCTTTGCTACGTGGCCGTAACGAGGGCACAAGAGGTTCTGGTTGACGTGCCAATGCCCACGCCAGCCGACCTGAAGCCCGCCCAGAAGCCGGTTGAAATTTCTCTTGCGCCGCAGGCGGGCTCGGTAATGACCACCATGACTGAGGAGGGTGCGGCATGAAAAGCAACTTCACCTACCGTACCAGCCAGAGGATGACCACCATCGAGGTGGTCATTTCTCTGACCCTCAGCTTTGGCTGCTGGTTCACTGATCACCGACAGGCAGCCTTGGTGATGATGGTCTGGGCGGTGCTGGCACTGCAAATGCATTTCAGGAGGACCTACAAATGAAGAAACGGCCCTACATACCCATTGTGGAAGCGCGGCTGGTCAACGCTGATGGTGACACCGCGCCGTTCCGCCTGACTTTCTATGGCCTGCCTCTGGATGTGTTCTTGACCGGTGACGGCGGCCACCGCATCAGGGCGGCGCTTGAGCGGCGTGGCATCACCGGCTACGTCAGCAGCCCGTTCATGGTCTTTGAGCGGAGGCTGAGCCTGTGAACTGGGTGCAAAGGGTCATCACCAAATACACCCACCCCGGCATGTGGCTGGGGCTGGTTCTGTTGCTCATGGTGCTGCTGAGCGTAGATGCGTTCTTGAGGTTGCACCCATGAAACCCATCTGCCTGCCCTGCCAGCGGTTCTACCGCGTCAAGCGCAACGGCTACTACTTCATTGAGGGGATGCCCAGCATCTACGGCGCTCCCCCCGGAACAGCGGTGCCTGAGGCGTGGCAACCCTATAAGCTGTGGGTGGGTGACCTGTGGCAGTGTATGGGCTGCGGCCACCAGACAGTGGCGGGCGTACCACCCCGCCCCATAGCTGAGCATTACGAGCCAGACTTTGAACAGAAGGTGATCAACCATGGCGGACCATTGGTTCAAATTAACGACTGCTGAGCGGGCCCGTGCTGAGCGCGCCGCCCACAAGTTCAGTGATGACATCGGCGGGCACGCCAGCAACTACCGCCAGACCGTGCCGCCTATGGTGCACACCAACATCAACCCGGTCAGCGTCAAGACGGTGAGCGCTATGGGAAAATTGCTGGCGTCAGAACCTGAAGGAGATTAGGCTGAGTTTTCTAGGGCCCGCCGTTGGTTGGTTGGTTGGCGGGCCCCGGAGGGGGCAGGCGGCCCACGGTTTCAGCATTCCGTGGGCCGTCTGTTTATCAGAATGATCATCAAATTGAGAGGGCCTTTATGCGGAAGATACGCGTAGCCATTGTGGGTGTGGGCAATTGCGCCAGCGCTCTGATCCAAGGTCTGGCCTACTACAGCCGGACATCTGACAACTTCCCCAAGCCGGGCATGATTACACCCGTGCTGGGCGGCTACGGCCCCGGTGACATTGAGGTGGTTGCCGGGTTTGACGTGGTTGACACCAAGGTGGGCATACCGGTCAACCAAGCCATCTGGGCCCGACCCAACAACACCATGTTGATCTACGATGATGACGTGCCTGACTGCGGCAAGGTCTACCGGGGGCCCACCTTTGACGGTCTGGGCCGTTACTTGCGTGAGATCGTAGGTGAAAGCACGGTTGAGCCGGTTGAAGTTGAGGACATACTGGGCAACCTGCGGGTTGACGTGGTGGTCAACTATTTACCAGTCGGCTCTGAACTGGCGGCACGGCACTATGCCGGGGCGGCGCTGCGCGCCAAATGTGCGTTCGTCAACTGTATGCCCACATTCATTGCCTCTGACACCTTCTGGGCTGACAGCTTTGAGCGGGCGGGTGTGCCCATCATTGGTGATGACATCAAGTCACAGGTGGGCGCTACAATCGTGCATCGGGCACTAGCCACGCTGATGCGTGAGCGCGGCGTTCAGCTGAAGCGCACCAGCCAGCTGAACGTGGGCGGCAACACCGACTTCCTCAACATGCTGGAGCGTGACCGGTTGCTCAGCAAGAAGATCAGCAAGACGCAGGCTGTGACCAGCGTGATGGGCGTGGAGCTACCGGCTGAAGACGTGCACATAGGCCCCTCTGACCACGTGCCGTGGCTGGGTGACCGCAAGGTGGCGCACATCCGGCTAGAGGGCGAAGGCTTTGGCGGCGCGCCCATGAGCATTGAACTGAAGCTTGAGGTATGGGATAGCCCCAACAGCGCGGGCGTGGTGATGGATGCCATACGCTGCGCTGCCGTGGCGCAGGACCGCAGTGAGGGCGGGCCGGTGCATGCGGCCAGCGCTTGGTACATGAAATCACCGCCTGAGCAATATGACGACAGCGACGCCAACAACATGCTTGATGACTGGTTGAACGGAGATTATGATTAGGGGATTGAGGCGCGCCGCCCGAATCCCCGTGCTGGTCAAGACGGCGCGCCAATAGTCCGGTGGCAACCTTGCCCGTAAGGGTGGCGTAACCAATCGCCTTAATAGCTAGACCACTGAGCGGTGTGGGCAAAACCCGGCAAGGGGGTGGAAAGCCCCCACCTTTTGAGGAGAGAAGAATGAGCGCCATCAAACCCATTGAGAACGACCACGGTGCTGACTGGCACATGGACAAGTTCGTCAAGTTTGCCCACGCCAAGGCGGCAATCGGTGAGCCAACGCCGCACATGCGGGTGGTTGACTATCTGTGCCGCGACCTGCCCCTTGAGGAGCAGACGTGGCGCGCCGGTTTGTATTTGGCAGGCTACTCAGTGTTGACCGGGGAGGGCATTTGGAACAGCTGGTCATGGGACCGTTACCAAGCTGAGGGCCTTGGCCCATTCACCATGTGGCTGAAGGAGAACTGGAAGGGCGTGCACAAGCGCAAGCCCCGCCGCTGCCTGCCCACCTATCTGAAGTTTGCCAGCTGCGTGGATAGCTTCAGCCATTGGGCACAACATGAGTTCCCCCGGTTGCGCCAGACGCGCTGGTTGGACCCACTGACTGAGTATGACGGCTGGTGGGAGAGCGCTGACAAAATCTATCAATTTGGTAGATATATCAATATTCGCCTGTTGGAACTGATGCGGCGGCGCGGCCACATGCAGGCCCACCTGTACGATATCCGGGCGGTGGGGGCCCACAGCCCCATCAGGTGCCTGATGCTGTTGAAACCGGACAGGGTGGCTGACCTGATGACCGGTGAGCAAGGTGTGGTCAATGAGATTGCCCAAGAGGTGAAATCTGATCTGGGCATGGAGCTCAGCTATTTCCTGTACGCCACCCTGCTGTGCGAGTACCGCAGCGGCTATGAAAGCGGCAAGGACTACGCGGGCAACCAGCATGATGAGGAGCTTGAATACAGCTACAGCCGCTACGCTGACCACTGGCGCGCCACCGGGCTACAGAGCCGCCTGTATGAGGCGCGCGCCGCCATAGACCCGCATGAGTGCCTTGGTGAGATACAGGGCTGGCGCAAGCGCAGGCTTGATGTTGCAGGGTGGTTGCGGACAAGGGGCATTGTGTGGGATGATACCAAATATGACTACCACGCATCTGTGAAGGCAGATCAACCGATCAACAGGGTGTATGCACGTGAATAAATTCTCAGGCACGTTTGTCGGTGGCACGCACCGGGCAAATACCGAGGTCAAGGGCATCACGTTTGAGCAGCTTTATGGGCTGGTAAAAGATCGCATCCAATGGGTCACGGCGACCAGCGATTATGATGCGGTGTGTCAGGCGCTGTGCTGTGAGGTTGAGAAGGCTATGGGTATTTACCCGAACACCGGGGCAGGGGGACCAGATGAGCCGAGCTAGCGCCAACACCATCATTGAGGGCAAGCTGTACCAGCGCGGCCACTTCCTGACGTGGCCCGCCGCGCAGAAGTGGCGCATGCTTGAGAACGCGGGCATCACCATGGTGGTCAACCTATGGTCAAAGGTTGACCCCGACCTATCAGGTGAGGAACAGGGCCGCATCTACCTGTGCTGGCTTTGTTCACCCAGCGCGGTGCCGCATGATGCTGACCTGATGACTGAGATCGTAGCCAACCTGATCATGGCCGGGCACTGCGCCTTGATCCACTGTGAGGCGGGGCGCGGGCGCAGCGTCTGGTTCAGCGCGCGGGTGCTGGCGGTGGTCAACAGCCTGTCTGGCGCAAGGGCTCTGGAACTGACCAAGCTGGCATGCCCCAGCTACAAGCTTAATCCACCACTGATCAATGATTTGATGAGGTTCAGAAATGAATGACCTGATAGTTGCCGGTGAACGCGAGCAGGTGTACCTTGGTGACGGGCTCTATGCCAGCTTTGACGGCTACCAGATATGGCTGCGCACGTCAGATGGCCTGAGCGTCACCAACAGCATTGCGCTTGAGCCTCAGGTGATGAAGGCGCTGAGCGACTATGCCGCAAAGGTATTCCAGAAATGAAACTAGGACCAACTGGCAAATTCCCTGAAGGCAAGTTGAACCAGCACGATGAGGGTGAACTGCAAATAGCGGTCAGCAAGATAGGTGACAACGTCCACCTCAGCTTTGGCACCCCGGTTGCTTGGTTTGCACTGTCAAAGGAGCAGGCGATTGTCTTTGCCAACACCGTCATCAAGATAGCAACCGGTGAGGCCCATTGATGAGCGTCATACCTGAAAAGCTGCGTCAAGCCTACCATAACGACCTGACTGACGTGCCCTTGCTGATAGACGCAGCTGAGGAGCTTGACCGGCTATATGCCAAGGTGATCAAGCTTGAGGATCAGATCAAGCTGCTTGAGAACAAGGCTGAAGACATCAGGCGCTATGAAGACCTGATACACCGTGCAGCGGAACTGCTTGGCCCCAGCATGGTCGAACTCGAGAAAGCCAAGGCAGAGATAGAGCGGCTGAAGCAAGAAGACGCTACTTCTTGGCGACCGGCAGATGCCAATGCAGAAATCCGCAAGCTGAAAACAGAGGTCGAGCGGCTGGAGGAGCAGTGCCGTGGCCTCGCGCAAGCGGCGCTGAACAATGGGCAAGACTTACTGCTGAAGGAGGCAGAGGTAGAGCGGCTGAACGAGCGTATCTACAAAACCGAGAGCAACCGCGACGATTGGAAGGAGCGCGCCAAGGAGCTGGAAGTGCAGGTCAAGCGGCTGCTTGCCAAAGAAGGCGCGCGGATCAGTGATGCACTGCGCAGCGGTAGAATAAGTGAAGCAATGAAGTCAGAGCCGCGCAGAGACGCCAATGGTGACCCCATACCGTGGCCGATGGACGCTGACTACTTCATGGCCTTTGACCCGGCTGACCCTGACAGACCAACGGATTGACCATGGCCATAGTTCTGATCAGGGGCACGGGCGGCAGCGGCAAGACCTATATTGCCGAGCAAGTGATTGCCGCGCTGGGCGGGTTGTACACATCCGTGCCTTTTGCCTTGGGGCCCGCCAACAAGCAGGGCATCCGCAAGACCGGGGGATACCGCTGGCTGTCTCCCCCGGTTACCATCATGGGCCGCTATGAGACGCAGTGCGGCGGCTGTGACACCATAGGTGGCTGGCCGGGCGGGCCTGATGAGGTGTGCGCCAAGATCAGCGCTGAGGCGGCGCAGGGCCAGTCTGTGTTGTGGGAAGGCATTGCTGTCAGCAGCTACGGCCAGAAGCGCCTGCTGGCCATGGGACCAGACTTGACAGTCATTCAATTGGATACCAGTCTTGATGAATGTGTGCAGTCAATCCAAGCACGGCGGGCGGCCAAGGGCAATACCAAGCCGCTTGACCTGTATCATACCGAGCGTAAGCATAAGGCACTGTTCACCACCAGCCGCAGCAATCAGGCGGTGGGCATCAAGGTTGAGACACACAGCCGTGAGACGGCGCTGCCGCGTGTCAAGGAGTTGTTGGGGCTATGAACCGGCGCGTTGAACAAGCTGAGGCAGAAATCCATGCATTTTTTGATGCGGCGGTGGCACGCATTGAGAAGTACCGAGAGTTTGCTGCGTTCGTGAAGAATGCGCCGGTCAGCAGCGGTGTCTGTTGCTGCGGCAGCAACATGACTGATCATACACAGAGCGATAATCACACGCCGGTAGACCAGTGGCATTACTCACTGTCACAATGGCTAAAGGAGTTAAAGCAGGTAGACCCATCAGGGGAGGGTTTCATTGAGGGCGAGCGGCCAGCCCGATAACGGAAAGTCACCTCCCTACCTCCCCACCGGGTTACGCATCCCCGGTACTACTAGAGGGGTCAAGGTGACACGGCTAGGAAAGTGCATACCCCATAAATACGAAGCATGTATGCAAGCCCGGTGACAGGGGGATTTCCCTCAAGGGTCCTTTGCCCCCTGTCACCACTTTTTTTGAGGAGTTTGATTTGTTCACCATTCATGCAGGCAACGTCAATTACGCATGGGCTGAGGCTATGAACCTGATCAGACGGCTGGGCGTGCCTGAAGACAGCCGCGCCGGGCGCGTTCTGGTGATGCCGGGCCCGGTGACCACCATCTATGACAACCCGCGCCAGCGGGTGCTGTTTGACCCGGTGCGCAACGCCAACCCTGTGTTCCACCTGCATGAAGCGCTATGGATGCTGGCCGGGCGCAATGACGCCAAATGGCTTGACCAGTTCGTCAGTGATTTCAGCCAGCGCTTTGCTGAGCCTGACGGCCACCAGCACGGGGCCTACGGCTACCGGTGGCGTCAGCACTTTGCGGGCAGCTTCAGCGTAGGCGGTGACCGCATTGGTGAGCTAGACCAGCTTGACGTGGTGGTTGACATGCTGGCGCGTGACCCCGGCACGCGGCAGGCGGTCATTCAGATGTGGGACGGCGAGCAAGACCTTGACCAGCCGCACCTGAAGGATAAGCCCTGCAACACCCACATCTACCTGCGCCTGCATTCAAATATGGAACTGGACATGGCGGTGTGCTGCCGCAGCAATGACATCGTGTGGGGCTGCTACGGGGCCAATGCCGTGCACTTCAGCATCTTGCAGGAATATCTGGCGGCGCGGCTGGGCGTGCCCATGGGGCGGCTGACGCAGTTCAGCTTCAACTGGCATATGTACGACAACACCGCGCATCTGGCGGACCCTGTGGGGGCGCAGGCGGGCATCATGAACGGCTACCCCGGCACCACGCAGCTGGTGGCTGACCCCACCAGCTTTGACCGTGAGGTGCGCGCCTACGTGGATGACCCTGAGGCGGCCATGGCGGACAGGTTCAAGAACACGTTTCTGAGCGGCACGGCATGGCCCATGTACATGGCCAACATTGAGCGCCGGGCAGGCAACGCCAACACGTCAGCCATGGCGTGGGCCAGAAATATCCACGCGCCTGACTGGCGCATGGCCACCATGGCGTGGTTGGATCGCAAGGCAAAGGTAAGGGAAAACGCATGATGAAATGGTGGCGGCGCTGGCGTGAGCGGCGGCTTGACCGTTGGCGTGAGCGCATCGGCAGGGAAATCTTGAACCAGAACGCTTACCTGTCACGTGAGGACGGTTACCGTTACCCACGCTGTGACGTAGATGGTAACAAAGATGAGCGTGGAATATGACCAGCAATACGACGTTGGTTATGACATAGGCTATACGATAGGTTTTGACGGGTACTCAGGCACAGGAAGACCGTATGTACCTAAAGGGGTAACAAGCAAAGCTGCGCTTGCAGGCTTTTTTACCGGCTATACAGATGGATTTAAGGATGGTTATCTGGCTGGTTTGCAACAGGCGCTGCGTGAGTACCATCGAACAGGAGAAATAACCAGATGAGCATCTTCCGCACGGTCAGAAAGATCATTGACTGCGCCGCCTGCCACGGCAGCGGGCGCGTCTACAGCACGCCCAGCGCTGATGCTGAGCGTGAGTGTGAAATGTGCGGCGGCACCGGGCGCGTTGAGGTGAATGTGCGCGCCAGCGCGGCCAGCGTGGCGCGGGCCACTGACGCCATAGCGCACACGCCGCTGCCGCAGTCAGAACGCAAGGCAGCCAAGGCGCGGCTGCGTGAGGTTGATGATGACGACGCCGCACCAAGCGGCAAAGCCAAGCAAGGGAAGGCAGGAAAGGGTTATGTTGACGAAGACGAGTGAGCGTACAGTGAGTGACGGTGTAACGGACAACGTGGCCTTTGCAGGCCGCGTCAAACGCTACCACACATGGCCGACCATCCAGAGCCAGACCGTGGGCGAGCATTGCTGGCAGGTAGCGCTGGTCTACCAGCAGATTTGGGGTGAACTCAGCAGCCCGGTTGAGCGGTTCATCAGGCTGCACGACGCGGCTGAACTGGTGACGGGTGACATCCCGTTCCCTACCAAGAGCAAGAACCCCGACCTGAAGACCGCCATTGAGGCGGTTGAGTTCAAGGCGCTTGAGGCCATGGATTTATATGTGCCCGTGCTGCATCCTGACGTGAAGCGGCGCATCAAGATTTGTGACCTGTTTGAAATGATGCTGTTTGGCATGGTTGAACGCCAGCTGGGCAATCTGTTGGCCGAGCCCATCATACTGCGCACCCGGCAGGCGGCGCTCAAGCTGGTCAATGAGATTGAGGCTGAAGGTGAACGCAACCGAGTGTATGCTTGGGTTGAGCAACAAGAGGACCGCCACGCAGCTGTGCTGGCGCAACTATACAAGGAGAATTAATGTTGGATAAAGTGACCGAAATATTGAACCAGCGCCCATCTGTGCACGGCGAGTTTGCTGAGAACAGCCGGGCAACGTGGGTGATCATGCGTGCCTTGCAGCATGAACGCAACTGGTCCACGCTGAGTGACCAGCACCGGCATGCCCTGTACATGGTGGCGCACAAGATGGCGCGCATCGTCTGCGGTGATGCGTCTGAGCCTGATCACTGGGACGACATTGCCGGTTACGCCAAGCTGGTGGCTGACCGCCTGCGCAAGCCGGTGACGCCCTACGATGGCTCTGATGTCTACAGCGCGCTGGCGGTGGCGTGGCACATAACCCGTGACGAGGCCAAGGCACGCGTGCAACAGATCATGCGTGACCAGAGCCAGCGGTCAGAGGCCGCCGCTACCATGGCTAGGGACCTCAACAGCGGGCGGCAGGGCATTGGGCGCACTCAGACACTGCCCAAGGCCACAGACGCGCCTGAGCGGCCTTGGCGGCCCCGTAGGTCACAAGATGGTGATGAACCGTCTGGTGCGCCCCAGCGGCCCGCTGTGGGCACGCCTGAAGACGGTGGCCAGCATAATGAGGCCAGCACAGAAGCCTTGGCTGAAGAACTGCGGCGTGAGCTTGAGAGCAATCAGCCCCAGTTCTAGCCGTGCCCAAGTACAAGAAGCGCCGCCATATGGAAGGGCAGCTGGGCCTGTACGGTCCCACCAGTGAGTGGCTACCCCCCACTGAGCTACCCGACCTGCGTGGCAGGCCCGTGGTGGTGCTTGACTGTGAAACCTTTGACCGGGGCCTGATCAAGAAGATCGGTCCCGGCTGGGCCTTTGCTCAAGAAGGTTATGTCTGTGGCATCAGCTGGGCAGCTGAGGGCAGCAACGGCTATGCGCCCATCAACCACCCCAACACCGTCAATTTTGCGCAAGAGCAGGCGGTGGCATGGATCACCGATCTGGCCAAGAGTGGCACCAGACTGGTGTTCCATAGTGCCGCCTATGACTATGGCTGGCTGACCCGCATGGGCGCTGACCTGACCGGCGCTGACATCAACTGCACGCTGGCCGCCTGCGTGATGGTGGATGAAACTGAATACAACTACAGTCTTGACGATTGCTGCCACCGCATAGGGTTGCCGGGCAAGGATACCCGCATGCTGACAGATGCCGTTGAGGCGGCGGGTTATGATCCTAAAAAGGCACGTGAGTTCATCAGCATGGTGCCCGCCGAATTTGCGGCACCCTACGCCACGGTTGATGCCGTACAAACGCTGGCGCTGTGGCAGCACACCCTGCCGCTGATGCGCGAGCAGGAGCTCATGCAAGCCTATGAGACTGAAATGGGTCTGGTGCCCATGGTGGTGGCCATGCGCAAGCGCGGCATCAGGCTGGATCTTGACTATGTTGAGCAGCTGATCGGTGAGTTCCACGGCCTGCGTGACGCGGCGCTGGCTGAGGTGGGTGAGCTACTGGAGCTCAAGCGCGCCGCCAGCATGACTGAAATCCGCAGCCCCAAACAGATGGAGCAGTGGTTCACCCAGAGCCACATATGGTTCCCCCGGACTCTCAAGGCCAAGCAGGGCAGCTTCACCAAAGACTGGATGGAAAAGGCCGAACACCCGCTGCCGCGTGCCTGCGCCACCGCTGAACTGTATGAGGAAGCCGCCGCCAAGTTCTGCCAGAACTATCTGCTGGGCTACGCGGTGGATGGGCGCATCCACGCTGAGATCCACCAATACCGTGACACGACCGGGGGAACCCGTAGTCACCGGTTCTCTTATAGCGAGCCGCCCCTGCAACAGATGCCCAGCCCGGACAAGGACGCCATGGGTGGTAAAATACGCCGGGCTTTTTTACCTGAGCCCGGTGAGCGCTGGGTATCACTGGACTACAGCCAGCAAGAGCCGCGTGTCACCGTGCATTTTGCCAGCCGGGTGGGCGCGCAGGGCGCAGAGGCTGCCGTGGCGCGCTACCGTGACAACCCGCGCACTGACTACCACCAGATGGTGGCGGACATGACCGGCCTCCCCCGGTCGCGCGCCAAGATACTCAACCTTGCCATGACCTACGGCAAGGGCAAGCGCAGCCTTGCTGAGGAGTTGGGCGTCAGCATGAATGAGGCTGACCTGATCTTGCAGGACTATCATGACCGCTTGCCCTACATCAAGAGCCTTGAGGATAAGTGCAAGCGCGCCGCCGACATGCGCGGCTACATCAGGCTGATCGACGGGGCCCGCATGCACTACCCGCAATGGGAAGGCGGCTACGTCAACCCCGCTGAGCGCGCCGAGGCAGAAATGGCTGGCAAGAAGCTGGAGCCAACCACCATTGAGAAGGCCAAGGAACGCCAACTTGACCCCGACCACCCGTGGTCACAGACCCGGCTGCGGCGGGCTGACACCCGCAAGGCGCTGAACAATCTGGTGCAGGGCAGCGCGGCACGGCAGACCAAGCGTGCCATGCTGGCGGTCTGGCAGGCAGGCGTCACGCCGCTGATACAGCTGCACGATGAACTGGGCATCAGCACCGCTGACAAGGCAGTGGCGCTGTACGTACAGGAGCTTATGATTGAGACAACGCCGCTGCTGGTGCCCACAATCGTTGACTTTGAGGTGGGGCCCACATGGGGTGAAGCAAAGGAGCCATGGACATGAGAACATTAGCAGATATAGATTCGCCACTTCACTTTCACCCTATGCAATTTCTGGAGCCGATGACGCTTGACCAGTTCCATGAATGGAACATCACGTTTGCACAGGCCAAGTTCGCCACCAAGGGCAGCTACGATACCAACCCGGTGACCTACTTCAACATGCGGCGCGGTGACACCGTGCATGTCATGGAGGCTATGTTTGACGCCGGGCCGCGCAAGCACATGATCTTCACCTTGGTGCGTGAGATTTGCGCCATGGACCCCAGCCTGACCATGGTGTCATTCATTTCAGAGATATGGATGGCCAGCCTGCCTGTGGGTCAGGAGCGTCCTGACGTGCCGGTGCGTGACATACCGGGGCGTGAAGACGGGTTGATGGTGCACACCTGTGAGCGCGGCGGCGGCGGCAAGGTGACACGTTGGGCGGCCAAGCTGAAGTTCAACCCTGACAACAACCGCCTGCTGGCGCGTGATGACATTGACCTGAGTAAGGAGCATATGACCGGCGATGCCGTCTGGTTCTTTGAGCCTGTCCGTGTCTATCCATAAGATCATATCACGCTGCCCGTGGTGCGGGGCCAAGAATGACCGCGCCAGCAATGCCGTGCCCGGTGAGGTGGTGACGCCCTCTGACGGTGACGTGAGCATGTGCTTCTACTGTGGGGAGTGGGCCGTCTACGATGCAGCGCTGCCCGCCGCGCTGGCGCAGCGCAAGCCCACCGATGCGGAGTTCATTGAGATCGGTGAAGACCCTGACTGCCAGAAGCTGCGGGCGGCATGGGTACAGATGAATTGAAAAGGGCCCCCGCAGGGGCCCTGTTTGATCACTTGATGCTGATGTGCCCCTTGGCGGTGTCCCACCTGAAGTCATCCCGGCGCAGCCCGGCGTCAAGCGCCTCACGCACGGTCATGCCATCCACATACAGCTTGTACCGCCTGAACGCCATGCTGCCCGGCTTCTTGGGGTTGGCCACCAGCAGGGTGATGACCTGATGATCGGCAAACTGTGCCTGCGGCCCACGCTTGTTGAGCGGCACGCGCTTGGTGGCAACCACCACCGGCTTGCCCACCTTGGCCTTGGGTGCGGGCTTGGCCGCCTTGGGCGCAGGCGCGGCCTTGACGGGCTTCTTGAACGCCACCACGTTGGTGGGCTCAGCGGCGGGCGTCAGCGCGGCATTCAGGCCCGCCATGTCAGCGTTGAGCCCGGCAAGGCCGTCTGGCTCAGTGGTATCAGCGCCGTTGGCCTTAACCAGCTTGGTGCCGTCAAGCACAAGATTGTGATCAGCCATTACCTTGGTGAGCCGGGCCACGCCAGAGGGCTTGTCTTTGAAGCCCTTGATTTCCTTGAGTGGCAGGGCCAGTTCAGCCACTGCACGATTGTAGGCAACGTTCAGCTGTGCCAGAGAAAGTTCAGAAAGCATTTGGTTAACCCCTAGAGAAATGGGCGCGTTGGCCCGTTGACGATCTACGAGTTGTAGCATTCCTCGCATACCTCTGCAAGGGACTAAATGGACCGGGGGTCCAGAAAGTTTTTGTTTACGTTCTCGTACCTTTTACCTATTTTCGTAGCAATTGGCGGAGCGTATCATGACCCTACGTCAAAGCGGCCCAGCGGCTTTGACCCGGTAGACCAGTTCCATAATTAACAAGTAAAAACAATACGTTGAGGGTACTAGGGTGATTGACTGTATTGTGGTGCTTGACACTGAGACTACCGGCCTTGACCCGGCAGCTGGTGCTGAAATTTGTGAAATCGCTTGGGTCAGCCTGAACTTTATGGATGGTGAATGGGTCTTCGGCCCCGGCCATGGCTGCTTCATTGAGACGTTCAAGCCGTTTGACCCGGCAGCCCGCGCCGCCCACCATATAGACCCGGCGTGGTGCCAACCGGGGGCACCCAACTGCGCCCCGCGCGGCATCATCATAGGCAGCATGAAGGCCATGGAGCGGCCCGGCCAGATGCTCTACTGCGCGCACAATGCGCCCTACGACATGGCCTTTCTCCCTGAGTTAAGCCTAGCCGTCATAGACACCTACCGCTGCGCCAAGCACCTGTGGCCTGACGCCCCCCAGTACAAGAACCAGACGCTGCGCTACTGGCTGAAAGCCGAGCCACCCGCCAAGCTGCTTGACGGTCTGGTGCCGCACCGCGCCCTGTACGATGCCGCCGTCACCGCCGCCATACTGCAACGCATGCTGGTCAGCCACAGCCCGGCTGATCTGGTGCGGCTCAGCACCACGCCATTTCTGCTTGAGAAGGTGACCTTTGGCAAGCACAAGGATGAGCCGTGGGCCAATGTGCCCATAGGCTACCTTGATTGGATGGCCCGCATCAGTGACATGTATCAAAACGATCAGGACATACGTTTCACGGTGGATCACTACCGGCAGAAGAACGTTCAGTCCTACACCATCTAGGAGCCCCCCTAGTACAACCCCCAGCGAGGAGGAATGAACATGCCGGAATACGGACCTCAGACCGTATATGCCGACCAGTTAGATGCCGAAAAATACCGGGCACCCGGTGAGACTTTCCGTGAGGCCACCAGCCGCGTGGCCCGCGTGGTAGCAGACGGCGAACACCACTACCGCCAAGTCAACGAAATCACACTCAACCAGCGCTTCCTGTTCGGCGGTCGTATCCGGGCAGCGCTGGGCTCACCAAAGAACACCACCGCCTACAACTGCTTTGTGTCAGGCACCATACCAGACAGCTTCACAGACCGAGACAACCCGCAGAAGTCTTCTATTATGGACCGGGCGCATGAGAGCGCCAAGACCATGCGCATGGGTGGCGGCATCGGCTACGGCTTCAGCCACCTGCGGCCACGCGGCGCAATGATACAGAAGCTGCAAAGCGCCAGCAGCGGTCCCTTAGGTTTTATGCCGATCTTCAACAGCGTGGGGCAAGCCACCAGCAGCGCCGGTAACCGGCGCGGCGCGCAGATGGGGATGTTGCGCGTAGACCACCCTGATATCCTTGAGTTCATCCGCATCAAGCAGAACCCTGACGCGCTCAACGGCTTCAACATCAGCGTGGCCGTGACTGATGAGTTCATGGACCACCTGCAAAGCGGCAGGCCGTTCCCGCTGCATCACGGCGGCACCGTCTACAACCACGTTGACCCGGCCGAGCTGTGGAATGAAATCATGCTCAGCAATTGGGACTGGGGCGAGCCCGGCGTAATCTTCATAGACACCATCAACCGCCGCAACAACCTCTGGTACTGCGAGACCATCGAGGCCACCAACCCCTGCGCTGAGCAACCGCTGCCGCCGTTTGGCGCGTGCCTGCTGGGCAGCTTCAACCTCGTCAAATACCTGACGTGGCAGGGCCGCGAGAATCGCTGGGCGTTTGACTGGGACTACCTGCGCTCTGACATACCACCAATCGTACGTGCCATGGATAACGTGGTTGACGCCGCCAAGTACCCGCTGCCGGAGCAGGAGGCTGAGGCCAAGAGCAAGCGCCGCATGGGCGTGGGCATCACCGGGCTGGCCAACGCCTTGGAAGCCTGTGGCCACAGCTACGGGGTTGAAAGCTTCTTGGATATTGAGGCCAAGATCATGCACATGATCCAGCGTGAAGCGTACCTGACCGGCGCGCAGCTGGCGCGTGAAAAGGGTGCGTTCCCGCTGTTTGACGCTGACCGCTACCTCAAGGGCAAGCACGTGTGCACCTTGGATAGGGACGTGCAGGAGCAGATCCGCATCTGGGGCCTGCGCAACAGCCACTACACCAGCGTGGCACCCACCGGCACCATCAGCCAGACGGCTGACAACGTATCAAGCAGCGCTGAGCCGGTGTTCCGCTGGCGGCAGGAGCGTGACGTGAACATGCTGGCAGGCAAGCGGACCATTGACCTGTACGACTATGGCTTTGACAAGCTGCATGTGAGGGGGAAACGCGCCGCGTTTGGTGAGGTGACGGCCAACCAGCATGTTGACGTGCTGACCCGTGCCCAGAGCTATGTTGACAGCGCCGTCAGCAAGACCATCAACGTGACCGGCACCATGCCCATGGAGGACTTCAAGGGCGTCTACACCAAGGTCTACGAGAAAGGCGGCAAAGGCTGCACCACGTTTAATGCAGACGGGAAAAGGGCCGGTATCTTCAAGCTGAGCCCGGAACCCCCGGACCTGCCGTTTGCTAGCCCGGTGGTTGACGCGTTGCTGGCAGGCATAGGGGATTACGCCGATGGGCAGGCATGCTATTTTGACCCATCAACCGGCATGAGGACCTGTGAATGACCGCCCCCAGTAGCAAGCATCTGGCCAGCGTACTCAAGCGGGCCGGGTTTGATGAACTGGCGGCGCGCGCTGAGCGTGATGAGTTCCATGACTACCTGTCAGACCACGGCCTGCCGGGCATGGAACTTGACACGGCGCTGGTGGCCATCATCAAAGACCCCACCTACAGCCCCGAAAAACGTGACGCCGCCAGCCAGATCAGGTCACGTCATCACGCCGGGGACTTTGACGCCACCAAGGCTGAGAGTGACGCATGGGCGGCCAGCCCTGACGGCCTGCGGGCCTTGGGGCAGCTGAACAAAGACCTCAAGAAGTGAGCATTGCTGATAACGGTCTGCGCCGCGTGGTGCAGACCTACCTGCCCAAGTCAAAGGGCTGGCTGTGGACCCCGCTTGAAACCGGGGCCACGCAGGCCGGGGTGCCCGACAGCTTCTACGCGCACCTGCACACCCGCATCAACGGCTGGGTTGAACACAAGGCCACTGGTGGATGGGCAGTGGGCGTCAGGCCGCATCAGGTAGCGTGGATTGAGCGCCACTTGCAGGCGGGCGTGCGCTGCACGGTGCTGGTGCGGGCCGGGGGCATCGGCAGCACCCGCTCAGCCGGGGATGCGCTGTGGGCTATTGCAGGTTCTGGCGTACGACTGTTATCTGAGTACGGCCTGCGTGACTTGCCCAGCCATACCGTGCTGGGCCAGTGGGTGGGTGACCCGCATGACTGGGATTGGGCCGCTGTGGCCCAGATACTGACGGAGAAGACACATGGCTAACGGTGCAAGTACTTGCGAGTTCTTCATTGAGGGCGGCGGCTCAAAGGGCCGCTACCAGATGTACAACCCGCCCATCACGGGCGACGACATGACGTTTGACGATGGCGAGACCTACACCGTGGTGCGCCGCAATGTTGATGTGCAGGATAACTTTGTGCGCATCACTATCCGCCGCAAGGACAGCGCATGACGGTCTACATGCATTCACGCGTGTACTACCTGCTGGAGCGGGCGGGCCTGTTGCGTGAGGGCCTTGACCTAGACACGCCCAACCTTGTTGTTCATGACGCCATACAGGATCAGTACAGGGTCTATGAGCAACCGCCGCCAGAACTGGTGTCCATCCGGCGCAAGGATAGCGCGTGATGCTGGTGCTGGTGCTGATAGCCTGTCTGAACGCTGAGTGCCGCGTGGTGCAGCTGTCAGAGCCTGTGGTGGCGGCTGGCTGCATGGCCAGCGCCCAGATGGCGGCGGCGCGGTGGGTGGGTGATCACCCCCGGTACAAGGTCAAGAAGCTGCTGTGCGTGCGCCCTGACCAGCTGGTTGACCTTCTGGATGAGTACCGGGCATGATCATCTGGCGCAGACCATCAGAGGCTCACCGTTGCACCAAGTGCGACTACTGCCTGCGCCTGTGGTATGAGGAGTGCCGCTGGTCTGACTGCCAGCAACCGCATCATGGCGAAAGCAAGTGGGCCGTGTTGGCTGTGGATTGGGGCATATTCACCGGGGTGGTGGCCGTGGGCGTGGTCATCAAGATGCTGTTTGCTTGAAGCGCAGCATCCTCTGTTTCTACCGGCTGCACCACCGGGCGGCGGTTATCTCGTATTGAATGAGGCGCAGATCAGCTGCCTTGATTTGTTGTGCTTGATCCGCACCATCTACCCGCACACCCGCATCATCGCTCAGCATATGATGCCCACCAACAAAAAGGCCGCCCGGTAAGGGCGGCCAAGGTTGGGTTTCTCTAGGGTCCAGCACATTTAGGGGTAATGGTTGCCTTTGGCAATGCCCGCAGGCCCGTCAGGCAGCCCCGCCAGACGTTTTTGTGGGGCTGAGGGCTACCAGACACCGGCCAAGAGGCCCCGCGCGCGCTGGCGGGCCGCCCTCTGGTCAGCTGTCAGCGTCAGGCAGTACCTCTTTGGCCTCATCCCAGCGCAATGGCGGGGCGGGCCGCTCAATCTTGGTGCGGAACCGTTTCTTGCAGCCCTTGCAGCCGTAGACCTTTGAGGCAGTGCCGGAGCCGCTGATATAGTAGGCGGTCCCTTCCTGATTGCAATGCGGGCACTTCATCATGGGCGCTCCTCATTTGGCTGTTGCCGCAGCACCCGTTGTTCGGCACAGGGGTTTGTGTGCGCCACCTCAACCCGCCCCCACACCTCAGCTATGCGGGCTTGGCGCTCAGCCTCACGCGCCGGGTCAGGGTGGCCGTAGCGGTCAAGGTCATCATGCTCAAGCTCAGCCACGTCATGGAACAGCCTGCGCATGCTGTTGCGGTACTTGGGGCCGCAGATGCGATAGTTCATGACATTGATCTGCGGGTCCATACCCGCTACCCACACCAGATCGGCGTAGGTCTGCATGTCAACGGTGGCCACCCGCGTGATGGCAGAAGGTGGGATCACACCGTGATAGGTGGCGTTGCCCATCCCCTCAAGGCTGTCACGCCAGAACCGGGCAAACTGCGGCAGGCGGCGGCGGTACCAACGCGTGCGGTACTTCATGGGCTTGTCTATGGGGGCCAGAGCGGCATCCTTGCGGGTCACCTGCTCCAGCCAGTCCTCATCAGGGGCAAAGGCCCACATGTTGAGCTTGCTGGTATCCACCTCAAGCACCACCATGGGCTCCCCCGGCTTGGTGGCGCTGTATGCGTAGTGCAGGGCATAGCTGTTGGTCAGATAGACCGCATCAGGACAGCTTTCAACGCTGTGCCGCCAATTGCCTGAGCGCTTGCCACGCGGCTTGAGGCCGTTGGCTAGGATGTCAGGCAAGTGGCGGGCGGCGGTGCCGTGATAGAGCATCATGATCGCACCGCCTTTCTGAACATCCGCGCCATGGCGAACATCACCTCAGCCAGTTCATCATCAGCCATGGCGTCAAGCTCACGGCGCGCCGCAGCCTTGCGCTCAGTCAGGGTGCCCAAGCCGGTGAGCGCGTCAAAGCCCACTGTGTGCATGTTGCGCAGCCGCACTGCCTTGCGTTCAATGGGCTCCGGCGGCTCAGGCAGGGCGCTGGGTAGTGGCACCACCGGCATGTCTTTGGTGAAGCGGTCAAGCAGTTCGGGCCGCAGCCCGTAGAACTCAGCCGTCTCAGCAATGGCAGTCTGGCGGTCCTGCCCGCCGTAGATGGCCGCGCGCAGGTCGGCCAAGGCTTCTTGCAGCTTGGTGTTCATGACACCACCGTGCAGTCATCAAGGACCACCTTGACGGTCTTGCCACTCACGTCAAGCCTGACGTGGGCAATGTCATAGGCGTCGGTGCGCGAGCGCTGTGACGGCACACCAGCATAGCGCTCCTTGTACTTGGTGATCTTGGTGACCGTGCCGTAGCGGTCACCCATCATCCACCTATCGGTATAGGCGGGTATCTGCACGCGGGTCATGATTGCACCGCCACGGAGCGCGTACGGTCAAGGGCAGCATCAAAGGCAGCCTCACCGTGCTTCTGCCGCATCAGGCGCAGCATGTTGTGGCTTGCGCCGTAGCGCGGGTGGCAATGCTGCCCCCAGCCATCGGCCGGGCCATTCAGCACGGCCCAGTAGGCGCGGGCGTCTTCATCAATCTCAGGCATAACGGGTCCTTTCCCCGGTTGGTTGACAGTCCTTTCTAAACGCTTGTCGCTTTGATGTAAAGCGATATTTTCAGCCGCGCCACATCACCAGCACCAGCATGGCCCCTATGGCCATGCCCCAGAGCATTGCTTCCATGACGGGGTGCATCCTCATACCTTGTAAAATTTCCTGTGCAAGTCATCAGCGGTGCGCCAGTTGACCTTGGCGCTGCGCACGGTCACCAGCACGCCGCTCTTGAGGTGGCGCATGTGGCCGCGCCGCCAATGGGCCACAGGGCTGGCGTGCTGGCCGCCCTGAGCGGTTCTCTTGCCGCTGGCGTGGCTCTGGCAGTAGCTGACATAATCACGCGTGTGCACCACGTTGTGGGCCGGTATGGGCGGCTTGCCGCGCTTGGCGCGGGCCTTGTTAAGCTTGTCCGGGGGAGGTGTGTGGCTGATGGGTATTGAGGCATCCGCCAATAGCCTCAGCATGGTCACCAGCGGATCCAATGAATTGCTCCCCCGGTTGCGCTGTTCCTGCAACGTTTCAACATGGCCTCCGGGGTATTTCATGTGGGCCGGTGACACCCGCGTGTCACCTATGCCACCTACTGCGATGGATACCATGTCATAGATCAATATGGCAGGGTGCAAGTGGGGTATGTGGACGCCATACAGCTCCACCACCAGTGTGTCATAGCCATTGATGGGATGAGGCACCACAAGGTAGCCGTTGAAGCCGCCCTCCCAGCTGGTGACGCCCAGCCAGCTGTCAAACGGGTGGGCAAGCTCACCGGCCTCAAACATCTGGCGCGTGGCCAAGCTCTCAGACATGATGATAGCGTTGGGTATGTAGCCGAAGTCAATCATGCGCCCTGAGGCAACCACGCCCCTGATGGTGTCCTTGAGGTAGGTGACATCAGCCTCATCCTGAACATCAAGCATGGGGTTAATGGCCAGTATGCCCTCAAGAGCGGCGTTGCGGAATGCCTCGGCGCTCCTGACGGGGTGGGTGACCAGATTTTCAAATAGCAGGGTGATGATCTGTGCCGCCTGCTGCTGCGGCACCAAGGTCAGCTCGTTCATGGCTTCAACCGTGTGTTCTTCAGCTGGTGCATGCGTATGGCCAGTATCAGGTGCACCAGCTGCTTGACATCATCATTGAGCTCGGTCTGCGTGTAGCCCTTGGTCTTGTAGCCGTGCAGGTTCTCCAGCAAGGTGGTGATGATGGGCAAATCGTTCTTTGACCCGTCAATCAGGGTGAACCATTCCATGTGGTCAAGGGCGCGGGTCATGGCGCAACCTCTGGCAAGACCTCTGCGCGGCAGCCGTTGCGGATGACCTCACGCACCAGCCACAGCTGGTCAGCGCCCAGCACAACCACGCCCACCCAGCCATGCGTGGTCTGCACGGCGGTGGCGGTGGTGTTGGGCAGCATCAGCCGCGCCGCTCTGGCCTTGGCCTTGGCAGCGGTGGCATGCGTGGTTTCAGTGATGCTGGGCGGCGGCAGCTTGGCCCGCGCCTTCAAGGCGCGGTCTGCCAGAGCGTCTTCACGGGCCTGCGTGATCTGGTGCTTCATTTTGGGCACTTGGGGGTCCTCTTGATGAAGATGAAGGGTTGACCGGGCACTTGCTTGATGGTGGCTGGCTTGGGCTTGGGCATGCGGCGCAGCAAGTCTTCAACGGTGGCGGGCCGCCATTGCTTAGGCATTGGTCACCTGCTTGAAACCGAATGAGGCCACCTCATAGGTGGTGCCATCAAGCACAAAGCGGTCACCCATCATGCTTGAACGCAGGCCACGCTCTTGGCCGAGCGCCGTCTGCGGCAGCGGCGCGCGCACGGTGACGTATTCACGGTAGTCAGGGTTGCCGGGGCGCGACCAAGAACCCTCTATGTTCTGGGTGGCCTGATAGGCGTATTCAAGCGCGTCTTCCCCGGTCTCAGGGGTTTCCACAGATGCCACGTGAACGGGGCCGTGGTAGACTTCTACGGTAGACATGGCTGGTTGGCCTCCTGTTGAGAAGGCTAAACCATACAATCGTCTTGTCGTGTTGTAAAGCGATTAAAGCGGGGTAATGAAGGGCTGTGCCTCACGGTACAGCTGCGGCTCACCAAACTCACCGGGGGCAATGTCAGTGAAGCCGTATGAGCGGAAGAAGTCCGCCAGCCGGGAGACACTCACGTCTGGCTCAACGTTGCGGATGATCACGGTGCAGTCTTTGCCATCGTGATCCAGATCATTCATCACTTGTGAAGTAAGCGCGCGGGCATAGCCCTTGCCGCGCTGGCTGCGGTTGACGCTGACAAACATGTAGCGGTGCGGCTGGCCTGTCTCACCCAGCACCATGGCCACTATGGTGGTGCTGACCTGACCATCCTGATAGAGGTTCCTGACCCGTGGCGGGTCCGGCTCAACCGTTTGGGGATTGGGCATTGGCGGCGGTTGAGCCGGTTCATCCGCTGGGGGCGGGTGAAGTCGTGAAGGGTCATGCGTGAACAGCGGCATGACGGGCAGCATACACTATGGGTTGGTCCATGTCAGGTGGGCATGGGCGGTGTCCCAGCGCAGGTCGTCAGGGCGCAGGCCAAGGGCCAGCAATTGAGGCCCTGTGAGGCCATCGCGGTAGAGCGCGTAGCGATCACGTGCGGCGCTGCCTTTCTTCTTCGGGTTCTGAACGTGTGACAGCAAGATGCCGTAGTCGTGCTTGACCCGTTTCTTGGAGGTGGGGGCGGCCATCTTGGCCGGGCACGGCGGCCATGGTTTAGGGTGTAGCTGAGGGTCGGGCGGGCAATAGGTGATGGGGTTGTGCAGGCAGTAGTCAGCGATTAGGCTGTTCAGCATCAGCATGGGCGTTGTCCTAGTTTGCAGGCTTGCCTGTGGCAGCGCAGACCACCACAGGCAAGTGGTTGAGATTACTGGGTAATACGGCTCTGGCTAGCTCCCCCGGTCACGGCGGTGCCAAGATGCACCTTGTTGCCAGCGGCCTGCCCGGCAGCGCGTGCGGCGTCACTGCGGGCCATGGCAATGCGCACGCTTTTGGCCTTGGCCAGTTTTATGTCTTGGGCATCCCACTGTTCTTTCACCACAGCATTCTTGACGACCATCAGGCTGGTGCCGGTGGTGGTCATGAGCGTGTCTGTATGGCGGGCCTTCAACATTGCTACCAAGCGGGCATTGACGCGGTCCACAAAGGCCAGCATGAAGGTATTGCGCAGGCGCATGCCGGTGCGCTCGTGAGTAGCCTTGCGGTAGGTCAGATATGAGCGGTCCATAGCGCCCTCAATGACCCGTAGCAGGTAGGTGGCCACTTCAACGTCAGCCGGGAGGCCGAAGAAGTTGATTTCCCCGCTGCCGCGCTTGTGCCAGACCACGCAGTTGCAGAATTCGGCAATCGTCTTGCTGCAATACTGGCTGGGGTGCGGGCGGGCACGGTGAGCGCCGTGGCTGCCGTTGATGCACGTTTCAGCCTTGATTTCGGTTTCAGATTGCTGGATGCCGTACTTGTCCATGAGTTCACCGGCCTTCTGGGCGGCGGCCATGGCTTCCTGTTCGGTGCAGCCGTTTTCAGTGGTCTTGCTCAGCAGGTTGCGGATGCGGTTGACGGCGGCGCTGCGGTTGCCGCTGCCAGCGGGTGCAGCGGTGGTGGCAGGGGCTGGCACGTCAATGGCGATGAAGCCCTTGGCCGTGTCATTTAGCAGATCATCACGGCGGCCACCGGCAGCCCTGAACTGGTCGGCGGTCATGCCCTCCTTGTAGAAGTTGAAGCGGTGCCAAGCCATGCTGCCGGGCTTCTTCGGGTTTGAAGACACGAGTATGCGAATGCGTGCTACAGGTCGTTTCATGTGATTTGTCCTAGTGTTTGCAGGTTGCAGGTTGGCCGGGGAGGCCCCGGTCTGATTGGTCTAGCAGGTTGTCGCATACTCCTCAACAGTTATTTTCAAGTGCGTCAAGCTTGGGCTGGATGGCGGTCATGATGGCGTTGCAGGCGGGGTTGTCAGAATAGTCGGCGATGACCTCAGGGCCAGAGTTGCCGTAGACGAGGTAGAAGCTACCCACGCTGACGCCTTGGCCGGGGTGGCGCACGTGCACCGTGTCACCGTCAGTTGAGGCCAGAGCGCACATGATGGCACGGTAGTTGTTGCTGCGGATCAGGCACCACTCACCGCCGTCATTGATTGAGACGACTAGGCCACGGCGCAGGCATTCACGGATCAGGTAGCCGCAGGCGCGGCCTTCAGCCCGCAGGCGTTTGGCAAGGTCATGGTGGCCGTCAGCGGTGGCGTGGGCGGCGTAGGTGGTGAAGGCGGTTTTCATGGTTCTGGTCCTAGGTTTGAGGTTGGTTGCAGGTTTGCGTTGGCCGGGGGCCCGGCTGGTGATCGTCTTAGCATGGTCGTGTTAGGGCGTCAAGTCGCTTATCACAGAACGTATCTTTTCTACGCGCAGGCACGGGAAGGCATACCCCTTCAAAAAATATGCCCCTTGATAATGTGATAAGGTGATAAGCACGACCAAATTAAAAAACGCGCGCGCGCACTTAGCCACTTATCACCAACCTATCACTTATCACTCCTACGCGCCTTAATTGGCTGATGAGGCTCCCCGGTTGAGCGGTATTTGACTTACGGCCAAGGTTGAGTAATACTCCGGTCATGGCACGTCCTCACCCGCAAGTGACCATTTACCAGCCGCGTTGGGCTGAGGAAGACTATAGGCGCAGGCCAAGGGACTTTGACCCTGACGTTGCGCTGGCCATCATTGATCGTATTGCCAATGGTGAGACGCTGAACGCGGTATGTTCAAACAACCGAGATTACCCACTGCCCGGCACGTTTTTGCTGTGGCTTGAACAGGAGCCTGACATCAACGCCCGCTACCGCAGGGCCAAGGCCATTCAGGCTGAGCTGCTGGTTGATGGCATTCTTGAGGATGGCAAGGCTGGTACATGGGATGCCGGGGTGCGCGTCAACGCTGGCAAGATTTACGCTGAGAAGACCGACCCTGCCCGCTACGGGCCAAAGGCCATGGTGTTCACCGCCCCGGCACCTGACCCTGAGGTGACCACACCGGCTGCGGCGGGTGAGAACGTGCGCCGCAAGCTCAACCAGATGACCGAGCGCCTGAACGCCCGCCGTAGGGCTGCCCAAGAGCAAGAGGAAGCCAGTTGATGCCCGTCACCCTGCGCACCGCTACCGACACCATTCAGCGCATGGAACCAGCCTACTACACCAAGGGCAAGGCCATGCACGCCATCAGGCGGGTTGGCGCGGTCTACCGCATGAGTCGCTTCAATCATCAGAAGTACGGGTTGAAGGCCAAGACTGCCGACTACGCCACCAAGGCGTTGGCGCTGACGGCGGCGCAGGCTGACTATGACCTGCTACGGCCTGCCACCATTACGCCAACGACGACCACCGCAGGCTACACACAGCCCGCCGTGGGTGCCACGGTGGTGGTGCCGGTCACCAGCGCCACGGGCCTTGTGGTGGGCCAATATGTGACCATTGCCACTGGCGGCAAGTACGAAATCACAGCCATAGGCGGGCTCAGCATCACGCTCAAGAACCTGTTGCCAGCGCCGGATAACGCCGCGCCCACCACGGCCATTGCCACGGCCAAGGCGTTCACCGTAGTGCCGGGATGGTAGAACCGTTACGCATCGTTGAGACGCAGCCGCCTGAGGCTGATGGGCAAGGGCCGCCTGAGCCTGACGTTACATACGCGATCAAGGTGGCCATCTACACGCCCAAGGGCCGTCTGCTGGGCTGCCTTGAGCGGCCATGGGACGGGCCGCATGCCATCGGTGAGCTATGCAACACGCTGGTCACCATCAATAGCTGGCGCAATGACTTGGATCAGTGCCATATCGACGTGCGCTGGCGTAAGCTGCCTAGAACCGCAGCCTGACGCCGCCGTTGCTGAGCCTGACGGCGCTGGCGCTGATCGGTGGTTTGGCCACCTCACCACGGATGTCACGGTAGCTGCACATGATGCCAAGGGCGCGTTCCAGTGACAGGGCCAGCGACCACATGTCTTCAGGCCAGTCCATTTCAGGTGACCATGGCGTCAGCGGCAGGTTCACATAAGCTTTGATCAAGGGCGTGGTGCCCAGCATCAGCACGTGGCTGGCGCGCAGGGTCTGGCCCTCAGTTTCATCTGGCATACGATAGATTGTCAGGCGCAAATCGGTTTTCATGTCACCAGAGTATTATCGCTTGCAGATGAAGTAAAGCAGGGGCATTTACATGGACACATTTGGAATGTAAGTTGCTTGCGAGGGTGCACTATCAAGCGTGCAGGGCTTGACGCATCCGGGGCCGCCTCGCTGCCCGGCATTGTCCTAGGTGCCAGCGGCTGAGGCGGCCAACCCTCATGAGGGCCCAGATTGAACGTCAACGTTGCCCTAGCCTCAAGGCTGATAGAGGAACTGCCTGCGCATGAGAGGGAAATATTCCTTCTCAACCTGACCCCCGAAGAAATGGCCGTACTGGAGTATGACTGGTCCTTTTGGGGCCGTCCGTCACAGCAGGAGCCGCCCGGTGACTGGAACGTCTGGCTGGCCATGGCGGGCCGTGGCTACGGCAAGACCCGCATGGGTGCAGAGTGGGTGCGCGCCATGATGTGCGGTGCAACCCCTTTGGCGCACGGGCGTTGCGGGCACATGGCGCTCGTGGCAGAAACGGCAGCTGATGCCCGCGATGTCATGGTGCAATCAGCGGGTGGCATTCTGAGGTGCCACCCGCCTGAATTTCGGCCTGTGTACAAGCCCAGCCTGCGGCGGCTGGAGTGGCCCAACGGGGCGGTGGCCCATACCTATTCAGCCGATGACCCTGAGCAGCTGCGCGGCCCTGAGCATGAGGCCGCATGGTCTGACGAGCTTGCCAAGTGGCGCTATGCCCAAGAAACGTGGGACATGCTGCAATTTGGTCTGCGCATAGGTGAGCCCAAGCAGCTGGTGACCACCACGCCAAGGCCCATACCGGTGATCCGTGAGCTATTGGATGCGCCTGACACCTATGTGACGCGTGGCTCAACTTACGAGAACTATGAGAACCTGAGCCCGGCCTTCATCGCCAAGATGAAGACCCGCTATGAGGGCACAAGGCTGGGCAGGCAGGAACTGCACGCTGAGGTGCTTGATGACGTGCCCGGCGCGCTGTGGACCCGCGCGATGCTGGAAATGCGCAGCCCCACCAACCCCACGGCGGCGGGCATGGGCAGCTGGGAAAGCCTGCCTGACATGCGCCGCGTGGTGGTGGGCGTTGATCCCAGCGGCACGTCAGGGGCCATAGACATGCGCCGGGTGGAAAAGCATGCGCGTGGCGGTGACCATGATGATGAGGTGGGGGATGACGTGGGCATCGTCTGTGCCGGGCTGGGTGATGACGGCCTGATCTACGTGCTGGACGACGCCACTGTCAACTGGGGCCCGGCTGACTGGGCACGGCGGGTGGTCACCACATACAAGAATAACGACGCTGACATGATCGTTGGTGAGGCCAATTTCGGCGGCGCAATGGTTGAGCATACCATACGCACTGTTGACCGGCGAGTGCCTTACAGGCCAGTACATGCCAGCCGGGGCAAAGCGGTGCGGGCTGAGCCAATCGCTGCGCTCTACGAACAAGGCCGGGTGAGACACGTCTATGGACGCAACCTGAACAAGCTTGAGGACCAGATGATCTTCATGACGCAGCGCGGCTATGAAGGGGCGGGTTCCCCGGACAGGTTGGACGCTGCGGTGTGGGCAATCACTGACCTGATGTTCGGCAAGTCTGCCAGAGGCGGTGTCATGGCACTGAAGGGAGGGCATCACTGATGCATCATCATCATGGATACCTGACCAAGCCAAGGCCGGATATGGCGCACTATGCCCGCCGTACCGAAAAGCGGCGCGCGGTATTCAGCCCCAGCGCCAAGACCACGGCGCAGTTCACGCAGCCTGCGGTGGCGGCCACGGTAATCGTGCCGGTTAGCAGCACCAGCGGCTACAAGGTGGGCAGCTA
>Ga0193692_1000027_pt1 | contig 43227 bp, 22 predicted proteins | sample L3a1metaG_FD_144917 | JGI IMG/M metagenome (GOLD analysis project Ga0193692, IMG submission 144917) | Soil microbial communities from a riparian zone of the East river system, Colorado, United States - L3a1 | ecosystem: Environmental > Terrestrial > Soil > Riparian zone | place: USA: East River... | reverse complement strand
AGATGCCGGGCGCTCGTGAAAAGATTATTGTTTACATTACTCACTTTTTAGTCGTTGAACGTTCATACTCCGATATTCACCTTTGCTTTTGAAAAGGCAAAAGTTATGTAGAAGGTAAGCTTCGCTGCAAATGAACTTTAATAAATAAAATTATCCTTGCAATTCACCCGGTTTTGTTTTTATCTATTTTTCAATAGAAAGGGACAACAAATTATATCCCTAGCGTAACTTTTATTAATTGATCCCCGTCTATCCCATACTATAGCGAGGGGTCACTATGCCCTACTTACGTATCTGTGCGACTTTTGAGTCTTTCAGTTAAGCATGCTTATCGCCATTGAACCCTGCGCAACCCTTCACTGGTTGATTGATTTCCATTCAATTTCTAGCCATACCTTATAAATTATATATTAATATTAGAAAATAATTTCTTAAAGATTACTAAGTAGTCCTAAAATATAAATATAAATATAAATATAAATATAAATAGAAATAGAAATACTCAATATCTATTCTCAATATCTAAAAGTTTTTGTTTTAATTAAAAGAAAGTTTTTTTCTTTTGCATTTGATTTTAAGTTGATATATTTGGATGTACTTTGCTACTCTATTAAAGACGACCGCCCCAGTCAAACTGACCATTAGTCAACTCTCCCTTTTCTTTTTAATTTTAAGGTAAATATAAACCCAATCTTGTTTTTAAGGTTTCCACTATAAATGTCTCTCGACTTACCTATTCACTATTAAACTAGATTGTTCTAGATTCATATGATAACTAACTACAGTAAAGCTGCATAGGGTCTTCCCGTCCCCCTGGAGGCAACGCGCATCTGCACGCGTAATTCAATTTCACTGAGCAAGTTGTAGAGACAGTGAGACCATCGTTACATTATTGATACCGGACCTCATTTAAAGGCCAACTGATTTTGCTACCTTAGGATCCTCATAGTTAAGCATTACAGAAAAATAAACCGTTTAGATCCTAATTTTAATTTATTTATATTCCAATTAAGTTTTATCCTTAAGAGTAATTAAATACTTTTCTTTAACTAAACCTGAGTCGCTTGCTTTTAACATATTAAAGATTTCTTTATTTTTAATATATTTTCTTAAAGTTACTCTTGTTAAATTTAAAACAGTAGCAGCTTCACTTATAGACTTATATTCTGTGGCTGCTGTAGTTGCTATATTTGTAACTACTACTATTTTTCCTCCTTTTTTTGATTTTGAAGGAATTATTTCATTTAATAAATCTAATTCTAATTTATTAGATTTTAGTTTTCTTTTTGCCCAAGAATTTCTCATTACTTCTTTAGCTTCTTCAGTATGAACTTTTCCCTTATTAATTTCTCTTAACATTTCTAAGGTTTCTGCTAAATGTTTAAATCCTAAAAGGTTTTGTCTCCCTTTAAATTTAGCTAAGGTTTCAGTTGTGTGTTTATATCCAGCTAAGGAATTCGCATTAGTTAACACATTATATTCAAAATCAAAATTATCTAAGTAATATTGTTCTCTTTTTATTGTATCTTCTGATAAACAATATTCAATTATTTCGAAGATAAAGTTTTCATGTCCATGTTTTAAGATTGCATTATAAATTGGCATATTTACTTCTCCTAAAGTTTTTAAATCGTAATAAGTATTAAGTCTTCTTTTGGCGCTAGTTGTACTACCTAAGTATTCTTTACCATTTAGCTTGTTAATCCATCTATAAACAAAAGCTTTATCCTTATTATCTTTGAATATTAAACTTTTGTTAATTTTTGCATTTTTGTAACTTACTGCTGGAGTTATAGTTAATTTAGGTAGACCTCTATAAAGACTTCTTGTAAAAATAAATTTAGTCTTTAGAAAAGTTTCTATAGATTTTAAGTATTTACCTATAGTTTGGTTTGTCATAATTATTGTCATTGTAGCTTTAATTTATTAAAATATTTTAAGTTTAAGAATTAGTAGGCTATAAAATTTTAACTATTTTAACTCTGGTTAGGGGGCTAGCCTTCAAAGTGATTAGTCAAACCAATAACTCTCTCTAGTTATTATTTTAAAACCAAAAGGATACTAACCTTGAAAGGGCGTTCCTTTCTCGCCCCTTTATTTTTTGTTTTTTTGGACTATTTCTTTTTACTCCACGTATAGTCTCTGAGGATCCTACTAAATTTAAATTTGTAATTTATAAATCTTTGGTTTCCTGCTAATTGCCTTTTTTATAGTTCTCTACTTAAATTTTCACTCCAGTTATTAAACTAGTAGTATTAAGTAAAAAAAGGGTTTCTAGCAAACAGTGGATAGTGTTTCTACTAATTAAAAAGAAAGCAACTTAACATATTAGCTTATTATTTAAAAATTTAATTAGCATAACACGCGGCCTTAACTTGACCGCTATTAACCAGACTTTCGATTGGTCACATTTTTATATGACTTCTCTTATATTACTGGCATTGGGCAAATTTCACACAGTATACTACCATATTAATGATTGCACTGTGTTGTGTTTTTAGTAAACAGTCGGGGCCTCCGATTTTGTGCCACCTAAAATGTTAAGATTTGCTTTTTATTTGTTTTAACATTAACCTTTACTTCTTTACGAGGTAAAGACTAATCAAATGCAAAAATAATAACTATAAATTATTATAAATTAAATTTTTGGTACCTCTTGTCGTCAAACTTATGCTCAGCTCTCAAATTTATCATGCAATTAAACAAATTAAAATTTTGCCCCGTTTAATGCCATTTGCTTCCCTCGCTTTTGAGCTTCAGGCAAAAGGTCATTTTGCAAAAGCACAAGGGGTATTTTTCTATTTTGATTCATATTTAACTTGATATCCAAAATAGTTTTTATTCCAAGTGGTGTTAAATGTTTTTTATTTTCTATTAATTTACATACTTTTTTAAAGTCTTCAAAATCTAAGCTTTTTACACCCTCTATAGGGTATTTTTCGAAAAATGGTATTATTTTTTCATTGATATCAGTAAATTTAGCGATTTGAAGATGTACACTTTTGTCTTCTGAAATACCTACTTTTTTTTCATTAGAAATTAGATTTTTAGAATTATTACTAAAATAAGTAGCTAGACCTTTAAGTACATCTAAGTCTTTTATGTGTAAATGGAATGAATATAATAATGAAACTCTATAACCTATATTAGTATTAAGCTTCCTTAATCTAATTTGAAAAGATCCATCACCACTAGTAAAACCAGCGATCCAAAAAGGGTCAGGTATACCCTTAAATTTATATTCTAGTCTATTTACAGGAATAACTAAAGGAAAGGCTTTAGTTAATTTATCGGAAATTCCCCAATTAAGAGAACTTTTTAAAGTAACTATTTTTAATAAACCTTCTTCAGTTAAATGTTCTCCATTCTTTATCATTTCAAAGCATTGTTTAAATAATAAAAAATCAGAAACCTTAGCTGTTACAAGTGGATAATTATCAAAATGATTAACTATTACTTGTAACTCTTTAAAGGATTCAACAACATATTGAACGCTATTTTCTCCACTTTTTCTTATTTTTCCTATGTGAAGTGTTTTTTTAATATCTTCTAATATACTAAGATCTTTTTTATGCAACTTAATTATAAAAACAGGTAAAACTCTCCACTTGATTTTTAATTTAGCATCTGGCCGAATTCCAATTGAAAAACAACCTTCTGCATCTGTAAATCCACTTAGAAACCAAGGATTTAAAACATTTCTCCCTTGCCCTGAGGGTAGATTAGAAAATGTTCTCTTGTGTAACAAGCTAGCAGGATTTAATTGTTTAGAATGGATTTTGATAAGAAAATGACTTTCGCCGCCCGTTAGAGTACACCTTAACCTTGGAATCGATACCGATCCAAAATAACTACCGTCTACTCGTTTCTCTTTTACAAATATTTCAATTGGCTGTGGGTGTAGAAAATTTGATTTAGATCCGCGATTATCCATTTTGTTTTCACTCATCTTTTGACTTATTACCATACATGGGTAATTATTCCATCCACTAAAAGCCTTGCGACTATAGCTTGGTATCAAAAGCTTTAGGATGTCCCCGGAGTTTGATAGTTTTTCCCACATAAGCATTTTTCCATAACGCTTTGCAGGTGATATTGCCGAGTTCCTTAACAACTTTTAGCTCTACGCCTATGTATTCTCTACTTATGAACCTGTGTCGGATTAGGGTACGGTAGTTTAAAATATTATTTTCCTGGTCCAAACTTTTAAATTAGGACTTTCTATTTTATACTCATCAGCAATAGCATTTGCTATAGTCCTTAGAGGCCGCATTAAAACAAAACGGTTTAACCTTTCTCATTTGCAACCCTTTCATATTCGGCGAATTCCATTATAGGAACTTTTTACGTTACTCATGTCAGCATTCTCTCTTCAGTAACCTCAAAATAATGAAACACTATTTTTTCAACAGTTTTACTGAATGTTCTACTACCTAGATTAAAACTAAACTAACTAAATTTTAAGTTCATTTAATTTTAACCAACACGATATCGGTTGATTGTTTAAGACCCGTTAAATTTTCGGCGCTACTATCTATTATTTATAATCTAATCTATTATTTTATTTCATTTATATAATTTAATATAATATAATATAATATAAATAATTTCACTGCTGATGCGTTGTTACTACGATCATTAAAAGTAGCGACTGCCCGTTTCTCCTATGCTACTTTTCTTCTTTATATACTGACCTGATTCAAATAAAAATAACTACTTGCCTTCCTGAGGGACCCTCGCTTTTGGCGCTTAGGGCTACAGGGGGGTACTCAAACTTTATTTACAAAAGGGGGGTGTATTACTTAAATATTCTTAGTGTTTACAATTTCAATGTATTGTGACTTACTTAAATTTCGGTGTTTTCCTTTTTTGTTCATATTATACGCCAAATCTATCGCATTTAATTTACTTTCTAAGCTTAAAGGGTTTTCCCTTTTTAACATAATACTAATAGTTCTAAATTTGACATAGTGGATAGATTTCTCTGAAAATACAGGGTGTTTATCTATAAAAGGTATTAAAAATTCAACAATTTGATTTAGACCTGTTACAGTATAAACAAGTTCTTTTTTAGTTCCTTCTCGAATAGAACCTATTTTTCCTAACTTTTGTTTTACAATTTCTAATAAAGGTTTAGAAAACAAATCATTAGTTATATTGAAACCAGTTTTAATTTCTCCATTTCTTTGGAATGATATAAAAAAACTACCGTCACCATCAATGAATCCTGATATAAAGTTATTAGATACAATAAAATTTTCACTGTTTAATAAAATTTTTTCTATTATTTCTTTATTTCTTCGGGCTATAAATTCTGATGCCTCTTCATCTACTCCTAAAATTGTAAACAGTTTATCTATCGTTTCTATATTTCTATTTGTAGTTATATTCATTGATAATGCTAAATATAATAATTCTCTTCTTTCTTGTATACTTCTTTTTTCTTTGTTAAATAAAGCAGTAACTATTTGACTAAATAGTTTAAATGCATGATATTTAGCGCAAAATATAGGATACTTATTGAAATGAGGAATTATTATATTATACAATTCAGATAGTCTTACCACTCCAAACTCAGCTGTATGCTTCTTAGTGTTAATTGTAATATTACCACAATTAAAATAAGACTGAATGCTTTCTAATATAAACTTAGAATCAAAATCAGCAGTTATTGTAAACTTAGGTTGAAATTGAATACCGAATAGATGTTTAGGAGCTATTTTTATAGAGCAAAAAAAGGATCCGTCAGCTTGAGTTAATCCACTAATGTAATCAGGAGTTAATTTAAATTGTGTTATTTTTGATTCCTCTTGCTCATTTGCTTTTCATTTCGCAATTGCAAAAGGGGGCTCAAATTTTTGGTTCATAAATAAATTTGTTATTTTTTTTGTAGTTATATTTAATTTTTTTTTATATATAAAGTGTAAATTTTGTAGATATATTTTAATTTGATTATTTTAACTCAGGTTAGGGGACTAGCCTTCTAAGTGGTGAGTCGAACCAACAACTACCTAATTATTAAAGTTCAATCAAAAGAGATACAAAATTTTATTATAGGAAGCCGTTTCTTTCTCGACTATGTACCAATGCTTTCACATTGGATTAGACTATGTCATAATAATTGAATTATTCTAAGCGTATAGTCGTTGAGGATCCTACTCTATATTATATAAATATATTTGGTTTCCTGCAAATTGCCCTCCGTTGCTTGTGACTTTGTACCCCGACAGGGCCACAAGTTGTAATATCTATATAAATTATCACTAACTATTTTATTAGTATTATAAGCTTTAAGGGTTCCTTGCATATAGCTCAGTTTTTTTATATGAGCCCAGCAGCCTGTTTGGTCTAAGCTCACTTCACAGCTGTATTTGATTTGGCTACGTCCTTATTTTCACTTAACAACCTATTTGGGACCTTGATCGGTGTTATCGGCTGTTTCCGACTTGACTGCCCAACTTAGCATGAGCAGTCTGAATATCTACCATCAATTTATGTTCTTCCGAGATTCTCTTCCAAAGGTAAGATTTACTAGATCCCCGCTCGCTAAACGAATAAAATTTAAAATAAACTTTTGATTAAAAAAGTAATTATAATAAATTAAACTGTTGGGAACTGCCTTGCTGTACCACCATAAATTTGTGCCCTTTTTTATAAAGGCTAAGATAGACGTCATACTTAAATATGTTTCGTAGAAAACCAGCTAGCACCAGGTCAGATTGGCATTTCCAATTTTGTTTCTTTTTTATTCTATATTTCACAATATAGTTAAGACTATACCTTCATCTCTACTTTAACTTTAGGTTAATTTATAATAATAGTAAAAATATTAGCTTTAATAAATGTTAGCATATGGCTATATGTATGTAACGATTAAGAAGGGTTTAATTCTTTTTTATCTACTCCCTCCTTCCCTTGCCTACGGGACAAATTTTAGTAAGTATTCAGATTTACTTATTTTTCTACCTTTTCCTCCTTTATTCATATCTCAAGCCAAATCTACTATTGTTTTCAATCCTTCATCTGTTTTATATCCATTATTCTTTATAAGTTCAGCTACTTTAATAGTTTTTTCAAAATGATTTTGTTTTATTGTATTAAATTTAATATCCTTAAGCTTAGGATATATTTTATCTAATATATCTTCTACATTTTGTACTTGGTATCTAGCTGCATTAGATTGTAATTTATAAACAGTACCACAATTAAAGAAATCAACTAGATCATTTAATACTGAAATAGAAGATAATTCACATACTACTGTAAAATTAACATTAATTCTTCTTCTAGTAGTGACAAAAGATACATTAAAACTACCATCTCCGTCTATTAATCCTCTAACAAATTCTAGTGTTAAAGGTTCTTTGTTATTACTTGTATTATTAACAAGTACAATATCTAAAACTGTAGGAAGTCCACCAAATTTCTCAATTAATTTTTTTACTAATATTTCTTTAGAATCATCTGTTCGTAAAGATGTTTCTTTATTCATAAAATAAGATAAATTAAGTATTTGAATTAGTCCTTCTAATGTTAAATGTTTTTTTTCTTTAATCATTAAAGCTACTGTTTTAAATATATTATAACCTACTAATTTACTTCCTCTTAATGGATATTTATCAAATAAAGGCAATAGTACTTCAACTATTTCATCTATAGATTTTACTACGAAAATTACGTTTTGTCTATTGTTATAGACTTTTCCTATACCTAATTTTTTGTGAATTTCTATAAATAAGTCAAATTCAATTTTAGATTGAGTAATGTTAAAAATAGGTACAGGTCTAATAGGTAAACCAATTTTTTGACTCATAAAGCTAATTACAAAGCTACCGTCTGATTGAGTAAAACCTGATATTCAATCAGGTGTAATATTAAAGTTTTTATTCATATTTTTCATTTTTATATTTTAATGATTAGTTTATACTTCTTATAAATATGTTAGCAGCAGACTTACAAATACTTAAAACTAATACTATTAAATTAACCATGTTTAATTTGAAACTGTAGAGAGCTAGCGTGTTGCAACTATAATATCGTAGTGCGTAGTGCAGAGTACGACATTATAAGAGCCTTAATTTTTCAATTAAAGTCGTTACGGGGTAGTATCTAGCTTTATAATTAGATGATACTAACGTTCATAAAACAACAAAAATTTGTTTTATTTTTTATCAATATACTTTTGCCTTAGGCTAGGCGAAGCCTGGGTCAGTTTATAAATACAGATGTTTCTAGAAAGATACTACTTCCCACGGTATTGCCTTAATATTTATTTAAGGTTTCCACCGTTATGAGCTAGTTCTTATAAAGAGAATTACTTCTCAATGCGGCAAAATGCTCTACCGCTTACCAAAACTCTTCGGAGAATTATGCAACATTCAACCGTTCGATCCATTATAATCTGGTCTTGGTAAGATCACCTGGCTTCCATGGAGATCAATTTTTATCATGCAATTTAATTTATTTTTCTCTACCTTTATTTATTCCTGATTTTATTGTTCTAATTAAATTTAATCCTTCTTGTGTAAGATGTGCCTTATTACTCATTATTTTAGCAACATTATACCAATCTAAATAATCCAAAAATTTAACACCTTTTAAAGGATAGGACTCAAAGAAAGGTATAATTTGTTCAATTATGGTTGAAAATTTATTTATTACTAATGTTACGGCAGGATGTCTTGTATGTTTTTCTATCGATCCGGATCCAAAATATTTCATTATTAGCTCAATTAATTTAAAATCTCTTTCATGTTGTGGGATTCTAAATCTCAATTGTACAGCAAATCCTACATTTGTTTTGGAACTATAAATTTTAATATCAAATGTTCCCTCACCGTCGACAAAACCCGAAATCCAATTTGGATCTGGTATTATATCAGTTTGGATTAGAGGTCTTTCAATGGCTGCGCTAGCTGCTACAGAAGCTGGAACAGGCAAAGCCAGCTTTTTAAACTCAGATTTAAATGAATCAGATAAACCTAAATTCATAGCTGCTTTAATGTTGATTATTTTATTAAATCCTTCAATAGTTAGATGGGCTTTATTATCCATTAATTCAACTATTTGTTTAAACAGTATAAAATCCGCTCCCTTTTGAGTTAACAAAGGATAATTTAAAAAATGAGGAACAATAATATTTACTAAATCTTTAACACTAGATACCGAATAAAAAGCCAAATCTCCGCTTACACTAACAGAACCGATACCTCTAAAAAATTGTTGAATTTTTAATAATAAAGGTAAATCTTTAACATGAAGGCAAATTTGAAATTTAGATTGAATTCTCCAACCTAATTTTCGTTTTTGTACTTTGTCTATAACAATAGTAAATGTGCCTTCTGCATCAGTAAATCCTGTTACCCAATAAGGTTTTAATTGAACATTTTTATCAGATTGTAAAGTAGAAAAATAAAATTTAAATTGTTTAGAAGGGTAATTGATTTGATAATAGCTTGCGCCACCCATTAGAGTACACCTTAACTTTGGAGATAATCCAAAGCAACTACCGTCCACTCGTTGCTCTTTTACAAATATTCTGTTTGGACTTTGGGTTTGTAGAATTTTTGATTTAGATCCGCGATTGCCCATTTTAGTTTCCTTCATCTTATAATTTATTACCTTACCTGAGGGATTAGTTCAGCCACTTATAGTTTTTCAACGATAGTTTGGTATCATAAGCTTTAGGGTGTCCCCGGAGTTTGATAGTTTGACCCAAAATAGTGCTTTCCCAGAGCCCTTGTCGGGTCTAATAGAAGTAACTTACCCACTACTACTGAATTTAATTTAATATAAAAAAAAATTAAACTACTTTAGTCTAGTCGCTTTCGCTAAGGTTATTAACCTTGCTACTCCTATTAACTTGCTGACCCATTATGCAAAAGGTACGCCGTCATACATTACTTCTTATGAAAGTAGTATTTCGACTGCTTATAGAGTTACTAATTCATGATCTATTTCACCAATTCCCCGTTTTCTAATTATAAATAAATATATGTAATTAATTACAGAAGAAATTACCAATGACAAATGGCCAATGGGCTATTTCATTAGCTTAATTAATATAAATATAATAATAGAAGAGATAAAATAAATAAATAAAATTAATATTAATATAATAAAATAAAATATAATATAATATAATATAATTAAATTCTTTTTTTTAACTAGGGAATACTTAGTATACTACTTGCTTTTCAAAATTTTCCTTTACAGTACTTTTTCACTATCGCTAAATTTATAATACTTAGCCTTAGAGGATGGTTCCCCTGTATTCCGACAAGTTTTCTCTCATCGTACTCACGCACTATTAAGTATAAGTAATATTTTTACATAGAGTTTAAATTAATTTTTAATCTTAATCTAAATCTAAAACTTAGAGGACTTAATAAGTTATATAATATTAACTTTACAGGACTAGAATACCTTATTTAGTACAAAAATACAAGAATATAATATATGAACAACTTGCTCCTTCGGATACAAGTATGGTATAAAATTATAACTATATATTTGTTTTATCTGTTTGAGAGATTTCAAGTTAATTTTATTTTATGTGTATACCAAAAGAAATTAAATTTAATTTAAATATACACCTTTGGGCTTGTCCGATTTCACTCACCATTACTTTCGGAGTCTCGGTTGATTTCCTTTCCTTTCCCTAATAAAATGTTTTACTTCAGGAAGTGTTAATATAACAAAGGTTTTCCTTAGGATCGCTTAGTGTAATTAAATAAATTCAAATCTATTATATTTTTTTTGTTTAGCTGTCTGCCCTCATTTTTTAATTAGAAGGCTAATATCTAAACTACAAAAGTTAAATAGACCATAAATTTATTCATATATAAGCTTTTGGTATATACCTCCTTATTTATAAATTTGCTTTTTTGTTCCTTAATAACCCCTTTAAATTACTTTATTTTGTTTTTAATGTTACTACAATAATTGTCATCGATACTTTTATTACCCCCTAAATTTGAATTTTAATTTGAATTTCCGTTTTTCCATGTTTCATTAGAACCATTGTTCGTTAGAACCATTGACATTGAAGTGACCCTTTTCCCTTGTCCCATTTTCCGTAATTGATTAAGTAACGTAAGTGCGTCCGTAAGTAGTGAGCTAGGAAACTAATACCAGGAACTGATACCAAATAAGTATCCGTCTGAACTGGTACCATAAATAATAATTTTAATTTGTATTTTAATATTTTTTTAGTTTATTAGGTTGAGGTAACCTTTTTATTGTAAAGATTAATTAATATTTTTGTTATTTTACGAATGTTTTTTAAGAAAGTTTCATTAAGTATGTCTCCTTAATACTAATAATACTAATATCCCTTAAGAATTATAAATCATCTCTTTAAGAATGTGTATTTAAGAATAAATCAACTCTGAAGTAAGAAAAATGTAATTTTATGTATTCACAAAATTCTCTATTTTAGTCTGTTAATGTTACCTTTTTGTCCGATTTTTATTAAAATAAGAATACTCGCTTGCTTTCTTTTGTTGCTTTCTTTTTTGTTGCTTATGTTTACACAAGCGATTGTTGCTTACGCGATTACCTATTACACAGTTGCCTATTACACAGTTGCCTATTACACAGTGCACAGATGTTTGTTTGCTACTTCAGGAGCATTTGTTTTTTGAAAAAGTAAGAATCAAAACCTTAAGCTAAAAAGCAAAGGTGGCAAAAATGTAGTTTGGAGGTTAATGTTAATTTTAGTTAATTTAATTTATAAAATAAAACTGAAAATGAAACAACAAAAATGGATAAAAAAGGTTGATGATAAACCTATTCAAATTAATTATCAAAGTTCCTATATCTTAGGTTGAATTTTTAACTAATGTAAATGTTGAAATAAAAGATACTAGTAGTCAATTATTACAATTTAGTTATGGAATTTTTTGTGGGAGTCTTATTATTTTATTTTTTTTCTTAAATATAGTAGGCTATATTATAACTAACTATTTATTTTAAAAGTAGATTTTGAAAAGAGATTTCCAAATTCTCCAAAAATAGGTAAATATATTAATAGATTTAGAAACATTAGTTTATTTTATCTGTATAGATATGTTGATTTGTTTTTATTTATTGTGTACAATGATTTTTTATTCGTTAGTAATCGTTGCACAACTTAATTCTTCTCCTGTATAAAGCTCTGTATAAATTTTATAAATTTAATTATTTTTATTTTTCTCTTGTATTTTACGTGATTATATTCTAATCTTTTTTTGGATTCAATGAATTCTATGTAATTTTATTAGCTAACTTTTTGCTTGCGCACTTCTATTTGGGTTTATGTATTTTGGTTCTTTATTTGGATTTGGGTTATTTATTTGGGTTTATGTATTTTTTATTAGTTATTATTTTTTTTCGGTAGAGGGGAGGGTCATTGTTTGGTTTTAAATTTAGTAATATGTTATTATTTATTAGTTTTACTTTATTTTTATTATGTAAATTTTATTAGCTATATTCTGTTATGTGGAAGGGGCCTTGCTTTTCGGTCTGTTGATTATTTTTACTTTTGCATTTATTTTTATTTTTATCTAAGTCTAAGTATCCGGATAAGATAAGAATAAGGATAAGGATAAAAAAGATTAGAAATAAAATACTTTTAATTATTCGTTAATATACAAACCTTATATTAATAAAGTAATAAAGTTGCAACGATTCCAAAACCCTTTTCACACTTTAATTGCAACTATTCCAAACCCTTTTCACACTTGAATTTAGAGTACACATTTTTTTGTTTTGTTTGTTGTTTTTATTTAAGTACCCCTCTTATCAGGAGCCGTCCGTAGGAATGCATTTGTTTGAGTCGAATGGGTGATATTATTCCTTTATACTTCTCTTCTAATACTTGTGTGGAGTTACTAACCCTCAATATCTTAACACTTTATTTGAGTATTTATAGATAAAAAGATGAAAAATTTAAATTATTATAAAAGGACAAGTATATAGCCTATTATATATAACCATAGTATCACTGTTTCTAAATATTTATTTAATTCTGTATTTGATTGTAGTACGGAAGGAGGAGTCTTTCTTAGGTGAAATATTGTTTAGTGATAAAATTTATAACTATGCTAGTGCAAAGAGGGTGGTTATAGGATGTGACAAAAAGGAAAAAAAGAGGATAAATAAAAAAAAACAAAACAAAAACAAAAAATATATATTAAATATAATATAATATAATATATATAGATGAAAAAGGGAGAATTAGTAGCCCTAGATATAGTTTTATAAGAGGAATAGATAGTATCAAACTAAAAGTAGAATAGAAGAAGGCTATAAGGCTAAAATAATTTAAATGAAGTTTTCAAAATGTGTAATTTATAGTTAAGATCACTTAATAGATATTAATATTTATCTACTATCTAAACTATCTAAACTATCTATATATATATTTTATTAAGCTATCACAGATTGTAACAGGGTATTCTATATTTAATGTAATTCGCAAAAGCTTAGTTCTCTTTCGTTCAAGGAACAGGCTTTCATATTTATTTCCTGTGTTTTATCTTTGAAATAGATTGTTTTAAAATCTTAATGCCTCCCTTGTTGCCTTATTGCCTTGCTTGCGCTCCAACAGAAAGGGTCACCTTTCGAGCTGTGAGTTCTTATTTTTAGCCTTTGCCTTTTTTACTAGTTGCCTCGACGACTAGTTGCCTCGATGCCCATAAGTCTCCCCTTAGGGAGCCCAGAGGTTAATAAGAATAAAACTACGGGAAAAAGGTGCGTTGTTCTTAGAGTTACTGTTTCATTTGCTAAATTAAGTTTTTCCTCTGTTGCATTTTTTTATTCTTATCCTTATCAGGTTCAAATAAGAATACAAACGAATGAATTGAACTTGTATTTAGAGTTACTACTGCTGTTGTTAGCAGAAGAATAAAAAGCCGTTGCGAAAAATAAAGGAAACTAATACCCTCACCCTTGCAGATGCTAAAGGCAAATGTACTTAAAGTAAGGATAAAAACTAATCAAAAGCAAAAGATGAAAAATAAACAAAAAAACAGAATAAAAGAATAATAAAAAAACAACAAAAAACAACAAAAAAACAAAAATAAAAAAACAACAAAAAAAATCAAAGTATGAAAAAATAATTTAAGTACATTTGCTTTTCACATTTGCTTTTCACATTTGCTTCCCTCGTCTCTTGCCCTTTTGACTTGCTTGCGTACCAACAGCATTAGGGGGGTCCACTTTTCCCTGTGTTCGTTAGATTAATAGCAAAAAATAAAACAAAAGGTTGCTTTTATTTCTTATTTGTAGTCCATAAGAATACTCCTTCAGATCCGCAGCAGGACAAGGTTAAGGTTATTCTACTCACAAGAAGAGAAATATAATAACACAAGTTGTAATGCTACTGATTGGGCGGCGGCTTTTAAATTTTATCTTAAATATTCAGATACAAACAAAAGTTGAGTTTTTACAAAAAACAAAAGGCAAACGCATAAGCGAGCACAAGTAAGTATAAGTATTTAATCTTATAATTATAATATTTCAATTCTTCTTCTTAAATTTAATTATTTTATATTTTCAGATAATACTATTTAAGAACATTTTAGCATTTGCTATACTCGAATACTCGGATAAAAATGCGGCTTACCATATTTGGTGATTCAAACAAAAGGCAACTAAGCTTAGTTTAAGTAGTACATTACAATTAAAACAAAAAAATAATTAATATTTAAGATGTTTTCTTTATTAAAAAAATATGTTTCTTCTAGCTGTTACCAGCAAAAACAAAACAACAGTTGCTTTCACAATTGCTCTGCCCTTTCAACCTTTTCTCTACCCTTGCAACATTTGCTCTTCCCTTGCAGATGCTCAAGAGACCAGGCTGTAGGAATTGTACCAAAAGGCTACATGGCACCAGGGAACGATTTCTCTATGCTTTCACAGGGAATAGGCAAATGTGTTTGTTATTTGTTTTTTGTTTTGTTTTTTAACCAACGCTGCCTAAATCATATTTACGTCTGCAATGGAGTAACTCCTAGAGTTAAAAGCTCTATAGATGAGGAACCTTTAAACAACAAACAAAAAATAGAATGGAAAAGAAAAATATACAAAAATTTAGTTTAGAAAAGCTCAAGAAAATGAAAATCACAAACAAAAATGCTAACTTTAATAATATTAATTCCTTTATTCGGTGCTTTACTAATTTTACCTATGTCTGATACTTTAGAGAGTCAATCTCAAATGAAAAAAATCGCTTTAACAACTTCTTTAATAAATTTGTTTATTTCTTTATTTTTATGGTACCAATTTGATTCTAGTACTAGTCAGTATCAATTTGTATCTGAATTTAATCAATTAAACTTTTGTCATTTAAATTTTGGTATTGATGGAATCTCTCTTTATTTTGTTTTATTAACAACTTTTGTTACACCAATTGCTTTGTTATCCAATTATACAACTATTACTAAAAGTTTAAAGTTTTTTTTAATTTCATTTTTAGTTTTAGAGACTTTACAAATTTGTGCCTTTGTTTCTTTAGATTTATTATTATTTTATATATTTTTCGAAAGTGTTAAGTGAGTTGGGTTATCACTATTATGCTTGCAACTATCAAATTCCGGGGACACCCTAAAGCTTATGATACCAAACTACTATTGAAAAATAGTAAGTGGCTGAAGTAATCATTCAGGTAAGGTAATAACACAGAAGATGAGTGAAAACGAAATGGGTTATCGCGGATCTAAATCAGATCTAATTTCTAGGTTTGTAAAAGAGCAACGAGTAGACGGTAGTTACTTCTCTGTATCTATATTTGATATTTGATAAGTTAAGGTGTACTCTAATGGATTGTGAAAGCAATTATCCCGTCAGTAGCCCTTCTAAGCTAATTATTTTACCTAATTATAAAGTGCAGCACATGTTCCTTTATAGAAGTTTTTATACTAATTCATTCCTGCTTTCACAGCCCAAGCAAGAAAAAGAAATTGTTTCTTATCTTTAAAAAGCCAAGTGCATCTAAATTTATTTCACAGATTTATTCTCCGTTATCTCCAAAGAATAATATAATAGTCCCCTCGCTCGCGCAGAATAAATTAGAGCCTGGATTTGTAACTGGTTTTACAGATGGAGAAGGGAGTTTCGGGTTATATATTTATAATAATACAGCATCCAAAATCGGTTGGTATGTTTTAATGGATTATAAAATTACTATTCATTTAAGAGATAAAGATATATTATATAAGATTAAAAATTATTTTGGTGCTGGAGTAATATCTAAACATGGAGAAACGCTTACCAATTATAGCATTAGATCTATCAAAGATATCCCATCGGTTGTTAACCATTTTTACAAATTTCCATTAAAAACTAAAAAAAACAACAAAAAACAACAAAATTAATGACTACAAATTATTCAAGTTAGCATTTAATATTATAAAAAACAAAGAGCATTTAACACAGAAGGGTATAGATAAATTACTTGTAATTAAAAGTTCTAAGAATAAAGGTTTATCTCCTGAGTTAAAAATAGCCTTTCCACATATTAATATCAAACCTCTCAAAATAGAAGCAAGTCCTAATACAATTCCTAGCGTATCAATTTCTAGTGTAGCGGTTGAAAGTAAAGAAAACGCCAATTGAATGGCAGGATTTTCTACAGGAGAAGGTAGTTTTCAAGTTGATATTAGGAAAAGTCAAACTACAAAATCTGGATATCAAGTACTATTAAGATTTAGTATAGGTCAACATAGAAGAGACGAACAGCTATTGATAAGTTTAATTGGTTATTTAAATTGTGGTAGAGTTCAAAAAAAATTAAGTAAAAAATATAATACAGAATTTTTTGAATTTCGTGTTGAAAAATTTAATGACATCGATAAAAAAATTATCCCGTTTTTTGTTAAATACCCTATCCAAGGACAAAAATTATTAGATTTCCAAGATTTTAGTAAAGTGGCTATTTTAATCAATAAAAAAGCTCATCTTACAACTGAAGGATTAAATCAAATCCGAATGATCCGAAAAGGTATGAATAAAGGAAGAATCTTTTGTGTAACTGAGACAGAGACACCGTCAGCAGCTGCTTTTGTCAAAATTGGTAAAAATTGAGGCTGGAGACATAATAATATAAAAACTTAATGTATAATTATTAGTAAGATAAAGCTGATCACCGTGGTATTACCTATTTTATTTATAGTAATTGTACTATTTGGTCATGGTAATGATAGATTTAGATCTGCTTTTTTATTTTTTTTATATACTTTAGCTGGAAGTTTACCTATGTTATTAAGTATATTATATATATATAGTTATATAGGGTCAACAGATTTTCAATTTATTTCTTTATATGAAATTAGTTTAGAAAGTCAAAAAATATTATGGTTGTCATTTCCCTTTAGCAAGGAAAAATTGACCAGCAGAGGTATGGTTATTAAAAATTCTAGCACTTACAATGACAGTTGCAAATACAAAATTTTTAGCGCGATTTCAATTAAATTCAGCTGTCTTTTCTCCTTGACAGTCTAATTTAAGTAGAAAAAAGTGAATGATTGAAAATAATAAATGCACAAATTTAGTGATATATGGTTCAAATTTAGGTTCTACAGTGAATTTTATTTATTATAATAGATTTATAAGAAATATTATAAATATTCCTATTAACTTAAATAGTATTATATTAGGTATTATTTTATCAGATGGACACTTATTTAAAAACAAAGCAAATAATACATTATTCTCATTTAAACAAACTATTGATAGATTCGATTATTTTTGATCTGTTTTTAATAAATTTTCTCATTTTTGTCAGGGTTATCCTAGATTAGCTGTTACCAGCTACAACAATAAAAGGTAAAAAACATTGTACAATTATTTTCGCGACTAGAGTGCTACCTTGTTTTACATATTGGCATAATTTATTTTATGTTGATAAAAAGAAAATAATCCCTTTAGATCTTTATAATTTATTAGATTCTGTGGGTAACAACGATTGAATAATGGGTGATGGTACTAAAAGTGGAACAGGTTTAACTCTTCAAACTCAATCTTTTACTGTTAAAGAATGTGTATTTATTATTAGTATTTTAATGTATAAATTTAATCTTAAATGTAGTATACATATGCAAAGAAATAAACCTACTATTTATATTCATAGTAAATCTATTAAACAAATTAAACCAAATATATTGCATTATTTTCCTTTTTCTATGAGCTCTACGAGAAGCTATAAAAGTATAAAAATTAAAGTATTTTTTTGTTTTGTTTTTTTGTAATCATATAATCTGAAGTGGCAAACTCGAGAGACCTCTCATTATGAGAATAAGTAATTATAATGAGAATATCGTCGAACTATGTCAATGTATTGGAAACTTTCATTGTAAAAGCGTAGAGGCCAGACGCCACATGACTTTCTAAGTATATTCGGATTATAGTTCGTTTGTATAAGAGGTTACAAGGAATGGTCCGGATCACCGGTGACGGATGTTAGATTAATACCTAACTAAAAATTATTAATGTAATAAATAATTTGAGATAATAAGCCAGCTAAACCTGAAATGGTTAAAGGCCTAACCCTGAGGTTTTTTCTTAGCTTTTGCTGTTAAAACTCCTTTATATCCATTTATTATTTGATTACCTAAAGCTCATAGTGATTCTCCTTTAGCCGGTTCTATTTTACTAGCCGCTACTATTTTAAAATTAGCCTCTTATGGTTATTTAAGAGTTTTAATTAATTTGTTACCTGATGCTACTAATTATTTTAGCCCTTTAATTTTAACTGTGGCTATTATTTCTTTAATTTGTGCTAGTTTATCTACTATTATTCAACAAGATAATAAAAGATTAATTGCTTATAGTAGTGTTGCACATATGGCTGTTGTAGTTTTAGGTTTATTTTCTAATAACTTACAAGGAATTGAAGGAGCAATACTCTTAGCAATAGGCCATGGATTCACATCTCCCGCTTTATTTATTTGTGTAGGGGGGATTATTTATGATCGAACAGGAACTAGAAATATTAATTATATTAGAGGTTTAGCTACTTATATGCCGTTATTCACAATATTTTTCTTTATTTTTACTTTATGTAATACAGGGATTCCTTTAAGTATTAATTGGATTGGTGAAATACTATCTTTAATGGGAATATGGCAACAAAATCCCATAATAGCTTGTTTAGGTGCTAGTGGAATCTGTTTATCTGCTTGCTATTCTGTGTTCTTGTACAATAGAATATCATACGGTAACCTTTCTCCATATTTACCTCCTTTAAAAGATTTAAATAGAAGAGAATACTATATGTTGATTAGTTTATTAATACCTACTTTAGTATTTGGTATATTACCTAATGTATTATTAACTCCTTTACATGTATCTGTTACTAGTCTATTATATGTAATTCCACCTATAACCATTTTACAATTAGATTTAGGTTCACCTGCTTTAGCAGTGCTTCAGCAAGAAACTGTTATTAATTCTTCTATTGTTGCATTTTTTGCTTGTTTTACAAAATTAAATTTAGATAAAATTTTAACAGATGTACTAGGTTTAAGGTTTGAGTCTAAAGAAGAGTGTTATAAGCTAATTTCGTTCTTCTTTCTTGGGATACTCCTTGGGATACTCCTTGTGATACTCTCCGCTGTTTTATTCTTTTTCTTTAATATTTATGATTTAATTCTGTTCATTTTTCTAAGTATAATTAGTAATTTTGTTATAATTCAGGCAAAGATAAGAGAAATACTGAAGTTCTTATTGCCCAAAAGGGATCTTCGCCTTTATGTAACAGGTGCAGTAGCAGGAGCATCGACAAATATCGAGGAGTCTGATAGTAGTAGCGATGAAAATAGTGATACTACTGCTGCTACTACAGTTAGTGGATCTGATAGTGAAAATGAGGACCTTAGAATCTGTGATTATGATTACGCAAACAACAGGATCCGTCTAAGAAGAACGGATACATGAATTGATATTTACCCCAAGGACGAGACAGCCTCTTCCTCTTCGACTGAGTTAAATAACAAGGACGAGACAGCCTCTTCCTCTTCGACTGAGTTAAATAACAAGGGCGAGACAGCCTCTTCCTCTTCGACTGAGTTACTTGATTCTAAAGATGCAAAAATAAAACCTCTTGAAACAATAGAAGAGGAGAACGAAGAAATTTACGAAGAGGAGGACGAAGGCTATAACGCCTCATATGAATCAGATGAATCAGATGAATGGTCAAAATTTAATTCCCCTTGTCGTTCGCCTGCTCCTGATTCTTCAACGAGAGCCACTCCCGGTGATTCTTCTAGCGACATAGAAATCGAGGATACTTGTTACAATTCAGACAATGAAGCTCCTGATTCTTCAACGAGAGCCACTCCCGGTGATTCTTCTAGCGACATAGAAATCGAGGATACTTGTTACAATTCAAACGATGAAGCTCCTGCTCCTGATTATTCAACGAGACCCAGTTTCTGGGATTCTTCTAGAGACGATGCTGACTATGATGACTGGGACGATATCTACGCTATTTTTTTACCTTTGACAAAATATGCTTTTAATAGTAAAATATTAACAATGCTTGCAAGGGTAAATTTTTTAGCACGATGCCTGTGGTGCCTGTGGATAGTCTACTCGTTCTTTGATCCTAATCTAACATCCATTGAGGTTTTAATCTCCTTTTTCCCTTCAGATAACTTAAATTTACTTGAAAACTTTTAACCCCTTTTCCCTTCATATAAATTAATTTTACTTAAAGACTTTTTAACCCCTTTTCCCTTCTTCATATAAATTAATTTTACTTAAAGACTTAGGCTGTCAGTTTATTACTGGAGCAGTAGCGGCTCCGCTTAAACAGCATAATAAATTCTACGGATTTAGATCGAAATTGCTTACAACTAATCTAAAAAACAACAAACAAACAAAAACACACAAATATCATAGAGTTGGGTAATTATTCTTTATTCTTCGAATAGCTTTAAGCAAAAATAAGCAAAAACTAGTTCATTTAATTTAAGTTAGTTACCACTAAGAATTTTGATTTCTTGTTTAGCAAGACGTTTGTACTTTATAGTTTTAATCAAAGTCAGAGATATAAGATAAGATAATAGACGTGGTTAATTATTATATCCAAAGAACTACACAGCGAAGCAAAGCAAGAAGGAAAGCTAATTAATCAATTCAATGGTTAGTGTTTAAGATCTTACTATGCGACAGAGACAACAGTTATCACAAGCTAAAGCTAAAGCTAAAATAAAAGTCTTGGTTAAAACTAATATTACCCTGCGTTATGTGGTCGCTAGTTATTTATCTCATTTTTAAATGTGGATCATATTTTTCTATGAGACAGCCAGTAAGGAACGTCTTATTTAAATTAACTCAACTAACTTTTTTTCTAAATTACTTAATAGAGGCGGGTACTTTATATTACTTAATTTTTTAATGTGGATCTTTGAGACAAATAGCCTTAGAGATAAAATAAAACTCACAACTAATATTTTTCTTATTTAATTTATGTTTGTAGTATATATTCAATTCAATTCTATTCTATCAAAGTCATATAATAGACTTGGTTCTTTATTCTTCGATTAGCTTTAAGCAAAAACAAAAACAAAAAAGTAAATCCCCTTTAATTCGTTGGCTTTTTGTCAATGTGGATCAATCTATGAAACACAATAGCTAGTATTAAAAACATTAAAGTCATATCTAATTTAATCAATCGTAGCTTATTTATATTTTATTAATCAATAATCAATCAAACAATCACATGAGAGTGTCTTGGTTATTATAACCAAGGTTAGCTTTAAGTAAGAGTAGTTAGTTCAGTCAATGCCTTGGCTATTGGATCAAATCTTTCTATGCTAAAAATTAAATTTAAAATTAAAATTAAAATTAAGTAAAAATAAGTAAAATTAAGAAGTAACTGAAAAACTACCGATTTTATAAGTAGCAAAATTAAAGGAGGTTAAAGATTATAGAGTAAAAAGAGTAACGATCAAGCCTTCAATCCAGAATTGTCTAAAAGTTGAAAAGTAAAGTAAAGTAAAGTTAAAGTTAAAAAGGTTAAAAATGTTAAAAAGTTAAAGAGTAAGATTAAGATTAAGTACGGCTAAAACAAGAACTCAAGGAGGTATGGATAAAACAAGAACTCAAGGAGGAATAGAGGAAGGCTAATAAAAGTAAAGTAAAACCCCCAAGCCAGCCTTTGTATTAAATTTGTCTTTAATTAGTAAATTTTAAATTTGTCTTTAAAAAGTAATATGTGAAGTAAATTCTAGGAAGTAAAAAGCTTTAAGCCTCTCGCTTTCTTTATAATAGTGCGTTAGGTCTAGGACGGGGTCAGCCAAGCACTTGCGTGAGCACTTGCGTGAGCACTGGCATTTTTGATTATTAGAATAAAAATAAGAATAAGAATAAACAAAAAGCAAAGGAAGCAACGAGAAAATAGAGATTAAGATTAGTCAATTAGGATTAACTTCTAGTTTAAAAAGGAGTATAGTTATTTGATTAACTACGACATTTTAAATAGGGATATGTTCTTAGAATTATTCTAACAAAAAAAAACAAAAATTTAAGCAATCAATATAATTATAAATTTAATTATAATGAATAAAATTGGGTTTTGCCCCTCCTTAAGGAGTAATGGTAAGTTCGCGATATAAAAATCTATACAAAACAAACAAAAATAAAAACAAACATAAATATCTAAAATTCAATTTTATATTTTGATATTAAAATTATAATATAAATACAAAACAATGATTAAAATTACTAGTTTAAATACAAGATGGAAAAATTTTGGTACTACTGAATGAAGCTTTTTAGGTTTTAAATGCTCAATATAATATTTGTTATTTGTTTTTTTATAATACTCCACTTATGATTGTTATACTCTGAATATTTAATTCTACAGCATAAACAAAAATAAAATTCACTGTTTTATATGAAAACTGGTATTTCACCATAATTAAAAAACAACACAAAAATTGCTTCTTACTTTATCGGAAGCGTCAGTTTGTTTGCTAGCTTAATCACAATTAATGATAAGATTGCGTACACAAAAAAAGAAAAAGAAATTCGAAAAAGAGTTGCTAAGGCTGCAGAAGAAATTAACAAAATTCATAATGATAAAAATGTTAATGACTATTTAAATAAAGGGCATATAGAGATTATACAGATAACATCTAAAAATAGACACAAATTAGAATAAAAAAGTCTAAATTAAGGACAGAAATTGAAAATAACAAAGCCAATGCTAAGTTTACAGATGGAGATGTTTAAACTCAATATAAAGATCAGAATAGCAAAAATGGAAATAAAATTAATAGAGCTGGTTGAAAAAGAGCTTTTGCTGATTTACCACTTTCTTTTAAGAAGAATCCATATATAGAAAGGGGAGCTAAATTTTCTAAATTGATTTAAGAAGAGAAGGATGAACCAAAAGTTTTAGACTGGATAACGGGAGTTGTTAAAAAAGCATCGATTTTTGATTTAGATGAAATATTAACTAAGTTTTCAATTTCTTAAACATTAACTAAGTTATATAAGTTTACACTGTGGATGGTTATCCTAAATTAGCGCTTTAATTGGTCTTCCAAAGTTATTTAAATTTTTGGATGTACAATTACTCTAATCAGAAACCTATATGGTAACTATCTATTAGATAGATTTCAATTAGAAGAAAAATATTCTGGCGATCTTTATAAAATATAGAATAAAAGTAAGTAAATATTACATATTCGCAAATTTTCTATTAATCATTATAGTCTGTTTAACTAATTTTATATTAGGTATCTCGATTCAAGCTATTTGTATAAAGATATAAAAATCTATTCTTGTTAAATCACTAGTGAATAGTCTGTATTAATAAATGAATATTTATATTATATTATATTATATTAATTAAATTAAACTTTTTAAAATTAATTCTTTACTTGATGGTATTCTATTCTTAGATTTAAGCACAAGGAATCAAATGAAATTATTATTTTTTTTGTGACTGATCCTACTAAAAAAAGGTAAAGTTTTATTGTGAAATTACTAAAATTTTTTCTTTTTTTATCCGTGACAGTATTAAATTTACTAAATTTAATATTTGTTTGTTTTTTTTTGTTTTTGTTTTATTTCAATACTAAACTTTTAAAAACTTAAATAGTTATAGATTTCTTTATTATACCTTAGTTTTTAATAATGAATAATAGTGTTTTATTCTATAATGTTAGACAATAACTTTGATTAGTTCTAAATTAAGCTTCCTTTATATAAGATTCTATTTGAAAATTACCTCTCTCATTTCCTATTCAACCCTATTCAACTATGATTAATATTTGTGTATCTAATACAATACTATAAGAATAATAAATTACTCCTCCGGACCCCCTTCTAATTTTGCTATTTTTATTTTATTAATATAAATTATTAATCGAACATCACTAGTAACCATAGCAGCATTCGCTATAGAAACATCTTTAAATAAATCTAAATTATTTTCAATATTAAATTAAGACTCTGTATCTAAAAGTTTTATAATATCTAATACATGTTCTGGGCTAATTTCTGTAGATATAGTATGTTCATAAGTAATTAAAATTTGATCTTCGGTTAAAATAGTATGTGGATGTACAAAACTAAATTCTCTTCTCTCTGTATAAACTGTTTGAGTCAGAGGCTTAATAATACCAGGGCCAAACCTTCCTACAAATTATTTAATAAAATTTTATAAATTAATTTTAAAAATCCTCTATTATAATAGCTTTCGTACTATCTTGTTATATTTAGTTTTTGTTTGTTTTTGTTTTTAATTATATAAATCGTTAATATAATCATTAAATATATTTTCTACTTTATTCAAATTATATCCTTTAATAACAGTAACTTCATATCCTTTAGATTTAGCCCAAATTTAATTCTTCACTACTTCATAAACCGTAATATTAAAATTAAGATAAATTAATTGTTTATTCTTTCGTATTGGTAATATTCTTATATAAATATAATTTATTAGTTTTAAATTTAGCATAGAAAAATCCAATTAAAGTATAAAAATCTAAACTTTTAACCTCAAAACTTTTTTCTATTAAATTACAATTATTACCTGGCATAAAATAAGAGCTACGTCTGGATATAAAGAAGAAGAAGAATTAACATCTAAAGAAATAAAATCTTTTACCCTTTGGTTTATATACTACCGTAATTCCTTCATAATAACTTTTGTTTTTTTGGCTATTGCAAAAGTACACAAATAAAATAAAGGTGCTAAAGCTGGTACAAGTAAAGGTAAAAGCACAGGGACAGCTAGTTAAGCCGAAACAAGAACAGGCGGTGGAACCAATCCGGGGACATGAACAGGTGGAAAACAAGTGAATATTTAAATAGTGTAATAGATACAGTTGATTGAGGTGGGCCGACGGTAGTAATTTCATACCATCCTTATTATATGGAATTTTAAGTCCTTTAGAAACGATCATCAATTGTCAATTGTGAAATATTAATGTGAATAGAATAGAAAAAAGATTGTTTAGTTGTTCTAAGTTAAGTAATAGTCCTGGAGGAGCCTTACAGGGTGTTAGTATTTTGGATTATTGTGTTATGATGCCCCTCTTTTTAACTTTAAGTCTTCAATTGTAAAAAGGGATCTAGCCTGGAAAATACAGAAAACCTTAAATTTTTTAGGTTAGGACTAAAATCTAATCTTGACTGTTCAAGAACATTTTCAATTTCAATTAACCCTCTGTTAAGTAAATTAATTATTTCGTAACCAGATAAATAAATTAAAAATAATAAAATTATACCAAAAAAAATTATACCAAAGAAGATAGGTATTATTATTTAAACCAATACATGGGTACATGGGATCTTATATTTAAAAGAAATCTGATGGTATTTGATAGCAGAAAAGAGGGTTTTGATTCATCTGTTTGGGAGACATAACCTTTTTGATTTTCTATTCCAAATGAATAAAATACTAATTCAGTATTTTTAAATAATTCATTAGGAGAAAGTTTAATTTTAATTTTGGCTACTAAATTGTAACGTTTTCCGTCTAATTTAATTTGTAAATCAAAAATATTAAAATTAAAAGGATTAGAGTGGTATTTGGCTTAGGATCGGAGCTCTAATTTAGAGGGAAAGTCACCTTTTTTGTTGTTTTTTATACTATTGTTTGTATCAGGAGTGTTTCATTTAAATTTAAATTTATTTTTGCCACTGTTGCATGGGCTAAAGGAACTTTGTCCTTAGTATTACCGATTGCATTTTTATGAAAAAAACAAAACAAAACAAACAAAAATTAAAATAAAGAGGATAGAGTAGTCCTGCGGAGAGGAGAAAATTATAGTCTAGCAAGCTACCTCCCTCCACCTAAATGATGTTTTCCTTATAATTCGGTTAAAATATATTTTTTAACTATAACTACTATTATATAGTATGTCTTGTAAAAAGACAAAGAACAAAGATATAGAATAGAAAATAGTGAAATCTAGGTAATAGACAACCACTTCTTTACCCTTATAAGTATTTAATATAATATTATTATAGTATAATATAGGATATTATTAGTCTATTATAATATAATACTTACTAGATTATGTACTATAGTTCATAATGTAATAGTATACACATATTGAATTAATAGAGATAGAATATTATAAGGAAATAGACCTCTTGCGCAAAGTATCTCTTTGATATTAGTATTATTGTATAATTGAATACTATCGTATACTCTCTTCTCATTATTAAATATGATATATATGATATTTTTGTTTGTTTTGTTTTCTTCTCTAGGGTGTACTGCAATTACTGGAAGCTAAAAGGTCTCTGTAAAATTTGCTTACATAAAAATTACAGAAATTTATACTTTATTTGTTATGAGTCCCTATTCTTCCTATAATCTTTTCTTGTATTTCAACAAAGGAGAACATTATTCGTTTACGACTACTTAATAAAATTCATACTATGACCTGTACAGGAGATCCTTATTAGCAAACTACCGTTGTATTTAGAGTACTAATAGTTATATAATATCATATACAAAAGATGTCTTATGGCATAAGTCTCTAGCTCCGCATCCTTCATATTTATTTTTAATCCTTTAAATAACCTGTGCAATGATATAGAGTTAATTATTTTGTCTGATACCTAAAAATAATTGCTTCATGCCTATTTGATAGAGAGGATTTTATCTTTCTCATACCACAGTTCTCATACTGCGCCTAGACTAAATCTAGTTACAACATTATACAAACAAGAAACTAAACTAATTTGTTTATTTATTTAAAATAAAATTAAAATAATTGCTACTGGCAACAGTCCGCAGGACCACCTCGATTCTAATTTTTATTAAAATTTGTGTTTTATTAAAATTGTGTGTTCGCTATTTACAAATAGGACACTTTTAACACATACAGAGAAATAAGCTGAAAGATTAAAAAAATTTTTGTTTATGTTTTGTTGCTTACTTTATTTATTACTTTCTGGGTGTATGCCTTACTGTCTTACTTTAAGTCGTACTTTATAAATATTCTATCTTTCTTGTTTATTACTTGAATTATTAATTTCTGTTATATAGATACTTCGATCGTGGTCCTATAAACCTCTAAAAAATCGAACATAGTTATTTATTATTTAGTAAATTAATTTCTTTATAGTTAGTTATTTATTAAATTATTTAATCTTACACTATTACTGTTATTTTAAGAGGGATTGCTTACTTACTTTATCTTCCTTTAGTACTTACTGTATTTATATAGTAAAATAAATAATTGTCTGATGTCCGTAAATAAATTATGATGTCCGTCGTTAGTAGTTAAGTCTGTTCAGGTTTTCTGACGTAGTTTATTACATACTTACTTAGTTAATTTACTTACTTAATCACTGTAGTTATTAGTTATTTGTATTTTTATTTATATAACTCGTGAACTCACACTTCTATAGAACAATTCTCTCGCAGTCACAGAGTTAGTTTATGAATGAATTCTTTTATTGCTGTAGTTATTAGTTAAATTCTGACTTTATTGAATTTATTTTTTTTTTTGTTTTTTTGCTAGCTTTACGCACTTACTTTTATTTTTTACTTTGTTCTGTATATATTCATTGATGAATTTAATATTTATTAATTTTCTATCTTCAATTATAATTTGTGAGCTCGCAATATTAGACTAGACTGCTAACTCACAGAGTTATTCGTAATATTCATTATTTAATTAATGAATTTAATTATTACTTAAGGTGGTTTTCAGTCTTTCACTCCTAGTTAAATACTTACTGAATACTTTCTATCTGACTTTACTTTATGTATTAATTTAATTTATATATTTATATTGGGGCCTCGAGGTCCTATTGTAGTTCTCACAGAGTTACTCGAATTATTCTTTAGTATTTATTCTTTAGTTAACTTATTTATTAACTTAGTTATTAAAATATATCTCTCGCTTTTAAACTCTAACTTACGATCTTAATTACTACCTACCTAAGTAACTACTATCTTATGTGAATACTTTATTTAGTTATTAATTACTTCTCTTCTTTATATAACTATCGTGTGAACGTACTCCTAGTGGATACCTCTCACCACACACAGAGTGCTACTAATCTTAATTAATAAAATATTACTGATTTATTTTTATTTATCTCTGTCTTTCGTCTTTCGCTTTTACTTTTAGTTTACTTTACTATTCTTACTATTCTTACTTTACTTACTTTATTTAGTAAGGGTTTAAATTATTAAATTACTTATTTAGTTATTTCTTTCTATATTAACTTTAATATATTGTGTTAACTTATTCCTATTCACTCAACTCTAAAACAAAACTTGTACTAAATTAATTAATATTCTCTTGCTTACCTTACTTATTTATCTCTATCTGACTTAACTGACTTAATGTCGTACTTTTACTTACTTGAGAAACTTCTATAGTAGATATTTTATGATTTAAATTATTTCTATCTTAATTATTTATATAATTCATTCTAGTCCAACAATGCGACTATCCTGCACCTATATAAATATTCTTGAATAGATATAGAATAGGGAATTAGAATCGAGGAATAGATATAGAATAGGGATTGCAAATGGACAGCAGGACAAAAGAGCAACAGTTAATTAGCAACCTTTTATCGCACCCACCTTTGCTCTACCGGACACAGGCTAGAAAGGCCAGACTTTAAAAAGAGGCCGACTCTTGATTTATTCCTCTTCATTTTTGTACTATCGGACTGATCCCAGACTACGCCTCGTACTTCGTAACTTGTTAAATAAAATAATAGAGTTCTCAACCAGACTATAATTTTTTATTAAACACAAATAGTTCGCTCGAAAAAAAAAAAAAGGAAGATATTAATCAGAGTAGAAAACAAGAAAATTTAATTGATTAATCTCGAAATATAAATCCAGCGCCTCGTAGTTCGTACTTCGCTACAGATATTAATAGAGTTATTTAAACTTTAAAGAATATAAAGATATCACATCTATGACTTCACACGCATTACTCGTGTATGAACGCGATCAATTCATTAAAGAATTAAAAGTAAAATTCTATTATCTTTTTCATTCTCCCACTCCTACGGACAGACAGCGAGACGACTAGACAACGTTACTGGACTCAATTATAAAAAACAAACAAAAAAATAATAATACTAAGTTCTATCTATTTTTATAAAACATTGCACCTAGATGTAAACCGTGGAATCATTAATAACACTGTAATTAATTTTAATACTGAATATTTTTATGTTGCTATTGCAATAACTAACTGACCCTCGTTTTTCTACTACGCTAAATATATAATAATACTTACACAAATAGGATCTAAATATCAACAAACAGACTTATCTTTTATTACTTCTGTTAAATTTAAGACTTTAACACTCAAGCGTTAAATATTTAAATCAATTACTATAAATATATAACACAGCACCTCTAACGTATTCGTAAACTAGTACAAAAACAAAAAAATAGAAAAAATAGAGAAAAAAGAGTAAAATTTACAACAAAATTTCTAAAAATTTTAGCACACATTTTTCTAATTTCATTGAAAGACTTATAATAGACTGAAGAATTATCTTATATTTTTAATCCAGCCATAGAATATAATAAAGAAGGAAAATAAAGACAGAAACCCTTTTCAAGTAACAAGAAGATAATTATACAAATTGTATTTAAGCTATTGCTCTTTTCTATCCCCCGCGTAGCTATCTGCGCGCGTAGCTGTCTTAAGACACTTCGTTGGATTAGCACGTAGCAGTGTACCTACCCAAATAATTTAACATACTACCAGCCTGTAAGGCCCCTATGGGCTGAGAAAATTGAGGGGCAGAACTCAGCAAGCTGGGGAATGGTTGCTGTATTATTTAGATTATTCTTAATATAAGCTAGCATAGCAATGGCTATCCTGTAACCTCTTCTCTTGGCGTTTCAAAAACAAAACTTAAAAATAAGTATACAGGGGTCAGAAGTAAGAGACAAGATCTATTATAAATAAAATAGAGTACTCTATTTTTGTAACTAATATTAACCTATATCGTCCCCTTTCTCGTACCTTTACACCCTCTATGGTAACCGCATAATGAAGTATAAACAAAACAAAATAAAAGTATTAACGTAATAAGACTCTAAAACCATAAAATTATAAGACTATAAAAATAGAGGGTAATTAAAAATAAAAATGAACATATAAGAATAGAGGGTAATTAGAAAATAAAAATTAAAATCATAAGGTATTAAGTTACCTCAAAAAATTTAAACAAACAACCCCACATTTATTACAGGAAACAATAATGAAAATTTAAAATTTATATTAACAAAAAAAAAAACAAAAAACATGAAACAATTAATTTGAACAAATTTAAAAAAATACGCGATACCTGGTATTTTAGGCGCTGCTGGTTGGCTGTCTTCAAAGAGAGCTTCTTATCATGATCAATATATGAGATTAGCTTTGCAAGAGGGTTTAGCTGAAGCAGAAGCTTCCAAAAAAGCTGCTATCCAAACAGATAGGGCAATGAATCAATTAAACCAAAATATCTTTGCTGTTAGTGAGCGATTAGACAGTGCTACTCAAGCAGTAAACGAAAATGGAAATAATATTTCCAATATAGCCAACCAATTAACAGATCCAAATCTGGATCCTCAAAAGAAAATAGAATTAACTTCATATTTAGATTACTATCAAAAATGTTATAAATCAGCCATAATAAAACAAAACGCAGCCAGTGAAGAGATGAAAAATTTATCTAGTTATAATGACCCTGATATTATAAAATCTGATTTCTCAGAATTATTTAATCATTTAACAGATTTCATAGATTGATATAGAGAATATATAAGTAATTGTTCTTCTGAACAATTAGTTATTTTATTAAATCTCTGCGGATATAGCATATTAATTATGCTATTCACATCTATTACGTTTTTATTAATAGGAGATCAATTAATTAATTATTTCGAACTTGAAAATAAATACCCTAAGTTTGCTAAATATATCCATTTTCAACTGACATTACGTAAGTATTATTTGAGGTTTTATATAGTTTCTTTTTATTTAACACTAATAGTTTTAATTTCTGTCAATATCTTTATGTTCACGTATAATCTTATATTTTTAGTTTAATATTTAAAATTTAATTCTCTTGGTTCACCCGTTTCACTCTGTTCACCCGGTTCTCTCGTTTCAAAAAATCTTTTTCTATTAAAGCTCTTGTTAGCTTTGTAGAATAAGGAACTTGCTTTAACGCAAATCCACATAAAATTATTTATAATTATTTATTAAAGTGGTTAAAGGAAATTAGTTTGATAAATAGTTGTAATTTTTTAAATTGAACCTCGGTAGAAGGTGTTTATCTTTATAAATATAAGTATAAATAAAATTGTTCTTCGGTTATTTTTGTTTTTATACTTGTATAAATAATAAGCAATAAAGGCCGGGTTTGGTCCTAAAAAGATCTAAAACTAAAACTAAAATTTAATCATAATGATAATGATAATGATGATGATAATGATAATCCAAATCAAATCTTAAACCTAGTAAACCTAGTAAACCCTAGTAAACCCTAGTAAACCTACAATAGGAGTATATAAAATAAATCTCGAATGCAATAAACCTCCCCTTAAACACAAAACCCTAAAATAGACTAAACGGGTAGAAATATAAAATAGGATAAGCGGCTTGGGAGAATTTATATTGTAACAAAACTCAACAAGAAAAATTAAACCTCTTTTTTCTTAGCCTTAGAAATATATCATTTACTTTTCATTTTTAGTTTAGAATACTAGCAAAAGAAAAACTGAATCAGTATTTTGGTTATACTAACTATCTAAATATGTATATCCAATAGCAACTGTGAGTTAAGCCTATTGTTAAAAAATATACGAGAAAAGCTCTTCAATTTAGCTAAATTATTCTATCCTCCAACTCAAAGTTAGCCACCTCACAAACTACTCCTGTAAATAGACTTGCTTTCAACTCAACTAAACAAGTAAAAAGAAAAGATTTTTAGTTTATAGGGATTTATTGGAATTGGAAAGATGAATTAGAATGGATTTGTTTGGTAGGAAACTGTGAAAAATTTTTTATTTGGCTTTATACAACCCCTCTTTTGCTCAGATTTTTACTATATAAAATAGTTGCAATAAGAAACACTGCTAGGGATTTATTAATACTCCTAGTATCAGAACTCGAGCTATCAGCGCTTTACCCTTGCTAGTTCCGCGTACCTTGTTTTTATTATTCGTTAGAACTAGACAAAAATATGCAGACACCTTACTGTTGCTTTGGTTGACCTGACTTGCGTTTTACACAATTGCGCAACCACCCTTGCTTTTACGACAAGGGCCACATATAAATTTCTTTAGTTTGATTCTTAGTTTAATTACTTAATTTAATTAACAAATACAGCAGGGGGGTTTTTATATTTCATTTCTTTTCTGTAGAGGAGTGAGAGTGGAGTTAAAGGTTGGTAAAGAGGAGAGGTACTGTGAATTACTGGAAACATGCTATTTGGTTTCCCTCACCACACCCTAGTTCGTTCGATTCTTGGATTACTAGGGTAGAGTATATGGAAGTGAGGATGAATAGGAATGGTGATATTTAAAATTATGGGACCATTTGAGTTTCTTTTTCTGAGTTTCCAAACATTTGGTTGAGTTTCACACTAGGGGAGGAGGTAGTATTACACCTATCTTATAATCCAACTGTTATTTATTACCTTTTCCTATCCAATAGTAAAAACAAAAACTCAATTTCCATATAACACTAACAAATTCTCTAAAAATGGATGAGAGTCGATTACCCCAAAGGACCGCAGGGAATGGAACCCTTGTTTCTCATTTATCACCACACTCTAGCACTACCAACCCTCATTAATTTGTGATTAATCTCAGTATAAGTTAAATACCTAAATAAACAGGATTTTTCCCTCACTCGTATAAATAAAATAAATTTTGTGTATAAATTGACAAAATGCAGTGGAATAGTCCCATATACGCCCTTTATCCTAGATCCGAGGACTTGTCCTTTATCTAAATAAACATCTGCCCTTACTAGACTCCATCTCCTGATCTTACCTCACTCCCTCATTTAAATATAGATTCGCCATAAAACCGCTACTATAAAAAATACATTGTACAGAGATAACATTGAAATTTAAGTTGCAATTAGAAATACTTCTGACCTTTGCTTCCCCTTTTTTTCTTGCCTCCTTGTTTTAGGAGTGTTATTAGTATTAAATTAGTTTTTATTTTTTAAAGTTTTTTTATTAGTTAGTATAACCTTAACAAATATCAGAAAGAGTTATTAAAACAAAACAAAACAAACAAAACTTACAATACTAACAACTAAATATACTTATACTATAATTTGAATAAATAAGTATACACTCCTATATTGATAATATTGAGAAGGGGGGATGGAGGAACCCTCTATACTAAATACAATAATAATTAGAGAGTAAGAATAAAATAATTGAGGAAAACTTAGGAAAATTAAAGAATAGGGGAGAATAGGGAAAGTTAGAATTAGTAGAGATATTCAAATACACACTGATAATTTGACCCTTTACTAAAATGATGGAATTTAAATAAGAGGGACTAGGCCAAGGCCAAGAAGCGGATGGAGGGATTTTTAATTTATTTCGTTTAGAAACCCTCTGAGCCTTAGAAACCCTCTGACCTTTTGTTGTACTATTTTATAGCGGAGACTTATTATATATATTGTATTATAACTTCTAAAGAACTAGAATTTTAAGTTAATCGATGAACTGCTAATTATATACACTGCAATAAATACTTTTAGCCATTCGTCATTTCGTCTTTTTAGTTTTCTCCCCTCTGAGTAATAATAACCTACAGACCTCCCTTTGTTGTTTTTTGTTCAATATCGGCTCAACTTTCATTATTCTTAAAAAAAAAAGTATCTACTTGTGATCTTTGAGTGTTATATCAAAAATGTTTACTAGTAGATAAAGTATTCAATATCCCTATTTCTATAAAAAAATAAACTGTGCTTTGGTTGTGAAAAAAGTTCTCTTCTGTAATAATTTACACCTGTGAAAGGTGTTGTTTAAACTACAACGAATTCAGCATATTCTTAGCATTACCGAAGACTTTGGCTAGCTCTACATCTAGCTCTACAATCTACTATCTTAACCCCTTTTTAGTTAATACCGATGTGTAAGTGCTTTTTAGTTAATACCCCTTAGGTTTAGAGTATAGCAAATAGGTCTATATGAGAGGACAAATATAGCTTTCCCTCCTGTGATAATGATGTTCTTGCAACAAATGAATTGATTTTTATCATGATTCACTAAGCTAATAACTTAAAGTAGTTTTATTCGTTGACGAGTCGCTTGCGCTTGGCATTAGTCGTTGACGAGTCGTGGCCCGCACTAAAATTCTTTTTTAAATTTACTTAGTTATTTTTTTGTTTTTTTGTTTATATCGTCTGTCCTATACTGGCTAAATTTGTACTTCGTATACGTATCCTATTATAAAAACAACACAAAATATAAAATAGTTATATACTTATATAGTTTTATAACTTAGAATAGCTTTCCTATAAGACTACCACACGCTCTGAATTTCATTTCTAAATTGAATTTTAAAATTTAAATTTATTTGTTATTTATTTTGATTAAAATTTAAATTATTACTATATAACGAAAAAAAACAAAACATCGAATAGAATTCGAATACGAATAGTTACCAATAATATAATCTTATCTTATTTTTATCTTTCTTATTTCTAATATTGATATCTATATCTGTGTTATTTATATCTTTATAGTTTTAATGAACAATCACATCTCATTACTAATTACTCACACCCCTAGAATAACAAAGTAATTTTCTACTTAAATTATTACTATATTACACACTCCTAATAGACAGACTTGTACTGCGAACAGTTACACCGATACAATAGAGTTCTCAAAAATAATACAATAATTCTTTTCTATTCTCTAAATATTACTACCTCCAAACTCTGTAGAAAACACCTCCCTTAATTTAAGTTTATACCATATTATTCAATCACATAAGACTAGCCTCCTAAATCGAACTCGTGAACTCGAACCATAATAAAATAAATTAAAGAATAAAAATTTACAAATAATTATCCAAATAAAAAAACGAACACGAGTAAACGACTACTTAAACATAAATCATAGGAAATCTAGGAAAGTAATAGATTCCAAATTAAATAAACAAATCTCTCTATGACTACTCTCTCTAGGACTTTCATATCTGGCTCTAGCATAGCACCTCACAATTTAAGTTATTACTAACTCACTCTGTCCTACGGACAGCAGGACTCAAAACTCATACCATACATCTCTAATTAAAACAGTTGACACAATACAAATAATTCTTATCAAAAATACCAAATACAATTAAGATAATTTACTACGCTAGCTCGACTTTTCAACGAGATCAACGAGACACTCCTCACTTATGTATTAATGATTTTATTTTAATTAATTTGCTTACTTTATTTTCTTTAGTTCTTTGCTTTCTTAATAATATACTCTCCCTGAGACTAAAAAAAAAATTTTAAGAATGTTACAATAGTAGCATAGAGTTTTCTACTATATTATAATATATTGGGTATTAACCTTAGTTATAGTGACTCTATATCCTTCCTCACTACAATAGTAGTAGTTAGTAAATATTTAAGTATTTTACTTATTGCACTTTAACTTATTACTATTACATATTACATATTACAGGATTAATTTATTTCTGTCTATACTTCTTTCGGCTATTAATTTAGTTTGTTTCTTTCTATATGAATTAAATATCTCGTGACTCGCAATCTTTACCAAGTGCTCCTCTAGAGTAAGTAGTAAGGTTATTTATTTATTAATTTATTTATTTATTACAATAGTTTTTAATATTTTATATAGATAAAATAACTTGTGACTCCTAGACACTATATTTATCACATAGTTACTTATGGAATATTATGCTACTTGGATAGTTTATGTTTTTAGTTATTATTTTATTATTTATTGCTCTCTACACACAGCACACAGTTATTCCATAATTCTTATTATATATTTATTTTTGTATAAAAATAGTTATTCATTATTTATATATATAAAATTTTAAATCCATCTCGTGACTCGAAAACACTACTTGTATTCCTCACACAGTCCTCCGTAAGGGGGAGTAGTAATTAGTCATTAGTAATTATTATTGATTATTTAGTATAAATTGATTTTATGTAGTTCTGACTTAATTTAATTCTATTAATATACTTAGTGAGACTCCAATTCGAACAATTCTATCACTAATTAGTTACTAATTCTATCTAATTTTATTAATTTGTTATTTATGACTTTCTATATGTATGTACTTTAAATAATCTAATACAATAATGTATATCGAAACATACTACAGATTAAAATTATTGACTACTAGAAAAAAATTAGCTCGTGTGGACTACTAGACTCCAAATCACTAAGTACTTATTATTATTTATTTATTTAATAACTGTTAATATGAAGTTAGTTATTATTTGTAGTTATTTTTATGAAAACATCATTGTTATTACTAAATTCATAGTTAGTTATAGAGTGTTGAATTACTTATATTTTAATTTGTAATATATATATAGAACTCTTATTTCCTCTACGATTGCTCACCTAGATCTTTATTACAAACTTATGTAGTTAAGAGTTATTTAGTTCTTAGTCTTAGTTAATTAGTATTTAGTAAGTAGTCTTAATGCGGTACTAGGAATTAAATAGTCATTACTCACTAGTCTCCTTTAGGAGTATTTAGTATTTAATTAATTTATTTTTGGTCTATATTTAATATCTAATTGACTATATATCGTTCATATTTAAATAACTATATATCACTACAAGGACACCAAACTTAGTGGCTTATCACGGAGTGATAGTGTATTTTAGTCAATTTTTATTTATACACTTGGAACAGAGTAAATATAAATATTTTGTTCCTTACTTACTACGCAACTATGGCTAGACTGCGCCTCGTTCTTCTATTAGTTACCCTGATGGTTGAAATTATAAAATTATTTAATTAGTTTTATAACCCGGGACAGATTTCAATATTTTTTAGTTTTTATACCTCTTTCCCCAGACTGCGCCTCGTTCCTCGTTTCATATCATATGATTATAGAGTTTTAATTATTACAGATATCAGAATATACTTCGTAGTTTATAAGAGATTTTATTTTATCAGATATTATAGATTATTAGATATTAATAAATACATACTAACGTTTGTGTAAAAATTTTCATTAAATTCCCAATTGCCAAATTAAAAATTAAAATTTACTATAATTATTCCGAGTGTTCAGCTTGTGTCAAGGTTCGAGCGTATCTAGATCTACTATTATTATTCCAATTTATTTATATTCCTGATAGATCTCATAGACGGTCACCTCGTGGATTTTTCGAAGGCTAACTTTTGTTTTTGTTTGTTGTTTTTTGTAGAAGATACTAAGTGATTGTAATCATTACCCTTATATAACGAATCTAAACTTATAGCTAAGAAAAAAGAAGTATAGCAGAGTAGCAGTAGGAGAAGCAATTATTGCCTTTATTAAATTTAGTTATATTTAAAAGTTATTTGTATTTGATTTACACTTAGTTAAGAATAAAAATTAAAACTAATGCAAAAGTTTTTAATCCTAGTTCTTATTTTTTAGTATGAAACAATTGCCTCTTCTCTGTTAAAGCCTAGAGTAAACGTTCCCTTTTTCTGGGCTTGTGCTCTCAGGAGCTCTTAAGTGTACAGAGGCAAAGGCCTCAGTAAATTTTCTAATTATAGAATTATAAGATTTATTTAAAAGTATGCGTAAAAGTATAATTTCTATCTTTAATAGATAAATTAACTAACTAAATATAAATATTAATATAAATATAAATATAAATTTAAATATAAATAAACAAACCCTCCTTTTGACAATGACACTATTACAAATGCCGGTTTTCTCTGTTTTCTCTGTTTACTCTGTTTACTCTGCCCTATAGAAAGATATGAAGGGCAAGGTCCAAACAGCAGAATCTTTGTTATCTAAAATAGTAACTGCATTAAATTTAGTAAATTGAGAATCTTTAAATACACTAACAAACAAACAAAAAACAAACAAAAAAATAGCTGAAAGCCTAAAAACAGAAAAATTTAATAATTATTCTCATATAGGTGTTAAGAAAAATTAACAAAACTCATAATTCAGATAAAATTTAGGAATAAAATAAAAATAGTTTAATCAGTATCAAGTTTAAAACTTAATTGCAACAACTTAATAAATTAAGTTAATTCATTGTAGGAGCCGTAGGAGTAATATTTTAATTTTAGTTTTAATGATTAATTTTAATTTAAATAGACTAGCGCTTATCTAATCTTCAAATTATTTTAAGAAGCTACAACAAGCTAGAATAAGAACATTCTTTATAAAAGTATTCTTATTTTTAAGATATAAAGAAAAAATTAGACAGAACAAATTAAATTAAAGATAAAAAAGATTTGGTAGGATAGGCACGTTTTAAACGCACACAAATTTTCCGTAGTCAGACTGTTTTGTTTAATTAAGACAATACTGCTAACAGAAAACGACGCACTCATTAGCACGACTGACAACTATCCTTTAAACCTTTGAGGCTACCTTTACACTACCGCATTTTTGCTTTGTCAACTCAACTCTTATACAATTGCACCTATTCGAAAGGATATTAAGTTGAAGTAAAAAAAACCTATGTCTAATTATCACTTATTTTTAAATTTTACACTTATTTACTATAATTTATAAGTTGAAGGGAATGTACTTCTCTATTTGTTATTTTCTTCTGTCTTACAAATGGAACTTACAAATAGGACGCCTTCTACCTAAGTAGCGAGAGTAAAAGAGCGTAGGGCAGTATACGTAGTTAACGAAACGTAGCACACTGAAGGAGAACAATAAAAAGTAATAAGCAGCAACAGCTTTAAACAAGACATAAGTAAAACAAAAGTGAAACACAGGGTCTACCTATATTCAATTAGAGAGTGGTGTGGTGTAGTAAAGCTACACACAGAGTGGCTAAGGGAGAAATCACTAAAAGACAAAAAGAAGTATCCATATAATATACAGAGCTAGATTTAGGTTGTACACGCCACACCCAGGCGGGTGAGAGCTAAGTGGCCAAAGTAGAATTAAATTTCTATTCAAATAATAATAATAATTCTTCATCCTCAAATTCTCTCAGTATTAAAGTTTTGTTTTTACCTCCCATGCTAATAGATATTTTATTAATTTTAGATTTTAAATAATGTTGAGTCAATTTTACTCCTACAGGAGTAAACCATGATAAAGGAATTTCTAATTTTATCATTAATTTACTAATATTCATAAAAAAATCATAAATAGATTTTAAAGATGGAAACAACTCAAATATTTGATTGTATATAATTTCAGCTATTTTAAAAACTTCCTTTGAATTAAGATATATAGGCGCAATAAACAATTTTACCCTTTTATCCGCTTTCTGCACATTGCTTTTCCCTTTTTTAATTTTCACTTCTTCATTGTAATACTTTGTTATATACTCCGGATCTTCAGTGTTTTCAGAGTTAAATATTTCTCCAGTTTCTCCGCTAAGATTTGTACGTCCAGTATGTTTCAATATATTATTAATAATTACTCCTCCAGGATCGCTAGATGAGAATTTAATCTTTGTACCTCCTCCCAATGAGCTTAAGGAATCGGAGGCTACGTAAATGGTTTGTAATTTATTTTCTAATTGTGCTGCAATACCATATGTTGTAATATTATAAACTTTAGTCATTATTGAAACTTTTAAAATGTCTCTAGTAAGTTTTACGTAAGCCAAAGAAGAGAAATCAGGATTTAAAATACCATAATTATTTATAGCTTTATTAATATCAACCAAAATTTCTGAATAAATATCTTGCACATTATCTGAATTAGTTTGTGGTGTCAGATTAACTTTTTTAGCTAGTTCTTTATCTAGCAATAATGTAGCTAAATGTTGAATTCCAGAACAAGTTGCATCTAAGAAAACAGGTAATTTTACAATATACTTAGGATCCTTATGAAAATTTTTTAATGTTAAACAAAAAGCAGCAAATAAAAATTTACTTTCAGCTTTTTTAATAAATTCAAGATCTAAGTTAATAATTTGTTCGTAATTATCTTTAACCCAATTAATTCTTTCAAGGAAGGGTTTTTTACTTATTGATTGCTCATTTATTTTTGCATTATATAAATTTGCTCCATAGATATATAAATATTCTTGACCTTGTTCAGTTAAAACTTCACCATTATATAACAGTAATAAAGATACACTTAAATCACTTCCTTGATAAGAAATAAAAAAGAATTAGTATATAATCTACCTCTTCAATCAGTATGAGTATTTAAATAAATAGGTATATTCTTATATGTTTCAGCTATTTTTAGAGTAATAGCTTGTTGTAATCTTTCAGATTCTGATATATCCTCATTAGTATACAATAAAGAATTACCTTTTTTAGCTAAAAATTCTAATAAATCTATATTAATTTCAAATTGAATAGAATTTAGATAATTTACAGAGTTGTATAAAAACTCTTTATTTTCAATTTTATGTTTATTTGAGGTTGCTTTAGTATAAATTTCTTTTTTTAAAATATCATTTTCTAAAAACCCTCCATATTTTTTATCTCCTCATTTAGCAGGTTCACACAACATAGGTAATGTTGAAGGTGATATAATTAAATTTTTTATTTCATCTAAATAATCTTTATTAAACTTAACTAAAGCAATATTAGATTCTTCTCGATTAAATTCTTTAGATATAATACCTGAAACAATAAAACACCTTAAAAAATAATCACCTAGTAATACTGATCTCTTATCCGTAATATTATTTTTTTTAATTCATTTCACTCTATATTATCTTTTTTTGATTTACTCTCGTTTACGACTACATTTTTGTAATAATAGTATATAATATTGTTACCTATTTTTTGAGCTAAAGCGGGTAGCCCATATTTTTATGATAGGATATAATTAAAGCAAAAGTAATTAATACATATTCTAAATTTTCAATTGTATCAGTAAGAACTGGAATAATTCTATTAGATCTTCTTTTGTAATTAGCTAAAGCTACACTTTCTTGAACAAATTTAATTACTTTTTTAAGATTATTAGTTAAAATTTTATTTTCATTCATATTATTTTTTACCATATTAATTCATTCACTCTCTATCAATATTTTCACAAATTTTAAATTGTTGATTAAATCTTCAATAGTTTTTAAAAACCCAAATGTTAAATTATTCTCAGTTTTTATATTCAATGCGTTATTTAATAAAGACTTTGAAACATCTGAACTTTTCTTTTCGAACGCGGAGTATGATGAAGCTTTAATAGAAGCGGAAGCGGTAGTAGAAAAGGGGAGCTATAAGTAATTGAAGCGGTCCAAATGGATGCGTTGGTTGAATAAACATAAAAACCCACCTTTGATATTTCCTTTAAATACGTATTTCTAGAAGATGTGCTATATTTTCTAATACCTAATGCAGGATACTTTTTGTTATTTTTTTTTTCTTTCTAGGTCAAACTTGTATTGGTTTAGCGATATCAGAACCCGCAAATCGACTTCGTATAATAATATTATGTATTTTCTGAAGCAAATCAAGGTCCCAATGACCAATGAGATCAACTCTTTTTATCTGATAGTATTGATTTAAAATAAATTAAATTATTTTTTAATTCTTCTATCTCTAATTTTTCTATCTCTATTTGTTTTTCTATTTGTTTTGATTGTGAGGCTAATTCATTATTTTTGTGTTTAATTTTAGTTTTTCCATAATTTGATCTTTCTTCTTTTCTTTCAATAGAGATCTTTTCAATTTGACTAGTTTTTTCTTGTATTTTTTTCTCTATGTTTTTAATTATTACTGGTATATGCATACTCATTTCTTTAATTAAAATTTCTCAAGTATATTTAGCATTACGTAATATATAATTACTTATTTTTCTTATGAATTCCACATCATCGTAAGACTCTACCTCAAATTCATCATTTAATTCTGGTTTCTTTGTAAAAGGTGTAATAGGATATTTGTTTTTAAATTCTTCCAATTTTATTCTATCATATATTTGTCTATTTACCTTGGTAGATAATACTGAAATTGACTTGCTATTTCCGAAAGGATACAAAAAATGCTTATTTAACTCATTTTTACTCGAATGTCCATATAGTTTAATTAAAAACCAAGATAAATTTAATTCTGTAGCTTTTAAAGCACTTCTATTTGAAATGGTTCCCCCACTGATATCAATGTTGCTTATTTTAAACAAAGTAGAAATATTTGGCATATTTAACCCATTTCTAAATTCAAACAAACAATTAGAAGATATATTTTCCCCTGTTTTGTACTTATCAGTAATACATCCAAAGATTTTTTGAATTGGATCTATTTCTTTATTTCTAATACTTGTTTTATAAAATATTAATTTACCTATTAATTCTTCTATTGTTATTTCTATTACTGATAAAACCACAGGCGTAACTCATTGTACTACTGTCATGGGTGTCCTCCTTTAAAATAGCATTCTGGATAAACCCTTATTATTAGATATAATTGATCTCTATCTTTCTCTGTTATATTAGAGATAAACGCTTCATTTCAGTACTTATCATTTAGATAGTCAGAATCCCCTCGTACTCCTGCTACTGAGGCTTGTAAATTTATTGTATTCATATTATTATGCAATTCATCAAAACGGCGAATAAATGTAGCAAAGATTATAAATGTATTTGTATTTATATTGGTAATTG
>Ga0193692_1000026_pt1 | contig 43687 bp, 68 predicted proteins | sample L3a1metaG_FD_144917 | JGI IMG/M metagenome (GOLD analysis project Ga0193692, IMG submission 144917) | Soil microbial communities from a riparian zone of the East river system, Colorado, United States - L3a1 | ecosystem: Environmental > Terrestrial > Soil > Riparian zone | place: USA: East River... | reverse complement strand
CGGATACTTGGAGAAGCCAGCTGCGATGAGCGACATATTTCTATCCAATGCCGCAGCGTTTTGGTTATCGTTCACTAATTTCAGATACATGTTGGACAGATCGGGCGGCGACTGCATAATGCGCGGCGCGCCCTCGGAGGGCATCGGGTTGGTAATAGGCGTCTTTGCCCCGGTGGGCGTCGGGGGCTCAGGGGGCGGAGCCGGGGGCGCTCCGGGTGGACGCGGCTGCGGGATCGGCACGGACGGGGTAGCAGACGGGGGCGGCGTCGGGACGGGGGCGGCGTCGTCTCCCGGAGGCTGGACAGCCGGGAACCCGCCACCGGGCGCTTGCATGGACGCCATAACAGCTGCGTTCGGGTTCTGGCCGTTTTGAAGCGCCAGGATTAGGTCGGCGATGTTCATCTTACACCACGCCTTTGTTGCATCGCTTGGATCATCTGAGTAAGGATGCCTTGTGCCAACGGCTGCGTCGAAGCCTGTTGCTGGCCGACACTCGCTCCAAGAGTGGAAGGAGCAATATCGTTTAGTCTCGGGTCAGGCGCTGGTCCCTTTATACCTTTGGTCAAAGTTCCCAAACTGTCCATAATATCAGCAGCAGGAGTGCCTTTTGCTCCCTGATTGTCTGCCCCTAATAAACGAGTTCTAAAATCAGCCGGGGCTTGCCCAGAGGCAACCGCAACGTCCGCAGGAGCGGAAGTCAGCGAAGTTCCACCAGCGGGAGGGGTGAAGGCCCCTACATATGGAACCGCCCCGGCAGGACCGGTTGCGAATGCTCCCGGTCGATTGGGGTCGAACATCGGGGACGCCGAATTGAGGGTCATCCCCGGAGGTTGGTTGAACCCGTAGTAATTCATGATCTTCTCCGCTGCCGCTTGTGGCGATGCGTTCGGGTCGACATTGTTGACGGCCAGATTGCGGGGAGGGGCGTTGCCCGTACCCGTAAGCATTTTCCCTGCCGTGTCTGCACCTTGTTGATGCGCCAAAGCAAGTTCGGAGTAGTTCGGGTCCCGGCCAAGATGCCGGCGAAGTATGGCGCGATTGTCTTCCGTAAGTTTGACTGCAGCCAGAGTGTTAGCTCTGTCATCGTCGCGGATATCACCGTTCTTACCGACCAACCCATAAGCCCTACCGGTTCCGCCAGTGAATTGAAAAAGACCCCTCGCCCCGGTGGAAGATGTCCTACCAGATGCACCTTCCTTCGCGGCCAAGCGGTAGTAATACTCCCGATCCTGCGGAGGCGTGTGAGCGTCAATTACGGCCCGAGCCTTCGGTGAAAGTGGCATTAGCTGAGCACTTCCATCAGATTGTTAAGATCGACGACCTTTCGCTTACCAACCTTCTTGACGGCCGAGGGGTACTTCTTCTCGATGTCTTGCGCCATCGGACCTATCACCTTCGGATAGGTCTTGGGATCACCCTTGTAGCGATAAGCGTATACCGGAATATCCCCGTCCGAAATTTTTTCGATGTCGGTCTTCGAATTCCGATCGGACATCAGTTTCATACCTTGGAGACCAAGGCCCGCGCCGCCGAGCAGAATGGATGCCCAATCCGGACCCTTGTCTTCCGAAGTGGCCACCTTGTTGGTTGTCTCGGTCTTGCCGTAAGGCGTCATGCCGAGCGCAGCGAGGCGAGTGTTGAGCCCCTCAATGGGGTAATCCCGCGCCTCGTAGAATTTCTTCATCTCGGCGTCGATCAGAGCCTGTCGGGAAGCAGTCTCAGACTGCCCTCCGCTCAAAAGTTGGCTGATATCCAATGCGCGAGCACCTTGTTGCCCCGTCGCGGTGTTGATCTTTCCGGCGGCGGCGTTCAACATACCAGTTCCAGCGGCTCCGTACCCGGCGGCGGTGTTTCCCAATCCGCCCGCCGTCGAAAGCAAACCACTCGCCCCCGCTTGTTTCGATGTTCTATCAGCGAGAGCGGTGGCCGTTGCCGTGTCGAAGCCCGCTTGACGCAACTTCGCGCTAAGATCGCCGATGCCCTTGATACCCTCTGTCCGAGTAAGGGCGGACTCGATTTCGCCACGCGAGCCACCGAATGCGCCAGACTTCCGGGCGGCGTCGGACACTCCCAACAAGTTCCGGTCCAGCGATGTATTCGCATTCCGGATGGCGTTCTGCTCCACCTCTTGCGTGTAAGGATTGAGGAACGGCTGGATGTCCAGGTTCCCGGTGGTCCCCCGATAGACGTTCGCCGCCTCGTCGTAGAGGGGCGAGGTTCTGTCGAGCGTCGCAGCAGACTTATCGAATAGCCCCGTGCCTTTGTCTTGCAAGGCCGAAGCCTGTTGATAGAGCGGAGCTTCTGCACCGAACCCCGATCTGATCGCATCGTAACCCTGCGTCGTCATGGTCGAGGGGGTCGCGACGGTCTGGCCTTCGAATTGCTGTAACGGCCGTCCAGCAATGTCTTTGGCGAGACCATAATTCGACTGCGAGGCTTCATTTACCCACGCGGGCAACTCGACCTTGCTTACTTGATCGGTTTTCGCCGGGGTTGAATTTCCACCCATATCACAGTTCCTTCGAATAGAGAACGCCGGATTTTATCCAGCCTGGAGTGCGGTGTTCCCACCACCCCTCGCGACCAATAGCCGTAAGCAAAGTTGCCCCTTGACCCTTTGCCCATTCGCTTATATCAGACTCCAACGCAATAGAACCCTCAATCGAACCAATACAGAATAGAATGTTGACCACCTTACGGTTCGGATAACTTTGCACTTGGGTGATCGCCCACGTGTCGCCTTTAACGTGGCCTTGCAAATCGCCACTTTCCAGTCCCTCTTCGATATCACCGAAAGTATACAGCTCCAAGCCGAGCTTCAACGCTCGGTTCATCTTGCGAAGCATTACTTGGTCGATAATATTCATCCAGCGACCAATGTTGCAGTCAAGGCGCCCGCGTCGGACACCTTGATTTCGTAGACTTTCTGCGACGGCGAATAGAGGAGCAGGGACCGGTTCGCAGTGATGGAACTCATCACTTCCTTCTGCGTCCGCTCTTGCTCCCGGAGGAACTCAGTCAAAAACCGGGTGACTTCGGGGTCCTTGAATTGAAAGCCGGTGACTCTCATTTCTGAACTCCACGGGTTGCGAAGTCGAAGATGATAGGCCCGACAGTGGACCAATCGTTGTTATTGATCATTTCGATGCGGAGGCGCAAGTCCTGCGCCGTCTCGCGGATATCCACCCAACCATGCTCATTAACGCCGCGACGAGGCGATGTTGTCTGGGCGCCGTAGTTGGTGCGTTTGTTGTTCTTCACCACCGAGAAGGCGAGGGCTGTTCTGTCCCCGCGAATGTCGGGGAGTATCTTTTTCAGCGTCGTCTGGCGAGCGCCATCCTCGGAGTTCAGCGTCTGAGATTCCAAGTACGGCATAAACAACGCCTCGGGGTATTGAAGCCCCGTCTCGTGCTTCCACACCTTGACACCATCCGACATAATCGGGTTGCGATCATTCGCGTAGCTCAAACCGCACGTCCGCGAAAGGTAACCGGGCAACCAAATCTTGGAGCGGAAGTCATACACGGCGTAACGGCTATTTCGGGTGCCCTGCGCGATGTCGACCCAGAACCACCATATTTCGCCTCGGTTCTGTAAGCTAATAATGGACGCTTCGCGGACAGTTCGATTGAAATCCATCGACGCGACGATAACATCCCAAAACGGACAGGGCAGAATGTCAACGGATGATCCGTTGTACATCCAGAAGCCTTCAACCGAAATCCAGATCACCCCCTCCGGAACCGACGACACAGAAGCGGCGCTGATCGGGATCGGAACCTTACCAACAGGACGCGACCGATAAATGTACGGGAGCCCGATGTATTCGATAACGTGCGACATGGCAGGCGTAAATGCTACGATGCCCGCACTCGTAAGCTGAACTGCTACGATCGGTGAATAGGGGTCGACCGTAAGAAACCCGGCCTTGTTGGCCAGGTTTGCCAAGTTCCAATCCTCGAGGTCTTCCTCGTCGCACCAACCGAACTTGGCAAACGCCCCGCCCATCTGGAAGAGCATGCAGTGGTGTTCTGGAGTAACCACGAACTGTCTGTTGCCGACAGGAGCAGTCGGAACCGCTACGAGCGGACCCGCAACGGCGGGAGGAGGCTTCCACTGCAGCAATCTGCCGTCATAACTGGTCATAACGAGCAGATACTCACCCCAATTGTTGATGGAGAACGCGGGGGAGAACTTCTGCATCGTAGACAACCCTGGACGGGTCGTCCCGTACGAGCTAAGATTGAAGCTGAGTTCTCCGTAACCAGCCGCGTCGCCAGTAAGAGGCGCCATTCCACCAGCCGGGGTAATGTCAGTCAAAACACCGCCGCTGTCCACGTAACAGTGTTGCTCACACAGATAAGCGGTGTAAACGATACCTTGATTACTCGTCCACCGATGCATCGCACGAACACGTGACGCGAACGGCGTAGCATAAGGCACTTGCTCCCAACCACCTACCGGTTTCACCGTGGTGCCGTTCTCCCAACGGATCAAATTCGCATCTCGCCAATTACGAATCTTCTTCGAACGCGAAAGAAGCGTCGTTACCCCCGGCGGGAAGTCAAGTGTCAGCATGCCTTCTCCGCTTCCTTGTGCAACCTTATAATTCGTTCATTTACAGTATCCGAACTTACAGTTAACTCCTCCAAATCAAAAAATTTGTTACCAAAATCCTTTTGTGGCTTCTTGCCAGTGTATTCCTCTATTTCAACTATGTGACCATAATCAGGAAACAACCGATCTGCCTCGTAAACCGCTGCGCCGATGACCAACCCCATATCAGTGTTAACCAGTGTGATTATTACACTTCCCTTCTTAAAGGGACTGTTGTTGTGGATGAAATCGTACCAATCCATACCATCGCTTTCACGCCTTGCATACACCGTACTCGGCGGAGCGTTTGGATTTCGATTGGCCGGTATATAAACCGACCATTTCCCGTGATATAGTATCTTCATGGAGAGGCCACCGTGAACCAAGCGTTGGTAAAATATTGCACCCTGCGGAAGCGTACTGTCTGAATAACTGGCGAAGAAGTGACCATCCCAACGCCCGTCATAACGCCACCAGCAACTAGCTCCTGAACACCGACGTTGTAGGTAATGGCAGAGTCTTGAGCGAACTCTAACCGAATGTTGGTGATATAAGCTCCCGCAGGTTGCGGAATGTAATTGAAATCACCACTTCCCCAAACACGACCGGCCGCAGTGTATAATTGCGCTCCCGGCATGTTGTAATTAGCGCCGTCGAATTGGACGTAACGATTTTCAGCCCCGTTCAGATATACATAACCAGTATCACTACGAATGCCACCACCAACATTAAGCTTACCAGTTATGTTCGATCCACCGTTGATTTGCGCTCCGCCAGATGTGATGTTGTTAGCGGTAACATTAACGGTGGCCAAGGTGCCGTTGATGGTAGCCGAACCGGCCGTAATGTTACCAGCCCCGACGTTTAACGAAGCACCAGTAATCGCGCCGGTCGCTGAAATAGTACCAGTAACCGTGAGGTTCCCGGAAGCGAGGGTGCCGGTAAATATACCGTTCACGAAATTGAGCGTACCGGTGAAATTACCACCCACGCCAGAAATGGTGCCGGTAGCGACGATATTACCGGTCGCGTTGATGTTCTTGGTTTTTAACCCTTGAAGGGTAGTTTCGCCGGTTTGCCGGTCGATCGACAATGGTGGGTTCGCTGCGTCGATTTCTGGACCACCGTTGGAGAAGCGCCGAATAATCCACGCCCCGGCAATGCTCGCCGGATTATCATCGCCGGGCGTAACCGTCCACTGGATCGAATTGCGAACAGTCTTCGCGTCCAACAGATCGAAGTTGGTGTTGAGCTTGTTCCCCCACGTGTCGTTGGAGGCACCGATTTCTGGCTTCGTAAGCCCCATCTTCGGGGTGGTGGTGTCAGCCATGACGAATGCCTCTCTTGGACTTAGCTTTCTTGACCTTCTTGGTCTTCTTCTTTGGTGCGGACTTAACCTTCGGATCGATAGTGGGGGGCTTGATACCAGCCGCCATTTCGAGTTCCGCGACGCGCGCACGCAGAGCTTTCAATTCTTGTAGGATAACTGGCACGTATTTAGAATAATCGACGCCCCACCAATCTTGTTCCTCGTCGTGGATAATCGCTGTCGGATATATTTCGTTGGCCTGCTGCGCAATAATGCCGTAGGAACGCTCGCCAGTCGCCTTCCACGCAAAATTATACACATTGGTGTCGTCAATTATATTACCCGCATTAAATGATTTCAAATCTTCCTTTAATCGCTCGTCAGATGAAGTACCATAACTGGTAGAAGTAGTGGTAACACCAATGGCTCCGACCGTGGCGCCGCTTCGTGTCCAAGAGAGGAGAGTACCGTCGATGTTCTGGCCAATATAGATGCCGCCATAATTATTACGATTATAAAATATAATCGGCCCGTAACCGTCTTGCCTCATATTAAATCCGAAAGTCGTATTACCAAGCCCCGGATTAGAGGCTGGTGTTATACCAGTTGTCGCAAAGCCAGCATTAAATTGTAAGTCGCCGGTCATCGTATCACCGGCCTTAGCAAGCTTCAATGCGGCAGCAGCATCCACATAATCTTTGCGAGTTGCATTCGCAGCAGCCGGACCGGCAGGCAACGTCAAATGGCCGGTCATTGTGTCGCCAGCCTTGGCGACCTTCTCGGCGTCCAACTCAGCGATGGCACCGGCTAACGTATTCGCGGCGATATTGCCGCTCGGTACGTAAGCGGATAGTCCGGCAATTGTGATTCCACCGTCCTTGATGAGCTTACCAGTAGCTCCGTTGAACACAGCAATTCTATCGGCAACTGCGGCGGCAGGTCCGGTTACGTCACCAACAGGAGCCCAAGCCCCACCCGAATGTTTAGCCTCCACTATACCTGCGTTGTCGCGGAACCCCCACCCTGTCGCGCCCGAAGCACCCCCAGAATTAATAGCGAAATTAATATACCCGTTCGGCCAACATACCGCGATATGTCCCGCGACGCCCATAAAGCTGTTATTAGTGTCGTACCAATACGCACCATTCACCCCGGCGTCCTTAAACATACCAGGGTATCCGGCGATCGAACCGAAATAGGCCGAATAAGTTCCCTTCACTTCGATACAAGCGCTATTGAGCGTGGGGTCGCCCCTAAATGTTGCTACGAAATTGGTATTCGTTCCCGGAGCCACACTTACGTCCAATGCTGGACCGGTGTTTCCGGTAATAAAAGTCTTGCCGGTTAAACGGTCTACGACTAACGGGGAAGTCATATAAGCCCCGGCAGCATTGTGACGTCTCAATTCGAAATTGTTGTTTGCCCCCGTGCCAAGAATTAATCCCCATTGAGCGATGGTAGCCGCCGTCCCATAAATAGATACTTCACCTGCTCCTGCTGCAGGTTTATCAAGCCACAAAGTAGGGAATGCCTTACGTATGGTAAGGTCACCAACCATAACATCACCAGCAACAGCGACTGCCCGCGTCCAGGCTAAGTTCCGGCGCCCATAAACGGTGCCATCGTTCGGTGCCTCCGGAATACCCCCTCCTCCGCCCCCGGAGTGGGCGTCCACGTATTGCTTGGTCGCAGCTTGAAATGCGGTGATAGGATCGGCGTGAAGAGTCAAGAACCCGGTCATCGCGTCGCCAGCCTTCAACACACGAAGTGCATCTTGGGCGTCGACGTAAACCTGGGTTACATCACCCCCTCCGCCAGCAGCGATGGCGGTGTCGATCTTATCGAAGTTAGCGTTGAGCTTCTCGCCCCACATATCGTCGGAACCACCGACGTCAGGCTTTATGAGACCAAGATTGGGGGTTAGAACATCACCCATCTACTGGCGTCCATGGTTGCGTGGCCTCCGGGACCGGAACCCAGATTTCAGCGACGGGCATAGCAGCTGAAGCCCAGGTTCCGGCCGCTCCCTCCACAGGAGCCCAAACATCTACCGGAGGGCTAACTGGAATGGGAACCCACACATCGCCGCTACCGCGCCAATGATCATAGGTATTACGTCCATACTTCCCAATTCCATATTCCCTGCCTATCATCCGAACGACTTCTTCCGGACTGGCATCAGCACGGAACCGCTGGCCATGTCCACCTTGTGTTGGGCATTCATCGCGTTGACGAGCCGCACGACTTCCGCATCCCAAACGGGTCCGCGCTCGTCTTCGATGGCGTACATCGAAGCGATGTGGTTGATCTTGAGCGTGTAAATGGTGGGGCTGTAAAAATTAATCCAATTGTTGAGGTCATTCGTCAATGGCGGGATGTTCTGGTAGTATGTAAGCTCCACCTTCATCCCATCGACGTAATCCGTGGGGTTGACCAACAGGTAATTCCCAAGAATCGCGTACTTATTCTTCCGCTGATCGGCCGTGTTAGGGTCGATGTCGAAGAATGCATCGGTGGTGAGATATCGAATGGGCTGTCCACTCGGGAGGAACCGAGCAAAGCGAATTTCCTGCCAATCCAGAGGAAGCGGCACTCGAGCATCCTTGATGATCGAAGTGTCGATTTGGATCATATGTTTGACGCGAAGGCCGGTGGAGAAATATTCCTCGGCCATACGAACCCAAGATGTAACGATCGTATCTGGGTGAAGCTCAATACCGAGCGTCAACCAGTTACGGATTTCGGTGCATTTGTCGGATAGAAATGTACCCATTACCTGCCTACCCGGCCTTGCCAAACACGGAACGCGGCATTATCAGGGTCGTCCAGCCAACGCGCCCAATCCTGCTCATCCCACTGCTCTAGCATTGCCTTTTCGGCAACGGAGATGGGCACCCCTCGCGCGATCAACTTATTGGTCGAGCGTCTAGGATGCAACTCACGCAGCTTCTTATTATTCTCGATTGCTTGCGTAAGGTCTTGTTCGGTGCGGACATGGACCACTAAGGGGTCCGTATCCTCCCAGAACATGGTGCGCTTCACAGCACCGTCATTCTGGTATATCACGCTTCTCTCAGCCATGGTAGCACACCTTTCGTCTGCTGTCAAGTAGGGGTAGCTATTCAGTTTTCTTATAAAATGCTTCTAGTTGTTCCGATGTTAAATTAGGGTGTCCCGGAGGAAACGTCATCTCATCAGCGTTGTCCAAAGCTTTGGAAAATTTCTTGTATTCCGAAGCCGACATATCTGCTAATTTCTTATTTAATAACTCGCCATTACCGGTGTACCCCAATTCCTGTACAACATACGGTAAATGATGCTTGGGTATTCCACTCCAAGACGCTCCCTCATTGAAATAATTCATAGTGCTAGGGTTCATCTCATTGGCAACTGCCTTATGCCAGCTATTGGTCATTTCCTGTGCTTCGTAATGATTGTCGGGCAATGACTTTTCTATACTGCCCCATTTTAATTTTTGTAATATACTCTTATCTACTTCATTTTGCGCCGCCTTTAACGAAATGTTCATACTTTTAGATAATTCTTCTGCTGTTGGGATACCTTTAGCAAGTAATCCCTTAAATTCCGGGTTTTTAGCTACTTGCTGTGCCTCAAGCAATCCATGCTTAATATTCCAAAACGCTTGATCCATCGGGTTCCAATTAAGCGACATTGACGGCTTAATTACGCCGCGTTCTTTTATTAACGCCTGCCCTTCCGGAGAAAATTTGGACATAACTTGTTCTGGATCGAGCGCCATAAATGAATTAAACCCAGTACCTTTAGTTGAGGTAGTTGTATGTGGATATTGAATTGCATCAACATTTCTATCTTTTAAATAATTATAAAAATTGCCTTCCCAATCACCTGACTTACCACTTACCTTTTCCAGATCACCTAATAATTTGGTGTATCGTTTAGTATCCTCAACCGAACCTTCCATTCTATTTACTTCTAATGTCCTGAGTACATTACCAGGCTTTTGCCAATTAACCGGGTCACCAGGATATCTTATTGGGTTGCGAATATCCGCTACAACAGGTATAGTTCTAAGACCGCTTACAGTGCCGACAGGAGAATTATTAATGGTGGCCCAATCTTGTCTAAATTTGTTGGGGGTGTAATCCCCCATAGCATAACCTCTAGCCACATTGGGGTCAGTTGAAATATGAGTCCCCATATCGCGTTCAGATTTTACAAATTTAGTAAAATTATCAGGGGACGAAGTACCATGATAGCCACCCCTCAATCGGGGTAGCTTACCAGCCGCCCCCGGCAATGCCCCCGGAGCCGCCATTGCAACATCAGTAAGGCTTCCTTCGCCCTCTTTGTATTTGTGAGCAGCATGTTCTAAATCTAGAACACCGAGGCCGAGCCCAACCGGCGGCGAAAGAATACCAGCAGCGGTTACATTTCGTTTTGCTTGGTCGTAAATTTCTCGCTTATCACCCGGCGTTCCAGGGTCAAAGAACTGACCAAGCTTGTAAGCTAATTTCTCTGTAGGGGGTAATTCACGGGAGCGCATTGATGGACCTTCGGGGGACAATAACCCCGAGGCATAACCCCGCCTAGGCCGAAACAGATCGGCGAAATCCATCAGCGTCGGCCGAACTTCTTGCTCTTTTTATCGGCCTGATTGAACTCCTTGGCCACCTTGGTGGGGACCCCGGCCTTCTTTGCAAACTTCGGGTTATTCGCCGCAGCCTGCATAAGCTTGGCCTGCCTCTTGGACTTCGAAGGCATCAAACCCTCCATAAGTGAAACCCGCGCCCCTTTCGAGGCGCGGGATCAACGTTACTTCGCGTGCGGGTGATCTTTCAGATCGGACGTCGTAACGTCCGGGCTGTGAGGAGCCTGCGAGGCGGCGAGCGCAGCCGGGTTGACGAGCGTGGTGATAACCGCGCCCTGCTTCACGCCGTTGAACAGGATGTGCGCGAGCGGGTTGCGCATCTCCACACCCCATTCCGCCAAGATCATGCGGGTTTCCGCGTCGCCGATCTTGGCGATCTGGTAGTTGCGGAAGTTCCGGTAGAACGCCGTGGCGAGGTAGTCTGCATCCAGGATAAGGCTGACGTCGGTGGGAATCCACCTGGACGGCATCACCTTGACGCGACCGAAATCGGTGGCGATGATATCAACCGTCGCCGTGACTTCGGTCTTGCCGACGAGAATCTGCGAGATGCCGCGACCCTCGAAGGTGCTAATAGTACGCTTGATCCCCGGAGGAACAACGCAAGTATCCGGGCTCGCACCGTTGGTGTAAGCCTTCTGCATCGCGTCGCCGAACATCTGCTCGGTAATCGCGACCTGAGAAGCGCCAGCGACAGCAGCGAAAGCGTCGGTGGCCAGAACCGGCAAACCGGTAACGACACCGATAACCGCGCCCGCAACCGCTCCGAGCTTGTCCTTCGCACGGCCGATCCAGTGGCAAATCGCCTCGGTCTTGCGCGGGGTGTTCGGATCGGCGCCGTCATCGCGAGCTTGCCGCGATGACATGATGGTTTCCATATCCGACTTGAGGATTTTGGACGCCATCGCCATCTGGTGACCCATTTCGGAGCCCTTACCGGCGGCGTCGGCGGCCTCCTGCGAACCGGTAACAGTCGCGTCGCGCTTGGAAATCTGCGCAACGTTCGTCAAACGGGTCGTGGGGGTAGCAACCGACCGGATAAGCTCGAAGCCTTCGATCTGGGCGTTGTTCGGGTCGACGGTGGGGAGGTTCTCGGTCTGCCAATCGAAAGTGCGGTTCTTGGCATTCCGGCGGCGGGACATCGACATGATCGGCGTGTCGAACGGGTCGATGTTGTAGATGCTGTTCGAAAGGTCCTCTCGGTTACCTTTCGCCTGATAGGTGCTGTATGCACTCGTGATTTGGGCCATGGACGATCTCCTGTTCAGTGGTTGAAGTGCCTAAGAGGTTTTACTCTGAGGTTCCACGAACGTAAAGATCGCGTCGACCTTACAAGTGATCGGTCAACTTGACTCTTTTACGTAACTGACGCCCGTCCCTCTTTCGAGTATCCGGGCCTCGGTGTAGAACTTAGCCCCTGCGGATGATTTGGTCGAACACCACCGCAGCGTCTTCGATCTTGCCGGTCTTATTGAGCCTCTTCATCGCGGCGTTCATACCGCTGTTTTGGTTGTTGTTCGAGCGTTGGCGAGCAGAACCGGAACCCGGAGCGACTGGCTTCAGCTTCACAGCGTTGGTCCGAACGGGTTGCGGGCGGCTCGCCATGATCCGATCGTACTTGGACGCTTTCAGCAGAACAGTAAGCATTCGGCTGTCGTACACCTGCGACAACTCGTCTTCGTTGAACCCCGCCGAAAGGCCGGTCTTGCGCATCGACTGCAAGTCTTTCATCTTCTTCTTGGGGTCCGACCAATGCTTGCTGTTCTGCTGCTCGAACTTGAGCCCTTCTTCCTCAGCGAAAGCAGCAAGTTGAGTCTGATTGAGTTCCACCTGCTTCTTGGCGGCGTCGGCGATCTGCGTTCTGAGCGACTCGCGGAAGGTGTTGGCCTTCTCGTAGTAACGCTGCAGTTCTCTAGCCTTCGCAGGGTCCTTCTGGAATTCGGCGTCCCAATCAGGCTCCTTCGGGATCATTTGATCCATATGAGCCTGCATCTGCTTCGCCACGTTCACAGAGTACTCGTAATTGTGAACGGCATCGGCGGCGGCCCGACGAACGATCTTCTTCGCGTCGTCAAGCTGGTTCATTCGCCGGTGGAATGTCTGGGTGCGAACGTAGCCTTCGAGAGCCTCCTTGACGGTGACTTCGGCAGGCTCGCCGTCTATCGAAACTTCGACTTTTTGCGCGAGAAATTTGGCGCCTTCGGGGTCTTCAGCGGAGCCGTCATCATCGGGAGCTTCGTTATCGGCGTCCCCGTCTTCATCATCTGGAAGCTCGGTGTCGTCCCCATCTGATTCGTCATCGTCGCCTTCGCGATTTTGTTCTTTTCCTTTGCGAGCATTCCTTGTATCGGCTTCGGGCTTCTTGGCTTCACGGCCATAAAGAATCTCCTCCGGGCTGAGATCGTCGTCGTCACCGCCGCCCTTCGCGTCGGTGTCCGCGTCCAGTTCGCCGATATTGGCGAAAACTACATCCGGAGTGCCACTCGCCTGCGAAGGACCTTTGCCTCCCTTACCGGGGTCAGCATTGATCACTGCGGTGAATGCCTGTGCAGCTTGGTCTAAGCCGTCCGCCATAGAATTACTCCTTACTGAATTTCTGACGCATCTTCTTATCGGAGATGAACTGCGTAAGCTCACTTCTAATATTACGGACGGCTATCATGATAGCATGGGCCGTGCTGGCTGTCAAGCTACCTACCTCCGCACTTAGTAATGTTCCTAGCGCCCTGGAATATACTTTCTCCATGGCCTCATTGAATACAGGGTGGTTAAGAATCGACTCGGCTTCCGCTGCCTTGTTGTCGATTTCTAAGTCACTGAGGCGCTGGTTCACTCGGTTCCCCCATCAATTGCTGCAACGCGGCTGGCGGCTGAATTTCGGGCGGAGGCGGATTGATCGCGTCGGACGGTGTGTTCTCCGCTTCAAACTCCGCTTCGTTCACGTCCACCTGGAACTGTGCTTCGATCTTGGCGGCGTCGAGAAGTCCCTTTACGATCATATCGTCGCGGCGGAAATCGTCGTCCACCCGGAGCTTCCGATCCTGGAAGTTCGACTTGGAGATTTCGGTCGCCATCTTGACCCGGTTCTTCTCCATCTCGCTCTGAGCGAGAAGCGTCGCCGCATCCGGCTCCTTCGGCGTCTCCGCGATTTTCTTCACCTGCTCTTCGGTAATTTCACGGAAGTACCGCCCGACGTTCTTCACGTTCGCGATGGCGAGCATATCCGCGATAGTGTTACGAAACTCCTGGACGCCGCAGAGCGGATTTTCGACACCGAATTGGGTCATGATAGCCGTCTGGGTGGCCTTGACGTCTTGCAACGCCATAAGCCGCGTCATGTCGGAACCGCGTCCGAGCGTCGGATTGACCGAAATACGCATGGTCGGATCGTAAGTGGAGGGGTTGACGTCCGTCCACTTCCCGCGAAGCTGAACCGTGCGTTGCTGGTTGGGGTTCGACACAATTTCGCGCAGCAGACCCCTGAAAAGCTGTTTCAAGCCGGTTTCGGCTAGAATGCGAGCACATAGTTCGATCCGTTCTTGAGCACCCTGAACAATTGCGTCAATGCCAGTAACGTTAGTAGACTGCAGAGCCCGAGGATCAACGCCCTTCGATGCATCGGAAATGCCAGTCCTTGATTGGCGGAGCCCCTCCATCACCTTGAACATGCTGAACACAGGCTCGCCGACGAACTGGTGGGCAAGCGACATCACCGACGATTGGGGGTCGCCGGTAGTACGAATGGGGGCACCGATTTCGTCGTTCAGAACGTCGTCGGTGTTGGTAGTCGTTTGGTTAAACACGGTTCGCGGCCAGATTGATTGGGCAAGCGAGTCGAGCGAACCGCGGAGCATATTGGTCTTGATGACTTGGATATCCTTCACTAGGTCGGCAGGGGTATCGCCAACCAGAGTATGAGGCTCAGGATCAGGACTCCAAACGGCAAAGTTGGCGTGTTGGACGACCTCATCGTAAAGAATAACATGATTATCACCAATGGTATGAATTTCGCGCAACTCAGCGATGCCGTCCCCATCCTTATCAATGCGAATGAAATAACAGCCATACCGAACGTCCCAAGCATCGGTCAAGTCCCCCTCGTCATAACCGCTATTTCTGAACAAGCGGTCGGTAGAAAAATCATCGGCGGACTGGTTCATGTACTCGGCCAAGTCATCCAACTGGTATCCCTGCTTGACCAGTTCTGACACGTTTATGACCTGATCGTGGCCAATCAATGGGCTGTTCTCGACGTCTTTGGCCTTCCGAGAGATGCGGAACTCATCGAGAGGCACCGACATAACCTTGATGACGGGCTTCGACTTGACGAAACGCAGCCGGAGAACCGCTGCGACACCCGGTTGCTGCGGATCGGGTTCCGCGTGAACCACCTGGACCGACGGATTTTCGCTGAGAAGGTACTGAAATTGCTCGGAGGTGATATTGTGGTATTCTTGCTCCGTCACATCGTCCACGGTTTCGGTCCACCAACGCGTAACGCCCGTCTTGCAGCGCAGAGCATCCTTGATGATATCGTGGAGGATCAAAAAGCCGGGGTTATCCTCCATAAGCACATAGTTCAGATACTCGGAGCACTGCTTGGCCATTTCCTCCTGGCCCTTGTAATTCGGCGCGCAAGTGCAAACCCGTTCGTCGGAGGTGAAAATGCGCATGAGGGAGGGCAGAATGGCCATCACGGTGTCGCGGAAATCGGTAGACACCGCCGTGGACTTGCCTTCGCCCTCCGAAGCGGGCGTCTCACCATAGAAGAAATGCAAATTCTCGTCGCGCTCGGGGGCAAGAGTACCCTCATCGAACGACTTGGCGTCGTCGATCATCCCGCGAACGGTGTATTCGTACACCGACGCGTCTGGATCGTCGCCGGGATTGCTCGGATGTTGAACATCCAGTTGACCGATGACCCCGTTGTCAAACAGTCGCTCCATCTGCTCCATTTCGCCGACGGGGCTGCCTTGGATGGGTGTCATGACGTTCATCGAAATCTCCCGGAGTTGCTTTGGACGCTGCCTAGCCGCTTCAGATTTCTCCGAAGCGCTCCCGAACCGATACCAATCACGTTCGAACCGCCGATCATAGGCGAAATCATGTTGATAGCGACAGCGCCGGTTCGCATGCTGTCTGCCGCGTGGCTCGCCCAATTGTGCATGGGTTTACCATTCTTGCCCTTACTGTAAGCGCGCAACGCGGTGATCCCCGCCGCGCACTTCGTCTTGTCGATCCACATCTGACGGATTAGCGCACGCGTCGCTGAAATGCCGTCTTCAACTCGGTGTAATGGGCAAACGAAAGTGTTGGGTAGCATTGAGTCGAGGACTTCTTTTCGCGACACCCCGGTTCCCAACTCGCGAGCCTTAATATCGTGCGGCAGAACATGGCAGCCATAAGCATACGGCTTAGACTTAATTTCTCCGACGTAGTGTTCAAGACCCTTACCAGACCCCTGAGTAAAATCGATAGTATGAAGTTCGCGACCGCAACGCTGCATGTACCAAATAACCATCTCGTCGTCGATACCCAAGTCCCAACTCGTGAAGACCAGCGAATTGGGGTCATAAGGAACTCCCGTGATCTGCCCCGCGAGGGAAATTTCGTTCATGACGTCGCCGTAATAGCTGCCCTCGATGGGCGCCTCGAAGCTGCACATCATTTCGCGTGCGAACTCGTCGGGCGTCATATCCTTCCGCATCGCCTGGACTTCATCCGGGTCCAGAGCGTCGGTTTCCGTTACCGGTATATCGTACAGTTCCCACTCTTCGGGCTCTCTTTCAGCCCTCTTCTTAAGTTCGTGGAAGTGGTCATCTCCTGCAGAAGTTCCTGATATAACCGCCCAACCGCGATAATCCGCGAGGCAAGGACGAATAACAGAACCAAGCATGCTAGGATTAAGTAGAGGGTACTCATCAGCAACCACCCCGTCGAAATATAGCCCGCGCATACGTTCATAAGCTGCGGCGCCTCCGTAAAGATTGACCATGGCTCCGTTGGGCAGGACGATCTGCAAGTCGCCCTCAACAACCTTCACGTTGGGCAATACGCCCGTGTAATACTTGTAGTAACCCCAAACGAGGTCTTTCGCCTGCGCGAAGGATGGTCCGATATATCCATAACGGGGTGGGGGAAATGTTCTTGGATTTTCCAAAGCTTTCCGGACCACCTGATTACATAGCGCGACTGTCTTTCCCGCGCGCCGATGGGCTACCAAGAATATCCAGCGCTTTATGGAAGAGTGGAGTGGCCGAAAGTGCACCCTCGGAACATAAGGAATCGTGATCCGAGGGGGCGCTTCCTTGTTGAATAATTCCTGGTTCACGTTTCGATCACTACTTGCCAGTCTCTGGCGAGAAGATCGGCCTGCGAGCACAACCACGGAATCAAGTCCCCCTGCGCCGTGAACATGTAGACGTAAGGGAGCGTCATCTTGGAGTTACGATCGGGGTTTTGGATGGCAATGTACATGTTCTTGCCGTTCCAACCGATGCGCTGGACCTTCTCGCCATCCCGCATCTGATCGATAGCCCAGCCGATGGTTCCCCGGTTCATTTCGGCACCTGCGTCGTAACCAGCTTCACCGCCCACATCGCCGCTTCCTCGTAAGCGGTCATCGCGAGCGCCGCGAGGCGCGGGTCAAGATGCTTGTGCTTGTCGCAGAAGTCGATCAGGTCGGCGGTGTGCCGCTTCGCATAATCGACTTCGCTGTCTTTGGACGGATTGAACGACTCGCGGACCCGTTGTGCCCCCAAGCTGTAACCGTCAGGCTGCGCTTGACTCATTGTCTATTACCTCTCCGTCAATGGTCTTCTCGTTACTGAATTGCTGACCATCACCCCATTGGACAATAATGGTCCCACCCGCCGAGTTCTTCACGTTTACGTTCGGCGAATTACCGGTGCCCCACCCCCTCGTCTTTCCGATATTGGTGAGAACAAATCTACTCATCGTGTCGCGCCGCGAAGCGTCTTCTGCGTCGTTCAGAGCGTCGAGGACATTTGCTTCCGCCAGATCGACCATACGGTCGGCCGCTTCCTGCATTTCTGCAGTGAGATAAGCGGACTTTCTGATGAAAGCGCGTAACCGAATGGATGTGGTCTTAAGGAGTTCCGCCGCCTTCGTGGTGTTGCCAGACGCCATCCAAAGGGCGGTGCGGCATTCTTCCACGTCCAGGGGCAGTTCTGCTGGCCGCTCGTTGTAAGGCATAGTCGGGAGGGCTACTAAGTCGGACGGGATGTTTTCATCGTCCATAAGCGCTCACCGAATGGGGAAAGTCCCCGGCGTAACTGGGGAGAAACGCCGAGGACCCTTAACGTCCGTTGGCTTGGGGGGCGGTGGACGGACGCTAATTTACGTGGCGACGGGCTGGTTCACGACCGGCGCGCCGAGCGGCGTGTTGTATTTGTTCTCGAGCATCTCCGGAGTGATCGGATTCCGCGCGAGCATTCCGGCGTCCCACAGAGTGGGCTCCGGGTTCATGAAACGAGTAACCGGTGCGCCGGACGGGGTGACGATTTCGTCGTATTTCCTCTGAGGCGAGCCGATAACGCGTGCGTAACTGCCATCCGGGTCGAGAGGCATCTCGCGGAGAACCGCCCCGGTCGGCGTGCCTTCCTCGTCGAGCTTCACGAAGCCGACTTCGCCCGCCTGGATGTCTCCGGCCAGCGAGGAGATTTCGTCGTCGGACAGGAAGGTGTCGCCGCGAACGTCGCCGAGAGGGACGCGTTCTCCGGTGCGAGCGCCAGGCGAATAGGCGAGTGAACTGGTCTTCGGGCCTGCTTGGTGCTTGCCCTCTTTCTCCTTGTCGCGCTGCCGACGAGCAGCTTCTTCTTCGTGCTGGCGCTTGACGCGTTCCGCCTCGCTCTCGGCGGGCTTCGGCTGAGTTGCGGGTGCGGGGGGTTTCGTATCGGCCATGGGGAACTCCCTGTGTTGAGAGGTATAATGATACATTCGCCACGTACAGTGACGCAATCATAGCATGGGCTGCGGCCCCTGTCAAGTAGGGGCGAACATATTAACGACGTTTTCGCTTCTCTCGTCGCATCAATTCAGCTTCTGCTGCGCGAACTCCGTCGTAGCCACCCTCTTTAAGGATGGACTTTATCTTCTTGGCGCGACCGGGGTCTCGGATAGACAACTGCCATCCGCGCATCCGGTCGCGAGACATGAAGCGGCTTCTAGTGTAGCTCACGCTATCTATTCAGCGGCGGTTACGCTCGTCCCGCTTACGCCCGCCTTCGTACATCGCGGCCGGAGCCTCAGTGAAACTGAAAACCAGCTCGTTCGATTCGCCGTAGGCGTCTCTGACTTTCACTGGCACGTCGATGGCTTGGCTTACGAGGGACGGCTTCACCAGTGTGGTGAGTTCGGTCGGGCTCACGAATGTGGTCACTTCGTCCCCACCGTTGAATACGATAACCGACGCCGCCGTGAATGGCGTTCCACCAACAGAACCCACTACCGCCAAGGTGAAATCGGGATCGAGAATCCCGGCCGAGTTCGGCTCCAGTGAAATAATAGCAGGGGGAGACGGGTTCGCGGGGTCATTGGGGTAACGTCTGTCGACGTTGGAATTCAGGGGCGGGACCAGTTCGGCGCCGGTCGTTGAAACTAGAACCCCATTCGCGTCACACATTACGCTGCACGCCAATGCGCCGGGACCCGGAGGCGGATTCAAGGTGGCCGGTCCGGAAGGATAACCAGCGGCGTCAAGCGGAAGCCAGCCGGATTGACCGGGGGTGAGTTCTCCAGGGTCCATCGTGGTGTTGGGTTGGGGCATGAGTTCCTCCATATGTGGCGCGTTGAGCTTAGCACATGGTACGGCGCGCGTCAAGTAGGGAGGATATTCTGAGGCGTTCGACGCACATTGACTTATGATACCAGGATACGCAAAGTGTAATACGTCGCAATTCGAGACGGGTCCCGCCCCGCTACGATCAAAGATCGTAGCGGGGTTGGGGGAGTTGCAAAAGCTTCGGCCAACAACTTGGCCGCACTTTGCAGCACAAAGCGTGCCAATCGCCATGCGCAGGACGCATGGCAGCCATGCGCACGCGGCGCTTGCGCGCGGGCTCGCGGTGTGGTTTGGTGTGGGTGCGAGGCGGGGCGGCGGCCCCCTCCCCGCCCCCGAGGCCCCCGGCCCGAGGCCCCAGCCCGCCCAGAGAGCAGACCGATGGCACGCAAGAAGCCCGACACCACCCCCGCCCCCGAGGCGGAAGCCCCCCTCGCCCTCTCCCTTGGCGAGGCGATCGAAGCCCAGACCGTCGCGATCGATCCCGAAGTCGCAGCGGACAACGCGAAGGCCCGGAGCGTGGTGGCCGTCGCCTACAAGGACCGGTACGCGCACCGGGCGAAGGACGCAGGCCTCGCACGCAAGGCGGCGCAGCGCTCCTCGTGGGATTGGCTGGCGCAGACCCTCGCGGGCGAGTGCCTTGGCGAGAAGGACCGGATCGACATCGACCGGTTCCTCGCGATCCTCGAGGCGAATGGGGTCGACCACAGCCGGTGGCAGAACCGGAGCAAGGGCTGGGAGGGGCGGCTTCGGATGACCGGGCGCCTCGCCCTCCAGCGGGTCGTGGCCGAGGCCGGGACGCTCTCCCTCCCGGACGGCGAGACCCTCGAAGCCCCCGCCGAGTGGGTGGCGAAGCACCAGCACTGAGAAGGCCGGGGGTGGCGCGAGCCACCCCCACTCCACCACCACCAACCCCGAAAGGTTTCCCAATGTTCGTCGCCTACGCAATCCCGAAAGAAGACCACCACCTGCTGGTGGAAGATGGGCTCGGCCTCTTGGCCGTCGCCACCACCCGCGAAATAGCAGAAGCCAGCGTTCGCGAACTCTTCGAGAAGGAACAGAACGAAATGGTCGAGCTAGCGCGGAAGCACGGCTACACAGACGAAGGCGAGCGTCTCCAGTTCGACGATTGCTACGTTCTCCACTGCAACGAAGTCTGAGCGAAGACCTCTTGACACGACCCCCGCGCCGTGCTACAATCGCGGCGTGGGGTCCAACCCCCGAAACGGAGCAGAACATGAAGACCATCCACTTCTTCTCACAGAGCGACGAAACCGACGAGGAGGGCTTCTTCCTCCAAGGCGAAGACGCGAAGGCAGCAGAACTTCGTGCGTTGAAAGAAGCCGGGGCGCCCGACGTCGACACGCTTCGCATCCTCGAAATCGAAGCCCTCGACCGCGACACCGCCGAAGTCAAGGCCGAAGTGACCGAGGCCTTCGAAATCTGGGCGCGCAGCCAAGACATTGTGAACGAATAAGGAACAGAAGACAATGAAACAGAAGAACAGCAACGCCACGAAGCCGATCATCTTCCTCACCTTCCTACCCGACGAAACCGTCGAATGGCGATCCTTCGGGTGGGGCGACGACAAGGTTCTTATGGTGACCGCGCGAAACGCTATCGGGGCAGGCGAAACCAGGGAAGAAGTAGTGGAACTACTGAAGCAGCACTTCGACGTGGAAGAACTGCTCCCGCCGAAATAGCGAAGCCCCATGCGGCGATCTGTCGCATTGCGCGGCGGATCGCGGTGTGGTTTGATGGGAATGTCGGGCGATCCCGCCCACGAAACGGAGCACAGAAATGCAGAATCCACGGAAGATGTCCAAAGAAGAAATCGACGTCGAATGGGCGCGTCTGATGCGAGAGGTTTCGCAGCCCCCCAGCAAGGAAGACGCGAAGCGAATCCACGAACTGGAAATCGAAATCCGAAGACGGGGCATCTGAACACCACACTCGCCGAATAGAACCAGCCCCCGTGGCGTAAGCTGCGGGGGCTTCTCTGTATGTGCGAGCATGAAGCATCGCGAAAAGCTTCGGGCGCAGTCGGGCGAGCCACTTCGACGCACTCAGCGAATGCGAGCCGCAGGCGCCTTCTCGATACGCGCCTATCCCGCGTGCCTACCTTACCAAGCCTACAGGCGGCGCTCTCTACGCTACCCCCCCACACACACCCCCTGCTACAACTGTTTCATTGTACAAGCCTTTTCTACAGCCCCCACCCCACGTGTAGAGGAGGGGGAGAAAAAGTTTGGTAAGGTAGGTACGGAGGATACGTGGGTACTGCAAGCTGACGCCCTGCTTTTCACTGCGAATGGCGAACTATATCTTGACACGACCCCCCGCCCCGTGCTATAATTCGTCTAACATCAACAGGAGAACCACCCCATGCGTTCGTTTTTCGCCTTGGCTCGTCGTGAGGGCTTTCGCTGCGCCGTGTGCTGTTCCTCTTTCGCTGGCTGGCCTCGCCCGCTTTATTTCTTCGTGGCCTCGCCCCTTATTTCTTTCTGCCTCGGCGGGGTTGCTTGGAAATATTGGTTCGTGCGTCGGGACGCCGACCTTCCCCCGTCCGGCCCAGAAGTGGAGGCCGACGAATGAATAAAGCCACCCGCCGCCTTATAAAAGGCTGCCTCGAAGTGCGCACCATTCGCCATTCTCGTTGCGGTATTGGTGAGTACTTCATCCCCATCGATTCTATTGGTTACGTGATTGGAACCCGCGACGACGATTGGCTTGTCCACTGGCCATTCGCTGAGCTACGTTATAAGGGTGACAATCGCACTAGTTCCCACCCCAAGGCCGACTTAGCAGCCACCGGCCGTCGCAGCTTAATGTAGTTCCGCCCACCCCAGCGCAAGCCGGGGTGGGCGGTTCTTTATTTCAGTGACTTGGAGGGGGCTGGCGGGCACCTCTTCCTTCACCGCCGCCACGACCGCAGCCGCCTTGGGCGCGGCCTTCTTCGTCTTGAACCGCTCGCGCCATTCCTCCGGTGCCTCCACCACCACACCTTCCGGCAGCAGCAGCGAACCTCGATCCGCCACCACCTTCTGCAGCACAACCCGCCCCGTCATGCGGAACCTACCCTCCCACCCCCTATTTCGGTTGGTCCACTTCGAGTAGTCCACGCCATTCACCTCCAGCACGGCGATGAACTTACCGATGTCGATGCTCTCCTTCTCGCCGAGGCAAGCCTTGGCCAGCTGCTGCGCGAGCCAGTCCCAATTCGATCGCCTCGCCGCCTTCCCGGCTATCCCATTCGCCTTGGCGTTCGCGATGTACGAATCTTTGTACTTCGGCGCGACCACCGAGACGATTTCCTTCTCTTCAGGCTCCTTTTCGCCCTCGGCGAGCTGGCCTTCCGTCTGCTCACCATTTTCAGTGGGCTCGCCTTGGTCGGGCTGGTCGACGAACTCGCCCACCTGAACGTTGGGGCCGACCACCGGTTCGTAACTGCGCTCCACTTCCTCGAGCGCTTCATTAATTCCTTCTCTCGCGTGCGCCTCAAGCCGATCCTTCTCGATCTGCTCAGCCTCCGCCTTGGTCGGCTTCTTCGCCTTCTTACTGCCCTTTGCCATTTCAATCACCCTGTTTCGCTGCACCGAACTCGCACCACGCGAGCCGTACCTAATTAAATCACACCAACCCGCCCCTGTCAATCCCCCCTTATGTATTCAGAGCAGAAACACAACATTCACCCACCTGAACACTAAACACCATTGACAGGCTGCGCTCCGCGTGCTACCATACGCGTACTCACAATTGGAGCACCGAAATGACCACCAAGATTTATTACTATACCCGCTGGAAAGCGGCCAAGAGCGAGAATTGGTACAAATCCACCACATTCAGTGACGAGCCCACGTACGAACAGGCTAAGGAACAACTCCAGAACGACATGACCTACTTCTACGACGATGTGGTCATCGAACTGGTGAAAGTCACCGAGACGGTGGAAGTTACCACCAAGGGCACGCAGAAGCGCGTTTGATGGGCCACGTCACACAAACCCACTGTAAATGGGGGCACGAATTCACCCCCGAGAACACATACTACCGTAAGAAGAAAGAGGCGAAGCACAGGCGGTGCCGTGCTTGTTCACTGGAGAGTAACAAAGTGTGGGACACCTACAAACGGTCCGACTCCCATGCGCCGAAACACCGCCGCTACAAGAAGTACACCCAGATGAGGTGCGAACCATGACCCCCAAGTACCCCATTATGAACGGGCTTAACGGTTGGGATAACCGCCACATACAAAGCCCTCAGTTCTCTTGCGTGTTGTGGCACGACGAACACCACGCTTGGTGGGGCGGGATCATGTCTTATGGCTTTCAGTTACCATCCGACATCAACACATACCAGAAACATAGCGCGCAGTACATAGTTCGCGTCACACTCAAACCCCAACTGAAGAGCAGATCATGAGCGAAAAGAACCCCGGCGACGAACTAATCCGCGACTTCTATAAGACAGTAAGTGGTGTTCAATGGGTGGCCACCACCGCGTTCTACACAGCGATGGGCGGCACTCTTGCTCTGTTCCTTTATTTCGCTGTGTTCCCATTCTTAATCGCCGGGTGGCGAGTTTGCCTCCTGACGGTTCTGATCATCATCGCCTACTTGATTTACTGCCTTGCAACGTGGGATGGGAAATGAGCGAACCATCAGACGACCTCGAAGCCATCGTTGGTTTGCTTGAAGCCATAGTCGAAATCGATGACGACGAATTCGATGCTTTGCTCAACGTGGTTATGACTTTTGCTGAAAAATGGTACGGAATCGGTTACACTGAGGGCAAAATCGCGGCGGCAACCACGAAAACTACTTGACAGCGTACCGCGCGTGTGTTAAAATGTGCGTACTGTCAACCAACGGAGCAGAACATGGTCAAAGAAGTAGACACAGAAGAAGTCGACTACGGCGGTCTTCCTGAGGCGGATCGCATCGAAGTGTTCCAATGCCCCACGGCGGGAACAGACCACGCCCACATCGTTCTGATAGGGCTCGATGGCCTCCCGATGGCTCAAGCCACCGTGGACAAAGAACTGATTGATCTGATGCGGAAGCAGATCGCCCCGGCCGAAATGAACGCGGCCGAAACCCACCTGCACAATCTTGCGATGCGCTACTACTCCCGGCGGAAATCATCGGGTGATTGGGGCGTGATGTTCCAATGCTTGATCCAAGGCAACGAAGACGTGCTGCGCACAATGGTGGAGGCTATCGATGGCTGACGAAAAGGATAATGTGGTGGACATAACCCACCTCCTTCACAACACGATGGAAATACCCCGCGCCTATTCAATCGCGGCGTACGTTTGCCCTGACCGGCCCATCAACCATATTCACCTGATCCTTAAGGATCGGGACGGTAACATGATCGCGCAGGGAACCGCAGACCACGACATGGTTCTGGGGTTCTGGAACAAACTGAACGGAATGTGACATGTACAAATCCTACCTATTCAAGACCAAGGACCCCGTGATCGACCTGTTGCGCACGGCGCTGCAATTTGAGGCGGAGGCCCAAGGCGTCAAGTTCGGCACGGTGATCAACCAAATCTCCAAGTCGAGCGGCGTGACGAACACCACGCTCCGCAATTGGTTCTTCGGAGCCACCATTTCACCGCGCTACTGTTGCGTCGCAGCCGTCGCGAATGCAGTGCGGGCAAGCTTCCGCATCGGCGAGCGCAAGAACGTCAAGCGCAAGCCCAAGTTGAGGTTGGTCGCATGACGAAATACGACGAGCCCAACTCGCCCCGGTTCGACCTGTACTCGGTCGAACGACAGGGTGAAGACATCATCGTGCGGCATCTTATGACCGACCTAACTTGGCTCGTAGCTGAAATGGTGTCGGGCATCCCGCACGAGAAGTTCGCCCTCGACATGTACCGTAACGGTTGGTCCGGCCATTCACCTGAGTGGTGCCGGTTCAACCCCATCGTCGTCATGCCAAGGGGCAGCAGGCTGCAAATCGAGCAGTGGCGCTTCCTGCAGGAAGAAGCCGAGGTATGAGCCTTCCCCCCATTCTCCCTAGGAAGATACAAGACAAGAAGGACTCGATCCAGCAGGCTTATTGGGAAAAGAAGATGTCCCGCAAGACGGCTGCTGGTTTGTTATTTGACTTGGGGTTCGAGGAATGGGAAGTGAACTTATACCTCGACAACGATCAAACGGGTCTAGAATGAGGGGTGAGTTCCGCTCCGTTCGCACCCCTCGCCCCGGCGAAGGACCGGTCCCGTTTACCTTCGCCGGGGTAAAATTACACGCTTATAAGTACACATTCGTTCTGGCACTCATTCCTGTTTTCGCTTGGGCGGCGTGGCCGTCTAAACCAAAGCAGGTGGAACTAGTTCCTACCAAGGTGCACAGCGAAGGATGGTTGGAACAACGCCAAGATGAAGGCACATTCAGGCGGCGGTGGTCGCCAGTCAGTGAAATGCCACCATCAGCATTCATTCGTCAAATCCCTATGGCGAAGCAACCCCAACCCAAGGTGGAACCGCGCGTCGAACCGCAAGCGGAACCTCGCCCATCAATTCGGCGACGCACACGCGACGTGTGTCAATCCCACGGACTCCGTAAACGCCACTACGGAAAGCGCTGGCGATGTGTAAGGTGAACGACATGATGATAATCGTTGACAAGGAAACTTCCGTTATCGATAAGGGTGATGGTTTACTTATCATCACCCGGCCGTCTGTTCTCGGCGGGATCGCTTCGCACTCGATCAAGACCGAATACTCGGCGAAAGAAGTGGCCGAATGGTTGGGTCAACACCGAATGGTGCGCCCATTTGTTCAAGAGGCATTCCCCAACATGGCGCTCGACGACCGGGAGTTCATCCTGTCGGGCATCACGCCCAAGGTGTGGGCGGAGAAGTTCCCGCCCCAGAAGAAAGACGCCAGTGAAGAAGGTGTAGCGTAACAACGAGGGTAACATGGGTATCAAAGACACAATGGCTGACGTGCTAGAATTGGTTGACCCCGACAGCCAAGCAATTCTACGCGACATGCTTACGCGTGCGGGGTTCAACGAGCAAGTGACCGTAGGTGAAATGCTAAACCGGTTCGTACCGGAGAATGACTCCCCCAAGGAAGAACGAATGGCGCTGCTTCACGTCATGGGGGTGGACAAGAATAAGTTTGCCCCCAAGATGACACGCGACCAACGTTGTCAAGTTCTGGCTCTTCACCGAATGGGTATCAAGCCAGAAGTTCTTGGCAAGATGTTCAACGTGGACCGGCGCACGGTAACTCACATCTACACCGAGGCGTCGCCCCACTACAAGGCAATCCGCGAAGAGGAAGCAGCCATCGGGCGGGCTGCTTTCAATGGTAAGTACCTCACTTACGAGACGATAAACACCGCTCTGGCGTTCAACCACCAGCTAAGCACCACCGCTGTGACCAACAACAAGTTCGCTAAGGGGAAGGCGGGCATCCACACGGTCAACAGTAAGAATTGTGCTTATGCACACCGCGTGATCATCGCTTGGCAGGACGTCAATTCCGACCTGAACATTGATACAGAAGGTTGGTACTACCGCGATCTTGACAGCGATTTCCCCGATACGTGGTTCTCAGTGGGCGAAGAATCGATGCGAACCAGTATGGCTTGTTACATCGCCATGCTCGACGACATAACGGACAAACTATGAGAGAATTTCACCGTAAGCAAATCGCCGTCATCGAAGAAGTGGTGCGTAAGCGCACCACTCCGCTGGTGCCCCATCTTTCAGAGGCGGACATTGGCGCCTTCGCTCGAGAAGTGTGGTGCGCCTTGCGCGCGTTGCGTGAAATACAACTTGACAGGACCGGTCATCCTGTGTTAAAATCTACGCATGGAGGGTCGAGTGGACATTCAACGGATAAACGGAGTCCCAATAAGCGGGGCGCTCGCGTATAAAGAGGGTGTGCTGGCAGGCGAATGCCCGTACATGGAGGAAGACCCCGACTTCGCCCGCTGGAATAACGAGTGGGACGAAGCGGCCGACGAGGCCGAAATCAAGCGGGTCGAACCGCCCAAGGTGGGCTCGATCATCACGAACCGCTACCGCGCGAACTACAGCGAGCAAGGCCACCCTACGCATTGTGGTGACGAACTGGCGATCTATCTCAATGAAATGTGCACCAATAAGGGCGGCACGAACATGGAGCTATTTGAGGCGATCTGCGCAGCGAATGGGATCAACCTCGCCAAGTACAACCGCACGACCAAGGGGTGGCAGGGTCGGCTGAGAATGACGGGGCGCAACCTTCTGTCCAGGAAAGTGCGCGAAGCCGGGGGCAAGCTGATGCTCCCCGAGGGAATGAGTAGTGAGTTCTACCAGCTGAGCCCATCATGGGTTCAGGATACTGAACAGAAGTACAAACCCAAGAAGGATCAAGGCGATGGAGAAGATTGAGGAACTGCGCGCTGAGTGGAACTTACAGCCTGAAATTGTCGACACTTACGTCGATAGAACCGTGGTTCTGCTGCGGGATAAGATGGGTGTGGATGCCTCCGCTTACATGCTGGTCGATGGGGCTTACCGTGCCCACTTACACTGGCTCCATTCGGCGCAGCTGAACGGCACCAATCCGAACCGGGTGCTCGCGTGCACCGTGAACTTAGCCAGTTCGATGCTGATGGAAGTGCTGCGGCGAATTAGTACCCCAGAAAACGTGCTTGATATAGCCAGTGAAATCATCACCGATTTCACCAAGGAATTCACCGAAGACGTGAAGCTCCATATGGAAATTCAGGGTGACAAGCCACACTATCACGGCTAGCGCGCCCGCGCGGGGGTGCGCCCACGCACGGACCGATACGCACGGGGGCGGCGTACGGCACGCGGTGTGGTCCCCGTGGCCGCCCGCTATGACTATAGCTGCCGCCCCGCCACCACACTGACGCGTATGTAGAGGTTTACAACAGGAGAACTACCATGCTAGAACTAGGTAAGGCACGAATCGAGTACCGCGACGGACTTATCAAAAACCTTCGCGTGCTGGAAGAACGGATCAAGGACGAAACGAACAACGCCAATGCGCATATCGAAGTGCTGAACAAGCACATCGACATGTACAACGAACAGGTGAAGTTGGCTGAAAAATTCGCCAGAGAAGTGGTCTTCGAAATGGAGGATTACATCGCCAGCAAGGGCGGTGGGAAGTGGGCGGAGAGCGACGACAAAGAAGCCCACGCCTACAACGAGTGGCGGAATGCGTGGGAGGAATGTTATCTCGACCAGTATGAAAACGAAGATTACATCGATGACCCTAATTTCGGCGAGGCAAAGGTACTTGAGGAGTTGCCTACGTCTCCTGAATAGCGTCTCATATCTTGACAGCCGCGCCCCGGCGTGGTAGACTGTTGCCGCACTGACCCCTGTGTGGCTTCTGTGGCGAGGGAACAAGGACCGGCCAGTCCCCCTCGCCACAGTCGTTTTTTAGGGGCAAGGGGAAAAGATGGAACAAATTAAGGGCGGCTTCGCGCTAAACGACCACGATGAGAAGCTGCTAAATCAACAGCGATCCATCACCGCCCAGATAAACAACAATTTCATTCAAGTCGGCGCTACGTTCTTGCAGATGTCAGGCAAGAACCCATTTGTTTCGGACTGGTACAAGAAGAAGTTTAGGGACACGAATTTACAATCGTGGATTGACGACCCCGAAATGCGGGTCCTGAACTTAGGTTTCAACCTTCAATTCGGTTGGCTCGACGCGGACATTGACGCCGAAGACCCCCGTTATAATCGCTGTATAATCAAGGCATTCAAGTACCTCGGCATCGACACACGGTTCGCGTTTGGCCGCATGTCGAAGGGTGTACCTTCTCACCTGATGGTACAACTAAATGAAGTAGACCTAGCGAATTATGACATAATGAAGGAGTTTGAACCAAAAGAATTCAAGCTCGACGGTAAGCGGTTTAAGGTGGAACTCAGGTCAATGGGAGTCATTCCAGATGATAAAGTCAATGCGATCAAGGAGTCGCGCCAGACCGTTATGCCGGGAAGTGTCTACATACATAAGGAGAAAGCCAGTCAATACGACATTTCTATATGGTACAATGAGGCCGGTAAACCCGCTGTATCTGTGGGCGAAGTGGCTGCTACGACGTCGCGCAAGACGGCTTACTCCACTCTAATCACCGGCATCGCGTTCGGCACCTTCCTATACATAATTCAACCACACTGGATCGAGGGCGGAAGGCAGCAGTTCACCATCAAGGTGGCCGGTTGGCTCGCCCGCCTCGTACGCGAAAGTATAGGCATCAACGACAACGAAGGTATATCGCAGGGAACTTTCTGCCCCATCTATTCGGCGGAGACAGCAGAGTCAATGATTGACTTTGTTTGTACTGAGCTAGGTGACAAGGAAGCGTACATGCGTAAGCGCGTATTGAGGGATGCGCTGAAGAAACTGGAGAACAACCCCGATGCTAAAATTCCCGGCTGGCCCGCTCTTGAGGCGGAAATTGGAACAGAATCCCTGCTCGCACTGCGGACGGTATTTATGCCTGGGGTTGATGTATCACCCCTCACTCGGATGGCAGAGCGTTACATTTACGACGAAACAGACGACCAATACATCGATAGAGACAGATTTTACTCCATCGCGCGGTTTGTTCACGATGGCTCTGAGCTTGACCGAAGACATCGTAACGATCTTATGGAAGTGGCCGGTAAAATGAAGCCGGTGTTCAAGCTGTTTGAGTCGTCTCCACTGCGAAGACGGGTCGGCGGCAGGGATTTATACCCAGATTTCCAGCCCGGCTCTGTATTTCGCTTATCTCGCGCGGGGGGCGTAATTCCCGACGATCAAGACAGCGAACCCGGCACGATGACTATGTTCAACACGTGGCGCGGGTGGCCAATTCTCCCTACCAAGCACGTCGACCAAGCCATCATTACGAAGTGTAACGCAATGATGGACCAGCTATTCAACTACCTAAGTCAGAACAACCCCGTCCAAGTAGAGTGGCTCAAGAAATGGATCGCGTGGACAGTACAGAACCCCGGCCAGAAGCAGCAAGTATCACCTGTCTTCGTGGGGGGACAAGGTGTTGGAAAATCGTTCTTTGGGAACATTTTTTTAGAACAACTATTTCAGAACCAGTGGGGTTCTGCCTCCCCAAAGATTTTGGAGGGTGCCTTTTCGGTAGAACCATTCATTAACAAGATGTTTGTTTTCATCGACGAAGCAAAGTTCTACAGCGAAAGTAGTACGGACGAGATCAAGAAGCTGATCCGTTCTGACCGAATGGGGGGCGCTGAGAAGTTCATGTCGGCGCGCACCTATCGAATTTTTGCTCGCGTCGTGTTCGCCTCCAACCGATTTGACATGAACATCGGGCAAGCGAATACACAGGACCGCGCGTTGTTCTATATGAAGACCTACGACAAGGACTACATGAAGCAGACCGAAATTCAGTTCAGGAACTGGACGATTACACTCAAGCCATTCTTTGACGAATTTAATACCTTCATCCGCGACATGACGGTGAAGGAGCATTACATGCACATCTTTAACACGCTCGAGGTAAGCCGCCACGAAATTGAAAATACATCGATTTCAAGCAGCGGCGACAGCCACATTATCGAGTCTAACATGTCCTACGCTCGCCGCGTGGCGAAGCATATCATCGAGGAAGGCCGCATCTGGGAAGACCTCGACATTTCAGCGCCGTTTACTATCGCCGAGTTCAACAAGCGGGTATCCGACACCTGTACTTCGATGGGTGTCCGGTTCGTCCAGCCGCGTTATGTGTTTGAGGAATTCACCGGGGCTAGTCTAGTCGAAGCATGGACTTCCGGCACTAACAAGTTCTGGCGGTTCAAATACAAGATCGGCACCCTAGCTGAAATCATGGGAGATTCCATCGGGGTGAAGCTCGAGCCTAGGTTCGTATTCACTGAGGAAGACTTCGGTGAAAATGAGTCCACTCTAATAGGCGCAAAGCCATGGAAAGGTGGATTAAACTCCAGATTTACCAAGGGGATTTGATGCACACTCTATCGAACCGGCAACGCGAACTGCTAACCGAGTTAGCTAAGGGCAAGAGTAACAAAGAAATCGCCCTCACAATGAACATTACCGAGGGCACCGTGAAGATGAAGCTTCACATTTTATACACGAAGTTTCATGTGGCGAACCGCATGCAGTTGGTTATGAAATTCCAGGAGGAAATGAATGGCGTTGAACTTCAGCGAAATGCCACGAGTATTCCCTGAGCAAAGAATATGGGGCGCCATGCAAGGCGTGTTTACGTTCATTATAACGTGTCAGGATGAGAAATTCACCGCCAGCGTGAAGTATGTCGGGGCGCAGCGGTTCGACGGTTCGCGCGTCGATCTGGGTGGGTTCCGTGCCCATGACACGTTCAATTCAGCGAAAGAAGCGTGTGAAAAGTTCTACCGAGAACGAAAGTCATTCCTCACATAGATATTCAAGGGGGGTTGACACCAACCGGTCGGGTGTGCTAGGATGCACGGGATGGGGCAGACCCAGTAACCAAGGAGAGTAACATGACCGACCAGACCCAAGCTTCGGCGACCGATTCGCCGCCCACCGCTCCGACCGAACCGAAGACCACGAAGTCGATCGTCCCGGCGAAGTACGCGGGCAAGTACAAGACCGGCGGCGACGACCCGCTCGCGCTGTTCATCAAGGAGCAGTGCACCGAGGCCAACGCCTTCTCGTTCGCCAAGTTCTTCGACCTGTGCCGTAAGAACGGCATCGCCGAGGACAAGGTGGCGCACTACGAAGGCCAGGTCGCCGAGAAGCGCCACGGCGCGGAAGGCCGCGCTCGCATGACGCTGCGCAACATGCTCGCCACGTTCGTTCGCAAGAACGGCAAGGCGGTCGCGCTCGACGGCTCGGAAGTGCCGCTGAACCTGCCCAAGCAGGCGCTCGGTGGTGCCGCAGCGAAGGCTGCGGAAGCGAAGGCGGCGGAACCCGCTGCGGCCTAAATCCGACCCCCCAAGTCGGCCGTAGTGGAAGGAGCCGCTGGTTTAACCATCGCCAGCGGCTCCACCATATTAAGACCATCTTGACAGGGCTGCCCCGGCGTGGTACGATGATCGTACGGCGCTGATCAAGGTGCCGGTACAACGAGGCAGCGATGCAAGAAGGTACTATAGGGGAACTACAAACCATCTGTTTCAATCTAACCGCTGTAACAGAGCGGATCAGGAACGAAACGAACGAAGCGATCGCCACGAACGACCCCGTTCAAGTCATCAAGCACTACGACAAGGTGCGGTTGGCCACGGCGAGCATCAAGGAAGCCCGCGAAGCCCTCGCCAAGATCGAGGAGAACCTGTCGCGGGAGCAAGTGCCAAGCGTGATGCGGGCACACAACATCAAGTCCACCACCATCGAAGGCGTCGGCCGAGTGTCGCTCGGAACGCGTTGGTCTGCCTCGATCCCTGAAAAGCAGGCGGGGTTCGAATGGCTGCGCGCGAATGCGCACGGTGGGGTGATCCAAGAGACAGTTAACGCCCAAACGCTCGGCGCGTTGGCCAAGGAACTCAACGAGGAGGGGCTCGAACTCCCTGCCCCGACCTTCACCACCAACATCATGACTTACACCAGCATCACGAAGGCGAAATGATGGAGGGGGCAAGGGAAACGTACCTCGGCGACGGGTTATACGCGTCGTTCGACGGCTATCAATTCTGCCTGCGCGCCCCGCGCTTTCACGGCGACCACAAGGTGTACTTAGATATACCCACCTTGAACGCATTCATCGAATACGCGAAACAACACACGAAGGTGAAATGACATGTCTGACATCGTTCGAGCCGAGGTGCCCGGCTATCTGGCACAATACGCCAAGGGATCGTTGGGTAACATCGATTCCACCGACCGAATAATCCCCCGCATCAAGCTGATGCAGGCCATTTCACCGGAACTGCAGGACTTCGCAGACAAGGCGAAGGCGGGTCAGTTCTGGCACACCATCGCGCAGGAGAACATGGGGCCGACGCTGAGAGCGATTCCGATCGTCATCCGCAAGTCCTACATCCTCTGGGCGCCGCGCAACGATGACCGGGGTATTCTGGCGAGGGCCATGGACGGCATTCATTGGGACCCGCCCAACGCCGAGTTCACCGTCAAGCCCAAGGGGTCGCCGAATAACGTGACCTACAAGACGTGCAAGACCGTCGCCGAAAGCAAGCTGGACCAGTTCGGCACGTCCATTCCGGGGGACAACAACTCGCCCCCGGCGGCGAGCCTGACCTACAACATGATGTGGTTCCTGCCGGACTTCCCGGAACTTTCGCCGTCGATCATTATCAACACCCGGTCGAGCATCAAGCCGATGCAGCAGCTGCTGTCGCGGATTGATTCCAAGCCGGTGCCCCACTTCTGCCAGCTGTACAACATCGGCACGGTGCAACAGAAGGGGGCCGAGGGACCCTACTTCAATTTCACCTACACCGGAGCAGGATTCGCCAGCCAAGAGCAGGCGGCGGTCTGCAACGAGTTCTACGAGAGATTCAGTAAGGGCGGTTGGGTCGCCAACGACGAGACGGAAGACGAGCCGGTGTTCGACAAGACCGCGATGGGTCAAGGCGAGCAGGGGCGGGCGATCAAGGACGAAGAAATCCCGTTCTGATGTTAATACTCCGCCGCATCTTTCTCTGCTGGTGGGGAGGGTGCGGCGGAACTATAGGTCACGATTTTCACAGTGTCTATTGGAAATGTAAGAGTTGTGGGAAGGTAACACGATGAAGTCACCGAAAGACATAGTGGCGGAGAACCTCCCCACGTTTGCACATTTATATAGTAGTGGTTTCAAAATCCCTCCGGTGTGGGAAGTAGAGAAGGCAGCTGAAGCCATTGTTAAAGCGTTGAAAGACGCCGGGTACAAGATTACTTGGGAAGACAAATCATGATACAATGCATTGAACCACAGTTGGCGCTCGACATCGTTGAAAGTAATTCTGGGCCTATCGCCTACGACACCGAAACCACCGGTCTAACCATCAAGGACAGGATTTGCGGCCATGTCATCACGAATGATAAATATTCAATATACGTCCCACTCAGACATGAAGGAGGGGGCAATGTTCCCAACGCAGAGGAATTCGAACGCGAACTTGATGGCGCTTTTAGGGCTCGTAGTCGACTCGGTTTTCGGACTGTTGGGCATAATCTGGGCTTTGATCTTAGGTTCACTCTTAGGCATGGGATTGTTCTGGGCTCTCCACTAGAAGACACGATGATCAACGAGGCGATCATCAGTGACATAACACAGGGGTACAGCCTAGAAGAGTGCTGTATTCGCCACGGCGTCACCCCCAAGAAGGGGGCAGAACTATACGCCGAATTGGCGCGTAGGTTCGGTGGCCTCCCCGAGAAGAAGCAGATGGGGAATTTCTGGCGCCTGGAAGGGGACCACCCCCTCGTGGTCGATTACGCGACCGGCGACGGCATTTCAACGCTCGAACTATGGGCAAAGCAACAGCGAATTCTGGACGGGGATGAAATCAGGGCTCCGTGGAAGCTTGAGTGCGATCTGCTGCCTTATGTGGCGCGGATGCACAACCGGGGACTTAAGATCGACCCCGAATACTCACAGAAGGTAGTCGTCGACGTCGACGAAGCTATCAAGGAGGCCAGCAAGGTATTTGTTCCAGGGTTCAACGCGCGGTCACCGAAATCAGTCGAGGCTCTGTTTAGGGCTAACGGTTTCACTGACGAGCGCTTCGCCAAGACCGACAACGGGGCGTTCTCATTTACAGAAAAATGGTTGGAAACAAATGACATCGGGCAAGCGATCCTCACGGTCCGGCGGCTCGAAAAGGCGCGGGACAGTTTCATCGCGCCGCTCATCGATACTCACAACGTTAACGGACGAGTTCATCCTATACTCAACCAATCCAAATCGGATGACTACGGAGTTGCGGGCGTTAGATTTTCATGTTCCGAACCTAACTTACAAGCTTTCCCCAAGCGAAACATCGAAGTGGGAAGAGTTGTGCGAAGGCTTGTTGTCCCTGATGAAGGATTCGTCTTCGAAGAAGCAGATGCAAAGCAACAAGAACCACGATTATTCACTCATTATTCGGGTGATCCGGTGCTCACAGAAGGATACCGAAATGGAACTATGGATATCCACGATAGAGCCTCGCAAATTCTTAACCTAGACCGCGAGGTAGCAAAGCGACTGTCGATGGGGATGCTAACTATGATGTCCCCGCCCACCCTGTCTGGGCACATGCGTTGGCCGTTGGAGCGAGCACGCGCGGCACACTCCGCCTTCCTTAGCGACGCGTTCCCCAAGATTGGTCAGTTCCAACAGTTGGCTGTACAGACATTCAAGCGGCGGGGCTATGTCAAGACTATTCTCGGCAGGCGCGCTTACTGTGATAACCCACGGTTCGCATATCGCGCCGTGTCGCGCATTATTCAGAACGTGGGCGGTGAACACCTGAAATTAAGCCTGCTCCGGGCTTGCCAGTACGAAGATGTGTACCCCGACAAGGTTCAGATGCTGCTCACCATTCACGACAGTTTGCTTTGGCAGCGCGATCCGGGGCACGAAGTAGCCGAGCTAATTGGCATCGTTGAACACGTCGCCGACGAACTGAAACTGTCCGTCCCTATTCCATTCGGTTTGGGGTCTGGGCCGGATTGGGCTCGAGCGTCTTACGGCAGCAAGCTGGACAAGTACGATGAGTAATGTGGTTGAACACGATGTGTATAAGGCTAAGCACGACGGGTTCATCGGGGTTCTGGTCGGAACTTATACGACGCTGCAGGGAATGGAAGGCGTTGTGTTGCAACAAATGGGGACCCGTGTCGTGCACGTCTATAGGAAGGAATCCACCGAATTCCTCGGGGTCCATAAGATACTAAAGGAGAAGGAATAATGCTTTGCCCAAAATGCGGTAAGGAAATGAAAATGGGGTACGGCCTTGCCGGTGGCGGGATGGGGGTATACTTCATGTGCGAAACTGAAGGCTGTGAAACTTTCGAAAAAGTCCAAGACGAAGAAAGCGACGCAGAATACAAGGGAGAAATGCGAAATGATTAAACCCACTCTATGCTTAGACTTCGACGGCGTGATCCACTCGTACACAAGCCCTTGGAAAGGCGCGTCTATCGTTTCGGACCCGCCGGTTCCAGGTGCTATAGCCTTCTTACGCGAAGCGGTGAAAGAATACACCGTGGCTATCTATTCGAGCCGCAGTCATCAAGAAGGCGGCCTCGAAGCGATGCAGGAGTGGTTGCGTTACTGCGCCGAAGAAGCTGCACACTCCGACGAGGATTTGAAATGGCTTGACGAAATTGAATGGCCGGACTACAAGCCGTCGGCCTTCCTAACGATCGACGACCGGGCGTTACGTTTCACTGGCGAATGGCCAAGCCTCGACGAAATCAGACTCTTTAAGCCGTGGAATAAAAAATAAAACCCCCTTGACAGGGGCGCGCGGGGATGATAAAATGGCGTACCGGTCAGGCGATCCAACCGTCATGCTGGAAGCGGGAATAGAAGTGACCACGGCGAAAGCGTACTTGATAACTCCGACGATGGGTCCCAAGCGTGAAGTTTGGGTCCCCAAGTCGCAGGTAGTCGAAATAAGCGAGGCCGACGACCTTGGTAACCGAATGTTCACCGTGACAGAGTGGTGGTTTAACAAGGCAGAACTCCGTGAATGAAGCCTCCGTAAAGAGAAAGATGATTGCCTCCATAAAGCAACATGGGGGTTACGCCCGCCGCATCGAAGATCAATTTGCGGTGGGTGTTATGGATACAATCCTTATACCCAAAGGATTGCCGGTGTTCTTAGCCGAAGTAAAGCTAATCCGGGGGTCTACGTTCGGCCCAACTCCAAGACAATACATCGAACTAATGCGCGTGAAAGATGCTGCCGATAAATACGGCCACGTCATCCCGGTGATGATTGGTTACAAAGACGGCAACTATTACTTCCACGAAGCGGCTGAAGTAATCCGTCAAACGGACTGCTTCTCTATCACGACTACCGACGTTGACTTCCACGACCAATTGGTCAAGTATTACCACTATAAGAAAGGCACTACATGAACCCGAATATCAAGCCCACCGATTTGACTGTCCCCGAGAAAGTACTGCTCGACGCTGGCGACGCTATCCGCAAGCGGGGGCAGGAACACGGCCACACCGAGCGATCATTCGGCATGATCGCCGATTTGTGGTCGGTCTACATCAACCATTCGTTCACTATCCGTGGCGAGGTTAAACTTCGCCCTTATGACGTCGCTCAAATGATGGCCATGGTGAAGACGGCCCGTTCGACGTACGGCTATTCCGAGGACAATTTCACCGATGGGGCGGGTTACACCGCCCTCGCCGCGATGCTCCACCCCGACCACGCGAACAAGCAGGCCGACTAATGACCTTGTTCCAGAACAAAGGGGTCCACTGCGTCGTTGACGGCCAGTTCGGCTCCACGGGCAAGGGCGCACTTTCAGCGTGGCTCGCATGGCAAGCGTATAAAAATCTTGCCCCACATGCTTTCAATTTCGCTGGCGCTATTTACAGCGGGGGACCGAATAGCGGACACACCAGTTATTTCGGCGACGAGAAAATTGTACTCAAACAACTGCCCACATTCGCTGTGTCCCTCCACAAATTGGGACTTTCTATCCCGGTGTATTTATCCGCCGGGGCGGTGATTGACCGCGACATACTGAAAGAGGAAGCCGAGAGGTATCCTTATATCCCAATCTTCGTGCACCATAACGCCGCTATCGTGACGGACGAGGATAAGCGCGAGGAAGAACAGGGGTCAATCGGCGCGGTCGCTGGCACCCGGAGCGGAACCGGCGCGGCGTTGGTGCGAAAAATCCGCAGGGAACCGAATGCTATCGCTGACCGATCCCTCGGCCGCGTCGCGAAGAACGTGATGCTTATGGATCACGCAATCGAACCCGAGCACCACGCCTATTTCATGGAAGTGGCCCAGGGTTTCAGCTTAGGTATCAATTCGCGCTTCTATCCCAAAGTAACAAGCCGTGAGTGCACGGTAATGCAGGGGTTAGCCGATGCTAGAATTCCTCCTAGGCATCTTGCTCGTACTTACATGGCCATCCGATCATACCCCATTCGGGTTGGCGACGTGGATGGGCATTCTAGTGGTACTTGGTATTTTGATCAGCAGGAAACCACATGGGAGGCACTGAAACGTGAGCCTGAAATAACCACGGTGACGAAGAGGGTCCGTCGCGTGGCCACTTTCTCCATGACCCAATTCCTCGAGGCTTGCGTCGCCAACGACCCCGATTACGTGTTCGCAAGCCACATGGACTATTTCACTCCCGAGGAACACATCCAATTCATCGACGGGCTCCACGAAGCGTCGGCCGTGCTCAGCAAGAAGTTTGATCTTCTAGTTGGGTTCGGCCCAAAGATTGAAGACATCGAACGTTCGAATTGGTGGAGCCATGACTAGTATCCTAATCGTCACGTTGCCAGACTCGCTGAAAAAATTCCGCCCGTACATTATACCGTTCATCGCCGGGATGATCGCTAAACTCGATAAGAATTCCCACAAAGATACCCCCACGATGGAAACGCTACCGCGCATTATGGATTTGCTCCGCGCCGAAATCGTGGAGTTCGAAGACCAGCTGCGCGAAGATAAGTTCAACGAGAACTCACTCATCGAATTGATGGATCAAGCCAACTTTTCGTTCTTAGCCTATGTGGCTCTTCGGATGCAGGGAGTAGAACATGACGACGGTATTCAACGAACTGGATGCCCGCCTAAGCACGATTAAGCGGTGGGCTATCGTTCCTACTATTCAAACTCAATCCGTGGCGGAGCATTGCTTCAACGTGGAGCGAATATGTACCCGGATCGCCCCGTGGTTCGGTATAGACGGCTTGGCAGAAATATGTATGTTATCCCAAGCTGCCCTCCACCATGACGACAGGGAATCGCTCACCGGGGATATTCCCTCCACAGCAAAGCCTTACATCACCATAGCTGAAATAGAGATTGACACGGTGGGCTCGGCGTGGTATGATCACGCAGATGTCAGATACAGAGAAATAGTAAAGCTGGCCGACATGATGGAAATGTTCCACTTCTTGTCGGTGGAGTGCTTGATGGGGAACCGGTATGTGTCGACCCACAAGAATGAAATGCGTCTCATTATCCAGAACTACGTAAGGAAGCGAATTCAATGGGACTACAAGATATTCGAGAGAGTTAATGAGTGGATGGCCTTGACGGAGCGTACACTCAGCGAATCGTTCAGAAGAGGGGAACATGCAGTTACTGAAAGTTCAACAGAAAGCACTCAAGGCGGCTAGTGGTAAGCCTGGGTTCGCCTACTACATGGAAATGGGCCTCGGGAAAACCCTGACGGTCCTGACCGAATTCACTGAAATGGTGAAGACCAAGAGCGCCACCCGGCTCGTGGTTGTGTGCCCTAATTCGTTCAAGACCGGATGGCTGGACGAAATCAAGAAGCACGGCATTGACGTGGACGCCCATGTTTTCAATTCCGGTGCGGACTACGAAAACGCCAAATTCGCAAATAAGAAGTACGACAGACCGCCGGTTCTGATCATCAATTATGAGGCAATCCGCAAGGAAGCCGTCCAAGGGTACATAACCCAGTTCGTACACGCGCGGAACGCGATGTTGGTGCTGGACGAATCGGTGCAGGTGAAAACACACGACAGTCTGCAGACCAAGGCCGCGATGAAAATCGCCGCCGTGTTCAGATATCGGAGGCTCCTGTCCGGCAAGCCCGTAACGCAGGGACCTCACGACTTGTGGGCGCAGATGCGAATAGTCGGCGCCGTTACCAGCAAGTTCTGGCCGTTTAAAACAACGTTCTGCCGGATGGGTGGTTTCAAGGGCAAGAAGGTGATCGGATCGCAGAACGAAGAACTGCTGGCCGACACTATCGAGCGGTTCATCTTCCGAGCCTCTAAGAAAGACTGGACCGACCTGCCCCCGAAGATATATACTTCGAGGCAGTATGTTCTCAGCCCTCACTTGATGCGAACTTACCAGAGCATGGAGAACGATTTTGTCGTGTGGCTTAGCGCCACCGAAAACGTGACTGTGGACGCTTTCATTACGAAATACATAAAACTGGCCCAAATTCAGTCCGGGTTCATTATCAAGGAAGACGAGTCGGTGGAGGAATTAGTCCACCCCCATGAGAACCCTCGGTTCTTGTTGGTTAAGCAGATCGTGGAGGATGAAATCGAGGGTAAGGTGGTGATACCTTACGCCCACCGTTACACGCTTGGGATTTTATCCAGGACGCTGGAGGAATTCAACCCAGCGTTCATCAAGGGAATGATGAAGCCCGACGAAATTCAGGCTCAGAAGGATAAGTTCAATGGTGATCCAAGCTGCCGGGTTATTCTGGTCCAAATTCGCGCTGGAAAATACGGACACACCTTGCTTGGCGGGGAAGATATCATCGACAAGTGTAGCACGATGGTGTTCGCCGAAAACAGCTACTCCCTCGATGATAGGAGCCAAATCGAAGACCGAATTCACCGTCACGGCCAGACAGCTGAAAGTTGCTTGTATATTGACTTATGGGGAACACCGCTGGACAAGCGAATTACAGCTGCCCTCCAAGCGAAAGAGAGCCTAGCCCAAGCCGTGTTCTCATTCTTTGGCCGGGGTTACAAGACCAATATTCAGCTGGACCCGGATTAGGGCGCGCTGTTGATCGTCAACCCGCCTTGACGAATAAGCCGCCCTATCAGGGCCTTCTGCTCATCCGAAATAGGACCTTGGAATTTGGGGATTTTAGTATATAACGAGCGGCGCAAATCTTCTGCCGCTTCCTTAGTCCCCTCAAGGGACATATTTTTCAGCGACTTACCAGCCGCTAATTGACCCGTTGCAAGCAACCCACCCGTAATAGGACCTGCAATAGCAGTTCCACCGGCAGTGGTTCCGATGGCGGCGAGTTTGTTGTCTAGGAAATCGCCCAACGCCCTGGAATAATTGGTTCCGGGGTCTCCCTTCACCACCTTATCCAACATTGTTCTCTGCTCGGGGGTGAATTTGCTCAGTTCCTTGCCGGGGATAGTTCTGACGTCCTGAAATTCATCCTTGATTATCTTCTGCTTGGCTAATGGCGACTCAGCCAAGTCCATGCGGTCATTCGATCGGGTAGTGGCGACGTTCACCCTTTGCTGAGGGTTTGGATTTTTGGACAAATCGCGGATGTTATATACCGGCAGATCGTCCTTGGCGCCTTTCCACCACTTAGCAACCTTGTTCACCCCAGAGCCGATAAGCTCACCGGCCTTCTGACCGACCGCCCCACCAATTCCACCGACCAAACCACCTTGTCCGATATCTTGACCGTGAGCCGCCGCGTCCAGACCCCCCACGACCGCGCCCTCGGCCCCGGCGACGCCCGTACCGACTAGGCTGCGGACCCCCGGACCCCCGCCGACAGCACCGACGACGCGCGGCACGGCTGTCGGGATGTATTTCGCTGCCGTGGCGATGTCCAAAGCGGTTCCAGCCCAACCGGTACGGTTCTTCGCAGCTTGGGTACTCATTGAAACAGAGTCGTCCCCGGCGAGTTTGTCACCGAGCTTACTAAATCCGCCTAGAGTAAGATTATCAATAGCACCCCGCCCCAAATCGTGCGCCGCGACAAATAGCCTAGTCCAAGCCGGGGATGCTTCGATGTCAGAAGCTTGCTGTTGGGATACTTGCTGCTGGCGGAATGCCTTCAGATCGGCATTCGCTTTATCAACAGTATCAGCTTCGACTTCGTAACGCTTCCCGTCCGGAGCGGTAATTTCGAACTTAGCCATGAGACGTTCCTTAGTCTAGCGGCTTGATATTCTTGAAGGTGCTCGTACCAGACTTGTTCTTGTTGGCGTGGTCTGCGGCCACTTCTCGTAGATTCTTTTGGAGAGCGGCCTCGAACTTAGCAGGTGAGTCCTTGTCCACCTTGTCGTCGAACCGATTTTCTACCAACGTCTTAAACATGGCCTTGACACGGAGCAGTCCGGCTTCGGCATCTTTCGATTGCTGCGCCGATCGAAGGTTGGATATGGTGGACGCCAACATCTTCTGTTCGAAGTCCGTGACGCTACCAAGGCCGCTGGCTCCGGTGGTTGAAGCATCACGCATTCGCTGCAACTCCAACAGAGCCGTGTTGGAATCGATAGTACTCAGTTGGGCATCATAACTGTCTGATGGCAAGCCGCCCGGTGAAATAGCCCTGGAAATCCTAGAACCAACCCCGGTTACCCCAAGCTTGTTAACCAATTCGAGGGCACGATCCGACGCGTTGAGAATGTTGCTGGTGCTCGAAATCTGGTGCCACCGAGCCTTGTTCTTTTTCTCCTCAGCTTCGATTTCCTCGCGCGTAAGCTTTCTCGCCTCGGCACCAATCTTGGTAGCTTCGTCCGCACCAGTTCCACCCGCAATGGGGTACACTTCTGGCTGCTTGGTGTCCGGATTGACATAGACTGTACCGTCTTCGTTGCGCTTATAGTCAAATCCTTGCTTCGGTGCAGGGAATTGTTGACCTTGCGGACCAACGTTGGTTGTAACTCTGATGCCTCCGGGTTTCACCTTCGTGAGGTAATGCTCCATTCCCATTTGTTTGTCACCCGGCCGATCTTTGTTGATCGCAGCCAGATTGAGAACATCCTGCTCGTTGGCGGCTTGCCTCGGATCGCGCTTGATAGTCTTGACGTAATCCTCCATCGAAACCTTCGGACGACCGGCCGCTGCGTTTTCGCGGTTGATCTGGTCGAGAGCAGCAATGTCGGTCGCGTTGGGCTCTTGGGGCTGGTCGCGTTTCACCGTCTTGATGTATTCCTCGCGGGTGTAAGGAACTTGACCAGCGGCGACACGTCCCGCATTGACGTCAGCGAATGCACGTTCATCTTCGGTGCGCTGATCCTTCGGTCCACCGATATCGGCGATGTGCTTGCCGGTTATACCGTGATGCAGTGAAACCTGGCCGGTTTCCGCGTGGGTGACTTGCTGCAGAGCCTGCGTCTCGTGCGCTTTCACCACTTCGTCGAGCTTGCCGGACGCATCCAGGTAGTCGAGGCTGTCGCGGCTAAGGTTGTACTTCTTCATGAGGCCAGCTTTCGCTGCCTGACGAACTGCCAATGCTTGGTTCTCCAGCTGAACCTTCTGGAGGTTCAAAATGTCCTGCGATGAAAGATGCTGCTGGCCGCTCTTATTCATCGCCCCTGAAATAAGGCCCGACCGGATTTCCGGATACTTGGAGAAGCCAGCTGCGATGAGCGACATATTTCTATCCAATGCCGCAGCGTTTTGGTTATCGTTCACTAATTTCAGATACATGTTGGACAGATCGGGCGGCGACTGCATAATGCGCGGAGCGC
>Ga0193692_1000025_pt1 | contig 45205 bp, 67 predicted proteins | sample L3a1metaG_FD_144917 | JGI IMG/M metagenome (GOLD analysis project Ga0193692, IMG submission 144917) | Soil microbial communities from a riparian zone of the East river system, Colorado, United States - L3a1 | ecosystem: Environmental > Terrestrial > Soil > Riparian zone | place: USA: East River... | reverse complement strand
ACGCTGCTCAAGGACCTGCCACCCGACCAACGGTCAGCAGCCTACGAGCTCATCACCACCGGCGACAGTTCGCTGTTCATCAAGACCAACCGCGTCTCTGAGATGCAGGTGCGGCGCGAGAACGAAGACCTTGTCACCGGCGAACGCGAAGTGTTCCCGACCGCGGGCGAAGACGCGATGCTGCACTATCAGCGGCACTGGCAACAGCGCGAGCAAATCCTTGCGAGCGACAACCAGGACCCTGAAGCGCTGCGCCGCATCGACGAGCACCTCTCGGCCACCGTGCAGACGTGGCTCGGGTCCTCTGGACTCGTTGCCGGCCTGCGCACAATCACCCCTCCGCCAGCGCTCGGCCCCTCACAGGACAATCCGAGCGGCAACCCCATGTGGCAGCTGCAGGCGCAAATCTCGCAGGGCCAAGCGATGCTTGCCGGCGGCGCGCCCATGCCGGCGGGTCCAGGTGGCACGCAAGGCGGACAGCCAAGCGCAGCCAGCAGCGGCCCACCGGCGGGCGACGGCATGCAGGCACAGGCTGCACCAGGCGCAGCCGCGCAAGTGAACAACCAAGGCAGCGGGCCTCCTCAGAAGCATCCGAGCGGCACCGACTTGCCTCAACCAAGCACACCGCCAGCGGCGGCGTGAGCGACGACGACACGAGACAACACGGGTGACGAGAAAATCAGATGACAGGTGACAGAAGCAGCAGGTAACGCAGGTAGCAGCGGCGGTAACAACATCCCAGGCGGCTTCATGCCGTCGAGCGCAGGCGCGCAGCCAAGCGGCCCACAACAGCCCACGGGGCCCCGTGAACGCATCGCCGACTTCGGTCGGTTCAGCGCGAACAGCGGCAACTTCGAAGGGCAGGGCGCGGCCGACACGCAGTCGCGCCAGCCGCAGCGCGCACAGGTCCAGGAGCGCCCACGCTCCGCGCCGTTCAGCGAACCGTTCCAAGGCATCATCGACAGCGAAGACACCGACTCGCAGGCGCTAGCGCTCGCGGACCAGGACGACGTCTACGACGACAGCCAGAGCGACGCCGACGTGCTCGACGGTGACAGCGCGCGCGCGGAGTACGCCGAGCGCTTCAAGCAGTGGGAGCAGTGGGAGTCCGCAGACGACCTCGCTGAGCCGCTGCACTCGAAGTTCGTGACGGTCACCGTCGACGGCGTGCGTTCGCGCGTGCCCGTCAGCGAAGCCGCCAACGGCTACATGATGCAGAGCGACTACAGCGAGAAGCTGCGTCAGCTCTACGAGTACCGCGATCAGATCGCTGCGAAGGAACGCGGCATCAACAACTTCATGGCGGCGCTCGACAAGGGCGAGTCGTTCCTCGACATGATGGTGTACATCGGCAAGTTCGAGGGCTTCGCGCAGGCCGCGATCCTCTATGGCATGCACCTCGACGCCGAGCAGCGCATGTCGCCTGAGCAGCGCCAAGCGGTTGCGGCTGCGCGTGCCGAACGTGCCCGCGCGAAGGAACTCGAGATCGAGCTGCAGCGCTTGAAGGCGCAGATCGAAGCGAGCCAACAGCCGCAGCAGTCCAAGAGCGCGCAGCAAATCGAGCGGCAGCTCTCGCAGATGATTCCCCTCGCGATCCAACGCCTCGAGCGTCAGGGCTTCAAGTGGGAGCCGTCGCCCTGGGCGCAGGACATCTGGGAGAAGCACTGGCGGAACATGTTCCCGGCGCTCGACGGTCGGGACCTGTCCACGGACTTCGTGGCCAACGTCTTCCTTGCCGCCATCCAAGACATCCGCAAGCAGACTGCGGCAGGAAACATCCAACCGCCCAAGCAGCTCGCCGCATCGCAGCTCCCACCCGTGAGCAACATGTCGGGCGCTGTGCAGCCAGGGGCGGCAGGGCGTCGCGGTAAACGCGAGCGCATCGGTAGCCTCGGCAACCTGGTGCACCGATGAGCGACGACGAGACTGCAGCAGAAACACACTTGAAGGCGCCCGTGGCCGCAAAACCTCGCGCGCTTTCTCGCTCTGCGGCGAAGCGATACTTCAACCTTCATAAGTCGACGGCTGACTCCCTAACAGACGGTAAGTCTCGGGCGTTGATCGAGACAAGTGAGGAATTGCAGCGAGTGCGTCAGAAACTTTCTGATGCAGAGGGCCAGTTAGCGATGGCCGCAGCTCTCTTAGAGGCGACTGTTAGGCGTCACGACACTCAAGTGTTTGATCGTCGAGTGGTACAGAAAGATTGTGCGCGGGGTGATGTCGCGATCGAGATGACCGCCGACCGCATCACAATAAAACTGCGCACTCGACCTCGTGCAATTGAGACTTGACAGTTAGGTATCACGCAAGCACGATCGTAAATTAGCACAGCTCACAGCGTGTGGCCGGCCGGGTGAGCTTTACTCGTCACCCGTGGGTTCATGATCCCTGGCCGGCTTTGTTCTCTGAACGGCTACTATTCCTGAAGCGTAGAACCAGACGCAACGAACCACCGCACCGACGGTAGAGCGCGACAAGCACGTGCGTGAGTACACCGCACAGCACCGAGAACGCTGACCGGCGATAAGTGGCCAGGGCCGTGAGTCTGACAATCGAAGCGAAAGGAGGTCCGCAAACCTCTCAACGTTTTGGAGTCAGCACATGGCCTCTTTGGCCTCTATTCAAGGTAATTTCAAGCAGCGTTACGGCCGATGGATCGATCCTCTTCCCGATGAACACACGCTCGCCGATTTCGGCGACTTCATCCCCACGGAAGAGCGTCCCGGCGCAGGTTACAACTTCCCAGTCCTGACCGGCATCGAGCACGGTCAAACGGCGAATCTCGACGGTTCGGCGTTTACGCTCAATGCGGCGGTCGACAGTCAGGTAATCCAGGCAACCCTGGATGGTGCGACCATCCTGGTGCAGTCGGTCGTTTCGTACGACGTTATCTACAAGTCGTTGAACGGTACCGGCAACGGTAATGCGGGCGGCGCCTACAAGACTGCGCTGGACCAATCGGTTCAGTCGATGCTCATGGGCGGTGGTTTCTATCGCGAGCTCGCGCTGGCGTGGGGACCTGGCAGCGGCTCAGCGGCTGCCTCGAACATCGGTGTAGTGAGCGCGTCGATCTCGGGCGCAAACCTCGCGGCGCCCCAGGTGGTCGACCTCACGGCTGCTTCGTGGATTCCCGGCTTGTGGATTCTCGCGATGAACATGCGCGTGGACATCTACCAGTCGGACGGCTCCACGCTCCGTGCGTCGGAAGTCATCGTGCAGGCTCGCCCGAGCACGAGTCTTACGCGTCTGCAGCTGTATAAGAGCGGCTCGAGCGCGACCGTCGCTGCGAACGACATCATCGTGCCGTTCGGGTGGAAGTCGAAGAGCTGCTACGGCCTCGAAGCCATCTACAACAACGCGACCACGCTGTTCGGCATCAATGCCGCGGTCGTGGCCCCGTGGCGCTGCCTGACCTTCAACGCGGGCGGTGGTTTGACCCGCGCGAAGATCATGGCCTACGCGGCGCAGGTTGCCGTCAACGGCACGAAGACCGGTGGCAAGCTCTTCGTTTGCTCGACCACGTTCGCGGTGCTGGCTGAGGAGTTCAATCAGTACCAGCGCTACAACCGCAACAACGATCGTTCGAAGACGATCGGCTCTGCGAACATCACCTACGACACCGCGTGCGGTCTCATCGAGGTGGTGGTCTATCAGTACATGAAGCAAGGCTCTGCCTTCTTCATCGCATCTGACAACTTCCGCCGGGTTGGTTCCACCGACCTGACGATGCGTCCAATCGGCGGCGGCGCTGAGGGCTTCTTCACGCACCTCACCGATCGCTCCGGCGCTCAAATGAAGGTGTTTTCGAACCAGGCTCCTGTGTTCGAGATGCCTTACCGCAACTTCATGATCACTGGCATCACCAACACTTCGTACGACGTGTTGCCGGCCTGATGAGTTCGCGCAGCTGAGGGCGGCGTCGTCTGCGTCGCTCTCGGCTGCGTTTTCGTTTCCAGACCTTTGACTGCGAGTTCGATCAATGATGGGAAGACAACGCAACGCTGGCGCCGGTCAGCAAATGAACGGTGACTGGCTGCGCAACATCGCTGGTCAGCTCGCGGCACGTCGTGATGGTGCCGGTGGTGGCATTCCCGGCGCGCAAGGCGGCGGTGGCTTTGCTGGTGGCCAAGGTGGTGGGCTCTGGGGCGGTGGCGCTCCCGGTGTCGTGCCGCAGGGCAACCCGGCATTGGGCCAGGGCGCACTCGCACAAGGCCGACTGCAGGCAATGCAGCCAGCCGGTCCAGGGCCCGCACGACCCGCAGGCGGCCCTGTGCCGCTCGGCGGTGTGGTGCCTCAGCTGCAACGAAACGACGTGCCCCCGACGCCTGGTAGCGCTCCTGGTCCGCAGGGCATGGCCCAGTTCGCGCCTGGATGGACGCAGAAGTTTGCTGGAGCGTTTACGCCGCAAGGCGCGTCTCAGGATGCACGCGTGGCTGCGGCGCAGTCCGCGCAAGGTCCAGCGGGCGGCCCACGTCCGACGGTGATGCCGGTCACGCAGCAAGGCCCAGTGCTTCGCACGGCGCCTCCTCCGGCTGCGGCACCGAACCCACAGCAGCAAGCGGCCAACGCAGCGGCGCAATCGCAGGCATACGCACAGTCGCAAGCGTCACGCGCGGCAGCGCTGGCTCAGGCGAATGGACTGCGACGGCCCGAGGATGAGGTCTAAACCTCAATGCACACGACGGACATGATCTCCCTCGTGCGCCTCAACACGCTGCTGCCTGACGGCGCAGTCGACTATACAGACAGCGTCATTCTGCGTGAGCTCAATGACGCGCTTACGGCCAAGTTCGAGCGCGCGGTGACCGATGCGCGCTGCGGCTATTGGCTGCAGCGGAAGGTGTACACGACGACCGCGGGCAACGCGATTCTGCGTATGCCCCCGCGCGCGTGTGGGCTTTCCAAGGTGGAGATCGGCGACGCGAGCTCGACTCCGAGCTACAAGCGCTTGCCGCTTCTGCGCGAGGGTCACGCCGATCTGTACACGGGTCCCGACGGCTCGATCGGCTCGCCGAAGCACTGGGTGATGCGTGGTGATCGCATCCATCTCACCCCGACGCCTGACACCGCGTATTCGGTGCGCGTCTCTTATTATCTGCGGCCCAGCCGTCTGACCCCCTATCAGTCCGGGGGCTACATCACTGCGATCAACACGACGACGCGCGTCATCACGATCGACGCGATGCCGTCTAGCATCGCTGTGGATGGCACTACATCCACCATCGCGGTCAGCGCGTTCTCTGAGTTCGACGTTGTGAGTCCAACCGGCTGGCACGAGGTGCAGCTGGTCAACGAATATTGCCAGCGCAGTGCCACGCTACAGCTGACGTGCCTTGGCACTGCCGACCTTTCATCGGTACGGACAGGCGACGTCGTACGCTTTGCTGAGCAGGCCGAGTGGCCGCCGATACCCGACGATTTCCACCGCGCACTCGTGGATATCGCAACGATCAAGATTCTCATCCAACTCGACTTTCAATCGAAAGCGGGCGGCTTCGCGCAGGACGCCAACGCTGACATGCAGCGCTTCACCGCGCTCATCGCCGACCGTGTGCAAGAGGAGCCGCAGGTTCCTCGTGCCGACCTCCCGAGCCTTCGGAGGCGCTGGTGAGTCAACAGGTCATGCTGCGTCCTTTGGGCATCATCACGCAGCCTAACAAGATGGGCAGCATCCCCGCGGGCGCGTTCCGCGAGGCGTATGCAGGCTACATCCGCGACCCTGGCGTGCTCGAGACAGCAGTCAACTGGACGCTGGTACAAGATATCAGCGCATCCGTCGGCGGCAACACGACGCCGAAGATGTACGTGGTGACGTTTCCGAACGCGTCGTCGACGTACTGTCTTACGCTCTGGCAACACGCAAGCACGCAGTGGGCGTTTACCTGGACTGACCTGTCTGGCGCGGGGACTGCGCAGACCGATTTCCTCTACAACGACGCCGGCTACACTGGCGCCGGTCGACAAATCCTATCGTCTAACGGCCTTGTTAGTTGGGTGACGACTCGCAACCGAACACTCCTCGCGTGCGAACTTGGGACGATCGTTTGGGATTACACGACCCCTGGGTCAACGCTGCAGGCACATCCCCGGCAGTCCGGGATGCTCCCTCCGGCCGCATCGCCGTACACCGGTGGTACAATAGCAAGCGCTGGTGGTGGTGCGCTGGAAGCGCTCACTTATTGTCATATAACAGCCGTGCTGCGTCGTGTTTACGACGATGGCTACGAAATCGTCAGCGCTCCAGCCGCCTGCCGGCCGATTGTTGGCCCCTACGCGGATTACGTCACTATCCGACCGGTTTTCGGGCTTCCGACCCCATTCGCTAAGGCTGGCGACTACATTGACGTCTACAGAACCAGGTCTCAGCCATACACAAACACACTGCCGTACGTTGCAACGAGCACTGGCTCTGATTTCTACAAGTCCGCAACGCTCAAGCTTACAGCGGCTCATATAGCCGCGAGACTTGTAACGGTTGATGACGCGACGCCAGACGGTTCTCTTGGAGAGAGTCTATATACCAACGACGGCGTCCAGGGATCCGCCGCTGCGGCTGCGCCGCCGCCAACAGCGAAGGTAGTTAGGCAATTCAAGGGGCATGTATTCTATTTCAATCTTGTAGAGCCCGCGCAGTTCAAACTGCGGGTCCCGGCGCACTGGGGCAACATCGATGAGGCCGCGAGTTCCAGCTACAACGCCTATGCCAGAGCCTATGGCGTTGGGATTCACTCTTTCGTAGGCAGCACGACCAGCGGAAGCGCTGTGATCACCGGCGTTGCCGCTGCCGACATCGTCGGGCTCGCCGTCGGCCAGGACCTTGCCCAACCAACTGCATTTCCCTTCGGGTCGGGCGCAACGGTGACAGCGGTCGGAGTCAGCACCGTAACCGTGAGCATAAACGCTGCGGCCACTGTAGCCGCGGCAACCGGGTTCTACACGTCCGACGTTATCGAAGTTGACGGTAACAGGTATCGCGCCGACGGTATCGACACCTTCATATACGACTTGGTCTCGCCGTCGACTAACAAATACACGGCATCGTTACTGTCTAGAGTGCCAACGTCGTACGCGGCTTACCCTGGAGCGCCAACTATTCCGGGTGACTATCTCGTAATTCATCGCCGCGATATGTGGGGCAGTTCTTCTGACACAACTAAGTACGAAATCACCGTTCGCGCGACCAATGGACATTTGTACGATCCGCAGCTTCCTAGGATGGAACTGGCGGAAACCGCTCGGACGTTCACTGCGCCACGTCGCAAAAATGGCTGGGCGTGGAGCGAAAGAGATCAACCCGAGAACGTGCCGTCCGCTAACTACAACAGTATTGGCAGCGGCGAGATCCTTGGCGCGTATGAGACGCGAGACGCGTGCTTCGTGTTCTCCAGCGATGGGCTCTGGCGCATCAGTGGTAATGGCGGCCAGGTTGGCAGCGGATACGACTGGCGCGCGGACCTCGTCCACAAGTCCATTCGCCTCGCCGGCCCGCAAGGCTGCGTTGCCATGCACGATGTCGGCTATGCGTACACAAACCTCGGCTTCGTAAGCATCGACAGCAGCGGCAACGTCACGCAAATATCCGAAGGTGTGATCGGCGATCTCTTGCCTGGTCTCACATGGCCTTCGACGGCGACCTACACGCCGAGCACATGCGTTTTCCTGATCGCTGACCCTGACCACAACGAAATCATCATCCGCGCACCATCGAACGCAACCAACGTCTTCTGGCGCTACAACGCGCACAGCGGCACGTTCATGTGGGACACCGCGGGCACGTCGCCTCTACACGGCAGCTACAGCGAATACCTCAAAGCGCCGATCATCGCGCTGTCCTCAGACTCCGGCAAAGTGTACGCGCAGAACGGCACGACCTACCGCACGCTAGACGTGAGCTATCAGCCTGTGTTTGCTGACAGCCCCTTCAGTCAGAAGCACTGGCAGCTCGTGAACGTCGTTGCGGACGACGTGACGTCAGCAGTGTCTGTCTACAGCAACGGCACGCTCGTCGGCACACGCACGCTCACCCCAGGCGGCTTCGGCTCGTACGCTCGGCAAGGCTACGCCATCCAACGCGCGGCCGGAGCGATGGGCAACAACATCTCTGTGAGCCTTCAGGTGGCTGCCGGCGCAGCGAAGACGCGGTTGCAAGGTGTGGCCATCGACTACGTCGCGTTCACCGATCAGAGGGCCAAGCGATGACAAAGCTGCGAGTGCCATCGCTGCGCAACATCGTGTCCGGCGCCGACCGAGACACGCAAGAGTCGCTGCGCGACCTTGAGGCCGTGCTGCGTCAGCTCATCAGCATGAGCGTCAAGACGCGCACCAACCAAGCATACGCGCCGCCGTTCTACCTCGACAACGATGCGCTGCCGAAAGGCGTGCTGCTCATGCGCGCGAAGGACGCGAAGTCGCCGTCGTACGTGAGCGCGACGTACATCGGTTGGACCTGGGACAAGAACGCGATCCGCATCGACACCATTCCCGGTCTCACCGTCGGCAACTCCTATGACCTCAACTTTTTGATCGTCGGGTAATCCATGGCCTTAGTCACAGTCTACGATCAAGAAGGCAACCCGGTTACAGTCGACGACCAGACGTGGCAGCCGGTTAGCTACAGTGGTGGCGAATCCAACTACACACCGCCACCAGCCCCTTCTGCGGGCCAGAGGCCTCCGTCGACCGATCCTGTCACCGGCGACATCACATTCTACAACAACGACGGCACTGTTAGGGGGACGTCGCCTGGCACAAAGCAACAGCCGGGCATAAACATCGCGCCGAACACGCCTGAGCAAGACCTCGGGATGCTCAAGTGGATGGCGACGATGAACAACGTCGACGTCAACGATCCTGCCGCGCTGTCAGCGTTCGCCGCGCAGATGCAGAGGGACGCTGCGGAAGACCCGACCGGTCATCTCACCGAAGAACGTCAGAACATCTACGAGAACCCGACCGACCTCGCAGGCATTCGTGCGCGGCAAGGTGTGCTCACACGCAAGACCACCGCTGAGAACCAGGCCGAGATCGACCGGCTAACCAAACTCGGCGAGACGACCAATCAGCAAAACGCTGACCTGCTTACGCAGATGCAACAGCGCATCGACGGTCAGTCGATGGCCGATGCGGCGTACATCAACGAGAGTCGAGGTCTCGTCAACGAACTCGGCGGCTACACCGACACTGCCAACGGTTTCGACTGGGCAAACCTTGCGAGCTATCAGCAAGGCATCGGCGGCATCAACTCGGCCAACGACGCACTCATGGGTAACTATGGTCAGGCGTACCAGCAAATGTCCCCGCAGCTGCAAAGCACGCTGCAGGCGCAGATGCTGCAGAGTCAGGCCGCGCAGGCGTACGCCGACCCAGGAGATGTGGCAGCGCAGCGCAGGTCTGCGGCTCGGCTGGAAGGTATCGCCGGAGGCGCAAACGACGTCAACTTCTACAGCCTGCCGGGCATGTCCGATTTGCAGGGCGCCTATCAGGGCGAGAACGACGTCAACTTCTCATCGATCGACGGTACGCGCGACCTGCAGAACATGGCGCGCGGCTCTGGCGACATCCAACAGTGGGACGTCGCTGGACTGAACTCGCTCATCGACATGGGCAACGGCGGCAGCGACCTCAGCGTCTGGGGTATCGACGGCTATGGCAGCTTGGTCGCTGCTTCGAATGGCGCAAACAACATCAACTTCGCCGGCCTCGATGGCGTGTCTGACCTCAAGCGGGCCTACCAAGGCTCGCAAGACGTCAACTTCGCTGGCCTAAAAGGAGCCTCCGATCTCGAGGCGGCCTACCGCGGCGCGCAAGACGTCCATGTTGGCCAGGAGGACCCCGAAGCCTACGCGGCAATGCAAGACGCGCTGGGGCAATACAAGAGCCTCACAGACCCACGCGTCACCGACGCCGAACGCTTCCTCTACGAGCAAGCACGACAGAATCAAGAGCGTGACGAGCGCGCGAACCGCTCGGCGGTTCTCACCAGCCAGCGCATGCGCGGCCTCGGCGGTGGTGCATCGGAGCTTGCGGACGCGGCCATCGGCGGCGCACAGGTCTCGCGCAACCGACTACTGAGCGACCTGGGCGCCAACGCGCAGGCAATCAATCGCGCGCAGGAGTCGTTGCAGGGATACGCGGGTCTGTCGAGCACGATGAGCGCTCAGGCGAATGACGTCGCGCAGCAGAACGCCAACAACCGTCTTGGCGCGCTGGGTCAGTACATGGGCCTGTCCACCAACGTCGCCCAGTCGAATGCGGAGAACCGTCTCAATGCGCTCGGGCAGTACACGAACCTGTCGACCGACGTCGCCAAGAACAACGTCAACAATCAGCTCGAGGCTCTCTACAATCGCACCGGGCTGAGCAGCGACACCAACCAGTTCAACGTCAACACTCGACGCGGTGCACTCACCTCTGCAGCCGGCATCGGCTCAGACATCGCGCGCGCAAACCAGAGTACACGCGCTGGTGCGACCGGGCAGTACGCCAACCTGAGCACCAACGTTGCGCTGAACAATGCTGACAACCGGCTGCAGGCGCTCAGCGACTACACCGGCTACGGCGTGAACGTAAACAACAACAACATGGATCGCCGGTCTCGCGGCGCCGCAGACGCGTCCGCCGCAACCGCAGAGCTTCGGCGTCAGGGCTTTGACGAGACGTACAAACGCGGCACTGCTGCGGACCAGACGGCGCAGTTCAACGAGACCAACCGCGTCGACGTGCAGAAGTACAACCAGGACTACACGCAGAAAGAGCGTGATGCCGCGTGGGGCCGCACGACCGACTATGCGCTCACCGGGCTCAGCGCGAATCGCGACAAGGCGACCAACCTCGGAAGCATCAACACGGCGCAGCGAGAAGCGAACAAGAGCACGTTCGAGCGCAACGCGGGTCTTGTCACCGCGAAAGACACCGTGAACACGCGCGGCAACACGCTGCAGAATAAGACGACTGATCGAAGCCTCGATCTCGATGGCACAAAGATCGGCAACAACAACACAGCGTTTGGTCGCAACGCGACGCTGACAAGCCTGGGCATCGGCACCAACAACGCAGCGCTCAATGGTGAGCTCGGAATCTTGGATGCGCGCGGCGGCGACATTGCCGGCGAGACGGCTCGTCAAGAAGCGGTCGCGGCTGAAAAGCGCGCGCAGAAGCGCAAGGAAGACGCCGAGAACAAGGATGCGCTGATGGACTACGTGGTGCCACTGCACATCCTGGGCTGAGCGCGAAGAGATTTCACATGAGGAGTGATGAATCATGGGCTTGTTAGGTAGCGATGGTGGAGGCGGAGGTGGCGGTGCAGCCGTTGGCGGCCTTGCGGCGATCAACCCATACGCAGCGTTGATTGCAGCTGCGGCCAAGGTCGCGACGAAGCACAACAGCAAGAAGTGGAAGATCATCGACCGAGAGTTGTTCGGTGACCCTGAGCACGAGGGCAACATCGATCGCATCAACCTGATGAATGCTGACATGACCGCGCGCCGATGGGGTGCGCCCACCAACTATTCGGGGGTAATGACGCCTTCGGGGCCGAGTCCTGTTGGCAAGGAAAACAACCTCGAAGGACTTGGTGCGCTGATGGCCGGCCTCGGTGCATTGAAGGCTGGTCAGAAGCCGGCTCCGGATGCGCTCGGCGAAGTAGATAAGGCGATTAAATCACTCCCAGGCGAAGAGCTGCCTGACCTTGGCTCGAAGCGCGCAAACGACCTTCAGCTGCTCGACGACTTGCCTTCGTCAGGTGCATCACGCAGCGGCAGCGCTTTCAAGCTCACTCCACCGGCGCTGATCGGCTCGCCGCCGTCTAGCGGCGCGTCCAAGGACACGGTCGGTCTCGATTTCCTCGATGAGTACATCGACCCATACAGGCGGAAGTAACCTCATGAACGCCCGCTACACCAGCCCATTCTCCTACTACCGCGACCCGCGCGAAGACGAACGCGCGATCGGCGCTCTTGTTGGCGTGGGCCGTCCGCCCGCTGGGCCCAGTGATGAGCAGCGCGCGATTGCGCTGCAAGGTCTCGTGCGTGCCGCTCAGCCGGCCGAGGATCCCGGTCCTGACCCGCGTGCCGAGCTCATCGCAGCGGAGCGCGCAAAGGCCGCTGGCGCCCTCGTAGCGGCGCAACCCGAGCCTGAGACGGCGCCGGTGCAACAACCTGACCCGGCGGAGGTGGAGGCTGCTCAGTCGCGCCTCGGAGCTTCTGCGCTTGCCCGACGCTTCCAAGAGCAGCAGGAGGCAGAGACGGCTGCCGCTGCGGCGCCCGTGACGGCGGCGGCTGACCCCGAGGCCGAGGCCAGAGCTGTGACGACGCGTCTAGGCGCCTCGGCGCTGGCCCAGCGCCATCAGCAGCAAGCGGAGGCAGAGAGGATTGCTGCGGAGTCGCAGGCGGCGTCAGAGCCCGCCGAAACTGAGCTTACACGGCAAGGCACCGCGAGCTCGACGGCTGCGCTCGCGCAGGTTGGCAAGGCGGCCGCGGCCAAGAGAGCGGCGCTGGAGGCCGCAGGGAACATCAAAGCGCCGGTGCCAGTCACCATGCGTGACAGGGTCAGCGGGCCCGACATGGAAATCTCGATGGCTGAGAGCGATCGAGCGTTGGGTACAACGCCAACACCTGACCCGGTCGAGCTCAACCCATACTACGGCTCGACCCGCACGGCAGCTCGCAAACCAGACATGGACCTGAGCAACCGTCAGGAGGCGTGGGCGCTCACGAGCAAGCCAAACCCGCAGGCCGACCGTGAGATGGTCGCCGAGCTCGACGCGATGCAGGCGGGTCACGAGGGGCGCGACCCCTTGCCAGGCATGAAGCTATCGTCAGACCCCAACCCGCCGCGAGCCACTCCCAAGATGGAGTTCGGTCTGGATGAGGTTGAGGCATACAACACACGCACGTCACCGAAGAGCGTGTCGAGCGCTGAAGGTGAGGGCGCGGCACTGAAGCAGCCCAGCAAGCCAAACCCTGAGCTCGAAGCCGCTGTAGCCAGTGAGCGCGTGGAAGACGGAGGTTCGAGCCGACCCGATCCCGTCGAGCAAGCGATCAAGACCGCTGGCGACAACGCAACTACGCCGTCGGCCGATGCGGACCCTAAGACGTCTGCCGATGCACCTGGCTCCACAAACAAGCTGACGCCAACGACTGCCGAGGTGAAGACGCAGCAGGCGTCAGCGCCGCGCGAGCGCACGGTGGACGATGACCCTGGCCCGCAGCTCAACGGCTGGATGCTCGCTGCCGACCTGTTGAACAACGGCGGCAAGAACATGTCGAGCATCATCGCGCAGCACGAGCAAGCCAAGGCCGCATGGAAGACTCGACGCGATGGCCTGTCCGAGCGCGAGTACCAACATGGCCGCGATGCGAAGGGCGATGAGTTCCGCGAGCGTCAGTTCAGCGCGCAAGAAGCGGAGCGCAAGGCCGACCGCGAACACACCAATCGTACCAGCGACATGAGCGAGTGGCATCTCACTGACGCGAGCCAGCGCGACTGGGAAGCCAAGGAGAATGAGCGCAAGCGGAGCGAATCGTTGGATGCCGATCGCAAAACCGACAACGCACGCGCCGCTGCCCAGTTGGCAGTGTCGCAAGGTCAACTTGCCGAAACACGTCGCTATCACGAGGACTCCATCGAAGGTCGCAAGACGCACGATAGAGAAATTGCGGAAGGAAAGCAGAAGGCCGCAGAAGACGTGTTTGGCGATAAGTATTCGAGGACGAACAAGCGAACGCTTGGTGCCGCCACGGCGATTCAAAAGATCCGCGGCGTGATGAGTCGCTACGAAGACAAGGACGGGAATGTCAAGGAAGGTGGCGTGCCTGGCTTTGGCGAAGTCGAAAGCGTTATCGGCGCGAGAGGCCCATGGACGCGCGCGATCGCTGGGATTGGAAACAGCGATGAATACAACGCGGATGCCGAGACGATTCTCGCTGCCGGCCGGAATGCGGTGAACCTAGTTCTCCGTGACGAAAGTGGCGCCGCGGCTCCAGTGCCGGAGCATGTAGAAACGGTAATCCGCGCAGGCTTTGAACCTGGCGCGTCGGAAGCGCAAGCGCGCGAATCGCTGAAGCAGATGGAGGAGCTTGTCTACTCGCGACTCAACGCTGACGCGGTCTCGCATCCAGAGCGCGCGCGCGCGATTCTCGAGGCGCAAGGACTCGATCCCAAACGCATCCGCGCTGTTGTCGCCTCGCAGAAGACAGCAACCGACGAGGGTGGGACTACGCCACCGCCGCCAGCGCCTTCAACCGCAGGAAACGACGAAGGCGAACGCGCGCTCACTCCCGAGGAGGCCGCTGAGACCTACCACGTGAAGGCGACGATGCCTGATGGTACGAAGGTCGACAAGGTGCTTACGCTGGCTGAGGTGGATGACCTCCGCAAGAATCGCGCAAGGATACACAGCTCGATCGAGTCCTCGCTGGAGACGACTGGGCCTGATGCTGGCGACACGCAATCGTTCACGCCGAAGCCGGTGCGCGGCACTCCGGCTCCGCTGGGCAGGTCGCCCACGAAGGAGGAGCTCCAGGGCCTCGTCGATGAACTCGGCGTGCGGAAGAAGGTTAAGCGCTGATGCCCGGCAAGATGCGACACGTGGTGATTGCCGGCGAGGACTACGAAGTTCCCGAGGAGAACTACGAAGCGCTCGTGGGCCGACTCGGCAAAGCTGGCATCCAATTCGGCTCACCGAAGCAGGACGAGGAGGCTACGAGCGGCAGCATGCAGCCAGGCGGCCCACCCAAGTCGGACGATCCTGTCGTTGCGAGTGGCCGCTCTGCTGTATTCAGCGAACCAGACCCGACTGGAGCTGTTGGCGGCGGCGACGATTCGGGTTTTAGGCAGTGGTATGGAGGCGTCTCCAAGAAGCTAAACCTCGCTCCTGACCCGGACGACAAAGAGCATTACTACGACTACCGAGGCTTCTACGACGCGATGAATCGCGGCGAAGTGAAGTCGCCGGACCAGCCGGGCGGGCACTGGGACTCCAAGTTCAAATCCCCCGATCACCCGCGCGCCTTTCTGCTCGACCCGGAGAGTGGTCGCTACTTCGACACGGAAACCGGCAAGTATACCGGTGGTGCAAAAGAGGCTGTGCCTGGTGACCGGATGGACCGTCTCAACAAGACGGACCTTCAAGACCTGTCGCCAGATGAATGGGCCGAAGCAAAGGGCGGTTCGGATGCGCCCGACAAACGGCCCAAGTGGCTGCGCAGCCTGGTCAGCGCCTTCGAAGGCAACGAGAAGCGCAATGCCGCGGTGCAGTCGCCGTTCTACGGCGGCATGGCCCACGGCCTCACGATGGGCACAGCCAAGCTGCTTCCGGGCGAGGCGGGAGAAAACGCGCGCAAGGCCGACGAGGGGTTTCGCTCCGAGAATCCTGGTCTCTATCGCGTCGGTGACTCCGTTGGCTCATTGATTAGCCCTGCGAACTTTGGTGGAGGCTCGACGGTGGCCCAAGGCGCACCCTTGCTTGCACGCGCGGTCAACGCAGCCAAGAATGTTGGCACGAACGCTCTGTCATCAGGTGTCCAGGAAGCGACCCGCTCGTACGCGGATGCCGACCCAGAGCTCCCCGCGTACGACCGAGCGATCAATGCGCTGAAGACTGGCGCCCGTGACGCGGGACTCACCGCTGCCCTCGGCGGAGCACTGAAGCTTGGCGGCGCAACCGTCGGCGCTGTCTCCAATCTCGTCTCTGGTGGCGCACGCGGCGTTGCAGACCGCGCTCGCTTACATGGTGGTGGCATCAGCGCTGACGACCTTGGTGCGTACGCGCAACGCAACGACTTGTCGACGGCAGATGCTCGCCGCCAGTTCGTCGACAACGCTGAGCGACTCGTTCCGCCGAACACCTTCGTCCCGCGCTCTGCTGAGACGATTGAGAAGCAGTACGCGCCGGTGCTCGACGAGCTCAACACGGGCATCAACGATCGCATCAACCAGGCGCAGGCTGCAGGTGCACGTTTGCCAGCGGACACCCGAGCAGCTGCGGTCGCTGGGCTGCGCTCGAAGGCAAGGGATGCGATTGCGACTGGCTATGAAGCTGCCGGCGCTCCGGCTCTGCTGGATGTTGCCGGAAAAGTTGGAGCCGCCGCGCGCGCAACCACTCCGCAAGACGTACGCACGCTGAAGTCCGGCTGGGACGCGCAGGCGTTCAAAGGGGTTCCTGGCACGCCAGAGAGCTTCACGGGCAAAGCAAACCTCGCAGCCGCCAATCAATACCGCGACATCCTCGACGACTACGTGCGTCAGGGCGGCCCCGATGTCTATCAGGGCTTTCGAGGTCTCAATGACGACTACGGCGTAGCAGCCACCATGCACGGTGGCGCAACGCGTCGTGCACTCCAGCAGGCTACGTCTGGCGGTGGTGAGTCCGCAGCCCTCAGCGGCGCTGGCGCGATCGCAAACCGCGTGGTGAACAACATCCCCGGCGCTGGCCTCATCCCCGAAGCGGTGGCCAACACAGCCGCGCTCACGAGTCGCGTGTTCAACGCGGGCGGCGCTGTCTCGAACGCTCTCAGCGAGAGCGGTCCGGCGGCCGTACGCAATACACAGGCGCTACTACGCAAGCAGCCGCCGCCGCAACAAGGTCAGACCGACGCCTACGCGCAAACAGAGCTCAACGGCAACAGCCGCGGGCATCTGCTGCAGCAGAACATCGAACGCATCATGCAAACGAATCCCGAAGCGCTCGGCCCCTATCGACAGCAGTTCGAGAACGCCCTAGACCCCAGCGAACGCGTCGTCATCTACGAGCGACTGGCGCGCAGCAAAGACGACCCAGAGTTCCAGCGCAGCGTGATGCCGCTCATCAACGGCACGAGACGCTGACGGTTACACAACCACACGGGTGACGAGAAACACATGACGTTTTGCCTTCCATCATTGATGCACTGCAGCAGAGCCCGCCGGGGCCAAATGGCGCGACTACCAACCCGTGCCAGAACTTCGTCACCGCGGTAGAGCCGACCGCGTCCACCGTCGAGCTGGCGCTGCCGGAAGGCGGGGGCATTCCCGAAACCGGCTGTTACATCACGTGGGTCTCCACGGTGGATTGCCATCTGCGCGTCGGAAGGGACAGTATTGGCGACTCGACCACGAGCGACTTTTTCCTGGCTGGCGGCGTGGAAAAGAACTGGTGGCACGACCCGCGCATCGAGACGCACTTCTCAGCGATCCGCGCTGACTCTGCAACGGCAAACGGGTTGATCACCAGATACCGCTCGCAGCGGCGATAGCATTTTGCGCAGCCAGAAGCTGCATTGTTTGTGGCGACGAAACTACACGGGTGACGAGAAAACATCATGAGACATGGCCTCTGGATATGGTCGAAGAGTTCGCGTTGATCTGCAGAAGTGGTTGATTGGCTCGACGACGGGTGGCACGCCAGCAGCGGCTGGCACCACCTGCCTGGCAGCGTTGTGTTACATCGCGTCGCCCGGCACAACGCTCGATGACGGCTCGGCGAACGCCACGCCGGGAACGACTGAGCCGGGCATCGGCACCAACGGCTATTCGCGTCAGACGCTGACGTGGAATGCGACCGTTTCGACGCCGAGCAATGACGCTGCGGCGATCAACCAAAACACCGGCGCAATCACGTTCACGTCGAGCGGCGGTGCGTTCACCACAGCAGCGAACGCGCTCAACTACGTGTTCTTGTACCTGTCGTCGGCGACGAGTTCGACCACGGAAGCGAACTACATCGGCCGCGCTGTCATCGCCGTTCCTCAAGCTGTGAACGCAGCTGGCATCACACTCACCATCGCGAGTGGTGGTCTGACGATGAGCATGGTCAGCGCATGACCGCGAACCAGGTGCGTTTTACTGAAAACGAAACTGGCGCCGAGGTGGTGATCGAAGCCTTCCACACGTGGGAACCCTACGAGAAGTTGGCGTCGATCACTTACCCAAGCGGTCGCAGGTACGCGATGCCAGAGCGTGAGCTCGGCAGGTACTTCACCATCGTTTCGCCGCAAGACATCTCCATCACTGCGTTTGGCGGCCTCGATGATCGTCCGACGCAGAGACAGGCAGATCTAACAGCGGAGCTAGAGCAAGGCTTTTAGCGTGCCAACCGAACTCACCGCAAACGGCTACCGAGCGCGAATCGGCAGCCGTGCGTCAGTAGCCGTCTGCGTGGGATTTCGAAGGTCTATCAACGAGCAGATTGTGAAGCCAGCCGCGCTGCAGGCTGCAGTTTGGAGGCTCGGCCATGGCCGTAGTTAGCATTTTCATTCCGCCCGAGTGCGGAAGTTTTCTCGCGACAAACGTCCCGCAGATGACGCAGATCAACGGGACAAACCTCACGCAGATAGGGCTGCGATATACGGCCGTAAACCAGGCGGCGTTCTATCGGTTTGTGGCGCACAACTACGGCGCTTCAAATCCCAACGTAACAGTGCTCCTGGACTGGGCCTCATTCTTTGGCTCGACGACGTCTGGCAGTGTTACGTGGGGCGCTGCCCTGAGCGTGCTGACACCGGGTGATGCGCAGGCTGTAGGTCCAGACTCGTTCGCGACCGAAGCCACGACCAACACAACGACCAACAGCACAGGCAACGGCCTAAACCGCACGTCGATCACGATCACCAGCCTTGACTCTTTGACCGCTGCGGACTTCGTCTGCTTGCGTATCCGGATGACAGTGCTCACGTCGTTTTCTGACACTGCGCTTTTGCTAGGCATCAGCGTGCAGTACCCCGACGTATAAACAAAGCCATACCCAGTGACCATATTTACCAACAACACCACCGGAACCGGAGCGGCCTTCATTGGTCGAACTTCGGTTACGGGCGCTCCAAATCTGCAGGCGGAGCACACGATCGCCATCCGCGTTCGGTGGAACAGCGTTGGTACAGGATACGACCGCGTCGCTGCCTTTTTGAGGCGTGACGGCGCCGCGGATGGTTCCTACATCGGAACCCGCAGCGGTGTAACTGGCAGGATGAGCGTGTATCGAACCGACGGCGTGTCGGTCGATGATATCGCGACAGCGGCTGACGGTTATGTGAACGGTGCGTGGACGCACTTGGCGCTGACCTATGACGGGACCACTCTCCGCCGCTATGTGGATGGCGTTCTCAGCGGCAGTGTCGCAAGCGCTGCATCGCTGGTCACATCCACGACGTCTCTGACCTTTGGGTTTGCGGCGAGCTGTGATGCTGACTTCACCGATGTCGCGTTTTACGCGCGAGCGCTTAGCGCCGAAGACGTGTTCAACATCGCGAGCCAGAGACGCGCGATCTCGGTGTCGGGCGACTGCTTTGGCTATTACCCGTGCCGAATGGCGCCGGGCATCACCGAGTCATATGCCGACCAAAGCGGCACTGGCAATACGATCGCGATTCAGACGGGTACGGGAACCAATCCCGGAATCAACTCGACCTCAACGCCGGTCGCGTCTTACCCTCCGCGCGTCTACGTGTTCTATGTCCCGCCGATTGAGATCATCGGGGCTAGCACAACGCAGACGACCGGCGCGGCCTCGGTTACGTCTGACGCGCCACTTTCACCTTCCGGGCTCGTCCAAACCACTGGCGCCGCGACTGTCACTGCCGCTGCCACGCTTGTAGCAGCGGGCAACACTCAACTCGCTGGAGCAGCTGCAGTCACTTCGGGGGCGGGTCTCGTAGCTGCCGGCAACACCCAGGTCACCGGCGCAGCGACTGTGACGGCTGCAGCGGGTCTTGTCCCCGCAGGTTCCACGCGTACCACGGGTGCAGCGGCGCTGACCTCAGCGGCGAACCTCGTGCCGGCTGGCACTACACAGGTCACAGGTGCAGCCGCGATGACTGCCGCGGCTGGCCTTGTGGCCGCCGGCAACACTCGAGTCACCGGCACGCTTCCGATCGAGGCCGCATTCCCGATTGTGGCGTCAGGGCCCACGCGAACAAGCGGCGCTGCGTCGCTGAGCTCGGCCGCTGCGCTTGTTGCTGCGGGTACCGCCCAGGTCACCGGCGCAGCGAGTCTCGGCTCTGCCTCGGGCCTTGTAGCTACAGGGCTGTCGCAAGTCACAGGCGCTGCTGCGATGACTGCGGCAGCGCCGCTCGTCGCAGCTGGTACGACGCAGGTCACGGGCGACGCTTCGGTCTCGTTCTCTTCCGGCTCAGCGATACCCGCTGCCGGCTCGGTGACCATCTCGGGTGCAGCGGCCTTGACGTCTGCGGCGTCGATCGCCTCGAGCGGTGGTACGCAGGTCACGGGCACTACCGCAGCACCGGCGGAGAGTGGCGCATCCGCCGGTGGCAGCACGCAAATCACTGGCCTGGCTTTGGTCACGAGCTTCGCGCAAATCACAGCGGGCGGCAACACGCAGACGTCGGGCGCAGCCAGCTTCGCGACCGTCGCGTTTCCGCTGCAGGCCACGGGAACCACGCGCACGACCTCGCTGGTACGCGCCAGTGGCGGGGTGCCGGTGGGCCGACATAACCGTGAGTCACCTTCGGCTCGCCGACACGCACATTCAGGACGCCGATCGGGGCGGAGATAGCGCATGAGCCAGCGATATACCGGCGCGATTAGTACGGCCGCGACGGTGAACCTCGCCTCGAGCGGGGCGCATACGTTTTGCGGCTGGGTCTACGCCAACAGCACAGCTTCGGCCGCTGACGTTCTGTACGGCGACAACAACGGTGGCTTGGGCGTTCCCGACTCGGCATGGCTCGGCTTCGACGGCACCGACTGGGTGTTTCAGGAAACTGTCACCGGCAGCGGTACGTATTATTTCGCCAGCCCGCGGACGCTCAATGTCTGGACGCATCTCGCGCTCGTGTACGACGGAGCAACCGTCTACTCATACGTGAACGGCGTCTTGGTCGACAGCGCCGCCTGGAACTCGAATGGTCGCACGGCGTTCAATTACATGGACGTCGGCTACGGTGGCGACTTCACTCTTCAAGACGTCATGGCGTTTCCTGTTGCGCTGACTGCCGCGCAGATTCAGCAGGCCATGCGCACCCTCGCGCCTCCCACGGGTGTAGCCCCGTACGCCTGGTACCAGATGACGAATGCCGCGCCCACGACGGACGCAAGCGGCAACGGTCACACGCTTTCAGGCGGCGGCGACGCCAACGGGACACAGCGTCTGTTCTCCGGCACAGGTGCAGCCAACGTGTCCGGCGCAGCGTCGGCGACGTCAGCTTCCACACTCGCCGCATCCGGCTCAACGCAGGTGACCGGTGCTGCCAACGTCGCAGTGCCGCCAACCGCTGGCTCGCAGCGCTTCACCGGCACCGTACGCAACGCCGCGTCCGTGAGCCTCGCCTCGAGCAGCGCTCACACGTTTCTTGGCTGGATTTACGCGGTCGACACGTCTACTCCAGGCGATCTGCTGTACGGCGACATTGCCCATAATACCGCTTACACAGATTCGGCGTGGGTGGGTTTTCACAACGCTAACTGGATCTTCCAGGAGACGGTCACCGGCAGCAGCACTTACCAATTCACAACCCCACGCACCCTGAACGTATGGACGCATCTGGCTCTTACGTATGACGGCGCGACCGCACGCTCGTATGTCAACGGTGTTTTAGTCGACAGCGCCGCCTGGAACTCGAACGGCCGCGCGCTGTTCAATCACTTGGATATCGGTTTCGGCGGAAACTTCGTAGCGCAAGACGTGATGTGCTTTTCTGCTGCGCTCAGTGCGTCGCAGATACAAGAAGCGATGCGTCTGGCGCAGCCGGCAGGTGTTTCCGCGTACGCCTGGTGGCGCCTTGCCAATGCAGCACCGACGACAGATGCCACCGGCAACGGTCACACGCTTTCAGGTCCAGGCAACTCCGACAGTTTACTCGCGGTGATCGCTGGCGGCGGACTCACGCAGGTTTCAAGCGCTGCCAGCATAGCAGAAGTAACTGCTGTCACGGCGTCTTGCGCGGCGCTCACGCGCGGTCGCGCGTTTGCCTCTGGCTCTGTCATCACGAGCACCGCAAGCGGCGCAAGCGCTACGCGGCGATCGACAACAAGCCGACGCATCATGGCTGTGTTAGGTCGACGCCCTGTTAGGTTGTGACGCATCCACGCGAACAGCGCTCTCGTTGCCCGCTAATTAACATGGCAAGCACGGCTAACTCATAATATAATCTGTTAGTTCAGAGTTAGGCCGCAGGAGCAGCCCCGTCGTTTCAGGTGGGAGGTGCTCCGTGTCGAAGTTGTCGCGGTGGGCCGTCTATACATTGGGTGGTGCGTTAGTCGTGGGGATTCAGGCGGCGATTCAAGTCGAGCACTTGTCGCCGAAAGCTGCTGCGTACGCGTTTGCGTCTGCTGTCGGCGGTGCGCTGTTACTCGCGCTCAAGAACTTCGATCCCGAGCTCATCCGCAAGGAAGAGCTGCCGAAGTGGATGCAGGACTTCCTGAATGGCGATGAGAACTCGGTGCCGCCGGCCGCTCCCGTTTTTTCCGAGCCCGCCGCGGTCGGTCCGGCGCTGGCAACGACAATGGCCGACGATCTGAACCAGTAAACCTCAAGGCGCTGACGCCGGTGATGCGGGAGCGTCTTGACCAGGCTTACGTGGACGTCGTCGAGCTCGTCTGGCGGACCACCGACCGCGAACTCAGCGTGCAGGCAAAGTGCGCACTGCGGGCGCGTCTGGAGCTGCACATCGCGCTGGCGACAGCGGCAGGTATCAACGCAGTGGTACAGGGCGACAAGAAGTAAAGATCGGCTCAGCCCGCGGTTCCGAGGACAAGGCATCTCCGAAAATCCCGAGGGCTGAGCCGCCGCCCCGACAACATGTCGGGGAACGCTTATGTATTATTGACGATCACCAGCGATACGTGGCATTCGTGCGCTGCCTGGTTGGTGGCTGTCGGCCGGTTACTTTCCCGTAATCCAGTTCACGACGTGGCCAGCCAGGCGTTTTCACTTGCCGTGCAGCGCCTTGTCGATGAGCTTGTAGGCGTACTCGAGCGCGGCCAGGGCATCGTCCTCGTCGGGCAACTTGGGGCTTGGGCAGCCCTCGGCCATCGGGTCGCGAATGTCGTACCAGAGATGCCAGAGCGCGTCTTTCACGCGTGCAATCGCTGCGTCGGCATCTGGGTGCAACAGTTCACGCAGTCGCTCAACCTCCGCAGCGAGAACCGCTTGGTGGTCCGATGCGCGGATGTCACCGCGTTCGAGCGCTAGCCGTGTTTCGCGGATCGAGTTGGTGGCAATAGCGGCGCGGTCGACGCGGCTCATAGCTTGCGCTCCGAGTCGTGCAGGCTCAGCAGCCTCTCGGCGTTTTTGACAGCTACTTCGAAGCGCCGCTTGTTCTCTGCGAGTTCCTGTCGCCGCTCTGCCAACATCGCGTCCAGCCGCGCCTCGTACTCGGGGTCGACGGGCAGGGCGTCGGCGACTGCTGCGACCTGCGCGAGGTGCGAGGGCGCAGCGGACGGCTGTTGCTCGTGGGCGAGCATGACGTGGCTTTCGCAGACGTCGTCCCACCATGCGACGTCGAGGTCGGTCGCGGTGCGCAGCGCTTGCCCGCTCCACCCAAGGGGGCCTGTCCACTCGACCGAGTCGTCGGCGTCCTGCTCGATCAGCGATTCGTTCACATCCTCGATCGCGTTGCTGATGTCGCCAAACGAGGCGTACTCGTTGTTCAACACCGCAAGCAGCTCGTGGACCGCGGCGCGGAAGCGTTTGGGCTCGCTCATGACTTCGGCTCCTCGGTGAGGATGCGGTCCATCCGTGCGAACCACGACGCGTCGTACGCGGGTCCAGCCGGCTGCTTGCTATACTCCCAGCACTTGCGCAACGTCGCCATGGTCTCGCGTAGCGCGGCCAACTCGTCCTCGACTTTACAGAGTTGGTTGCCGTAGATGACGCACGCGTTCATATCGGCCGTCATCGCTCGCCCGCGCTCGTAGTCCCGCTCCTCGCGCAGCTGGCCCACCTCGGCCCGCAGTGTTGCCAATTCGCAGCTCGTGCACGGGCCCAGGCCGCTGCCTTCGGTGTGGTGGCACTCGCTCATCGCTTCACCCGCAGGTCGTCGACGAGCTCGACTGGCACTTCGCCGCACACGTTCGAGTCGCGGTCGTAGTAGGCGATCACCTTGTCGGCGGCAGCGCGCAGGCGCTTCAGCTCCTCGAACTCCCCGCGCTTCTCGACCCACATGCGGAGGCGGCCATCGCCCATGTCCTGCTGCATCAGCATACACTCGTCGGGGTGCCAGCCGTGCTGCGCGACCCAGGCTTCGAGCAGGGCTTCGCGGTTGGCGTTGACGAAGGCGAGGCGCTTGGCCAAGGCAGCTTCGAGCAACCCGGCGAACCTCGGGTCTTCAGCGGCCTTCTCGTGTACCAGACGGTCGAGGTCGACGAGGTCGGCGGTCATGATGTTGTCCCGTTTTGCCGGAGCGCGTCCAACTGCTCGCGCCTGTAAAGTTCACCGGCGCCTTCGATCGCCGCGACACGGGCGTCGGGTCCATCTTCACGAATCTGTGCCGCGAGCTGACGGAACCGCGCGCCCAGCGCATCCAGGCTGGCGCCAACAAGAGCGGCCACCGCCTTCTCCTCAAGCCCGCCGTTGCCCTGCGTAACGAGTTGGAGGTAGCGTTTGCCTAAACCTCCCACAAAGCTCCCATTCGATTCGCAAGTGATGGATATCACATTGCTTCCAAGGGCCTCCGGAGCCGAAGGTCGCAGGTTCGACCCCTGCATCGCGTGCCCTTGAAAATAAGGTGTTTTTGCTTCGCTGAGCAAAACAGGCGTGGGAGGTTCGTGGGAGGTTTCGCCGGTCGTCAGTGCCGCCGCCTTCGCCAATGCACCCGGCAAAATCCGCGCGTACCGCTCGGTTACCCAGGTCGTTGTGTGACCAAGCATCTGCCCGACCTCGCCGATCGTCCACGACCGGCCCCAACTGCCGGTGAGAAGGTGGGAGGCGCAGGTGTCGCGGAGATGATGGAACCACACGGACCGCGAAATTCCGGCCGCGTGTTTTGCGCCGAGCCAGCAGATGCCTCGACCTTGGTCTTTGGTAAGCGCCCAGCCCCAGTCGTAACCACGGGCGTAGGTGTGCCCCCAGATGGTCTTGCCGGGGCTTCCAGCGGCGTGCTGTTGCCACGCGCGCAGCAGCTCGGCAGCTGGGCGGATGAGTTCAACGCGTCGGGCGCGGCGTGTCTTCGTGGTGGTGTCCCACGATTTCCTCACCCAAATGTGCGGTGCCTGGCCGTCTAGGTCGACGATGTTCGCCCACTCGAGCGCGGCAAGTTCGCCTTGGCGCAAGCCGGTGTAAACCGCAAGCAGGAGCGCTGTACGCTGCTCGAGCGACAGAGTAGGGCATGCGCGAACGAGCTCGATTTCCACGAGACTAAGAGCTGTCCAGTGGTCGCCTTCGGCATCGTTGCGCCGCGGTACCTTCACACCTTCGACAGGGCTGCGCTCGATAAGCTCGTCGGTTTGTACGGCTTCGTTGAACACGCGACGCACGAGGTTTACCACATGCTTGATCGTTTGGTTCGACACGGGCTCAGCGCGTTCACTATCGCACCGCAGTAGTTCACGAGCGAACCGCTTCACATCAGCGCGCGACACCATATCAACTGGGTCGCCCGCGAATTCGCCCACCTTGCAGACCCAGCATTTCCAGCGCGACAGGTCGGAGTTCCACGAGCGTTTTCCCTCACCCTTCCAGCGCATGATGATGAGTTCCCCGTACTCGGCGACGCTTTGCGTGATCGAAGTCTCGGTGCGGACTGCGGTGGCCGCAGCGAGCATGCGCTTGGCCTCCTTCTCCGTGGGGTAGGTGCCGCAGCTCTTGTATGTGCCGCGACCGGTGGGAACGCGCACGCGATAACGGCCAGAAGGAAGTCTCTCAACAACGCCTAGTCCGTAGTTCATCGCTTCAGATATCTCCGTGCGCGAGCAATCTCAAGTTCTGTGGGTTTGTGGCCGCCAAGCTCTGCCGATTGCGCGCGTGAAGCAAGCGTCCGAGCGCGCTTCGTTCCCTTGCGCTTTCGCGCCTTCAGCTCGTCGACCAACGCCGCGAGGTGCTCTCTCATGAGTTTCAGCTCCGCGAGGACTTGATCGCTCACAGCGGCATCCCGTTCGCATACGGCGTCCGATTTGGTGCGCGCTTCGCCACGCGGTCGTAGAGCACGACGCCGGTGGCGATGCCGAGGTTGAGGCACGTCAGCGACGGGATACGCACCAGGTCGCGGCATCCTTTGATCACAGACTCGGGAATCGATCCGTCTTCAGGCCCTAGCAGATACAGGGCCCGCTCGGGATGCACGTAGTGCTCGAGCGGCACGGCGCGCGAGTCGACTTCCACCGCGACCGGCACGCAGTCGAACGGCAGCATACGCAGGATGTCCTCGGGCTCGTCGCCAGCGAGATGAAGCGGGACGCTGCGATAGGCCTTCATCGTGTCGGCCGCATGTCGCTGGTAGCGGCGCCCGCTGTACGCGAGGAATGCCGCGCCGAAGTTTCCGCACGCACGCAGCGCGACGGCGACGTTGGCCGGATCGCGCGGCGAGCACAGCCCGACGCCGAAGTATCCACGCATGACCTTCATAGCTCTCCTCCCGCCTTCAACCGCTCACCCAGCTCAATACCCATCCACGCCGCGAAGTCGGCGCACGCGTCTTCCTCGCTCATGGCAGCCTGGTTGCCGCGACGCTGCGCCGCTTCGGCACCGTACCGGTACAGCAGCTCACCGCGCAGCTGCGGGCGAGGGTAGGTGCCATCGCGCGTGTCGCGGAAGCCATGGCAGAACAGCGCGTACAGCTCGCTGTCGGTCTTGTGCTTCATGGCTCGTCCCTCTCGCCGTCAGCGATCCACCGCTTGAGCTGCGCCACCGCTTCGTCGGCAACGGTGCACGCGGCCTCGACGTGGTTGGCTACCGACACGGTGAAAATGTCGCGCCCGTCGAGCAGGTGAGGGTTTGCAGCAAGGAAGCTGTAACTCCTGCTGAACTGCTCAACAAAAGATGCCGCGTAGGCTGCGGACCATATCGCTTGATAGTCGTGCTTCATGGCTCGTCCCCGATGAGCTCGTCGACCGTCACGCCCACGACGCGCGCGATTCGGCGCAGCGTGTAGATGTTGGGCGCGTGCGTGTTGCACTCGTAGCGCGAGATCGAGATGCGCGTGCCTGCGAGGCCGGCTTGGTCGTGCAGCTGCGCCTGCGTGAGGCCGAGCGACTCGCGGTGGCGTCTGATGAGCTGTCCGGTTTTCATGGGCTGTTCTCCCGCGCCCACGCTTCGGCAGCGGCTTGCGCTTGCTCGAGCGTGTTGGTGTCTACGTCGTCCGAATAGACCTCACCGCCGCTGCTATCCGACCACCACGATGCCGGGCACTCTGCGCAGTCCAGGGTCGCTGCAGCGTACAGCTTGCGCCCGAAGTAGAGACGCTCTGTCACTCCTTTACCCGCATCGCGCCACTCGACGTCGTCATCCGAGAGCATGCGACCGACTGCTATCTCGTAAGCGCCTCTAGCATCTAAGTACAAACCGGCATCGCTCTCTTGGTCTTGGTGCTTGTACGGTGAATCGTTGCGCGTGTAGTCGGAGGCGTCGGCAGCTTCCAGCTGCATCGTCGCGACCACGTGCATCGCGCCGGCTCTGGTCATAGCCCCGACCTTCGGCATCCCGTTCGCCTCCTCACCGAGCGCGTAGTTGATGAGACTTTTCACTCGCTTGAGACTCATGGCCCACGCTCCCACACGCGCACCGGGCCGAACTCTGTCAGCTCAGTCTTCTCGGTAAACTTGCGGCGCTTCAACATCCCCGCGAGCTCCTGACTGATAACCGTGGGGAACACCACGCGCCGGTCTTTTGGCAGCGCATCCAAGAAGCGACCGACGTCGCCGCTGCCCGGTTTGTCGGCTGCGATCATCGGGATGTAGATGCCGTTGGGCATGTCGAACGCGCAGCCACGTACGCCATTCGCGAGCACAGGCTCTTGGCCGGGTATGAGCGGTTCGCCTTCTTTCGACCAGTTGAGAATCATGGCGTCGCCTCCTTCGCCGCACGCGGATACGCCGCATCAAGCAGCTTGTCGTGCTCATCACACAGCTTGTCGAACTCGTCTTGCTTCTTGAACCACGCCGTACGCTGCTCCATCGTGGTCGTCGGCACATTGCTCCCGAGCCAGTCGCAAACAGCCTTTTGCTTGACCTGGTTGTCTTTGATGAGCCGCGCCGCAGCGATTCTGCGCGCCTCGATCTTCAACGCATCCCAGTCGCCGAGATGACGACGCAGGTACGCCTCGCGCATGTCTGCGTCGGTGACGTTGATTTTCACAGCTCGTCCTCCGCGTCTGCCGGCTCTGGCGCTTCCGGCCTGATAGTCAGGCGGATGATGTCTGCGAGCCTCAAGATGAAGCTCAAGAACATCTCGATGAGAAACATCGCAAGGATTGCGATAGCACCCGTTAGCCACGGATTGTCCGACGCGAACTGTAAGATGCTCACGGCGTCGCCTCCGCCGCTGGCCGACCACGACCGCGACCCAGGCCCCAGGCGCGCACCTTGGTCTGCACCGTGCGTGGTGAGATGCCGAGGATCTTCGCCGTCAGCGCTGTCGAACGGTTGGTCGACTCGTAGGTAGTCGTGATGACGTAGCGCTTCACTTCGTCGAGTGTTGCGCCGGGGATGGATGGCATGTTGTTAGTTGTGGTCATACCTTCGCACTCGCGTCGATCGCGCGCTCCAAGTGTTCCGTGACTCCGCCGTGGCCCGCCGCCGCAAGAATCATCAGCCGGCAGTACGACAGCACGTCCATGTGCGCGTCCTGCGCGGCGTCGATGACAGCGGCCCATTCCTGAACGTCGAGTGACAGCGCCTTCGCGATTGCGGGACGCGCGCTTGCGTGTGTCTTAGCCATTGTTCACTCGTCCTCCTCGTATTCACCGTCCACGTCGTCGACGACCTCTTCGCCGTCCATGTCCCAGACGACAACATCGAACACCCCCGCCTCATGGAAGTCGCCTTCCCAGTGCAGGCTGCAGTGACCTTCGCCACAGCCGTCTGACAGCTGGCCCATGAAGTGAGCCTGTGCGACTTCCGTCTTGAAGCGCAGTGTTACGTTGTGCTCTGGCGGCTTCTTTGTCTTCTGCTTGCTCATGGTGTGCCTCTCAACGCGCCTAAAAACGCTACACCGACGCTTTCGCAGTTCACGTCGACCAAGCATCCGCGCTGCCGATACAACTCGGCCAGCGCTTTGGCGCGGTCGTAGATGACAACCGCCTCCTCGATCAGCCTGGTGGAGATAGCATCGCGCTCGCGAAACCTGGCAAGTTCATCGCGCAGTTGTGCCATCGCCGCATTCTCTTCCTGCAGCGCGATGATGTTTTCGCACAGGTTTGCTACATGCGCAGTGTATGCGTCGAGCACATCAGCCGGTGCGATGTCTGCGCGTAGGACGCCTACCTCGACACCATCTTCGTCCTCGCCAGCTTCGTAGAAGCTCTCGTCGCATACCTGTTCTGCAATCGAACGCAGCGCTTCGTCGGCTGTCATGGCTCACCGTCCAGGATGTCTTGCAGCTCTGTCACGAACACGCGGAAGCCGAGACTCAGCTCCTCCGCGTCGATGTCTTCGGCGTGCACGCGAACTTCGCCAAGCGTTTGGAGCGCTTCTCGTGCGATGCTCAACGCGAGCTTGTCGTTGTCTGACAAGTCGTTCCCTTCGTGCCCTTCGATGATCCGAAGACGGGCGATGGCATCGGCGTACGACATGACTTTGAGCGGTTCTAGAGTTGTCATGGCATCTCCGTCATGATTCCCGCGATGGTGTCGATCGCGTCGTAAGGGTCGAGGTCTTCGTGTTCGATCAGGTTACCGACCGCGTTGATGCGGTCGACCTTCGCGATAGCGTTCATGCCAGCCGCAATCGCCTGATGCACCAGCGAGTCGGACGGCCAGCGGTCACGCTCGCGCTTCAACGTGCGGATGGCGTCTTCGGGTTTCATGACGCGAGTCCATTTGTGTGGCAGTTGCAACCGCATGGCGTTTGCGCGCAGTAGGCGCCGCCGGGTTTACCGCGGCACACCTGGCATGGGACGGGGCAGCTAGTGCACATGACCATGCGTTCGAGGCCGCTATCGAACATCTGATGCGTGTCGTTGCAGCGCTGGCAAACGACGCCTTCAACGCGACCACGACGCGCGCTTGGGCGTTTGGCGAGGTCGGTCATGACTCGTTCACCACGCGATACGTCGCCCGCCCAGTTTCGTCCCCGCTCAGGAAGTCCGATTGAAGGCCCGTTGGTTCCCAGCCGCTCCACCGGTCGCCGCCGTAGGAATAGGAGTATTCCCACTCGCGCTCGACCGCGACCCTCATGCGGTAGGGACTGGTTCCGTCGCGGAGTACGCACTCCACAACCTTTCCCGCGCGCATCGCGTCCAAAGCCTGATGGGCATTCAAATCGAACGGAGCCGCAACGACACCACTTCCACCCGACCCACCCTCGCTCTCTTTGCCTGTAACAACACCCAGCTCGCGTCCGACGGACGAAGGCTTCGACCGCACCGCTTCGCACGCTTTGCCCAAACACGCGTGATGGCCACATTTAGGCGTGCGATCGCCACCGCCGAGCCGAGCGTAACCTTCCGCGCGTGGGATGCGCAGCGAAGCGTCGCCAACCGGCGCGAGCGGCTTGTGCGTTTTCGGCAGCGGACGGCGGCTGGCGATGCGTGCTAACGACCACGAGGCTTGTGCTTGGTTCCAGGTCATCGCTTCTCCTCACTCGCTCTTTTCACGCGCATTCCAAGACGCGTCGCCTTCTCCGCAATCGCGTCGATCAAGTCTTCGGGCTGGTAGTTGCCGCGGTTTATGTTGCAGTGGATGAGGCCAACTTGAATCGCGGTGATGATGACGTCGGCGGCCTCGAGCACGATGTCGGCAGACGCCGCGCGGTTCTGCGTGGAACGCTCGAGCTCGAGAATGAGCTCGGCGCACTCTTCCTTGGCCTTCGACTCCTGCAACTCGGGGCCCCACATCATCAGGGCCTGGTGACCGTGCGTCGCTGCCATCTCGATCGCGTTCTTGAGACGCGTCATCTGGTCGCTGGTAATCACAAGCCCTCCGCTTCGTTGGTCGCGCCGCCGATCACGAGCTCGATATCGCGGTAGCAGTGCGGGCACAGCGTGTTCACGGTCGTGCTTGCGCTGACCTCTTCCGTGAGCTGCTGCACTTTGACTTCGAGGTAACGCATGCGCGCTTCGAGATAGCCCCGCGCTTCGATACCTTCCGCAACCTCTTCCGCAGTGGCAGCGTGCGCACGCAGGGTGATGCGGCGTATCTCGGACCACGCCGATTCATCGGTCCACTCCTCTTGCTTCTTGCCGAACATCAGCGGCCCCTCGAGACGCTCACCGAGCGCGTGGTGCCTGAGCTGCGAAAGCCTGTCGACACACTCGTAGAGCGCACCGGCGAGCTGTAGCTACGCGACGGCGCCGGGGAGACCGTGACAGACCGCGTGCTGCCCGTGCTGCGGTAGCCCGTGGTGATGACGGGTGGTGCCTGGCGGACGGGCGCTGGCGCCACGTAGACGCGTGCGGGTGCTGCCGGCGCGTGCACAACGGTCGTCGTCGGCGTGTTGTAGTGGTGCACCTCACGCGTGTGCGTGTTGCTGCCGCCGCCGAGCATGTGGCCCATCCATAGGCCGTTCAGGAAGCCGCTGTCGTCGTGATGCTGCACGATGACGGGCGTGGGCTGCTGCACGACCACGGGTGTCACGCCGTCGACAGCGACTGGCGCTGCGATGACGGGCGTGGTCACCGCGACGTGGTGTCGAGGCCACGCGGACCACGCAATCGTGGCGAACAGCAACACCAGCATTCCACCAATCAACCATCCGATGCGATTGTCGTCGTTCACGTTCGTTCCTCTTTCATTTGCGGCTGCGATGGCAGCGCTTTGATCTGTGACCATGCAGACGCGATGCACCGCCGTACGACCCACGAGATGGGGCGATCGAGGCGCAGCGCGTGACCGTGTAGTTCCATGAGCATTGCGATTGGCAGGTAGACGCTTTGCTTGCCGGCGTCGCTGCGAGCCGTGTTGCGTCGGCGCTTCGTCACTGTTCGTATTTCCTATCGCTCAACGCCCAAGCCTCGTTCCTGTCGTCGGGATCGATCCCGCACTCACGGAGCTTCCGCATTTGCTGCCACCACTCCTGCAGCCTCAGGCTGAAAGGCATCGTTCGCGACCACCTCGCCCGTCGCTGGGTCGTAGTCGTCAGCGTCGGTCTCGCCGCCTTGCTCGGTCGCTGCGGCCATCTCAGCTTCGAGCGCCGTTCGTCGCGCAAACTCGGCCTTCGCCGCTTCGATCGTGGCCGTGACTGCGCGCCGGTGATTGTCCTGCTTCACTTCTGGCATGCGCTGCTCGTAGTACGCGAGGTAGGCCGCAAGCGCGCTCGGCGTCAGCGACTCGAAGGGGACGTCGCACCACTGCTTCTCGGGGTAGTTCTTCGAGGTGGTCGTAGGAAGCTTCGCTGGGGCAGGGGGCGGCTCGTCTTGTCGGTCGCGCGCGGTTGGTGCGATCTGCTGCGCTCGTGGCTTCTGAGCGGCGGCAGGAGGCGCTGGCGGCTCGACGGGCAGGGGTGATTCGCCGCTGTCGTGGAACGCCTTCAGCGCGCCGGAGAATGTGGCTACCTGAGCGGTCGCGTACACCTTGCCGTCGAGCGAGGCGACGCGCGACTTGGTGAGCTTCAGCTGGTGCGTCTCAAGGTCGCACTCTGCGAAGATGCTGAACTCGTACTCGAGGCCCTGACGTTGCACCGGCGCGAGGCCGACACGCACAGGCTTGGTCTTCTTGCGACCCTTGTTGTCCTCGTACTCCTCCAGCACGTACTCGGTCTTGCTGCGAAGCGTTGCGAGTACGTGCGTGCGGCAATGCGTGATGGCGTCGGTCAGCTCGTTCTGGATGGGCGTGACGTCCTTCCACGCGGCGAAGCGATTGCCGTTGCCGGCGATCTTGTCGATCTGGTCGAGTGCGCCGCCCGTGCCAAACCACGCATGCGAGAGCGAGTCGACGACGATGGCGCCGTAGCCCTCGCGCTCGGCGAGCTTCATGGCGTCGACGTACTTGCGCGGGTCGAAGCCGCCTTCGCTGTCGGGGTCGAGTTCGAGCACGTCGAAGTCGAGCCCGTGTTCGCCGACGTACAGCGACGCCGATCGGTTCTCCGAGTCGATCACCGCGAACCGACCGCCGGGGCCAACGAGGCCAGCCGCGATGCGCAGCGACCACAGAGTCTTGCCCGATCCGCTGGCGCCCATGATGGCGATGCGCGCTTTGGTTTGCTTACGAGTGGCCTTCTTGAATGCGAGTGTCATCTTGCGTGTTCTCCTCGTGCGATTCTTCCAACGTGGGTCTTGCTGATTCCGAGACGCGCCATCACGTCTCTCCGCCGAGCTCCAGCGCGCAACATTTGCTGCGCTTCCTTGATGAGTTGGTCTGAGAACTTCGAAAGATGGTTCTCAGCTCCGCGAAAAACAGGCGGTGTCGATGCTCGTCCCGCGCGCCGGCAGTCTTCCGAGTTTTCGGCAAACGTACCGAGGCGCAGATGGTTCCAGTTCACGCATTTGCGACACGTGATATCGCCGCGCGCATATCTGTCCTCACACATGTGTCGAACGACCAGCCCATGAGGAACCGGCATCCGGTTGTGCAGTTCCCAAGAAACGTGGTGAGCGCGGATGAGCCCGCTGCCACGGCCACCTCTACCAATCACGCCGTACCCGGCGTCGTTGACCGCTGCTTTCCAAAGCCAGCAATCGTCTTCGTTGCGTACGTCCACCTTCGGCCAGAAGCGTTTCAGGAGCGATGTGCCTTCGTGCGGACACGGCAACTCGCGCACTGCCTCCGCAAAGGCAACAGCGCTCACACTTTCACCAAATCCACGATCTGACTGTAAGACTCGAGTGCTGTGAGGTTGGGGCTTGCGATGATCGAGCGGACGGCCGCAAGCGGCTTGACTGCGTTGATGGCGTGGTCAAGCGCACCTGCCTCGTCGCCGGTGACCAGCTCGCCGCTGATGGCGTCCATCGCGATGAGCCCTTCGAGGTGGCCGAGTGTGAACAGTGCTTTGCTGTCGTTCATCAGACGATCTCCTTCACGATGATGCTGAAACCACTGTAGTAACCGTTGTGCTCGTTGTGACTTGAGCAGGTGAACTCACCCTTATCGGTGATGACCGCGAGGAACTGCACGTCGTGGACGTTGTAGTCCTCATCGGTGCTCACGCTTGGCGCTTCGCGAAGCTCGACACTCAACAGTTTTGCGCCCGCGTACTCTGACAGGTCGTCGTCGCTCGACATGTACCGTGTTTCGCAGCACGACTGAGCGTCATCCTCGAGTGCGATGCCGGTCGCGTCAGTGAAGCGCAGTTCGAGCCTGTCAATCTCGTACGTATACGAACCATTCGTCCACTTGTGCTTGTTGACCGCGGCGGACGCGATGGTCTTGCCGATGGCAGGGCCGAGATGCTCCGCGCCGTCGCTCGCTGATAACTTGCTGAGCATGAAGCCGAGTCCGCGCACGTCAGCCGCCCGCCGCAAAGCGCTTCACGCGCAAGCCGTCGATGAGCTGGTCGGCGAGACGCTTGGTCTCTTCCATCGTCGCCTCGAGCGTCCACTCGTCTGGCGTGTCGCCGTGGTGCGCCGTGTCGAAACCGAGTCGCCATGCGCCATCGTCGGTGGCCTCTGTGTATGTCAGCCCGCCGTGGACTGAGACTGCCCACGAGCCGACGATCTCGCGATAGTGCTTGCCGTGTAGTGGGTGGCTTTCCGGAAGGTCGACGTAGCCGCACCACCAACCTGACAGGCACGCCAAGTCAGGATAAATACCTAAGTACGCCGTGGCTCCAGACATCTTTTGTTGAACCAGGCGGCATTTGAGGCCGCGGTGCTCGAAGTCGACTTGCTCGCCTTTCACGTCAGCCCTCCGCGCCCTGTGAGTTGGCAGCCAGCGTCTTGGGCCCACGCGTCGTGCCGCGGTCACGGCGGAGCTGTCGCCCCGTCGGCGAGCGTGCGGGCTCTGGCTTCTTCTCTTCTTCAGGCGGTGGCCCGAGCTCCTTCAGGCGCGCGGTGAGCTCTGCACGGGCAGCGTCTTTCGCGTACTTGATCTTCTTCTCGGCGAAGTTGAGCTCCTTTTCCGTGGCCTTCGCGAGCCACAGCTCCAGCGCTCGCATGTGGTCGTAGTCGTCTGCGTGTTCTTGTGGCGATGCGTAGTCAGAGTGCATTGCGTCGTCCTCGTCGTATTCGGGTTGCATGTCGCAGGCGAACTCGCCGCCTGACGTCTTCCAGTGGTCGTAGGTCGGGCCGAGCATCACCACCCCATCACGTGGTTAGCGAGCCACACGGTCTCGTCGGGTGTCAGGTCATTGTCGGCGCACCATTGATCGGCGGTGTAGAGCGCCCCCGTGTGACTTAAGAGCGACACGCTGTTGTACGTGCGGTCGAACATGTCTAACAGCTCGGCCTTGCGCTCGTCGGTGATCACAGCGCCACCCGCAACTCGATCATCTCCGCGTGTTCTTCGTCGGTGACATTGAGGTTGGACAGCAGTTCTTGGAACTCGCTCGGGTAGCCCTCGAGACCGGCGTACCAACCAGCGTAGGCTTCCAATAATTCTTCTTTGCGCTCGTCGGTCATCACTTGCCGTGCTCCAGCGTGCGTGCGTCGAGGTTGGCGAGCTGCAACAGGATCGTGCTGCGTGGGCGCTTGTTGTTGCACGACGCCTCGTGAAACTCGGCCTCTCCGAGAGTGTCGAACTTCTTGCCGCATACGATGCAAGCCCATTGCTTGGCAGTCATTCGGCGGCCTGTGCCTCTGCGAGGTGTTGTGCATCGAGCTCGCGAGCGATGTCCTTGCGAAGGCTCTTGAGAGCGCGCTGACGGGCTTGAAAAGCCTCGAAGCGAGTGGCCAGCTCCGCGCGCTCGTGGTCGAGCATGATTTCCTCGATGTTCGCCCATTGGCGCGCTTGCTCGATGCGGTCGCTGATGATGAACCGCTTGCCGTGCTCGTCGATGAGCTCCGTGTCTTGTGCAATGTCGGTGATTCGCATGTCTGTGTCTTTCCCGTTTTCGTTCGTCGTTGTGATGGGCGCACCTGCTGGACTCGAACCAGCCTTTGCGAGTTGGCTGCAGCGCTCGCACACGGAAACCCCTTCCGCCAAAGTGCACATAAAATCTCAAACGTTCGCGTTCTCTTCGCCGCGCTTGCGGAGTCGCTCGACGTAACGACTCAGCGCTTCGAACACCTCCGGCTCAAGCACGATGGTGTTAGTCGCGACGATGCCGTTCTCGGTTGTTAGGGTGAGTGCGAACCCGTCGAAGTCCACGTATACGCCGTCGCCTAGGTATTGTTTTTCGCCCATGTCTCGTCTCCGTCTTTCTTCAGCGTCTCGAGTCTGTGGTGTGGCGCAGTGCTTCCCTCTGCGTGGGTTTTAGAATCGTCCTGTTTCATACTGATCCGGGTTGCGACTGTTTTAGCGAGCCCTGGAGCTCACCCGGCTTGCCGTCTTTTCGGCCCGTTGCACAGCGGATGTGCATTACCGCTACCAACCCGGTTTCCCGGTCCACGCCACAGACTCGAACCGCCGAACACTCAGCCATGGTCTCCGTCTTTCTTCAGTGCTGCGCCGTAAAAATCACTCGAGAGTCGACCCTTCTTCGTGCGCTTGCGTTCGGACGTGTGGTTGATGAACCACGGCCAAAAGGCTCTGATGCACGGCCCGCAGATGAGCGTCTTCTCGCTCCACGCGCATCCCGAAGCTGGGTGTGCCGCTCCTTTGCAACTCGCACAGTTCATATCCATCGCCTTGGTAAAACCCGCGGGCAGAGCCTCCTGTTAGGTTGCCCGCGGGGTACTGCGTGTCGTTCGGATTGCGGGTGACGAGACACCGGATGCGTCAGTGACTCGAAGCTGCAAGCGATGGCATGATCGAAGTACGCACCACCATTGGTGCGCTCGACATCGCAAGCAGCTTCCAATCACGGGGCCATGCGACCGCACAGTCGTGGTCCGCCGTCGCAGCTGCGCGACCAGTCGAACGCGTCGCTGAACACGCCGACCATCACGGTCATGTTGTGCGTGTCGGGTAGATCGAGTGCGCCGATGGCAAACTCGAAGTCGTCAGCGTCGGGCTCCCAGGTCTCGCCCTGACGTTCGCAGGTGAGGCACCATTGCGCGTAGAACGCCTCGGCGGCGCGCTCGATGAGCGCCTTGTCGTCGAGGCTTAGCGCTGTCGAATTCACGACAGCGGCGTGTGCAACTTCTGGTACGGTCGGGACGGGTCGAGGTGAAGCTTTCCCGAGCAGTGGTGTGAGCCACACATCACCTCGGCCCATCTCCGACGCGTACGCTTGTTGAGTCACATGGTTTTCCTCGAGCGAGGGTTGATCGGCGCCCGTCTCTTGGGCGGTAACAGCGCGAGACGTAGCTGCACGGTTAGCGGTTACATGTGCCGCTCCTTGGGTTGAGACGTGGTCCATCAGGATTGCTCCTGGGTGGAGGCGGTGAGGGCAGCGATGCGCTTACGCTCTTTATGAGCGTGCGCGGCCGCGTTTCTGCAGATGACGCAGCTGCGGTGTTTGTTGCCGTTGCGCGCGGTGAAGTTGTATGTGTTGAGTGGCGTGAACTCGTGACCATTCACACAGTGGGTCTTGCCGACGTTCTGGTTTTCAGCGCGTCGCGTGTTTTCGGCGAGCGTTACAACTTCAAGGTGCAACAGTGAAATGCAGCCTTTTCGACGGCAGAGATGATCTAGGCACATGCCATGTGGCAGCGGTCCTTCGACCAGCTCCCACAGAACGCGATGGGCTTTCTTGTAGATACAGATCTCTTGGCCGCCGGGCATCAGCCGCTTGGCAACGTTCACAAGTCCGTATCCGTGCTGAGAGAATCCAGTCCAGTCGACGCAGCCGTTCTCGTTTTCTCGAGACATCCGGAGGATAGAGACCATCAAGTCAGCGCGCGGGCGAACGCGATCACCCTCGCGCGTCCCATGCAATCCAGGCCCTCTTTGTTCAAGTCCGTGCATCGCGTTCGCTCCCTGTCCCGTACTGCGACTGTTTTGACTATAGGCACAACGTTTGGTGCGGTCAAGACTATAGGCACAAGCGTTGCGAAATTTCTTCTGCTCGGCAATTGTTCCGACCTCTTTTTGAGTGGAGGTCAGTGTGCGCAGAGCGTTAACTTTGCTTGGAGTCGTGGCGTTGGCGATTGGCTGCGAGGGCCCAGCCGGCCCACCAGGTCCAGCCGGCATGCGCGGGCAGATGGGCGTACAGGGCGCTCAGGGGCCTACTGGGCGGGTTGGACCGCCTGGCGCCGACGCGCAGCTGCCAGAGGGCTACGGGGCAGGGGGCGCGCCAGCGGCTGCCGATTACAGGCCGACGGCCTGGTTCAACTGCGCGGCTGGGCTGGACCTGATCGGAACCGACGGCAGCAAAGAGACGCTTCTATTCTACCAGCTCACGGTTTTCTCGAACCGCGACACAGAGGCGTCCTGCAAGGTCGGGATGGGTTCTGCCGTCCAGGGCGCTGGCAACGTCTACTACCCATCGCAGGCGACCGGTTCGCTCACCGGAAGCTGCGTTGCATCAGGCGATTTCCCGCCCACGGATGACAACCAGGTCGGAGTCTGGGAATTCCTTGTTCCACGTGGCGGAGGTGGCCCGCGAGCACTTTACAGCGACATCGCGAGCCACCCGCTTCACGGGTACACCTACGTCTACAAGGACGGCGATTGCACGGTCATGAAGGTGGGCGCCGACGGTAACTGGTCGACCGTTACCCTGACCGCTTTTTACTGACACCGCCGCCCTTCGTACCACCGCCAGCGCCGCCCGAACTGGTGGCAACTTCTTGGCGGAGTTGCACCAGTTCGGCGTGTTGCTGAGCCATCATCGCCTTCAGCTGTGCGAATTCGAGCTCGGTCTGTCGGGCTGCGTCTTCTAGAGCCTTGACGCGTTTTTCGTCGCGTTTTGCGCTGAGAAGGAACAGCGTGGGGTCTTTTGGGCCGTCGTAATCCTCATAGAAAAACGACGGATCGATCTTAAGGCCATCTCGCACACGGCGGATGATAGATGCGCCAATTTCGCTACGTCCAGATGTGGCTGCATTGCGCAGCTTATTTATGTAAGAGACCTCAATCCCGGTTAGTCGGGCAAACTCGGACTGGCTCATACCTTGCCGCTCATAGTGCTCGATTAGCCACTTGAAGCGCATGGCCTCGCGCGTTGGCCCCTCCCGGCGCGGTCCTAGCTTCCGTGTTCGCACACGGGGGTCTCCTGACCCAATTCCGGTTCCTGTCATGGCGTCATCATCCCCCAAACGCCTGTGACAATAGGCTTGACTTTTCCTGTGCCTATAGTCATAGGTGAAAGGGTGGACCCCAGGGTAAAACTCACGCGCTTCTTGAAGGCGAAGAACATGTCGTCGTCGGCCCTTGCGCGGAAGATCGGCTGTTCGCCGAGCTTTATGCACAGGGTGATCGCCGGTGACAGACATCTCGTCGGCACCTTCGCCTTTAGGCTCGAAGACCTCACCCGCTCGTGGGAGCTGGGGCCAATCGATGCCAGAGAGTGGGTCCGCGAAACTCTATGAGGTTGCACGGACCCTCAGCTAACCATACCCCGGCCACCTACACAAGCCGTGCGGCAACCACCTCGCACGTTGGAACCGTGGCGACCGCTGACGATGCGTATTGGCTCACGCATCACCGGCCAGCGGTCGCCACGGTTCCAACGTGCGATGTCATCCCCCCGACATTGCCACTCGCAGACGCGCGCCGTCCGTTGCCGAGCTGACAAGCAACAGCTCCTTGTACGCAGCGGGCGGCGCCGGCTGCCCTAACGATCGATCTCACACGTAACCAGCAATACGTCTGTCACTAGGAGTGTCGAAAGTATGAGACGGAAAGCAAAAGGGACCGAGCGTTCGAGCGCTCAGTCCCAGTTCGTAACCAGCACGCAAAACTTACGCACAGCCGCCGGCATGCGCAAGGGGTTGGATAAGAATTGTGCGCGCCCACTGCCGATTGCGGGGGTGGCGACATGAGCGCCTTCTACGTGAACTCTGATCTCTTCGACAGCGAACAGTACCTCGCGTTGAACAGTCGCCTGCGCAGCAAGGCAACCGCTCTATGGGCTTTGGCCGGTTCTTGGATGTGCGGCCAGACAAAGAACGGGTTCGTACCTCACGGGGTTATTCAGCATCTTCGCGCCACCGTTGAAACAGCCAAAGAACTGGTTCGTGTTGAGCTTTGGTCGGAGACCGACGGCGGATATACCTTTCTGCACGAGAAGAAGTTCTGGAAGCTTCAGCCTCAAGGGCGCCCGGCTCTGCCGGTCGTTATCCGCGCAACCGTCTTAGAGCAGCATGGGATGCATTGCTGGCTCTGCGATAAGCCGATCGCAACCAAGGCTGAGCTTCACCTCGATCACGTCCATCCGCGCTCTCAAGGTGGGAGCGATCTAGCCGAGAACCTTCGTCCGGCGCACGCGCGCTGCAATGTCCGACGTGGGACTGCTTCGGCCGAAAAGTTCATGGCGCAGCTTCGGGCCGAGGGCGTGCAATGACCCGCTCCAAGCTGACCTACGAGTTCACGCCGTTCCCGAAGAAACGGCACTCGCTGTGGAAGACGCTCCCGCACAGCGCACTCGGCCTGTGCGTTCAGCTGTTCGAGCTGGGCGAGGGTGGGTCGGTGAAATTCTACGGCGACGACTGGATGTCGTGGCTGTGCATGGAACTGAACATCAACGGCAAGGACCGCCCGAACATCCGCAAGACGCTCCGTCGAATGCAGGAGCTTGGGTTGATCGGCGTCCGAGGCGGCCTCGTCTCGTTCTGCTTCAAGAGCGACGACGAGCTGCTGACCAGCGACAAAATCGCCCCGGCAACACTGCCGGTCGTGACCAAGACATCGAGTGCCGACGATGCTCAGGTCGAGTCGCAACCGTGCCTAGGTCAACACCAGCCCACTACTGATCACACAGCTGAACTAGATACACAGTCGCTACTCCCACTCGATCTAAGTGTTGGAAATGACTCTGGTCAGAAAACACAGACAGAAGAGAATAGAAGAGAGGAGACAAGAACAGAAAGAAACTCCCAGAGCGCGCGCGAGCCTGAATCTGACGGGATTGTTGTTGAACTCAAGACGCCGCTCGCCATCGGGTACTCATGGCTTTCTGACATTTGGTACGCAGGCGGCGGTGCGCCAGATCGCGAGGCGTGGCGCGCTGAGTACGAGAAAATCGGGAAGTGGTCTGCTGTTGAGCGCGCAACAATTGCGCGGCACATGGCGGCAACGCCGTACCTGAAACAGAAGCGCTCGAAGGCGACGCCGGGTCACATTGTGAAGTTTCGCGAAGCCTTCCTGGAAGGTCCTCGGCTGACCGAGACTGAGTTTCAGCGGCCCTCCGTGGCGAAGACCGACTCGCACCTCATGCCCTACCACGGACGGGTGCTGGCATGAGCGGCTCGAACTACAAAGCGTTCCCCAGCGACGCCTTGCTCGAGCGCCGCGTGATCGAAGGGCTCGTGAACCTTGCCGCCGAGTTCTCGGAAGCTCTCGAGCTCGACGCCGACTGCTTCTACGACCAGATGCACCGGCGCATCTTCGAAGCCTGCAAGGCGCTGCAAACGCAGAAGCGTGCGGCCGACCCCGTCGTCCTGCAGTCGCAATTCCAGACCGACCACGCTGCCCGCGCTTTCGTGGCCGAGCTCGGGTACCCCAGCGACGCCAACGTGCCCACGTGGTGCGAGAGCCTCCGCGGCTTGCGCTCGCTACGCAAGACCATCGAGACGAGCATGCGTGTTGCCGCGCTCGGCTACGACTACACGGGCGACCCCGGCGCGTACCTCGACCAAGCTTCGAAGCTCTTTGCGGAAGCGCTGAGCACGCGCTCGACCACGGCGGAGTTTGTGCCGATGGGCGACACTATGAGCCAGGTGCTGGCCGACGTGGATGCAGCGCGATCCAAGGCGCCGACGCGAGTTCTCTCCACTGGCTTTCGTCAGCTCAACACTGCGCTCGGCGGTCTTGAACCCGGACGGCTCTACATCGTCGCGGGTCGCACGGGCATGGGCAAGTCGAGCCTAGCCAACCAACTCGCGCTCAACGTCGCATCGGGAGGCAATCGTGTTCTCGCGTTCAATCTCGAGATGATGGCGAAGGAAGTCGGCCGTCGCATGGTCTCGACAATCACCGGGATCGACGGCCGCAAAATCAAAAGCGGCGAGCTCGACGCCGACCAGATGGCGAAGCTAGTGCGTGCGGCAGACCAGCTCGCGCGCTTCCCACTCGAGTACCCGAAGTGCACGGATGTGACGATCGAGGAACTACGACGCATCGCACGTGGTCGCATGCGCGATGGCTTACGTCTCGTGGTGCTCGACTACCTGCAGCAAGCCAAGACGTCCGAACAACTCGATAGTCGCGAGCAAACCGTTGCAGCCGTCAGCCGCGGACTGAAGCAGATGGCGCTTGAACTTGAGCTGCCGGTGATCGCTGTCGCACAGCTCAATCGTGATTCCGAGAAGCGCGCGAACGCGAGACCTGGACTCGCAGACTTGCGTGAGTCTGGTGCAATAGAAAACGACGCAGACGTTGTCATACTGCTCTACCGAGACGAATACTATAATGCTAACACTCAGGAGCCAGGCGTTGCCGAAGTCATAGTCGGCAAGAACCGCGATGGTGAGACCGGCATCGTCAAGATGTCGTTCGACAAACAGTGCACACGGTTTCGTGATCGACTCGGAGTAGTTGCATGACCGATGACGAGTTCGAGGACGCTATGGCTCGAGTTGCGCTCAGCGCGAGCGTGTTGCGGAGTTGCGGCGTCACCGAGCTCGACGTGCGCTGGAAGACCGAAGCGCAGCTTGATGCAGAACTGCACCAATTTTTGCAGTGGATCGCGTCGATGATGACGCCAGAAGCAAGGAGGCTTTTACGTGAGCAGCAAACCACCCGAGAAGCTGAGTGACGTCCTACTGCGAGCACTCGAGCGCCTAGCAAAGCAGCAACAAGAGCAGCAAGCACAGGGAAAGTCCCCATGACCATCGAACACACCGCAGTCGCGACCGACGAAGAACTCGCAGAAGTTACCGAGCTGGTAGCCGAGATACGGCACGCCATCGGCCAACATCCCAGCGTGGCAGTACGCGCGTTGGCCATCTTCAACGTCGTGCAAGAGCCTGAGCTGCAGAGCGCGCTCAACCACGTCGCGTTGTGTCACTACGTGCAGCAGCAGCACGAGGAGGCCGCTCGCGCCGAGGCGGCGGCGTTGCAGCCGAAGCGCGGGGATGTGAACTAACCGTGCGAGCTTCTCGCGCACAGATTGCGAAGTGGAACGCGATCAAAGCCAAGGGCGTGAAGCGCGCGCCTCGCAGCTATGAAGCGCCGGAGCTGATCGATGGCGGGTACAGCTCGCCGGAACCTCACATCCACATCCTCGAAGTGTCCTGTTACGTGCCTAGCCCGAATACGATCATGCAGCTCTACGGCAACGCAACACCTAGCAGCATTGAGAAGATCCAGGGCATGGTGACCGGCTGGCGGACCGCCATTCGCGAAAAGATTCGGTCGGCTTTGTGGCGCAACATTCCAACGTATTGCGTCGGCAAGTTCTATGACGACCCCAAGCCGAAAGAGCTGCGCGAGGCGATCGACATGGTCGTGCTGACGCGGCTCTCACCTGGGAAGCTCGACGGCCACGACAATCTGCAGTTCTCGCTCAAGGGCGCGACTGACACCATCTTCAAATGGCTAGCGAAGGGCGCGACCATAGACAGCGATGCAGACGTCGGGCGGTACGATGACGTTGTGAACACGTCGAGCAACGACTACACGGGCTCGGTTGACCTTCGCTACTACCAAGAGGTCAGCGAGCGTTATGGCCTACGTATCGAGCTCCATTCTAAACAGTGAAGCAAATACTGGTAGAGCAGCCATTGACACCGATCTCACATGCTCTCAATACTAACAACGTAACGAAAACGGGAAAGACACGATGGCTAACGCAAGTGCGGTGTGTGCCGACGGCACGCAGGAGACGCAGTCCGCGCGTGAGCTCAAGAAGCGAGCGCGTGAAATCTTCGAAGTGCTCTGCGAGGAGTGGTTGCGCGCAGAGCGACACGATCGAGTGCCACCGCTAGACGGCATCAAGCGGTGGGCAAAGACAATCGAGCTATTAAGTGACGCTCATAACCTCGCTGCAGGAAAACCGATTAACGACAATGCACGTGTCTAACATCATCACACGCAACGTGGACCTGATGGGTCCGATCGCTCTCGTGCTCACTTCGCTTTGGGTGCTGAACATCCTGGGTTGGGTGACACCATGAGACAGCTGCCGTACTACGACGCATCCACGAAGCGCGTGGATGGAAACCTCGCGCGCCTAATGCACGCGTACGTTCGTCGCGACATTGCACGCGCGTTGATTGCGTTCGACCACAACCGCACAAAGACGGCGCTGTGGCTGGGTACCTCGAGGCGCACGCTTCAACACCGCATCGGCGACCTTGGCTTGCGCTCTCGCGTGGCCATCGACATTGCGGCAGCGGAGGGTGACGCTGAGCTGCGCGCCAGAGCGCTTGGGTCGGCTGCGAATGACATGGCCGCGGAACCCGAGCCGGTCTCGGTGGCGTCGTGACTCCGCAGCAAGAACGCAAACTCGAGGAGCTCGTGAAGGGCTACGCGGGCGAAGCTGCAAAGTCAGACCTCGCCGAGCTGTGGGCGATGCGTAACCTGATGGCCTACGTCAGTGAGTTGAACGACGAAGCGCATAGACGCGGTCGTCGACACGCGGCGCTACGTGAGGTCGAGAGCGAGTTGATGGAGGCGGACCTGTGATGCACGCGGCGCACACGATTCAAGTGAAGGAGCTCGGCGCCGTCTACTCGAGCAAGATGACGAGCGTCGCGTGTCCGGTATGCGGCAAGCCTGCGGTGCTGTTCGCGAGCGAGAAGGCGGGTAGCTATTCGAAGCGCGACCGCTATGCGCACGAGATGACCATGAGCAATCGAGGCAAGGGCGTGGTCGTCGAGTACGGCAAATCGTGCCTCGGCGAGATTTACGATTCACGCGGACCAAAGCGGAAGTAGCGGTTTGCGTATGAACAAAAACGGGAAAAAGACATGTTGGACGCGATTGGTTACGTGTTGTCGTTTCAATGGTTCGTTGACTTCTGGGAGGCGGTGTTCTCGATAGGTGGCAACTACGCGCAACACGCGCCATACGCGGATTGCGCGTCGTGGTGTGCAGGCGAGGGCAAC